>JACCDX010527676.1_pt1 | contig 14069 bp, 11 predicted proteins | sample 7449681 | NCBI WGS metagenome assembly JACCDX01 (sample SAMN15323450, study PRJNA562643) | freshwater metagenome | isolation source: river surface water | place: USA:Blue River Watershed | collected 2017-08-18
CAGAACTATACACGAGGCTTTCCAACCAAGAGAATCAGGTTCGCCGTTCAGGCGGACAGAGAACTTTGGTTGGCTCCGACATCACTGGCGGCGGTCGTGTTACCAGGTGGTACAACGTAGACGTTCCTGCGCTAGCTGTTCGCCCAGTGCTGGACGTTGTCAATTACTCCGCAGACCGCGGACCAAATCCGCTGCTGACCCGCAACCTAGTTCAGCGCGAGTCGCTGGACTTTACTGGGGACCCAACGAACACGCGACCGGTTATGGCGCTTTCGCGATGGGATGAAGACCTTGAGCGCGTGCTCGCCGATATGGACCCAGGTAAGGCACACAAGGCAGTGCGAGACCTGTTCATTGAGGCAGACGAGATCCTCAAGATTGCTTACTCAGCTGGTCAGTCTTTGGGATACGGCAGCCTTCAGCCGCTACGCGGGGCAGGGGACACAGGGGCTGTTGAGGTCCTCCCTGACGTGCAGCGAGCAAACCTTGAAGTGATGCCAGCAGATGTCGCTAGCGGCCACATTCGCATTCTGGCAGATCACGTTGCGTATCAGGCTAGCAAGGTTGGCGGTGTCTTCCGCGTAGGGAAGCCGCTTGTTGATCCAACTTCTCCGATTGTCCCGAACTTTGCTGAAGAGTACGATGTGGAGCAGCGTGCTCGTCAGGCTGAGGCAGATGCAATGGAAGCTGACCGAAAGGCTAATGGACCATTCTTTGACGAAGCTGGTAACGAGATCAGCAAGGAAGAGTACCGGGCGCTGCAGGCAGAGATGGCTGGCGACGTAATCGGGGAACCACTCCCGCCACAAGAGCCGAAGATTACTGCACTGTTTGAATCGTTTGAGGAAGAGTTCGGGAACATCCGAGACCAAGAGACTGTATTCAAGGCAGCACAGGATTCTGGCGTGCCGATTAAGGCATACATTGAACTCATTAACACCGCGGGCCGAGATCTTGGCGAAGTGCTGCAGGGTAAGATTGAAGTCAAGGATTCCGCCGTCCTGAGCGTCCTAAAGCGCAACGACGTCGTCCCAACATCCGGCAGGCCAATTATGCCTGAGGCCCTGAAGGCCGCACTGCTCGTTGAGCTGGCATACCAAGGTTGGGATGACTACTCGTACCAGATTTCAAAAGACGTTGACATGCGCATCCCAATCAAGTACAAGGGCGAGACTGTGTATGCGACGATGTACGGAGAGGCCCAGCCTGGAGAAGAGGGTCGCACAGAACCAAAGATTCTCCTTGAGCGCGGCGCCCCTACCGACATGGCGACAGAAGCTGGTCGGAATATCCTGATTGATGCCGGCATCATTGACACATCCACTGGCATGGAAGGCAAGGCAACTCCGCAGGGGCGCATCCTGTACAACGCCATGCTTGCAGCAATGTCCGAGGTCTTTGACGCCGTTAGCGTGTCGGTAGTTCAGCAGACCCGAGAGCAGCAGGCAAGGAACGTCTACTACGCAACGCCAGAAGGCGAGTCTGGTCGATCTGCAACAGAGAGTGCAGAGTCCACCATGCAGTACGCCTACAAGAAGTACCAAGAGCCAGTGGATAGCAAGGTCCTCATTGACGCCGCAGAGCGTTTCTTCGGACCAGACACAGAGTCGTTTGACCTGTTCCGAAAGCTCTTCTCAAACCTGTCCGGCAAGGAGTTCCCATCCGACACAAACGCTGGTGGCGTGACCCGCGGGGACATCATCAAGGCATTTGTCGGCATGCCAGAGCTTGTAAAGAAGTACTACCCAGCAGAGCCTGACGCAGGTCCAAGGCCAGAAAGCCCAGAAGTTAAAAAGGCGCTTGCTGATGCCCGAGATCAGTTTGACAAGGCACGCAAGTACTCTGTGTCTATCGGTCGCGATGATCTCGCGGCGAGTGGTGAGCGCAGGAGCATGCTAGAGATTGCAAAGCGGGAAAACTGGGATGCCATCCGCGAGCCAATCCTTTCCATCATGATGCAGCAAGACCTGCAGTACCTCTCTGGCCAGCTCTCTTGGTTGGCTAACGAGTTTGGCATTGAGGAGAAGGTGCTTGTTGACGCTATCGGCGGCGAGCAGGGACTCCGAGCGATGGTCATGGTTGGCCCGGGCACGCGAGGCTTCAGGGCATTTGAGCGAGCGCTGTCTGGCCGCTGGAAGGACATGGCTGACCTACGACAGTTGACTGACGTGCAGGCACTCCCTGGCCAAGAGAACATTGACCAGGCAAAGATCCAGGTGTCAGAGGGTGAGGACGGGCCGAAGGTCAGCGCAGCCGACTACAGCGAAGACGGCGAATACTCACGAGGGCAGGTTCTCTCTGAGGGCTTCGGCGACGAGTACGACATGGTTCCATACGAGCAAGGCAAGCTCCTTGGCTCTACTGGCGGATCGGTCCGCGATATGCTTGAGCGAGTTGGACGCCCACTGCGAAATGCTCCTGGCTCCATGGGCGCGATGCACGGGCTCGGCGGGTTTGGCGCTGGTGCGCTAGCCGACGTGGCGTACATGGGGTGGAAGGGCTACCTTACCCCAGAAGCCTTGGCAATGTCTGCCGCATTCAACAGCCTGAACTTTGCCCCAAAGAACATTGCTCCGAAGCTTGGTGTTGCGGGGGCGGTTGCCAACATCGGCCTCAACGCTGCCCTAGGCGGCGACGTCGGACGATCCATCCTGCAGACTATTGGCGGCCTTGCCGGCGGCGCAATTGGCGCATTTGGCGGCGGCTTCGGCGCCATCGGCGGATCTATTGCTGGATCAGAGATCGGCGACTACATCTGGTCAGACATTCTTGGAAACAAGTACAAGCCGCAGAGCGTTTGGAATAAGAGCGTCGCTCCTGATCCAACGATCAAGTTGCGCACAAACGTTCTACCGTAGGAGGAAGTATGGCATACATGGGATTTGAGAAGCTCACAAAAGAGCTCGTAAAGAAGGGCGCGAAGGACCCTCGAGCACTCGCGGCAGCTATTGGCCGCAAGAAGTATGGCAAGGCGAAGTTCCAGAAGGCTGCCTCAAAGGGCAAGTCTCTTCGTGGCGCTCGTCCGAAAGGGAAGTAAATGGCAGCACCAGTCTATAACACTACGATTGAGCGGGGCAGCACCTTCCAGCTGACTGTGACCTACAAGGACGCCTCTGGCACCGTAGTGAACTTGACTGGCTGGACCTTCCGCATGCAGGTGCGGGAGTCACAAAGTGCTGCGACTACGATTTTGACGTCAGAGGGTGGCAGCCCAACGATTGCCATTGACGAGACAAACAAGGCAACTGGCGTGCTAATCTTCAGCGTTACCCCAACGAACACAACGGCGATCTCGCCGTCAACGCTGACGACGGCGTACTACGACATTGAAATCCAAAAGACTTCCACTGGCGAGGTGCGCCGCATCCTCCAGGGGAAGCTCAACATTAGCCCGGAGATTACCCACGCGTGAGCGATCAGGTAGAAGTCCAGCAGTCCCTAAATGAGGTAACCACCTCGGAGGTCGTCCACACCGTTGAGGTGCTGGATGCTACTACTATTGTAGGGCCAGCTGGAGCAACCGGACCTGCCGGCCCCACTGGGGCAACTGGCGCAACCGGACCTGCTGGGCCCACTGGCGCCACTGGCGCAACCGGACCAGCCGGAGCTACTGGCGCTACTGGCGCTACCGGCGCACAAGGACCCAAGGGGGACACTGGAGAAACAGGCGCAACCGGACCTGCTGGTGCAACAGGGCCAGCAGGCCCCAAGGGCGACACTGGCGACACCGGACCAACAGGGGCCACAGGGGCTACTGGGCCAACAGGCCCGAAAGGAGACACAGGTGACACAGGACCACAAGGAGCAACGGGTGCCACTGGAGCTACGGGCGCAACTGGCCCTCAGGGCCCTAAAGGTGATACTGGAGATACTGGCCCTCAGGGCGCTACTGGTGCTACTGGCGCTACTGGGGCAACAGGCGCCACGGGTCCGCAAGGCCCTAAAGGCGATACCGGCGACACTGGTCCTACAGGACCTGCTGGCGCTACTGGAGCTACGGGCCCTAAGGGCGACACGGGAGATACTGGCCCGGCGGGGCCGACTGGTGCAACGGGCGCTACTGGAGCCACTGGTCCTGCGGGTCCGACTGGCCCGACGGGCGCTACTGGCGCTACTGGTCCTGGAGTAGCCTCTGGCGGTACCGCAGGGCAGGTACTGACCAAGAACAGCAGCACTGACTACGATACCTACTGGGCCAACGCCGGCGCTGCCTCCTACACAGAAGTCGTCAAGCAGTATGTTAAGAATGATAGTACCGCCAAGTCAAAGGGCGACGTGGTCTACATTTCAAGCTCTGACGGCACAAACCCTATCGTCTCGTACGCAGATGCAGACACCGAAGCCACGTCAAGCAAGACACTTGGCCTCCTTGAGACGGCTCTTAGCGCCAACCAGCACGGTTACGTCATCACGGAAGGCAAGCTTTCTGGTCTTGATACTAGCGCTGCCACAGATGGGCAGGCTGTATGGCTTTCTGGAACAGCTGGCGGTCGTGTGTATGGCTCTCCTCCTTCCGAGCCTGCACACTCCGTCTTCCTTGGCGTAGTTACAAAGGCCAATGCCAGCACTGGCGAGATCTTTATCAAGGTACAAAATGGCTACGAACTAGACGAGATCCACGATGTTAGCGTAGGAACTCCGACTGCTGGGGACGTGATCCAGTGGGCTACCGATGGAACGACCTACATGTGGCGCAAGAAGAGCCTATCTGACGCTGGGATCGCAGCTAGCAGCCACGCGCACTCAGGCGTTTATGACCCCGCTGGTACCGCCGCCTCCGCCGTATCAACGCACGAAGCAGCATCCGACCCGCACCCTACGTACCTCACAGCGACGGAGGGCAATGCGGCGTACGCGGCTACATCCCACTCTCACTCAACGTCTGATATTACTAGTGGCAACTTTGTAGCGACCGTCCAGGCAGGTACAGGGGTGACGTCTAGCGCAGCAAGCGGGAACAACGCAAACACCACGATCTCAATCGGGCAGGCTGTAGGAACAACTAGCAACGTTACATTTGCCAACATGACAGCAACCGGGTATGTCAAAAGCGGCATGACCGCTCAGCGGTACAATAACGGTGGTAGCGTTACCAACACAACTGGCGTTGGGACGTCGTACGTTGATATTTCTGGCCACACAGTAACTTTTACGCCTGATTATGTCGGGCAGAAATGGTTGATTAGTTTTACTGCAGGAGTTTACACGAATACGAACACGGACCAATACATTCTTTACCAGGTTTATGTTGACGGCGGAAACCTTTTCTATACTCGATCAGTAAACATTGAAAGCGGAATTAACTATTCAACGAACGTCAGTGGAATGGATATTTACACATCTGTAGGCACAACCGCCGTAGATGTCACGGTTGGCGTTAGAATGCAGACAACGACGAACGTTACAGTTAGCACATTGTATGGTCGGCTTAACGCTGTACCGCTTGCATAAGGAGAAGTCATGAGTGCAAATATTTTGATCATTACCGCGACGTGCAGAACCGAGGGTTGCGAGCAAAACGGCGTACCTCATGTATTTGAACGAGAGTCGGATGTTGACGCAAATACGACTTGCGGCCAGTGCCAAGTGATAATCACTGATCTAAAGGTAAGCGAAGCATAAAATGACTAAAAACGACGTTAGCCAGGTCCTTGAACGCCTTGAGCGCATTGAGCGCGACTTGGCGGAGATCAAGGTTGAGCTTGCGGAAACCCGCGGAGCTTACCGGCTGGCGAAGTTTGTTATTGCGCTGCTAGGCGTAAGCGGCCTAGGTGGTATAATTGCATGGATGAACGGGAGCAAGTGATGGATCTTAAGATCGTAACGCAGACAGACAGCATTGAGAAGGGCGGCTGGATGGATGACTGCGCCCCAGCTACGCTGATGGCTGCGGCCAACTTCCTCACCGGATCAACGTACACGTCAAAAGACGGAATCAAGTTCTTGGAAAAGGTTGGCAGAAAAGATGTACAGGGGCAGGGTACGCCCACGTCACTCCAACAGCTAGTGAAGGCAGCGCCACTTGTTGGCTTAAAGCCTAAGTACGCTAAGTCATGGGATGAAGTGGTTGCAGCTCTTAAGGCCGGCGCTGTCGTCGGCATTAACGTGCAGCAGGCAAAGGGCTACCCTGCAACCGTACCGATGAGCGTGTGGCACAAGAAGCATCAAAAGAGGAACCCGGGGAAGACGTACGGTCACATGACCTGCGCAGCGATGGTTGGAGGGAAGGTACAATGGGCGGACCCAACGATGACTGGCAAGGGAAAAGAGACATATGCAGTTGTGGTCTCAATTGCGGACCTGAAAGCTATTGCGGCCTCCAAAGGAGACGCACCCCACAAGCGCTGCCTAATCTTCACGGCAGCCCAGAAGAGGTCATCCGCACCTGCCCCAACTGCGGTACTCAGCTCACAGATCGTGCCTGTAAGCTCATCTGCTCTTGTGGCTACTACGCTAGCTGCTCAGACTACCTCTAAAACGCCCGTACAGGCCGATTTGCGGCCCGTAGAGCCACAGAAACCCGCTACCCAGGGTAAGACAGCGGTAGACACGATTCTCGCCCTACAGGTCGCCCAGGGCATTGTCGGTAAAATCAAGGTGGCCAAAGGAGACAAGACGATGAAGGACCAGATCATCGCCGCAAGCCTGGACGCGATTCAGGCGGCTCTGTCGACTGCAATCGCAGTCTTCCTTGGGCTAGGCGTAAGCATCTTTGACCTTGATGGCGAGGGCGCAAAGGCAGTCGCAGCTTCGGCAATTAGCGCCGCACTGCTAGTGCTGCAGCGCTGGCTGGACGAGGACAACACTAAGTATGGCCGCACTCGCTAGTTTGAACCCAGTACTAGTCCAGTGCGCTGCATGCCGCAGCCCTTTCACTGAGCAGATCAATGAGAGGATGAAGAGAGGCGTGCCAGACACACAGATCGCCCGGTGGCTGAAGGATCAGGGCGGGTACATCTCGCGCATCACTCTTGGCAACCACAAGCGCGATCACCTTACTGACGAATTCCAATCCATGAAAGCTGCAGCGATCAAGCAGTTTAAGAAGCAGCAGAAGACCATCAAGGTCAACGGGGACCTAGCGTCTCTGGTTCGTGACCAAGTGATGGCAATGGTTGGATCTGGCGAGCTTATGCCGACACTAGCTGAAGGCTTGCGCGCACAGGAGATGATTGATCGAAGGGTAGAGAAGTCCGCAGACAGGGATCTGTCTATTACCCTAGCCGGTATTCTCGGCGGCGGACCTGTTGTACAAATGATTGAGATGGAGGCAGAGGAGATCACTGATGGCGAAGACACCAGCTTGGACGCGTAAGGAGGGGAAGAACCCCAAGGGCGGCTTGAACGCAAAGGGCCGCGCATCTTACAAAGGCGGCAAGCTTAGGCCGCCAGTGAAGTCAGGAGACAACCCACGTCGTGCGTCGTTCCTGGCTCGCATGGGTGGCATGCCTGGGCCGGAGCGGGACTCAAAGGGACGACCCACGCGTCTACTCCTCAGCCTTCAGGCTTGGGGAGCTAGCAGCAAAGCAGACGCCAAGAAGAAGGCGGCTGCTATCAGCGCACGAAATAAGGGGAAGAAGAATGGGTAAGTCAAAGAAGATGACCGTATCCCAGAAGTACAGATCACTCAAGGCGCAAACTGAGCGAGCCGGCATGACGGTAAAAGAAAAGTCAGGAAAGCTTGTAGTATCCAGGAAGCAGAAGGGGAAGAAGAATGGGTAAGGGACTATACGCAAACATCCACGCAAAGCGCAAGCGCATTGCAGCTGGCTCTGGTGAGCGAATGCGCAAGCCCGGCAGCAAGGGGGCACCCTCTGCCAAGGATTTTAGGAAGTCAGCAAAGACAGCGAAGAAGTGAAAGTCACTAGCGACGCAGCAAGGGACCTTGCCGCCGGCCGCAACAACCCAATCTTCTTTGCCAAGCGTTGGCTAGGGATTGAGCTCCACCCAGGACAGGAGCGCTGGGTTGAGGGGATTGCAGCAAGAGACGGATCAGGGTGGCGGCCAAAGTACCTCACCACTGTCTGCTCAGCAGGCAACCGAGCTGGCAAGACGCTGGGGATGGCCGTGGCGGTCTTCCACAGCGCGTTCTACAAGCTAGGAGTGCAGCCACCTGACGGCACACAGAAGGACGCGATGCGGTGGCAGAATGCTCCGTACGAGTGGTACCACGTAGGAATCCAACAGGAGACCGCAGAGTTGGTCCACCGAGAGATCGCTATGATCCTTGAGGGCAGCCACCCAGCGCAGAAGGGTCGAGGGTGCCCCATCATTGACGAGATTGGCAAGGTGGTAGAGCACACAAAGAAGTACCGCGGGGAGTACCTGTGGCTCCAGTTCCACCCACTAATCGGCGGGGCAAACATCCACTTCCGCACAACGCAGGAAAAGGCCAAGGCACTGCTTGGTAAGGACATGAATGGCATCTCGTTTGACGAGGCAGCTTTTGAGCCGCACCTCATCCAGATCTACCAAGAGGTTCTTAACCTACGGCGTCTGTCCACTGGTGGGCAGCTCCACTTCATCGGCACCCCTACAGAGGGCATCAATGACTACGCAGACCTCTGGGAGATGGGCAACGAGGCCAACCCAGACCGTGACCCACAGTTCTTTAGCTTCCGTCTCTCCACTAGGGACAACGTCGGGTACGGCCTAGCCACTGACACATTTGATGCCATCCTCAGGCAGCAGGCAGAGTACCTCATCCCACAGAACATTGACGGGTATTTCATTGAGGCGTCGGACTCCTACTTCAGTTCCGCCTCCGTGGACGGGTGTTTTGTGGACACCCTGCCAGCTGAGCAGATGCCTGAGAACAAGCGCCGGTACATCCAGGGCTGCGACCCTGGCATTATGAGTGATAGTACCTGGGCCATCACACTTGACAGCACCGACAGAAATGGTATAATAGGAGTGCGAGCGAGGACGAGAACAGGAAAACAAACAATCCAAGCAGTAGTGAATATGGTTAGAGAAGGACATCTACTGTATAACCAACAGTCTTCATGCGTTACCGTAGTGGATGAGACTGGGTTTGGAGGTAAACTGTTCAAGCAAGAGTTTAGTGTTATTAAGCCACTAAGGGGATACGACTTCGGTGGCACTAAGGCTAAGAAGCTTGAGCTGCTGTCTGACCTAAAGGCAGCAATGGATAAGAATATGATTAAGTTCCCTAGGTCGGGAATATGGATGCAACTACGTCGTCAGTTGCTCTCATATAAGTTGGACGACAAGAAGTTGGAGCAGGACGCGGTAATGGCACTAGCTGTAGCTGTGCGCTACGCTCTTCGACACGGATCTGGTTACGTTGAGAACCCGGTCTTCACTTACTTTGGAGGTTCTGATTAATGGCTATTCCGCCAGTTAAGCTGCCGCCGTACGAGGCGAAGGCCATTTCCATGGCCGCAACTAACCTGCAGATGCAGGGCGTTGATCCAAATACCAGCGAAGAGTATGGACTGCTCAAGGAAGCATACAGCAAGAAGCAGATGCAGGAGCCAGAGCAGGCACGCCTGCGATCACAATTCCGACGATACGACCACTTCTACAACCCGAACACGCTCACGCTCGGCGGTGCCGATCACTGGGCGGAGGACCCGTCAGCTCGCACTGCCGGGCGTGCACACGTCTCTGTCAACGTGCATCCTGCTTACGTCAACATCCCAGCCTCGCTGCAAGCTGTGGTACCAGTCATCAACTACGTCCCAACCGCTATGGACAAGGAAGGCCGCCAGTCGGCTGCTCGCCGAGAGCGACTGCTCTTCGCCTGGTTTGAGGCAAACGAGTTTGAAGTGCGCCTCGAAGAGGCGTGCTTGCTCAAGGGCCTATACGGCCACACGGCAGCAAAGATCTCGTGGGACCCGATTGCTAAGATCCCCAAGATCAGCATCATTGATACGCCAGAGAACCTGTACCTTGGGTATGGCGACTCCAACTACAACCGCATTGACTGGGCAATCTACACCTACGGCCTCAGCCCACAAGCGGTCATGGAAGACTTCGGCATCGCGGTGATCCCTGTGCAGGAAGGAAACCAGTGGCACCCATACACCTACCACGCCGGTCACTCCGATCCGCTTGCCAACCTCTACACCAAGGAGTACAGCCGAGACCCTGCCCGAGTGCAGACGGCGTACGACGAGATGAAGATCACGGTGCTGGACTACTGGTACAAGCACCCAACCAAGCCGGGAAAGGCTCCGATTGTGTGCAACGCTCTGATCGTCGGCAACACCATCGTACGAACCACCAGGCACCCAGAGCTTGGCGGACTCCTCCCGTACATCCCTCTCCGAAACAGCATGATCCCAGGCAGCCCGTACGGCAAGTCCGAGCTGTTTGACGTTGAGCAGCTTCTCCGCGAGAAGGACGAGCGAATCACTGCTCAGGCCCAGATGATCCAGTCCGTTGTGGGTGGACAGATGTGGCAGCTCGTTGGAGGCGACGCTCCGGACGAAGTTCCGGCCAATGCAATTCCAAAGCCAGGCCGCGTGGCGACACCTGGACCGGGCAACGAGCTCCGAGCAATCCAGCCGTTCATTCCGCAGTTCCAGGTTGAAGACTACAACAAGCGCATTGACCGCGAAATCGCGGTGGTCACGGGACTCAACGACCTTCTCCTAGGGTTGGCGCCGTCAAGCGTTCTCGGTTCAAGCCGAGCCATCGCTTCGCTGGTTGCCAACTACGAGCAGCGCATTGCGCCAAAGCGCAAGCTTCTGTACTCGTGGGTCAAGAAGGTGTGGGAGATGTCTGCCCGTCTGTGGGAGGCCAAGGATAAGGCCGTCGCAGAAGTCATCGGTGCAGAGTACCGCATTGAGATTACCCCACCAGAGCTCACGCCACGAGATACGCTTGAGCTTGCTCAGACCGCCCTCAACCTTGTTCAGGGTCGGGTGTGGAGTTCGGAGCGCGCAATGGACCGCGTTGGCGTAGAGGACCCAGAGGGCGAGAAGGAACTCATCCGCGAGGAGCAGACCGACGCAACCCTCAACCCAGCGGCAGTGCTCACGATGGGCCAGCTCATGATGATGTTCATGCAGCTCCAGCAGATGCAGGCGCAGATGCAGGCTCAGATGGGCCAGATGGGAGTACAAACCCCACCAGGCGCAGAGGCGCAGTTCCAAGAGCAGCAGGCTTCAGCAATGAACGCCTTCCGCCAAGCTGGCGCAGCCACTGGTACCGAGATGATGAATGGTGGAGAGATGGGGCAATTGCCTCCTGAAATGCTCCCAGCAAACGCACAGCAGCCAGGTCAGCCGGGAGGGATCTCCCCTGAGCAGCAGCTTGCACAAGAGATGATGGCAGGCGGACAGCTCCCAGAAGACGTCGCCGCAGCAATCGGAGGTGAATAATGGCTCGTAAAGGTAGATTCGGACGATCTGCGGCTGGGTCACAGAACCTATCCGCTCTAGTGTACTCACTCCTCAAGGAGGAGCGAGCCTCTCAAGAAGACACGATGATCACTGCGTATCGAACAAACATGACGTCCGGTACCGCAGCTGGCACGTTCACCTCAGGCGGAGCGACCACCGCAGCCACGGCCACAGCCGTGCGTCAGTGGTACCTTGATCCGGCTGCCGCAGCTCAGGCTTCCGGCGACACGGTCGGAGCCGCCCGGTTCCGCAGCCGAGCCGAGGAGTTCCGAGTCCAGTCGCTTTCCGACATGGAGAAGGTGCTGGATCGGGCATACGAGGATGGCAACGCCGTTGACTTGGCCTTGTTTGGTCTAAGCGGAACGGATAAGATTACCGCCTCAGTTTACGAAGAGATTATGAACGGCATTGCCAACGATTCAGCCATGACCACGTCGGACAAGCAGCGCCTCCAAGGAAAGATCTACACGGTGTCCTACGACTACGCCAATGAGCAGATGGTCAACGGGTTTAATGAAAAGAAGTATACGGCAGCGCAGCTTGTGTCTTTCTACGACAAGGAGCTTAAAGCTGCTTTGGCTGCTGGCCTTACCGAGACTAGCAAGACGTACCGGGCAATCCAGTCCGCACGGGCTAGCGCAGTGGCTCGCAACAAGAGCGACATTGAAAGTGGTCGAGTTGACACAGTCAACAACTCCATCAACGATGAAGTTGACGCAATGGCCAAAGCCCTGCAAAAGCTCATGACTCCGGTCATCAGCGGATACACCAACGACAAGGCCACCCAGCAGGTCCTTAAGAATGCCATTGCAAAGGGCGGTGGGCGCCAGTGGTTTGCGACGTTCAGCAAGCTTGCGCAAGACAACAACTGGGATGTTGCCGAGATTTACAGGAGCGGAGCAACCGCGCTTGGACTTTCAAAGGCAGACATGGACCAAATCCTACGCTCTGTTGCTGACACAACGACGCAGATTCAGCAGCTACAGAACCAGGGGTATGGCAAGGAACTCGGAGACTGGCCTAGCTTTATTGCAGCGACTAGCACGTCAGCTACAGACGGACTGTTCGCAGCATCTTCTGCAGCTTCAGTCCTGCGATTCAGCACGCAGTATGGCGAGATTGGCGGGAACATTGCGTTCCGCGGGTCAGGTGATCCGTCCGGAACTAGGAAGCTACTTGAAAATCTTGCCTTGGAAATTGGCGGGGCGAACTCAACCACTGTGACTGAGTCCGGGAAGAAAGAGATTATTACTAAGTTCGCTAAGGGAGATCTCACTGGGCTGTTCAGTAATCCGACAATTACTGACATGAATGGATTTATTGCAACCGTGCAAAATGCCGGCACTATGGCTGGATCAACGCCGGTAGATATTGCTGCAGATTTTGTCCAGTTCCTACATGTGTTGAAGTCCAATCCAGACGACGCGTTCTCGCTGCCAATCGGCCAGACGTTCTTGATGCTTGGCGGCAACAGGGACCTCCTGACCGATACCGTTACCACGGTCGGTGGGTTCGGAACGTTTACCACGGCAGATGTACTACGGCTAGCCGTTGAGTCAACAACTTTGCCAGATTTGGTAAAGGCCACGCCTGGGTACGTTATGGTATACGACTACGACGCAAAGCAAACGGTTGCCGGCAGAAACACGTTCTCGCACCGCGTAGAGTTGGCAGCCAACGTGAACAAAGAAAACTACGTTATTGCGCAAAACCAGGGCGGAGATCTGTATTACGCAAGAATTATCCGCATGAAAGATAACAACGCTAACCTTGGATATGTTGCCGTACCTGGTGGAGGCAATACGGTCGGCGGCGACTCAAATGACCTCATCATTATCAAGACCGATTTTGAAGAGTCAGACGGTGCTGGCAACCGAAACCCAATCACTCTAAAGCTCACTGTTGGACAACTCGTTGAGTATGCAACGTGGCTGCGCAACAGCAGGGGCAAGGGCGGGGACTTCGCGACGCCATTTATCCAAGCTGACGGGACTGTCAGCAGTTTGGTCATTGGCCAAGCCTTGATGGAAGGACTACTGGACTACCAGGCTATTGCCAGCTGGGCCCAAACCAAGGGAAATAACTTTGTCTCAACGATCAAGGTGAAAAACCTTGGTGGTCAAATTGTCCTTGACGACACTAAGCTCAAGCAATGGGCGAGGCAAATCTTTGATGCTGGTCTCGTCACGAACGATCCTCGTGGAGCAATTAAGCAGTGGCTTAAGGATACCCAGGGAATTGACGATACTGTATTCAATTATACTGATGCCATTCTCAAGAGCGGCCTTGCTAAATACGGAGATGGTTGGTCCTGGTACTCAAAAGAAGACAAGGAATATTATTTCAACATGCCAGACCCAGGACAAGATCGTCTGCCGCCTGCTCCGGCAGGAGTTGACCCTAACGCGGTTGCCTCAACTGACCCAGGGTTTGGCATTAAGCCTGCGCAGAAGCCAACGCCTAACATGCCGGCAGTAATGCCAACCAGACCAGGAGCGCCTGGCGCGGTTCGACCAGGAGCACAAGGCGGAATGCCGGTGGCTCAGAACTTTATCCCAACAAGCGATTTGCTAGAGTACACTCTTAGGAATATCAGCCCAAGCATCCGACCTGGTGGAGCTTCGGTCTCGCCAGAGGTAGCTCCTGGTGTTCGCCCACCATCTGGGCCTCAGCCGACTATTGACATTGGCGGGGAGC
>JACCDX010671904.1_pt1 | contig 14069 bp, 11 predicted proteins | sample 7449681 | NCBI WGS metagenome assembly JACCDX01 (sample SAMN15323450, study PRJNA562643) | freshwater metagenome | isolation source: river surface water | place: USA:Blue River Watershed | collected 2017-08-18
ATCATTCACAAACAATATGGCCGTATCTCGTTGAATACACTTCCATTTGGTCTCCATGACTACTACTGAGTAGGAACCCTTTTTATTCACCGTTAGCGTGCGGGTTGTGTCTCCAGTATTCCACTTATACTTCACCGTATCTGCATTTTGTGCATCAAAGGTGGTTGTTTGGTAAGTACAAATGCGTTGATCAGGTCCAAGACTCAACTTGGGCAATGGCTTTAAGAATATGGTGGCAGTATCATAGAAAATACATCCATCGCCATCCGTAATTCTAATACGTACTGTTGAATCTCTGTTGATGTTGGGGATACTCAAATCACTCAAAGTATCGCCATCAATGTGGTATTCTGATTTCCAAGGACTGCTGCCAGTATCCTTTACAATTCTTGTCCAATAGTATTTAAAATTGGGCTTACCAAACAACACATTCGCCTTCAACTTCATGGTGGTACCGAAACAAGCAAATGTATCTGCATCGGCCATCACAACTTGTGGGGGATCGGGTATGATTACGGTATCCCTGTAAATGGTTGGGCAGTTATCGCTGTTGTTCACGGTATGAACAACGATGTACTTACCGCCGCGATAGAAAATCATGGTATCTGATTTCTTGGTGCTGTAGAAAATCTCATTTGACCCCAAGCTATCTCTCACACTCCATTTAAACTGTGGAACACCTTTAAATGTTGCACTCACCTGGGCAGACATCGCAAATTTGCCACACTTCAAATTGGTGTATTTGCGGGTTGAAAATGCCCTTGGGTTTACTTTTACTTTAAAACTTCTAATGGAGATGGATGGTTTTGGACAGTGTTCATCGTTTACAGTTACTGTAAATGAATACGCAACATCCGAGGCCATCCCCACTGAAGGTGTCCACTCAAAATCGGCGTATGCCTTGCGTTTTTCTGGCCAATCATTTTTACTCGCAACAGTAAACTTGGCACCTGGGATACCTTTGTTCCATTTTAAATTTGTGGTATCTGGGACCGTTTGATAGGGCGAGAATGTTTCATCGTCCGATTGCACCTTAAACTTGATGGTTTCCCCCTCACAGACTTTGTAGGAATATGGGCCATCGATTGTGGGTGCTTTGTTGTAACCACAATCGTCTTTGACCACAATCTGCATATCCCGCCGCGTTTTACCTACCCACCGCCAAACATTGTTGGTATCCCGCCGCCATTCCGTCATTTCCATAACCAATACAGCCACTTCATCACATTTGGTGGGTGTAAAAATCAAATCTCCCGTACCTGTATCCATAAAAAATCCTCTTGGGGGTTTGGTTTTGGTATTGGGCGCACATTTGATGGTTGTGGGTGGAACACAATAGGGCGTTAATGGATACTGTGAGGAAAACGGACTTGAATATGGCACTGATGTGTTGGGCACACCCGCCAATGCCGGCACCATTCGATAGGAAATGGAATCATAATCTACCGTATCAATGGCTCCATTGTTGTAGAAATACGCTTGGTTACAACAAGCATATCCCACAGGCACGTTTGATAATTGTGGTGAAGTATTACACTTCCCTTTCATTTTATTTACGTTACAAACATTGATCGTTGCCGTTGTCCAAAAATCCGCCCAAGTGGCTCCTGTAGTAATTGCCGCGTTTCTACAACATTGGTTATAGGCAAAAGTCAAGTCGCAATAGGTAGTACCCAAACCCACACCCGTAAACGGAGATTTTGAAATATCTATGTTTGCCTCATAGGTATGTTCTTCCACCCCATCACCCGTGTAACTGGTATTTTGAGGACTACATGGACTGCTTGCAGTAGAGCAGCGGGGTGTGATATCACGAATCCCTACACGCGACATTGAGATTGAATATCGAGAGGTAGATTGACCTTGGTTGTTACCAGCATACCAATACAGCAAACTCCAAGACGGCGGCGCACTTGCACCCCTACAATCCCTATAAAATTTAATAATTAACTTATACTTACCACCACCCAAACATTGATAGCCCATATCTGAGCCCATTACGTGATCCGCTTTAGCACCCAACGAACACAACAAAAAACCAAGAATTAAAAACAAGGATTTTAGCCTAGCGATCGTGATCCAATTGGAGTTTATTTTTACCATACCGATTTTACGAAATTAAATTAGTTCATAGTGAGTTACAAACATTATTTTTTGCATTTATCGCAAAAAAGTGCTTTGTAAAACCACCACTTACTTGCATAATCGTTAGACCCCGCTTTTGCACAATGCGAAGCATCATCGCCAAGAAAAATTACATTATTTAAAATTTCAATACTTGCTTCATCGTTTGCCAAACCATTTTCTTCTTTTCAACGTCTAAACACATGCTTTGAAAAGATGGAAATCTCAACATAATCCCTTTTTCTGTTGGCTTTGCCTTGTACAAATTTGGCACATTCTGAATTTCCCTATCAGACCAAATAAAAATGATGGGCGACAATCGATCACCCTGCAAAGATGGCTCGTAAGCATCGGTTTGATGCAGCAACATTTTCTCAATATCCTCCGGTATAATAGGCTCTTGATTCACTTTCAGTGCAGACATCAACTTATGGTACGATGCTTCCACATTCGTATCCCACTGTTGGTCTGCATCGTCAAAAAACATATTGATCAATGTTAGGCTAATCATTTCTTCTTCATTTGGGTTGATTTCCGATAAAATTTCTTCCCCTTTTTTCGTGGAAATATCGCTTTCCGCAGGGGGCATCATAGCACCATTGGCACTATCTATCACTTCTGATATTGATTCACCATCAACTTGTTGTGCACCCACCGGAGATGCTTCAGTAGCTTCTCCAAAATAGTAAACCCCCTTTGAAAACAAATCAGTGAGGAGCAGCGGATTATCAACAAATTGGTGTTTTTCTGACATTGGGAATGAAATTGATTTAATTTTGTGCAAGATGAGTTTCGAAATTACGATTGAAAAAACACAAAATAGTAGAATTCAGCAATTCGATCCAGAAAATATTGGATTTGGCAAAATTTTTACTGATCACATGTTTTTGGCCGACTGGAATGGCAGTGAATGGGTGAACCCCAGAATTGTACCCTATGGCCCGCTTAGCTTGAGTCCAGCCACTAGCGCAATCCACTACGGACAATCCATTTTCGAGGGAATGAAAGCCTTCGCCAATAAAAAAACGGGTGAGCCATTGTTGTTCAGACCGCGAGAAAATTGGAAGCGATTGAATCGATCTGCAGAACGCATGGTGATGCCTGTGATCCCTGAAGAATTGTTCATGGACGGCCTCAAAGCACTGGTTGCTTTAGACGCCAATTGGATTCCGAAAACTGAAGGTGGGTCTTTATACATTCGCCCTTATATGTTCGCCACAGACGATTTCATCGGTGTAAAACCTTCAGAAACATACACATTCTGCATTTTTTGCTGTCCGGTAGGCCCTTACTATACAAAGGCACTCAAAATCAAAGTGGAAGAAGAATTTAGCCGTGCTGCACCCGGCGGCGTGGGATTCACCAAATGTGCAGGCAATTATGGCGCTGCCATGTACCCCACACAAAGAGCGCAAAACGAAGGATACGACCAAGTTTTATGGACCGACCCCCTCACCCACACCTTGGTGGAAGAAACCGGAACCACAAACATGTTTGCCGTTTTCAACAACGAAATCATCACACCCAAATTGGGCAATACCTTGTTGGCGGGCATCACGCGCGACAGTGTTATCCAAGGCTTGAGAGAATTAGGTCACTCAGTCATTGAACGTGAATTATCCGTATTGGAACTGATTGAACGTTTACAAGCTGGGGAACTTCACGAGATTTTCATCACCGGAACCGCGGCTACCTTGATTCGAATTCAGGGCTTTGGCCATCAATCCAATTATCATGAAGTTTTAGACCAAGGAAATACCGAAGTATCTGATGCCATCAAACAATGGCTCGATGCGATTCGACTTGGCGAAGCAGAAGACATTTTTGGTTGGAACGAAACGGTTTAATCTTTTCGTTGAAACGAAACGGTTCAATTCGTTCCAAACGCGTGTAAGACATTTACACTCAATTAAAATCTGTGCAATACACTTACACCAAATCCGGTGAGTGTTTTTCCGCGCGTCTTTTTGGCAACCTGATCGTTAAAGGTTTGGTACATCATATTGGGCTCTAGTATCAATACCCAATCCTTATAAACCGATATCGCTGGGCCCGTGGCCAACTTCATGTCCAAAGTAAACATGCGCTGCTGCTGAATGGGCATGTACTCTGTTTTTCCGAAGAAATCTCCAGAGGTCCTTAATGTCATCCCGGGATTCACTTGTGCACCCAATCGCCAAGACATTTTACCCAACATGAAATTGTATCTCACCGCAATTGGGATGGCAATTTTGTTGATGCGATAATTGATTTTCCCAATCTCCTCAACCCGAACCTGACTGTAAGTGGTATCGTACACGCGCACAGATTGCACCGGAGGAATCATCACAACCACATCAAACGTATCTATTTTCATGCGCTCCTCAAATTCCCTGGTTCTCCATTCACCGTTACCAATCCATTCGCCATAGCTGAATCCACCGCCCAACATGAAACCACTGCCAACATCTTTCAATATCAAACCGTGATAATTGGCATGGTACATATTTCCCAACACGCTCAATCGATCCTCCTCATTGAAATTGATCACCACTTTACTACCAGTAGTGGCCGACATCTCAACATACCATTTGGATTTGAGCAATTCAGGGTCCCAACTTCTTTCATATTCGCCTTCAGGAATTTCTACGTACGTTTTTTCCGGATCCGAAATACCAATATCCACCAACTTCAACCCTTGGGGATCGCACAACATATCTTGGTGCGCAGCTGCAGGCAAATTGACTTCATTGGACACAAGAACCGCCTCTTTCGGTGCAACGTTTGCTGTCAACGTTTCTTCTTGTGCCACCTTCACTGGTGATTGGGGTGTTTCGGGCGATGTAAATTTGAGCGATGTACTTTCCGGCGATGTACTTTCAGGCGATGCGATTTCAGGGATCTCAAATCCGGGAGATACGGTTTCAATTTTTGATACCCTAACAACCCGCGAAGATGAAGCCCTCTTTCTGGCTATTGATGATGCGAATTCAGATGATCCGATTTCGGGTGATGCAGTTTCCGACGAGGCAGAAGCTCCGCCCAAAGTCAAGTGCTGCGTTTTATCCAAAGTGCCCTTTTGAGCGAACTTGGGCTTATATACAGATTTGGAAAGGGTAATCTGTGGGGCTTTTTCGGGTGATTGATCCGTTGAAACCCACAACATGCCCAATCCACCTATCACAAACAACCCAGCAACTACGGCAAAAGTAGGAATCCAAATGATGGCGCGACGTTTTTTACGTTCACGTTTTTCCATCACCGCCTCAAACGAAACGCGATCGTTGAAAGGGGATTCCAAATCATGGAGTTTGTTTCTCAAATCTGTATGTAACCTTTGATTTTCCATGATTATGAAGCCAATGACCCTCCTTCAGCTTTGTCTAATGATTGTTGTAGCACCTTGCGGGCTTTTGAAAATTGCGACCTGCTGGTTCCTTCGTCGATACCCAACATGTCGGCGATGTCTTTGTGAGAATATCCCTCAATCGCATACAGGTTAAATACGGTACGATATCCCACCGGCAAAGCCTCCACCATTTTCATGATTTGATCTACTTGCAAATTGTCGAACGCGTCATCTGTGTAACCCAACCGATATTCATCTTCAGTGATGGACGACCAAATGTGCTTTCTCGCCCGAATTTTGTTGATGCACAAATTCACAGCCACCCTGCGCATCCAAGTTTCCAAAGAACTTTGGAATCTGAATTTTGCTAGGTTATCGTATATCTTTACGTAGGCTTCCATGAGTGCGTCTTCGGCTTCTTCTTGACTGTTACAATATCTCAAACACAACGACATGATTTTTTTCGAGTATCGATTCCACAACTCCCGTTGGCAAATTCGATCCTCGCGAATGCATCCATCTACCAATTCTTTTTCCGTCATTCGATATCGTTAAACACATCTTAAAAAATGCCTGTTGCCACAGTTAGACAATGGCAGTACAATTTTCGTGGCTTTGTATTTGAAATATTTTTTTTTGCCTCGCAATATCGCAAACTCTTGGATGGTTTTCCACAAATCGAAGGGAGAAAATATTTGGTTACATTGAAGTGGATTGCCTTGTTTTGCAAGATGATACCAAACTCATTGAAAAAAATGGCCACAGCGGTTCTATGCTTTGCTATACATTCAATGTCATGGGCTCAAAAAGACTTTTCCAAAGGATTTGAGCATTCCACCGAGGGTATCGAATTTGCCCAATCCATCGTCAAAAAACTTTCGTTTAGAGAGCAATTGGCCCAAACGCTCATGGTTCCGGCTTGGAGCAGAGAAAATCGCGCCGATGAAATGTTCGATTCTGTGCAATTCAACAAGCGATTGTTGTATCAAATCCGCGAGTGCGGCGTGGGTGGCATCATTTTCTTTCAAGGCCAGCCCCTGAATCAGGTATACCTCACCAATTATTTCCAACAAGAAAGTGAATTGCCTTTACTCATCGGCATCGACGGTGAATGGGGTCCTGCGATGCGATTAACGGGCATGGAAAAATATCCCTTCCAAATGACCCTAGGGGCCACTTTCAGTACCCATTTGGCCTACGAAACGGGCAAATCCATGGGCAAGCAATGCAAACGACTTGGCATCCACATCAACTTCGCCCCGTCAATTGATGTAAATACCGAACCCAACAACCCCATCATTGGCTTCCGCAGTTTCGGTTCAGATCCCCACAATGTCGCCAAAATGGGTTCTGCGCTGGCCAGTGGGCTTCAATCCGAAGGTGTTTTGGCCTCAGCCAAGCATTTCCCCGGTCATGGCGATACAAAGACCGATTCTCACAAAGACCTCCCAGTGGTTACCAAATCGTTGAGCGCATTGCTTCGCGATGATTTGGCGCCCTTTGAAAAGTTGATTTCTGATCGAGTTGCCTCCATCATGGTGGCCCATTTAAAGGTTTTATGCATTGATTCAACCTCTGCGCTGCCCTCTTCCATTTCACCGAAATACGTTTCACAATGGCTGAGGCACGATTTGCGATACCAAGGCCTAATCATCACCGATGCACTCAACATGAAAGGCGTTGCAAAGGTGGGCAGTCCGGCCGACGTGGCGCTATTGGCACTCAAAGCGGGCAACGACATCATCTTATTCCCCGAGGATGTTGTGGGTTTCTTGGATTCAGCTGAGAAAAGCAGGGCCAAAGGCGAAATCGACAGTGCGGAAATCTCGGAGCGAGTGATTCGTTTGTTGGCAACCAAATATGACTTGGGACTATTCGCCAATCGATTTGTGGATCCCGTAAACTTGGAAAGCGACCTATTAAACATCAAAGGCGAATACAATGATTTATACGCTCAGCAAATTGCCGATGAATCAGTCATTTATTGCAGAATCAAACCAAAAGACAGCAGCACCCTCAGCGAATCGCCCCGATTCCTCACATCCGGTTTGCAAAGCGATACTTTGATTTTGGTGGTGATTGGCGATAGCATCCCCAAAGAGTTGATTCCCCATATTCAACAGTACAGAAACGGTCAGATACAAAGCCTTCGCCTTCCTTGGAATGCCACCAAAGATCAGATCGACAGCAGTTTGTATGCTATTCAGAGCAGCCAACATTTATACATCGGATTGGACTGGCCCACCTGGGGCAACAAATCACGCGGCATTCCATCGCCTTGGCAATCGGCATTGTGCAACAGCAAAAATGGATTTTACATTCACTTTGGGCATCAATACGGCATACAAACTTTGATCAATACCACTTGTAAAACGCCCATTGTTCTGGCCCACGAATACAACAAACGATCCTTGCGCGCTGCCGTGAGAATGTCGTTTGGGCTCTCTCACCATTACGGCGCCAACAACAGTGGATTGTCTCAGTTGCAAGATGAGAATTTCAAAACCGACCTTCATTACGCCAACGGGATTTCGAACGGATACGACCCTGCCCTGCCCCATGTCTTGGATTCGATGATGAAAGAGGGTTTGGCAAAAGGGATTTTCCCATCGGCACAGCTCGTGGTTTTAAGAAACGGACTCATTGTAGCAAACATCAATGTTGGGCAAGTCAAAGACCTGTTGGGCAATGAGATAGAAGCCCACCAAGACCATGTTTATGATGTGGCTTCAATCACCAAAATAGCGGCCACCACACTGGCTTTCATGAAAGTTTACGAAAACACGAAGGGATTGTCGCTCGATCAAAAATTGGGTGCCCAATGGAAAGACCCAAGCATCAAAAATGGTCCATTGGCATCGGTCACTTTCAGAGAACTACTCACACACCAAAGTGGTTTGCCCCCGTTTTTACCGCTACAAAAAATGGCCATAAAAGCCGGTGCGAAGTGCGTCCCCTGTCAATTGAACGAAGCGCCCCAACAATCGCAAATCACTGTGGGTGAGAACGATCAGCCCCTACAGTTTCAAATAGGACCAGGTATGTGTTTGGAAAATCGCTGGAAAGACTCTGTTTGGAAATGGACTACCGCAACGGTGCCAAGCAGCAACAAAGAATACGTGTACAGCGATATCAACATGATATTGTTGGGCAAATGGATTGAATACAAAACCGGGATGCCTCTGAATGACTATGTTGAAAGGCAGTTTTACGAACCCATGGGATTGAAAACCATGACTTTCCATCCAGAAAAACACGGAATTCCGCTTCATCGAATTGCACCCACTTTGATGGATTCTTTGTGGCCCCGGGGCGAAGTACGTGGCATTGTCCATGACCCAAGCTCAATGATGATGGGTGGTATTGCAGGCAATGCCGGCTTGTTTTCCAATGCAATGGACCTCGCCAAGCTGATGTATATGCTGCAGGAAAAAGGACATCCCATTGATGGCGGCGGCTACGTATTGCGTCCTTCCACCGTGGATTTATTCACCCGAATTCACAATACAAAAGGCAAAACGGGATACCGGGGCTTGGGATTCGACAAACCCAACGGCAAAACAGGCAACAAAGCCAATGTATTTGAGGATGCACCGGGTACTTTGTTCGGACACAGTGGCTATACTGGCACTTGGGCTTGGAGCGATCCCGCCAACGAACTCACGTTTGTTTTTTTATCGAACAGAACCTACCCCAGTGAATCGAACAAAAAAATCTCTCAACTCGGTTTTCGGGGCGATTTACTCAAGGCGATTTACGAGCGATTGGATTTGGTGAAGTAATTCAAGTCCAACCCAGCCAGATTTCCACTGCTCATGAGCAACACAACCACGGGTTGATCGGTTGTTGTTTCAGCTGATAGCCAAGACATTAACGCACCAAGGTCATTCATGGCCTTACCTTTTCCAAACCGGGATTCCACCGTTTCTTTTGAGGGCACTTCCATGCGTTTGAGTTCAAATACGTGCGGATCAAACAAAATACAAACCGCATCGGCTGGATCCAAAGTACCCTTGTATCGACCCATGAAATCGGGATTTAAGCTGCTGTAAGTATGCACTTCAAACACCGCCAAGAACTTGTGGTTGGGGTATTGCTCCCTCACGGCGGATACCGATGCTTGTACTTTTGATGGCGCATGGGCAAAATCCCTGATCACGGTGAGATTTTCGGTTTCGAGAATGGGCTCCAATCGCTTGGCTGTGCCAGGGAAAGTTTGCAAAGCCGTCCACGCTTCCGCCTCCGTAATTCCAATGGTTGATGCCATCTTCACTACCCCCGCCGCATTTTGCAGATTGTGTCGGCCATAGAATGGCAATTGATACTTTTCTCCATTCACCGATACGATGGTGCCCCCTTTCACATTTTCATAGTTTGGCGCATCGTAACTTTCTTGTTGAGGAAATCCACTTTTTTCTGCGATGTGTTTCAGCTCCGAATCCCCATCGAACCAGAACAAATGTCCGCCCGGCTGTAAGGTATCAATCAGCAATGAAAATTGATTGTGATAAATTTCTTCAGTGGGGAAAACGTTCACATGGTCCCAAGCGATACCGGTGATCATGGCCGCATGCGCTTTGTAGTGCACAAATTTGGGGCGATGGTCTAGGGGCGATGTGAGGTACTCGTCGCCTTCAATCACGATCAGCGGTGCTTCAGACAATCTCACCATGCGTTCAAAGCCAGGCAATTGCGAACCCACCAAATAATCAAAATCGCGGTACGCTTTCAAAATGTGCATCAACATGCCTGTGCAAGTGGTTTTGCCATGACTGCCGGCCATCACCAAGCGAGTTTTGTTTCTGCTGTGGTGGTAAATGAATTCTGGAAAACTGAAAGTTTGGATGCCCAATTCCAAGGCGCGCAATAGCTCTGGGTTGTCTTGCTTGGCATGCATGCCCACAATCACACCGTCTAAATCCGTGGTGATTTTATCGGGGTGCCAACCGTATTTTTCTGGCAGAAGTCCTGCCGATTGCAATCGAGATTTGGCGGGTTCAAAAATTTCATCATCGCTACCGGTAACGTGATGATTGTTGTGTTGTAGCTCCAAAGCCAAATTGTGCATCACTGCCCCACCGATCGCAATAAAATGATAATTCATGTGTTTGAAGAACGAAACTACCAACTTGCGCGATTCTTTCAAACAAAGCCAAGGAAAATTTGCTATTTTTGTAAAATATTTAATAGACCGGAATGAAAATCCTTGCTTGCATCAGTGTGGTTCCGGATACCACTACAAAAATCACATTCACCGATAACAACACACAGTTCAACACTGCGGGTGTTCAGTACATTTTAAATCCATACGATGAATTGGCGGTTACACGCGGTTTGGAGATTGCAGAAGCCAACGGAGGAACTTTAACCATTGTACATGTGGGCAAAGCCGAAGCAGAACCTGTGATTCGTAAAGCGTTGAGTATGGGAGCCAACGAGGCCATCAGAATCGATGCCGAACCCACAGACGCCCAGTACGTGGCTGAGGAAATTGCGAAAATCGCATCGGGCTATGATTTGATTTTAACAGGTCGCGAAAGCATCGATTACAACAGCGGTGTGGTTTGTGGCATGTTGGGCTCATTGTTGGGCATACCTTCAATCAACGTGGTGACCAGAATTGATTTTGCCGATGGCAAATTCTCTTTCGATCGCGACATTGACGGTGGCAGAGAGTCTATCACCTGCGCGGGTCCCTGTGTAGCTAGCGCTCAAAAGGATTTGTGTGAACCCCGTATCCCCAATATGCGTGGCATCATGGCAGCAAGAACCAAACCCTTGCAAGTATTGGCACCTCAAGCCAACGCAAACTTTTCAAAATGCACGTCTTACGAATTGCCAGTGGCAAAATCAGGCGTGAAATTGATCGATGCCAAAGAGGCAGGTAAACTTATCGATATTTTAAGAAACGAAGCCAAAGTCATTTAATATGTCAGTACTAGTTTTCGCTGAAATCAGCGACGGAAAATTCAAAAAAGCCACTTTCGAGGCAGTATCTTACGGCAGACAGGTTGCTGATATGTTGGGTACCGAAGTGGTGGCCTTGGCCATTGGAAACGGTGTTAACACAGCCGATTTGGGTCAATACGGTGCGCAAACCACCATCCACATTGCATCGAGCGAATCTTTCACGCCAGATGCTTATGCGGTTGCGGCAAACGCTGTTGCAAACGAAGTAAACGCTTCCATTGTGATTGTGAGCAATACCTATACCGGCAAATCAATCTCTCCAAGATTGGCGCAATTGATGGGTGCATCTTTGGCAACAAACGTAGTAAGCTTACCAAACACCACCCAAGGTTTTGTGGTGAAACGCGGCGTATTCTCTGGCAAAGCCTTTTCTTTTGTTGATTTACAGCGCGATAAAAAAGTCATTGCCATCACCCCCAATTCATTCGAGTTGGCCACCTTTGATTCAACTGGAACAACAACCTCTAGCAGCGTAAGCTTGGGAAGTTCTGGCTTGTCTATCACTGCCGTGAACAAAGTAACCGGCAAAATCCCCCTCACCGAAGCAGAAGTTGTGGTGAGTGGCGGCCGTGGCATGAAAGGTCCAGAAAACTGGCACATGATTGAGGAATTGGCCAATATTTTGGGTGCTGCCACCGCTTGTTCAAAGCCAGTGAGCGACATGGAATGGAGACCCCACAGTGAACACGTAGGACAAACCGGTATCACCATCAAGCCCAACCTTTACATCGCCATCGGTATTTCAGGTGCCATTCAGCACTTGGCCGGCGTAAGTTCAAGCAAAGTAATTGTTGCCATCAACAAAGACCCTGAAGCGCCCTTTTTCAAGGCGGCCGATTATGGAATCGTTGGTGACGCATTCGACATATTGCCACAGTTGATCACTGCTGCAAAAAACTAACCCTTAACCCATTACATCCCTATGAGCAACCGCGTAGAAATGGTCATACGAAACATCGTACCCGCGCATTCTCACGGTGCTTACACGCTGTATCTGAAGGAGTTAAACGGCAATCGCATTCTACCCATCATCATTGGCGGATTCGAAGCGCAAGCCATCGCCATGGAACTTGAAGGCATGAAACCCACAAGGCCCATGACCCACGATTTGTTTTCAAACGCCTTGCGTGAATTCGATATCACCGTCACAGAAATCAACATCCAACAGCTCGATGAAGGCATCTATTACGCCGGAATCACCTGTTTGTGTGTGAATGATTCAACGTCGAAATTGGTTGTCCTCGACTCAAGAACCAGCGATGCCATCGCCATGGGTATCAAATTCAGATGTCCCATTTTTTGTGTTGAGAAAATCCTCGACGAAGCGTCCTACAACGACGAACGAAGCGATGAATTTGAAGATGAAGAAACCCCCGGGCAGTTGGTTGACGATTTGATGGAACCCAAGGCCAATGTGGCGTCGAACACCGGTTTTGGCAAATTCCCGCTGGAAGAATTGGAGCAAATGCTGGAAGATGCCATCAACGACGAAGATTACGGCAAGGCGGCAAAAATCCGCGACGAAATCAAACGCAGAACGGCTTAACCAATCAAACATGTCGATTTTCCTTATCAACAACCAACTCGTCGCTGAAGACAGCCCATATTTCACCCCAAGCAGCCGCGGTTACCGCTATGGCGATGGATTCTTTGAAAGTTGTAAACTCTCTAACGGAAGAATTCTTCAATTGCCCTTGCATGGCGATCGCATCAGAAAATCGGCGCTGTTGCTTAAATTGAACCTCCCCACCTGGTGGGATGAGATTTCTTGGGAAACCACCGTCCTGAAGGCCTGTAAAGATGCCAACTTCGCATCGGCAAGGATCCGACTCACCATTTTCAGAGACGCTGATGGTTTGTATACTCCCAACGACTCCAACGTGTGCATGGTGACCGAAATCAATGAAACAAAAGGCGTTGGACCCTATCAATGGAATGATGAAGGCCTCAACATTGGCACCTACAAAGAGTTGGTAAAAAACAGCAACTATACCTCTACCCTAAAAACCTGTTCTGCCCTCGTTTACACCTTGGCCGGCATTTATGCCAAAGAGCATGGTTTGGACGATGTGGTGATATTCAACGAATACGGACGACCCTGCGAAAGCGTATCGTCCAACATTTTTGTGGTAAAAGGCGAATTCATCCTCACCCCGCCCATTTCTGAATATTGTATCGATGGGGTGATGCGCAAAGTGATTATGCAACTGGCCGATGCCTATGGTTATTCCATCCAAGAGCGCCCCATCAGCGAAATCGATTTGAGTGCTTCTGAAGAAATCTTCACCACCTCTGCCACGCGTGGAATCAACTGGGTAGCTGATTACCAAGGCAAGAAGTTGAAAAATACAGTGTCGCGCGTTTTATTCGAGCAACTCGTTAAATCAATTTGATTTAATCCGCCTGCAAAAACGGATAACGATAGTCGGTTGGTGGCACAAACGTCTCTTTGATGGTACGCTGACTCACCCAACGCAACAAATTCACCTTAGCACCCGCCTTATCGTTCGTTCCGCTGCCTCTTCCACCGCCGAAAGGTTGCTGTCCTACAACCGCACCCGTTGGCTTGTCGATGATGTAGAAGTTACCCGCGCTGTTTCTCAAAGCCCACGTGGCATCGGTGATGGCCTGACGGTCTTGCGCCAAT
>JACCDX010377770.1_pt1 | contig 14068 bp, 16 predicted proteins | sample 7449681 | NCBI WGS metagenome assembly JACCDX01 (sample SAMN15323450, study PRJNA562643) | freshwater metagenome | isolation source: river surface water | place: USA:Blue River Watershed | collected 2017-08-18
ACAGTGTTTTCTAGTATATTTAATACAGTGTTTTCTAGTATATTTAATACAGTGTTTTCTAGTATATTTAATACAGTGTTTTCTAGTATATTTAATACAGTGTTTTCTAGTATATTTTCAACATCAATTATATCATCAATTTCTTCACACACTTTATCATACAAATTCCTATATGTTTGATTATTATTTAAATATATTCATTAAAATATATACTTGTGTTATTTTTAAATAAAATCACATTTTAGTTATTATCTATTATTTTTTATTTACTGGAAATTTACATTAAATAAAAAATAAAAAGTAAAATTTTTTTATGAAAAAAAAAAAATGTAATTTAAAAAAGTGATGGTATCACTTTATCACTTTTAAAAAACTATATAAGGAGATAATTTCTAGTATATATAATAATGAGTGATCACTCTGATAGATATAGATGTAAAATCTGCAATAAAAATTATGCTAATAATAGTAGTTTATGGAATCACAACAATAAATTTCATAATAAAACTAACAACTTTTCAACAACTTCTAACAACTTGTTGTCACCTAATATAAAACAACAAAAAGTATTTAGGTGTCAATATTGCGGTAAAATTTATAATATTCAACAATCTCGTTGGAAACATGAACAAAAATGTAAAAAGAAAGATTTAATAGTATTAGATAATAAAATTATACCCGATCCTAATCAACAAAATCATCAAATAACTAATATAAATAATCAACAAAATAATAACACAAATAATATAAATAATCAACTTATTGATTTAATTGTTGAAAAACAAAAGATTATTGAAGAATTAAAAAGTAAATCAGATGAAAATACTGTTATAATTCCTAAAAAAATACAATCTACACTTTCTATTAATAACGTTGATATTATATCTAGAATGGAAGATAATTATATTAATGCTACACAATTATGTCAAGCTGGTAACAAACAATTTAATGATTGGTTTCGTTTAAATTCTACTAAACAATTAATTAATGAAGCAGAAAGTGAAACGGGAATTCCCGTTTCACAATTAATTGATATTAAAAAAGGAAATACTAATAAATACAATCAAGGAACATGGATACATCCAGATCTAGCAATACAATTAGCTCAATGGATATCATCCAAATTTGCTTTACAAGTCAGTAAATGGATTCGTACATTATTTACTGATGGAAATGTTTCTATTGAAATTAAACTTTTAGAAGAAAAAAATAAAGAATTACAATTAAAAGATGAAAAAATTAAATTATTAGAAGATACATACAACAAAAAACAAAAACGTACTGATTATCCATGTAAAAATGTCATTTATCTTGTAACATCTAAAGATAATAAAAATAAAAGAATATATATTATTGGAAAAGCTAAAAACTTAAAAAACAGATTAAGTGGATATAATAAAACAGCAGAACATGAAGTTGTATATTATAAAGAATGTGGAAACGTAATTAATATGAATATTATTGAAAAAATGGTTTTAGTTAAATTACAAAAGTATCAAGAAAAAGCTAATAGAGATAGATTTATTTTACCAATTGAAAAAGATATTAGTTTTTTTACTAAATTGATTGATAGTAGTGTAAAATTTATTTTAAATAATGAAATTATTTTATAAAAAATATAAAAGTAAAAATTTTTATGAAAAAAAAAAAAATGTAATTTTAAAAAGTGGATATCCATTTTTCCACTTTTTAAAACTATATAAGGATAAAATATCTTATACTATATAGATGGATAATAAGGATGGATTGTATCGTTGTAAAACCTGCAACAAAGAATATTCTAGTTATAAAAGCTTATGGAATCACAACAAGAAATTTCATAATACTAAAAATCTTAGTGATAAGTCTAAGATAAGTAATATGATAAGTCATGATAAGTCTATGATAAGCCATAAAAATAATGAAGAAGATAAATACAAATGTAATTATTGCAATAATACATATAAGCACTTTCAATCTCGTTGGAAACACGAACAGAAATGTAAAAAGAAAGATTTAATTGTATTAGATGGTAAAATTATACCTGATCCTAACCAACAAAAACAACAAATAACTAATATTAATAATCAACAAAATAACATAAATAATACAAATAATAATACAAATAACAATATTAATAATGGTACAATTAATAATACTAATAATATTATAATTACACAGCTAGGTAGAGAATCATTAGATGGATTTTCTATAAAAGATATTTTATCTATAGTAAAAGAAGATAATAATATGCCAGTTGCATGTGTTAAAAAAGTTAATTTTAATAAAAAATATCCAGAAAATCATTCTTTTTGCACAACTACACTTGAAGGGAAACATTTTACAAGAATAAACCATAAAACACAAAAACCTGAAAAAATAAATAAAATAGATTTTATAAATGAAGTATTAGACAGTTCACTAAGATTTATTCAAAATATATCATTAATGGTAGAATTTGATGAATCATTTCGTGATAGTATTCCACTCGAACATCAAAAGAAAATTAAAGATATTTTAGACAATCAAGATAAATTTCATGATCCTAAAAATAAAAAAGCTTTTTTTAATTGTATCAATGATATGAGTTATAATTTTAAAGATATTATATTAGAAACCTGGAAATTAATACAACCAATTGACAAAAAATCCAATGATACAGAAACTGACGATGATGAGCCGCCATTAATTGATGAAAATTATAGATATATTTCTAGTGATGAAGAAGATTAAAATATATTAGGATCATATTTTGGTAATTTAAGTTTATCATTTTTACTAATAAAATTAATATTATCAATATATTCGAGTAATGTATTTATTTCAATGTCATTGTGTTGTTTTAAGTAAATCAATATTTCATTTATGTTAGTAGCATTTATATTTAATTCATATAGAATATTATTTATTATTTGTTCAAATGATATATAAACATATTTAATATTATCATTTTTTGTTAAATCAAATAAGCTATTTTCAAAATCAATAATAATAACTTTATAATTATCACCAATTAAAAAATTCCCAAAATGGCAATCGTTATGAATAAATCCAAAATTTGTAAATGATAAAAGTAATGCATAAAAAATTTGTTTAATCATTTCTTTCAATAAATGAAAGTTTTCAAAAGTCCAATTATAATTCTTAATGTTTCCTAACTTATATTTTTTCATGATTAGTATTTTTAATTCATCTCCATCACTTGAACAAACTGAAGAATTCTCAATAATATTATATAAATTATTTTTACAACTGAAATAGCAAAAATACTTAATAAAATAATTATTATCACTTAAATATTGATATTTGGGCATTAAATTTAATGTATTTTTTTGACTATGTAGAGCATGACTAATTTTATATTCACGTTCAATGATTTCTGATAATCCTAATTTAATAATAATATTATAATTTAAAAAAGATTTTTCAATAATTTTTAAATCATTCGCTTTTTTAATGATATTTTTTAAATTAATAATTTTTTGTGTATCTATATTATTAAAAGTATTTTGACAATCTAAAATTTCATATTTTTCTGTTTTTGTTTCAGAGTGTTTATTATCTTTATTCAACAAATGTAAAATAATATCCATAATATATTTATTTATATTATTTTTAGTTTGTTAAAAATTAAATATTTATTATGGTTTCAATTGCTAAATGATCAGAGTCGTTATTTTCAATTGTTTTGAATGTAGTAGCAGAACAATTTTTTATAAAAAATCTATCATACCTAAAATCATTTTTAGGTGTAAATTTTAATCTATCATCTTTAAAATTTCTATTAGGACATGTTGTAGAATATTTATTTTCATTTGTCAGTAAATATACATCAACTAAATCAAACATAATAACGTTTTCTTCATGTCTCATATTAGTATCACCACCCATTATTATTGATAAATTTAGCAAATTTAATTTAGTATTTTAAATTTCCTATAAATTTTTATTTTTCAGTGAAAAAGGTGTTATATATATAATTTTTATATTTTTGGGTGGGGGGTAACCCCCTTGCAAAAATTTCTAGCTTAAATTATATATATAAAAATAATGGATTTCAAAATATTTTTACTAAAATATACAACTATAAATTCTAAATTTATAGAAGATTTTTATAGTATAATAAAAGAAGAGTATTTTGAAAATTATAATGATTATTTAATTGATAGTGAAATATTACGTAAATGGCTTAAAATAACAACACATAAAGAATTTAAAAAAACTATAAAAAATAGTTATAAAATAAATGTTGATTATATAATCAAAAAAGTTAAAAAAACAGAAGGTTCTGGTGGTCATAATAAGGAAGTAATTATATTAACACCTGAAGCAACTAAAAAAATTTGTTTAATGACTAAAAGTAAAGTAGGTAATGATATAAGACAATATTTTATTGATATTGAATTAGCTTTTTATAAATTTAAGAATCATATTATTGAAAGTTTAAATAAAAAAATAGAAGAATTAGAAAATAATCAAAAACCAAAAATAAATCCAACAAAAGGAATAATTTATGTATTTAGAGCATTAAATGCTGAAAATGCAACATTATATAAAATTGGTAAAACTATAAATTCTAAACAAAGATTTAATTCTCATAATTCACCATTAGCAAATGATTTAGAAATAATAATGACATATGAAGCAGATAATCTTAATCAATTAGAACAGTGTGTAAAAACTATGATGAAAAAAGCACAATATCGTAAATATAAAGAAATATATCAAGTTGACATAGATATTATTAAATTAGTTATTAAAGATTGTGATGTTAAATTAAAAGAAATTAATAATATGATAGATAAGAAAAATAAAAAACAAAAAGGTGGAACTTTAAATAAAATAACACAAAATGATAAGATTTATTTGTTGATACCTACTATATAATTTTATTCTATTTTTAACTCATTACAAATCATTTTAATTGTATCTAAATATAATTCTTTTGTAAATAATTTTTCGGGTATATAATCAAAATCAAAAACATCTAAATTGTTCTTTCTTTCTCGTTTAGTTATTTCTTTTATATAATTTTTAATAAATTCTAAATATATTTCGTTTGTTTTAAATTCATCTGGAACACAATCTAAATAACCCCATCCATTTTTAACTATTTCTAAATATAATTCATATGTTTTAAATTCATCTGGTATGTCATCTAAAATATCTAGTTCATTTTTAATAGCTTCTAAACACATTTCTTTTGTTTTAAGTTCGTCTGGAACATAATTTAAAGCATCACCATCATTTTTAACAGCCAAGATGCAAAATTCATATGTTTTAAATTCGTCTGGTATATATTCTAAAGATTGTCCATCATTTTTAATAGCTTCTAAACATAAATCTTGTGTTTTAAATTTATCTGGTACATATTGTAAAGCATATCCATTATTTTTAACACCTTCTAAATATAAATCTTGTGTTTTGAATTCATCTGGAACATATTCTAATGATTGTCCATTATTTTTAATAGCTTCTAAACATATATCTTTTGTTTTAAATTCATCTGGAACATATTGTAAAAAATAACCATTATTTTTAACAACTTCTAAATATAATTCATGTGTTTTAAATTTATTAGGTATATATAGTAAATGTGTTGAATCATGTTCTGATTCACAAATAACACATTCTTTAACAGCTTCTAAACATAACTCATATGTTTTAAAATCATCGGGTACATGTTCAATAGCACAACTACAATTTTTAACAGCATTTAATATTATTGCATTAGTTATAAATTCATTAGACACCCATTCTATAGCACATCCATCATGCTTAACAGCTTCTAAACACATTTCTTTTGTTTTAAATTCATTAGGGACACATTGTAAATTTAGTCCACAATTTTTAACAGCTTCAAAACATAGTTCTTTTGTTTTTAATTTATTAGGTACCCATTTTAAAACGTCGTTAGAATTATAAACATATGGACCATTATGTTTACAAGGATTATTATTATTTTTAACAGCTTCAAAACATAGTTCTTTTGTTTTAAATTCATCTGGAACATATTCTAAAGCCCAACCAGATTTTTTAACAGCTTCTAAACATAGTTCTTTTGTTTTAAATTCATCTGGAACATATTCTAAAGCACTACCATAATTTTTAATATATTTTAAATAGTAATCATATGTATTTAATTCATTTGAAATTTTTTGAAAAGGATTTAACATATATATATATAATTTTGTAATAATTATTTATAATTTCATTTTTTATGAAGTTTGTAATTTTTAATATTATCAATAATTTATCTTTTTTGGTGCAATATGATATTTTTCTAACTGTACCGCTTCCAAACATACTTTTTTAATTTTATTAATATTTTTATTATTGGTTATTTAATTTAATCTTCTAATTAATTCAGCTTTATTATTTGATGTTAAGCTTTTATAAATATTATTGATGACACTAATGCCATATTCTGTATGCAAATAAATAAAACGGTTTATATCATAATTATCTCTATAAATATTTCTAATTTGTCTCTTTGCTGATGTTAACCGGTCTTTCATAGTTTCATCAGTAATTATTGAATTTCTAATAGTATTTTTAATTTCAACATTATCTAATAAATCTAAACAAACAAGTGAAGTATTATATAAATTATGTGTTAATGTTTGTAGTGGTAATAAATCTTTATTTTAAAAATATTCAGCATCAAGAATTTTTGATTCACCAAAGTCAGAAATATATACAGTTAATTTTGATTTATAACCCTTACGTTCATTTAAAAATTTATATTCTAATATTGATTTTTTTGATGATAATAAAATATTATCTAAACTAATATCATTATGAACAAATTGTACATTAAAAAAAAGCATGAAGTTGTGCTAATAATAATTGTATTATTATATCTATAACAGTTTCTAAATTAAAACGACCAATATATTTTTTTAATGAACCTTCAGAATATTTTTTCATTATTTCTAAAGTTATTATATCACCTGAATTTTCATTACCATTACAAAATCCATTTTATCAGTGTAATTAAAATCTAAAGAATTAAAATCTTCATAACAATTAAAACTACAATATGTTTTCACAAAATTTGGCATATGTTTTATTAATTTATTTATTTTAAGTATTAATGGTTTATAACCTTGTGAAATTTTTATAATAACTTTTTCTTTTTCAATTAATTTTCCAATCATAATAAATCCGTCTGTATTTATATCATTAACAACAAGTGGTTTTAACGGTTGCAACCATTTATCAGTAGGAATGATATATTTTTTAGTAATATATTTCAAACAAGACATATTATATATTAGTTTATAAATTATATGTGTGAATATGTGAATAAAAAGTTGTTGACATTCTAATATTATTAAACAAAAATATTCATCAATAAAAAAAATTTATTGATAATGGAAGTAATAAAACAGTTTATAAAGTAACATATAAAAATAATGATTATATTTTTGAAACAAAATTAAATATCTAATCCAAAAACAATACCTCTAAAACTAGTAAGTCCAATGTCATAAAATAATTGTTGATAAAATAACACAAAATACTTACATGTTTTATCATAGTTATGTAAAAATGAAGTAATAAAATCAGTTAATAAGTAATTTGGATAATTTTTAACAAGATTTTCAACATCTTTAATTATATATTCTTTTTTTGTTAGTTTAACATATTTTAATATATTAGCTTGTGATATTGTTATTGTATTCATAATATTTATATTGTTATTATATCTATTATTTTTATAAATATCTAAATCAAATGATTCACTATTAACAGGTCTGAAACCATAATTGCCATACCATGTGTGTCCTGTTAATAATATTTTCATCATTGATAATTCAATATTTGTATTATTACATTTTTTTAAACTATTATCAACTATAATTATTTTATTTATATTAAAAATATTTTTATATTTAGTTAGCATTTTAATTGTAACTTGTAATAATGTTGTACCAATACTTTCATTAGAAAATGTTGTATTAACACAAGTTTTATAATTACTTATTCCATGAATTTCAGCAACTCTATCAGAAGAATTAATTATAACTGAAACACATTCTAAATCATCTGTTGCATATAAAATATAATTATCATTATCTATTTCAGATTTTTCAAATTTAAAAGTAATATCATTATATTTAACTTTTAATTTTGATGGATAGTTACCACCATTTTGAATATAATTAAAAAATAAATCTTTATGTCTAATTTTTTTATTTTTTAGTATTTGTGAATTTTTATACAAAACAGTTAAAATAGTTTTAAGCATATATATAAAATTAGAAAAATAAATATATATATTTAGTGTATTAAAGAATATTCTAATACTTGTTTAATGTGTGAAACAGGGTAAATTTTAAATGTAGAATCAACTAATTCTAAATCTTCTTTTAATAAAATATCAACATCTTCTTGATTTTCTTCAGGATATAAAGCTATATTAACACCAGCTTTTTTAGCTCCATTAAGTTTATATTTTAATCCACCAATTGCAGTAATATTACCTAATAAATCAATTTCACCAGTTAAGGCAACTAAATTATTAACAGGTATACCAGATAATAATGAATATAATGCTAAAGTAATAGCTGCACCCGCACTAGGACCATCTTTTTTAACACCACCTTCAGGACAGTGTAAATGAATACCAAAAGGGTTTTTCTTAATATAGTCTTTAATTTCTTGTGTTAATAAATTTAATGCTATTTTTAATGAATAATGTATAGATTCTTTCATAACATCGCCTAATGAACCAGTTAAATTTAAATCAAACATTTTATCAGATGGATATTTAATTGCTTGTATTGTAGTAATACCACCTAAACCAGCAGAATTTGCATATAAACCATTAACAACTCCGATTGTAGGTTTATTAAAAACTTTCTTAATTTTAATTTTTGGTTTTAATTCAAATATTTTTTCACAAAAATCTTTTGTTATTAAATATGGAAAATTAATTGTATCATCGTAAAATTTTTGTAAATTAATTTCTCTAACTAATTCAAGTATTTTTTCTTTTAATTTACGAACTCCTGCTTCTAAAGTATATGTTTCAATTATATATTTAATAATATCTTCAGTAAAAATAATTTCATTTGATGAAAATCCAATATCTTTACATACTTCTGGCAACATAAAATTATTAACAATTTCTATTTTTTCTGTAATAGTTAATGGTTTTGTTTCAATAATAGTAATTCTGTCTTTTAATATAGGATCTATTAAATTAACATCATTAAATGAAAAAACGATTAATGCTTTAGATAAATCTAATTTAACACCAGAAAAAAATTTATCTTCAAAATTATCATTTTGTGTTGCATCTGTTAAATGTGTTAAAATAGAAATAATTTCTTTGCCATTCTCAGTAGTAGAAACTTTATCTAATTCATCAATAAAAATAATAGGGTTCATGCATTTAGATGTAATTAAAATATCAACAATTTTACCCCATGTAGAGCCAACATATGTATAATTATGACCAATTAAAGTAGAACCATTAACAGCACCACCAATAGCTAAAAAAGCAAATGGTCTAGAAATACCATTTTTATCTTTTAAACATTTAGATAATCCATATTTGGCTAATGATGTTTTACCAGTACCAGGAGGTCCTAATAAACCAAGTACAGCTCCTTTTTCTTCACCATTAATCCATTGTGCAAAAATTCTTTCTAATTGTAGTTTAGCTTCTTTATGACCATATACTGAATCATCTAAAGTTTTTCTAACTTGTTTTAAATATTCTTTTTTATTATTTTTATAATCAATCCAAATATTGTGCAAATTGGAATAATTATTTTTAAAAAAAGTATCAATTTCATGATCAGAATAAAGTTTTTCTGGTAATTTATCTATAAATTTTTTTTTAAAACTAATAATTTCATTTTCATTAAATTGATTAAAAGGTATTTTTAATAAACCATCTAACCAAGCTTGAGCTTTAGAATCACCTTGTATACTATTTTTAATTAATTTTAATTTTTCAATAGCTTTAATTTTAACACTTTGATCAGCATTTAAAAGTTGAATTTTTTTTTCATAAGAAAGATCAGAATCACTAAATTGTAGTAATTCTTTTTCTTCAGCGTCGGCTTTAAATTTTGCAATATCTAATTTTTTTCTAATAGTGTGATGTAATGAATTATAAATTTCAATAGCAATATTTTTTTTATCTTTCATTTTAAATATATCAAATAAAATATATGCAAGTTTTTGATCATCATCATTACTAATTAAAAATAATGTTAATATATCATTTTTTCTATATTTAGAACCAAGTATAAATTCATTAATTAATAACATAATTGGTTTATTTTGTATATGTTTAAAATCATTGTATTTTTTTTTAATTTCACTCATAATTTCTTTTGGTTCTAAAATAATTTTATCTCTTAAATTTAATACTTCAAAATAATTATATTTAAATGATGTTGGTATATTTGTTAAATCACGTAATAAATAATCATTATGATTAGCTAATATTTTTTTAATAAAATTATAATTTAAACTCATATTAAATAGATCATCAATAAATATTCCTTGAAATACCATAATGGTTTCATCTAATTTTATATAAATACTTGTACCCATTTTGTTTTCAATTAAACTTGTAGCTTTTTTATTTTTTTTAATTAAAATATTATTATTTCCCAATTCTTTTAAAATTTCCATTTTTGTAAATAAATTAATGACTGTATTTTCATCATTTTCAATATCAATAATTGTATCTTGTGTATTTTCAATATCATTAAATGATTCTTGTGTATTTTCAATATCATTAAATGGTTCTTGTGTATTTTCAATATCATTAAATGGTTCTTGTGTATTTTCAGTATTTGTTTTATGATCTTGTTGTTTTAACATAGTAGAAATAAATATAGTTTTAAAAAAATGATTAGTATTATTAAAAGTATTATTACTTGGTATTAAAATAATTTTGTTTTCCCTAACTTTATATTTATCATCACATTCTTCCGCATGTATACCACTAATCCAAATACTAGTAATTCTAACATAATTATTAATAAAATGTATAATTTCAAGTTCATGTTTTGTAAAATAATTATCATATAATGAATCAATAAAATATAAATTATATGTAATTCTTTTTGCTGATAAAAAATTTAAATAAAATGTTAATTCTTTTTGTAATTTTAATAATTTATATGATTTATATGTTTTATAATTGGATTCAAAAGAATATTTTAAGTTTTCAAATATTTTTAAAATATTAATATAATAATTATTAGTTTCTTTAAAATAATTAATATTGTTTAACTCTGTTAAATTTATTATTTGTTTATTAAAAAAAGATTTTAAAATGTCAAGTTCTATTTTATTTTTTTTTATATTTTTTATTTTAAACACTGAATTTAATAAAAATCTATTTAATATATTTGAATATTTATCATTCATATATATTAAATATACAAAATTAATAATTAGTTCAAACTAATTTATTTTATTCTGTATCAGTATCATCTTCTGAATCTGAAACGTTTTCTTCGTCAATATATTCAAAATCATCATCTATAAAATCGAGATCATCATCATCTTCTAATGAATCTATAGTAATTTCAATAATAATTTCTTTTTTTTCTTCATTTGATGTTTTATTTGTAGTTGTGTTGTCTATTATTTTATCAACTTCTATTAATTCTTTTGTTAAAACATCAACATTAGGATCTTCATCATCATCTAAAATATAGTTATTTTCCATTATAATTTATACTTTAAATTAGATTTTTTATTTTTAAATTCGTTTTATTATTTCTATTTTATTATATATGAACGTCATAATTTTATTTTTATTAGTAATATTATGGTTACTTGTATTTATTAATTCTACTGATGAATTATTTACTGGTTATTATAATAAACCTGCTACATTTGCTAGAAGACAAAACAAGATTGTTTATAATAGACCAATAGACAATCATAGACCAATAGACAATCCTAAACCTAATGATAATCATAGACCTAATGATAATCATAGACCTAATAATAATCATCATCATTATCATAATCATTATTATGATGGTTATACTAATCAATTTTGGTATGATTATTATAATGGACCATATTATATTTTACCAAATTATTGTTGTGATTATAATAATCCTTATTCTTATTGTAGATATAATGATATTTATCCATCTTGTAATAGTTATTTAACTGGTTATTAATAAAAATTGAATTATATATTTAAATAAGTATAAGGTCTATATAGTATGAATTTAACTTATCAACCTAATATGAATATTGGTACACTGGGAAGTGTATCAGATGGTAAATCAACAATGATTTATCAATTAACTGGTATAAAAACACAAAAACATAGTTCAGAAAAACAAAGAAATATTACAATTAAACCTGGATATGCGAATTTAAAAATATGGTATTGTGGATCATGTGAAGAATATGATTCATCATCATCTGATAAAACAAATTTATTATGTAAATATTGTAATACAGATAGTGAATTAGTAAATCATATATCATTTGTAGATTGTCCAGGACATGCTGAATTAATATTAACCATGATGGGATCATTAAGTTTAATGAAGGGATCCGTAGTAGTAATATCTGCTGCCGAGCCAATAAATAAAAAACCACAATTACGACAACATTTGATAGCATCAAAAATGGCAAATATTGATAAATTAATAATATGTTTTAATAAATTAGATTTAATAACTAAGGAAGTTGCAATTGAACGAAAAAAAGAATTAGATAATTTATTAAAAGAATTAGAAATAGAACCATATATAATTATTCCAACATCATTTAATAAAAAATTAGGATTAAAATATTTATTAAAAGCAATGATGGAAGTTTTTCCACCACATGAACCCACTACAAATAATGATACATTTTTTAGAATAACAAGATCATTTGATATAAATAAGCCTGGAACATCATGGCAAGACGTAAATGGTGGTGTAATTGGTGGTAGTTTAATAAATGGTGAATTAAATATACATGATACTGTAGAAATTAAACCTGGAATTTTATCTAAAGGTAAAGATGGTAAATTTGTATGTCAATCAATAATAACAAAAATAGTATCATTAGAAACTGATGGTAATATACTTAATAAAGTAGTACCCGGTGGTTTAATTGGAATAGGAACAGAAATAGATCCATATTATTGTAAAAATGATATGTTAAGTGGTAATGTAATGGGTAAACCTGGAACATTACCTAATGTATATCATGAAGTAAAATTAAAATATAAAAAGTTGGATGAGTTTGATGGTAAGTGGGAGCCAAAAAATGGGGATACTATATTTTTACAAATAGGCAATGTTTCTGTAGAAAGTAGACTTGCTAAAGTAAATAAAGAAAATTTTACATTCACTTTATTAAAACCAGCTTGTATTGAAGATAATAGTAAAATTTTAATTTGTAGAAAAGATAATGGAATTTTAAAAATTGTAGGTATTGGATTATTTTAATTTTCTATTTTTTTTTTAAGAGCTAAATATTTATTTTTGTATTTTAAGTATTTTTGTTCCCATGAAACACGTTTTCTAACATTTGTGTCTAAATTAGGATTAGAACTAGATCTTAAATTAGGATTAGAACTAGATCTTAAATTAGGATTAGAACTAGATCTTAAACTAGAATTAGAACTAGATCTTAAACTAGAATTAGAACTAGATCTTAAACTAGAATTAGAACTTGGTACTAAATTTAATTCATTTGAATTATTAACTAGTTGATTTAATTCAGTTGATGCAAATGGTGATGGTTCAGTTGGAACATTATTATAGTTTTCACTATTTTGTAAATATTTTACTGAAGGGGATTCAAAATTTATTGGCACAGTTTCTTTTTGTGAAAAATTAAATTTACTATTTCTTTTAGCATCTTTCATTGATAGATTATTATACTTTTCATTATTATCGTATTCCTCTATAATTTTTCGCTCTTTCATTAATAGATCATTATACTTTTCATTATTTTCTTTTTCCTCTATAATTTTTTTTTCTTTCATTAATAAATTATTATACATTTCATTATTTTCTTTTTCCTCTATAATTTTTTTTTCTTTCATTAATAAATTATTATACATTTCATTATTTTCGTCTTCCTCTAT
>JACCDX010652665.1_pt1 | contig 14068 bp, 16 predicted proteins | sample 7449681 | NCBI WGS metagenome assembly JACCDX01 (sample SAMN15323450, study PRJNA562643) | freshwater metagenome | isolation source: river surface water | place: USA:Blue River Watershed | collected 2017-08-18
ATAATAAAGAGCAATGAAAGTTTTAGCAAAAAGTATATTTATTCATTATTACGAATTAACATATATTTTATATGGTGATGAAGATTTTTATAAACAATATATTATAAGTATTGATACAAGAATTAAACAAATATATTATAAGGGTTCATATCTTAATATTATAACTACTAACGAAGACTTTATAGAAGAATTAGATTGTAGATATAATTTAAAAGTCCGCTAAATATTATAAATTTTTTTTCTTATATATAAGTATAATATATATAATGTCTTCATCAACTACTATTTATAGATATTTAAATGAAGAAAAAATTTGTATTTATAATGATAATAGAAATATAAGAGATAGATTAAAATATAATTTAGATGATGAATATAAACAAAAAATTAAAGAAAAAAATAAGAAAGCTTATTTAAAGAAAAAAGAAGCAGAAAAGAAAGCAAAACAATTAGAAAAGAAAGCAATAGAAGAAGTAGAAGAAGAATATAAAGAAGAAGAAGTAAAATTTAATAAACCTTATATAGGGCATTTTTGTGGATTATGGCAATTTCTAAATGATAAAGATAATTATTTTAAAGAAAAAGCAAAAAAAATAGAAGAAAGAAAGAAAGTAATAGAAGAAGCAGAAAATAATAAATAAATATATTATTTATACATAAAAACCAATTGAACACCATTATTTAAATCCTTAGTAAAAAATTTATAATCTTTTATTTGTTCTTTAATTCTAAATCTCCATATATTTTTTGTTTGACGATTATGAATGTATTTATAATTATGACTTTCAAGCCATTTTTTAGCGTCATTTAATGAAAATTTATATTTATCAAATAAAATAGCGTGCAATATACTCTGTTTTGTTTTGTCCTCTTTTAATGGTTTCAATCTGATCGGCATTTAATACAATTCTAAAATTACTAAACATATTTTTAAAAAAATATACTAAAGAATTTATAATATAATCTATTATTATTTTTATCATTTCTATAATAATTCAAATAAATTATTTTTAGGTGTTGTTTTATGTTTATTTGCTTCCGGTAAAGATTGATTAGCAACTTTAAAATAACCGTAGTTTTTATATCCATAATATTTATCTAAATATGCTGTGCTTATTCCTATCTCATCGTGTTCTGTTTGTGATGGTTTTTCACGAGGAAATAATTTTTTATTTTTATAAGTAATATTAGGAACATATCTTTTAGTTAAATTTAAATCTCTATCATCTTTATAATGACGAAATTTAGGAATTACATTAGTATTTTTATAAATATTAACATTTGTTTCATTATTGTTTTGTTCTGATATACTATTAATAGTATCAAATAAATATTCGCTTATAATTAAAGGTCTAAAATAATTCTTAGCATCCATTATATATTAATCTATATATATAATAGAAAATGTTAATTAATGTTAAGAAGTATTATCCATATAAAAGTGATAAACCTAATAAAAAATTTTATATAATTACTGATGATTATAAAAAGGTTTATTTCGGTGCTGCTGGAATGTCTGATTTTACTATTCATAAGGACGAAGTGAGGAAATTAAAATATATTACAAGACATATAAAAAGAGAAAATTGGACTAAATCAGGAATAGATACTCCTGGATTTTGGTCTCGTTGGTATTTATGGAATAAACCAACATTACAGGCATCTTATGATGATATTAAAAAAAGGTTTCTTTAATAATATTTTCTTTATAATAATTATAATGGTATTTGGAACTCATTTAATTTTAGATGCTAATAAATGTGATGAAATAAAAATAAAAGATTTAGATAATATTAATGATTTTATAATGGGATTATGTGAAATAGGAAATATGAAAAGAAAAGGAAATTTAATAATTGAAGAATTTGAAGATAATGAATTTAATAGAGATAATGATTTAGTGGGATATTCAATAGTTCAAATAATATCATTATCAAATATAACTCTCCATATTAATTTTATATCTAAAACAATTTATTTTGATTTCTTCACTTGTGGAGAAGTATTAGAAAGTAAAATTATTAAATTATTTAAATATCATTTTGAACCTGAAATAACTAAAAAAATAATTATATATAGAGATGCAAAAGATATAAAATCATCAATTGTTTTTTAAGATAATTTTCGTCTTATCTTTTGGTTGCTTCTTCCTAAATATTTAATTTCAGCATTTGAACCGCCTAAACGTTTATTCATTTTAGTATCATTTTTTTTAGGAGGTGCCATAGTCATCATTCTCATCTTTTCTTCTACTGAGTTCATTATATTATTCTATTCTAACATAATATTTTTTTTCTTTTTATTAAAGATTAAATCCATTAATAAAAATCTTATATCATCTAAATAATTATTTTCTCCTTTTATTTCTTCCTTATTAAATATTACAATTTTTAATGTTATAAAATAATCATCTGTATTTGTTAATACTTCTCCTTTCTCATTAAATAAATGTAAGTCTATTGAACTTATTTGGCGATTACTTATATTATAAGAATAATTATCACTTTTATCGTGATTACGATATGAGATTAATTGAAATGGTGGTATATCTTGTTTATCTATCATAAATAATATTGATGAATTACCAAATTCAATATTATCTATATTATCTTGTGTATTATCTTCAAATATAATATTATTAGATTTAATTATTATATGACTATAATTAGTAAGATTTATATAAGAACTTTCAATTGATGTTTGAACTATTAACTCTGATTTAATACCTAAAAATTTATCACAATTTAAAGAAATTATTTTTATATCTCCTTCAACTAATTTATTTGTGAATTTAAATGTATTTCTTTCTTTTATATATTCAATATTAAGATATGTATTAAATGTTATATTACTTTTTAAATAATTTAATAATGTTAAATAACTATAATTACCATCTGGAATTGTTATAGTATGTAATAAAGAATAATTAATAGGTGTATAATGTAATTCTTGAATATAAAAAGAACAATTTTTTAAATTATAATCAGTATTTAACATAGAAAAACCAACAACAGAAATATTAATTCCTTGATTTCTATTAACAACAATAGGATTATTTAAAATTACATTAAAATTATAAATATTTTCATTTGAATTTCTATTTTTACTACTAATATAAATATAATTACTTTTACTCATTGACATCTTCTTCTATTTTTAAAGATATACAAAAATTTAAAGTATCTACAATTCCAGCATTAACATTAGTTAAATCATCAGTTATAACTAATCTAATTCCATTAATTGTTTGTCTTATTAATGGTATATCATTTTCTTCATATAAATTTCTTGTATTATTAAAAGTAGTTGCAATTATTGTTGGTATTCCTCCATCATTTGATATATATTTATTATTATCAGTCATAATACCATCTAATTTAAAAATAATAATTTTATCTCCGTGTCCTGTTCCTGAATGACAAATATTAGCAACTTTTAAATTTGCTTTTTTTCTAATAATAATAGGCGGTACATCCATATATATGGAATATATACGACTATTTCCAGTATTTGCATTTCCATTATTAACTGCTAATTTGCTATTTATAAATATATTTGTTATTTCTTTTACCATTTATTTTAATCTAATTAATGATAATATAAAAAAAATTAAGCTTCTGATTCTATTTCTGTTTTAAATTCTTCAAATGCAGGAGTTGTTATTTCTAAATCTTTTATTTGTGAATAATCTATCGGTTTTAATAATCCTTTTTCTTCGTTTATTTGTCTTTCTACGCATAATTCAATCATATCTTCCGGTAAATCATACATTTCTTTCGCTTCCTTTAAATAATACTTAAATTTAATAATATCATCATCATTCCAAATTTTAGGATATATATATTCTTTTTTATTATTAAACATCTTTATTTATAATTAAGAAAATTATTTTATGTTTTTATTATTCTTGGTCCTTTTTTTGCTCTTGATTCTGCTTTTTTTTCTGCTTTTGCTGCTTCTTTTTTTGCTCTTGCTTCTGCTTTCTTTTCTGCTTTTGCTGCTTCTTTTTTTGCTTTTGATGCTGCTTTTTTTGCTTCTATTTCTGCTAATTCCTCTCGTGTTTTTGCTTTTACTAATTCAAATTTATCTTCTTTAATAACAGTATCTGCAATAGACATATCAAATTCACTACCGAATAAATCACCCATTAATTCATTAATTTCATTAACTTCAAATTTATTATTTATTTGTGGTTGTGGTTGTGGTTCAGTTTGATATTCCATTTCTACGTCAGTATTTATAATAGGTGTCATATCATCTTGTTTAACAATTGATGCATTATCAAATAAACTTTCTCTATTTTCTTTAATACTTTTTTCACTTTGTGAAATTTCTTTCATATTCTTTTCTCTTTTTATTTTTAAATCTTCAATAAAATTAAAATCATCAGTTTTAGTTTTAATATCTTCATTTCTCATTCTTTCTGCAACATAATTAAGTTCATCTAATATTGGTTGTTGATATGTTAAATATTGATAATATTTTTGAAGTTCTGTCGGTTCTGTCTGTAATTTTTTATTTTCATATTTCTTAATTATACTACCATAATCTCTTTGTTTTTTAAGTGAATTATTATCGCTAATATTACCATTATTTAAAGGATTTTTATACATATATTATTATAATCTATTAAATAATTAGAAAATTAATTAATGAATAATAATTATAATAATATTTCATTTGATTATATTGGTGCAATTGGAACACATACTATAACCGATTACATTGATATAAATTCAAATATTTTAAACGATAAAATTGATATTAGAAGTAATATTTTAAATAATAAAATTGATACTACATCTAATATCTTAAAACTTTATACAGATACTAATATTACTAATTTAGATAATAAATATAAAAAATTAATAAGTGAAAAAATAGAAATTTCACCAGATATAGAAAATTATAATATTACTAATACGTGGATTACTAATTCAAATATAGATGGTGAAATTATATTTTATGTTAAACAATCAGGAATATTTGACCCTTTAAATGCTTCAGGTCAGCTATATAGAACAAAAATTGATGGCGATGGTAAGTTATATTTATATTATAATTATAATGCTGCTATTGGATTATTAGAAACTGAAAGATGGATAGATCCGGTTAATATGTTAATAGCTCATAATGTAGCATTAGGAAATATTGGTGCTATATTAGGAGGTACAGACATTGCAACCTCTACATTATTATTTAGAATTAATAAAAATACTATTGATATACAAGAATTACAAGCATTATTACTTACAGATAATATAATAAGACCAGAAGATGCAGTTATATTAAGAGATACAAATAGCACATATGGACAATTAAAAATAGCATATGAAAATATTAAATTTTATATAAGTTCAGCTCAAAATTTTTTTAATAGAATAAATGTGATATATGCAGGAATAGTTGGTTCAATAACTTTTAATATTATTTTTGCTATTTATAATGCTATTCAAGCGAAAGTAAGATCTGATTATTTAATAAATAATTTAAATTATCATTTATCAAGTAATGTTGCAATGACAGAAGAAGAAAAAGAAGAATTAATAGATATATCATTTAAAGAATATACATCAAATTTAAATGATATATCTGTTAGTTTAAGTAATATATCATTAAATCAAGGTTTTATAAATTCTAATATATTATTCGCACAGAATTATATAAATAGTAATACAGTAGCAGATTTATATCTTCTCAAAACAGGAAATATTAATTTAAATCAGGTTAATAATTGGATTACAACTCAATATGGAACTTATTATGATATAACTGACGGGACATTGGCAATTAATGCTACTCCTACGCAAGAGGACTTTTTAAAGGTAGGAGGACAAACAACAATTCAAGGTGAATTGAGATGTGAAAATAAAATAAAAGAAAATAATTTATATTTAAGTGATGTATATGCTACAATCAACAATCTTAATATTACCTCAAATACTTTAAATACAAAAATTGATACAAATCTAAATAGCAGCAGTAATTATACATTTAATACCTCTAATATCTTAAATACAAAAATAGATACTAATATAAATATCACTTCTAATAGTTTGAATACAAATACATCAAATTTATTATATGATACAAATTATACAACTGAAAGACCATATCCACCAAAAGCATATAATTCTTTCACTACTGAAATTACATCATCAGGGGAAATATTAAATGTAAAACCTTTGAATTATGTTAAAGAAACAATAACATTAAATATTGATGGTATAACATATGGAAGTGGAACATATATAATTTATAGTTCAGCAACTACTAATGATGTAGAAAGAACAAAAGCAAAATTATTTAATTATACTTATTTAAGTGTAGTAGGAGACCGAGGGGCATATTGGGGATATAACAATTATACTAGGTCTACAGGACTACAAAGAAATAATAACTATATTAAAAGTGATTATTTTGGTGAATGGTCTATCATTAAATTTCCTTTTCCTTTCATATTAACTAAATATATTATATATGGTGATGTACTTTTTACAGAAAGAAGACCTTCTTTATGGCGTTTTTATGGTTCTAATGATGGTATTAATTGGTATGATATAACAGATGCAGAAGTAAATACACCTTTAATATTAAGTGATTATTCATCAAATAAATATGAAAAAACATTAAACATATCTTTTAACACTCCATACCAATATATAGGTATTACATTTAATAAAATTATTGGTAATCCTGATGGAACAGGAAATACTCATTTAGCAATTCCGGAAATAGAATTATGGGGAAAAGAGTTTTTTAATTATACCCCTATTTATACAACTCCAAATGCTGTTAAAAGTTTGGTTAGAAATGAAATGCCTGACATACCAAAAAGAAAAGTATTTATTGTTTCTATCCCTTCATCATCTACCTTTTTTGATGCTACGGTAAATACTACATTTTATAAATGGGACTTAGATTTAACAAAATATACAACTACACAATTAATAACATCAGATCCGCCAACAGGTGATTTATTAAGAAACTTTAAAATAAGTTTTTGGTATGTCCCATCTTATTTTGGTTCATATCTCAACGCGGAACCTTATGTGGTTTCTTATACTGTATTTATGAGTAATAAATCAAATCCTGTATTTGGCAAGCCTGAAACAGCAGGAGTTAATATTTATGCCGTTGGGTTTCCTGAAAATATAAAATTAAATAATATTCTACCAAATAATTTAATGTTATTGAAAAATTATTTTGGAAATTTTAATTATTTAACTATTGTATCACGAAATGCACCTGCTGATATTTATGTAGTAATTGAGGATCAATTATTTTAAATAATTATAATAATAGAAAGAAAAGAAATGTCTATACCAATAGATAATTCAACTCAATTGCCTCAAACAGCTTTTACTTCTGGACCTCCTGATTTTGCTAATGTTAATGAATGGTCTAAAATAGGAAGTAATATTTATAATACTTCATTAGGAAATATAGGAATAGGAACAACTAACACTAATGGATATAAATTAAATATTTCAGGTTCTTTAAATTCAAGTTCTTTATATCAAAATGGAACTCAAATAGATTTTAGTTCATACGCAACAAATACAGCATTAACAAATGGATTAGCAGCAAAACAAAACAATTTAACAGCTCTTACAAATCTTGTAGGCATAGGTTCAGCAATAACAGAATTAGATTATAATAAAATTACTTTAAACAAACCAACAACATTTCCTGCTATAATGACTGATATTTATAATAAAACTGAAACTAATAATTTATTAAATGCGAAACAAAATACATTAACCGCTGCTACAACCTTATTAGGAACTGGCGGATCAATTACAGGTATTAATTTTAATACTATTACTAATAAACCTACATATACATCACCATTATCATCAAATGTATCAACAAATGTTATTTCAGTTGATTTAAGTTCATACGCAACAAATACAGCATTAACAAATGGATTAGCAGCAAAACAAAATACTTTAACCGCTGCTACAACTTTATTAGGAACTGGCGGATCAATTACAGGTATTAATTTTAATACTATTACTAATAAACCAACATATACATCACCATTATCATCAAATGTATCAACAAATGTTATTTCGGTTGATTTAAGTTCAAAACAAAATACTTTAACAGCATCAACAGTATTAGCAGGTATTGGAAGTAATTTAACATTAATTAATTATGCTACTCTTTCAAATCTTCCTACAAGCTTTCCTGCCAATATGACTGATATTTATACTAAAACTGAAACTAATAATTTATTAAATGCGAAAGAAGCAATATTAACCTTTTCAAGTCCAATAATTAGAACTGTTAATACTATTTCTTTAAATCAATCATTAATAGATTTTAATAATCTACTTAATAAACCTGATATGAATTTATATTTATTAAAATCTGGTGGTGCTATGACTGGTAATTTAACAACAACTGGAAATATAGGTATTGGGACAAATACTCCGCAAAGACTTTTTCATATAAGAGGAGCAAATCCTACATATTTACGAATAGAAACATCAAATAGTTTAGCAAATGAAACAACAGGGATAGAATTTGGAATTAATGGTTATGCTGCTGGAAGTTATGCTCGAATAACATCAACAACATCTGCTAATTTTACTAATGATATACAATTTTTAACATCATCAGGAGAAAATACATCAAGTGCTAAAATGACTATATTAGGAAATGGTAATATAGGTATTGGAACAACTGACCCTCAAACATTATTGCATGTTAATGGAAATTTAATAGCATCAGGAACAGGAATATCATCTATTGCTAATGGTATAAATATAACAGGAGCAACAAATCAACCTCAAAGTCTTTTTTTTAGAGGTCTTGGTTATAATTTAGGTATAGCAGGAGCAGCAGGTAATTATTCCTCATCAGCAGCAGTAAATGATATGATATTAAGAACAATAGCAAATACAAAATTAATATTACAATCAGGAAGTGGTGCTAGTGCTTTAATAATTGATGGTTCTAATAATACAACTTTAAATGGTTCTTTATCATTTAAAACTGATATTTGGAATACTTCAACTGATGGTATTTATAGATTTTATTTTGCTCCTAATAATACTACTTATATTTGTTCTGGTGGTGCTGCTGGGGATAATGGTTTAGTTGTTTATGGTTCAGCAGCAGCTGGTTATTCTAACAATTTAGTAATTACAAATTCAGGAAATGCTACTATAAGGGGAAATATTGATTGTGGAGGAGGTTTAGCTATAACTGGTTCAACTGCTTTTTTTGGTGATGCTGCTGTGAATACTGGTAATAAAACTAATACCTATATTAATTTTAAATTTGCTGGATCTGATAATGATTGGTGTTATTTAAGACAAATAGGAAGTCCTAATGCATATAAATTAGCGTTTGATTTTCACGATGATGATAATGATGCGAGATTTTGTATTAGAAGAATACATTCAGCAGGGCAAGACCCAGATATAATTAGTGAAGTTTTTACAATAGATAATGGTAATATAATAGCATCAGGATCAGGAACATCATCTATTGCTAATGGTCTAAATATTTCAGGTGCAACAACTCAATCACAAAGTCTATTTTTTAGATCTGATGTTTATAATTTAGGTGTAGCAGGAGGAGCAGGTGCTTATTCATCATCAGCAGCTGCAAATGATATGATATTAAGAACAGCACCAAATACAAAACTAATATTACAATCAGGAAGTGGTGCTGGTGCTTTAATAATTGATGGTTCTAATAATACAACTTTAAATGGTTCTTTATCATTTAAAACTAATGTTTGGAATAAATCAAATGATAATCAAGAAAGATTTTATTTCGCATCAGGAGGGAGAACTTATTTTAGAGGTATTGGAACTCCTACAGCAAGTGATAATGCTTTTGAATTCTTTAATAATGCTTTTCAAGCTATTTTTACGCTTAATGATAATGGTAGAGCTTTTTTTGTAAATGAAATATCTTGTAAATTTAATATAGCACCAGCAAATCCTCACGATTATATTGGTGTAGCATCAAACGATAGTCCTGCTGGTGCTTATACGATGTATATCATTCAAGGAAGTTTTACAGGATTTCATAGAAGTATTATGAACGATGAATTATTTAATATTGAAGAACCTCAACAATTTAAAGATGATTATGTAGGTAGAATAGTAATATCAACAGGAAAAATAGCAACAGATATTAATAAAGGAACTGATGATTGGCAATTACATTATGATAAAGAAGGTATATTTATAGAAGATTCACATCCTATAATTGAATTGTGTCGAAAAAAGAAAGATAAAAGGGTATTTGGAGTATTAGGAGACCCCAGAAGAAAAATTTCAAGAACTGAAAGAATGATTGTTAATGGTATTGGTGAAGGTGGTTTATGGGTTTGTAATTCTAACGGTAATATTGAAAATGGTGATTACATTAATTCAAGTGATTTTTTAGGATATGGTGAGAAACAGGATGATGACCTTCTTCATAATTATACAGTTGCAAAGGCATTAATTAATTGCGACTTTGAATTAGATAGTCCTTATTATGAATGTAAGGAAATAGAAGACGGTTTAAGAGTTGCTTTCATTGCTGTCTCCTATCATTGTTCTTAAATTAATTATTTACGCCTTAAAATCATTTATTTTTAACATTATTATATTATTTAATAATAGTATGTATAAAATAAAATCAATTTTAAAAAAAACTAAAATTAAAACTAAAAATATTAATGATATTCTTCTAGAAGAATTTGAAAAGATAGACAACTATTATTATTAATTATTTTTTTCTTATTTTTAAATAGATTAATACGAATAAATGGATAATATAGAAGATGAAATTCAAAAAATAGAAAGAGAAATAGAATTATTAAGCAAAGAAGAAGAACCAGAAACACTTGAAGAAATTAAAGAAGAACAAAAAGAAGTAATAGAAGAAAAACCAAAAAAGAAGAAAGGACAATCCCGAGAAAGAATGATGGAATTACATAAAATAAGAAGTGAAAAAGCACGACTAAAAAGACAAGAAAAGGAAGAATTAAAAGCAAAGGAAGAAGAACTTAAAAATATTAAAAAAGAACAATTAAATTTTGAGTATGAAGAAGCAAAAAAAATAAAAGAAGCAATAGAAGCAAAGAAGGAAAAAAAAACAGATATTAAAGAAGTTGAAAAAAAAGAAGTAAAACAAATATATAAAAGTGTTTCGCGTGATATTCTTAAAGAAAAATATTTAGAAGAAGCTAAAAGAAGAGTAATGATTGATTTATTTTCATAATTATTATTAGAAATGAATATCACAGAAAAAAATTTAGAAAGTTTTAAAGATAAAATAAGTAATTCTAAATTAGATTATCCAAAGAGTGATAATTCAAATTTATTTAATCTTTTTTTTAATATGATGGGTGTCGGTGCAAGAGGTTCAGGTAAAACTTATTCAACAGTTAAAATAATTAAGGAATATGAAAATAATAAAATGATCTCAGGACAAGGAGAACATAAGATAAGAACAATTTTAATAAGTCCTACTTATGATGCTAATAAAAATCTATGGGGGAATTTAAAATCATTAGATGAAAATGATATATATGAAGAATACAGCGAAGCAACATTAAAAACAATTATAGAAGATATTAAAACAATTATAGATGAAGTTGATATATATAATAAGTACTTATATTATTATGATTTAATAGATAAAACTCCTAAAAATGATATACAGGCATTATTAAAATCTAACCCTGAAATATCATTTATATTAAAAAAATTTAATTATGAAACTCCATCAAAAGTTAAAAAATATTTTAAATATACCACTAAACCAATAACATTTTTAATATTAGATGATATTATGGGTTCTTCTGCCCTTAATCGTAAAAGCGAAAATTTATTAAAATATTGGTTAATTAAAAATAGACATATATTCACATCTTTTTTTCTTTTAGTTCAATCTATGAAAGCAGTGCCGAAAGATATGCGATTAAATTGTAATCTATTTTATCTCGCTAAATTCTCAAATAAGAAAGCAATTTTAAATGATATATATGAAGAAGTTTCATCAATTTTAACTGAAAATGAATTTGAGAATTTATATGATAAAGCTATTAATGATAATTCTCACGGTGCATTAATTATAGATTTAACAGGAAATAAAAAAAGATTTTATAATAATCTTGAAAAAGAATTAATAATATAAATTTATTTTCTCATACTAAATTAGATATAAATATAATGGAACAAATTTCCGGATTTCCAAAAAATCTTGCCTATAATTTAAAACGCTTACAAGGATCTATAATTAAACAAAAAATAAATATAAATAGTGATAAAAGCGAATATAAACCTAATGAAAGAGTTATGTTTAATTTTCCAATTGGTCGTATGATTGATAGTCGTTCAATTACGGCAACTGCTAATTGTAAAGCTGGTACAGGTAATCACTTCCCCCGTGGAGGTCTTAATTCCCTTATTGAAAATCTTCAAATAACAGCTAATAGCCGCGTAATTCAATCAACTCAAAATTATAATTATATATGGAATATTCTAGCTGATGTTTCTGGATATTTTTCACCAGAACAGGCATCTAAACGATTATATGAAAATTTTGACCCTTCAATAGCTCATACTAACGATACAGGTGCTGCTTCTCCTGCACTTAGTAATAACGCACTTATTAATACTGGTAATGAAGAACGCTTTTTTTGTGTTAATTCTTGGTTAGGTTTCTTAAATTCTAGTGCTCCTACTTGGGATACAAATAATTTAGGGCAAGTACAATTAATTATTACTCTTGCACCTAATACTGCATTATGGACTGGTGCTACTGGTTCTGCTGGTAATGCTGCTGCAGCTACTGATTATACTATTACTAGATTTGAATTATCAATGGATACTATAACATTTACTAATTCATTATATCAAGATCTCGTAAAATCTCAATTAGAAGCTGGAGGATTAAATATTGCTTATAATGATTATTTATATTCTCAAGGTTCTTCAATAACTAAATCAGCAACTCAATTTACTCACGTAGCACAATTTTCAACAAATTCATTAGATAGTGTAATGGCAACATTTCGCCATGCAGATTATAATACTATTGGACCTCTTCTTCTTGGTGGTGCTACATATAGTAAAACATTAGCATCAATTGTAGGAGCACCAAAAGTATCATTAGAAATTCTTGCAGATCCTATAAACACTGAAGGTAATCACGGTATTTTTAATAACTCGGTTTATTTTCAACGTTGCGGGGGTGCAATTGAAAGTTCTAGTTGGTATATCGATTCACATCCATTAACAAATAATTCAACACCTATTCAAATATTTAATAATACTTTACAAGCTCTAGATTATACTAATTTAGATATTGCTTCTGGTGGATTTCATCAAGGTGCACTAACATCTGGATTTTATCATAAAAATTATTTTGTTGATATTTTAAGTTTAGAAAATCTTTCAGGAGATAATAATAATTGGGTTAGTGGTGTAGGTGGTGGTGGTGGTATAATTCAAGTTCAATATAATTTTAGATTTTCTGGTGCTTCAGTAGAAAGTTCTGTATTTCCAGTTATTATTGCCAAAGTTTCAAAAATTATGAATATTAAAATAGGTCGTAATATTGATATTGAAGAATAAATTAATTATTTTTATATTTTTATTAAATAGAAATAAAAATGAAAGAAATTTTAATTAATTACCCGATAAAGTTTTTACAATTAGAATTAATTAATATTAGAACTTCTTATCGGTTACAAAAGAAAAAATTAATTGAAATTTTAAGGGAAATGAAGTCAATAAATAAATTATCAAAAGAAGATTTAATTGATTTACTAATTAAATATAATTATGATATTTCAAAACTTCCAAAATTAGAAGATTTAATAAAACCAAAGAAAGAACCAAAACCAAAAGCTAAAAAAGAAGAAGCTAAAGCAATAAATAATATATTTAAAGATATACCAAAATTAGATGATATATTTAAACAAATAGATAAAAAAGATAAATATAAAGCACCATATAGTAATAAAATTTATAAATATACAGATAAAGATAAACAAGTATTAAAAGATATTATTAAAAAAATGTATGAAATAATTGATAAATTTGAT
>JACCDX010192757.1_pt1 | contig 14064 bp, 10 predicted proteins | sample 7449681 | NCBI WGS metagenome assembly JACCDX01 (sample SAMN15323450, study PRJNA562643) | freshwater metagenome | isolation source: river surface water | place: USA:Blue River Watershed | collected 2017-08-18
CAGCCATCATCCAGGGTCATCGTCAACGGCATGGTCACAAACGAACGACGGCTTTGCCAGAAATCCTGAACCGGTTTCACGTTCGCAAGAAAATCCGCTTCCGTGACATCATCCCACAGATCGTACCAGGAATTCCAACCGACGAGGCTTGGTCTTGGATTCGTTTTTCGCCTTGTTTCCAGAGTCCCCGCGTATTGATCCAGATGGCCCTGCAGATCGGGACCGAGACTCAGAAACCAGCTCTCGCCAAGTTCGTCACCCGCCCGCAGGCGCACGCGTTCCACACCACCGCTGATCAGGTGAACTTTGTATTGATCCGAACCATTCTGAAAGAACTGCACATAGGATTTCAAGGTCGCAGCCGTTGTGGCTCCAGCCAGAAAACTGGTTTTGTCACTACCTATATAACTCATCCACCAGGATAGCTCCTGGCCACGACGGTAAACTTCGTCCTCACCTGTTTTGATCAGCGCTTCTTCCTGCTTCGTTTCAGCAGGCTCGGAGCGCAGGGTGATTACGCCGGTCTGCGACCAGGATTGAAAGCCCTGCGAAAGCCAGCCGCGCGCGTCGGGCATCTTCAGATTCCCGCGCAAACCAAGGGCCCGCAACTCCATGTCAGCCAAGGCTTGAAATGAAATATGCAGACGTTTTCCATCCACCTTCACCGTCATCCGCCCCAGACCCGGGAAATCACAGCGCTGACTTTGATCGACCACAACACAGGAACTGGCTGTCAACCAAGGTCCCTGTGCCGCACGCACGGCGGGTGTGAGCTCCAAGTCAAGCCCACGGGTCATATCATTCATTCGGATCGTGCGTCCTTCCAAGGACGGCAGAGCTGAAGCGGCAGCCATGCTGCTGCATAAAAAAAGAGGCCAAAGTACCTTGTGCATGAGGATCTCCCTCATTGAATTGTTTGCTTGAGTTATAAACTCAGAACCACCGCACTTTCCATATCGTATCGCCGTCGAGCAAAGATTTCACGTCTATGATAGAATATGTCTTCAATCACCATGACAAGGATTTTGCGTATGACGGCCGTGCATCCGATTCCACATCCCCCGCGCCTGCCCATTATAGGCAATCTACCCCAGGTCTTTGGCGACACCATCGTTCAGGAGCTGGTGGCACTTACAAAGCAGTACAATCCAATCTATGAAATGGTGATTCCTGGTACACGTTTTTATGTGGTGAGCAGCCATGAGCTAGTCAAGGAAATCTGCGATGAGAAGCGCTTTCATAAGGCTGTGCATGGCGTGCTTATCGAAATTCGGCGCTTTGCTGGGGATGGACTCTTTACGGCGCTGCCGGGAGAGCCCAACTGGAGCAAGGCCCATAACATACTCCTTCCGGCCTTTGGCCTAAAGCAGATGAAAGAATATTTGCCGAAAATGATCGAAGTCGCCGAGCAGCTTCTACAAAAGTGGCAGGTGGTCGGGGAACGCGGCATCGACGTTGCCGAGGATTTCACCCGGATGACGCTGGATACGATCGCGCTCTGTGGTTTTGATTATCGCTTTCGATCGTTTGCATCGGAGCAATTGCATCCCTTCCTCGACGCCATGGTCCTCGGCCTGCAGAATTCTGCCGCCCGCATCAAGCGCACCAAACTGCAAAATGCACTCGATAAAAAATCCGAAAGGCAGTTTAACGCCGGCCGCGATCTGATGTTTCGCGTGGTGGACGAGTTGCTTGCGGAACGGAACAAGAACCGGGATAAATTTCAGGACAAAGTCGATTTCCTTTCCCTCATGCTCAATGGAGTGGATAAGAAAAGCGGCGAAAGGCTGGATTTTGAAAACATTCGTTTTCAACTCATCACGTTCCTGATCGCCGGTCATGAGACGACCAGCGGCCTGCTTTCCTTTGCAACTTATTTCCTGGTCAATCATCCTGAAGTCATGCAGAAAGCCGTCGAAGAAGTCGATCGCGTCCTGGGTCGTGACCCCGACTACCAGCCGAGCTTCAAGGACGTCGGGGAATTGAAGTATCTCAACCGCGTGCTACGTGAGACTCTGCGTCTTTGGCCCACAGCTCCGGCCTTCGCCCGCACTCCGTATGAAGACACGGTGATTGGTAATCGTTATGAAATCAAAAAGGGCGAAGAGCTGCTCGTGCTTTTGCCGGCCTTGCATCGTGATCCTGCCGTCTGGAAGGATCCCGAAGTCTTTGACCCGGAACGTTTTGCGGCGGGAGCTGAGGATAAGATTCCAGAATACGCCTGGCGTCCGTTTGGAACCGGCGCACGCTCCTGCATTGGTCAGCACTTTGCCATGGTGGAAGCCACGGTAGCTTTGGCTCTGATCCTGAAGCACTTTGAAATCAAGGGCGAGCCTGACTATAAACTCAAAGTGAAGGAGACGCTCACCCTAAAGCCCGCTGATTTCCGCATCAAAGCGCAACTTCGTCTGCCGCTGCATAGGCAGCCAGTCGTGGCTTTTAAGGTTGACGATCGTGCGACTCCCGTGATCATGGAAGAAAGTCCAAGCGCCCTGCCGCAGCACGGCACAGCCCTGGCCATATACTACGGATCCAATATGGGCACCAGCGAAGAGCTGGCTCACCGTCTGGCCGAACAGGGCCGCCGTCTGGGTTTTGTTTCCCGCGTGGGTTCACTGGATGATGCGGTTCAGGCTCTGCCCAATTCCGGGGTCGTCCTGATCGTCACCGCGACCTATAACGGAATGCCCCCGGATAATGCTCTGCGCTTTGCGGAGTGGATGAGGTCGGAGGCGTTTCGCGTCGATGGCCTTCGGTATGCTGTCCTCGGCTGCGGTAATACGCAATGGAAAACTTTCCAGGCATTCCCCAGGGAAATCGATCGCATCCTCGCCGAGCGTGGTGGTATCCGCATCCTGAACGCGGGCGAAGCTGATGCCAACGCGGATTTTGAAAGTGGCTGTGAACATTTCACCAAAAGTTTCTGGAAGGAAACCTTCGAGGAACTCGACATGGAAATTCCAGCCCGCATCATGAGCCAGCCTCAAACACGCCGCTATCAGGTTCAGGTTGTGAAGCACTCACCCCTGCGGCCTCTCCATGCGAGTTTTCAAGCCAAATCCTTCCGCGTGACAGCCAACCTTGAACTGCAGAAGGTGACCGATGATGGAGGACCAGAACGTTCAACCCGGCACATCGAACTCCAACTGCCAGAAGGCATGAGCTATCGTGTAGGCGATCATCTGGGAGTCTTCGCCCACAATCGGGATCATGTGGTGGATGCGGTCGCACTGCGACTTGGTTATACACCTGATACCCTCGTGACGCTTGAGCAAACCCGGCAGGACGGAGGATTTCTACCAACCGGTCGACAGGTGGCACTCGGCAAGTTACTGCGAGAGTATATTGAACTCCAGGAAGTCATTTCCCGTCGTCATCTGGAAATCGTCGCGGCCTACTGCCTCGTTCAGGAGGAACGCAACACTCTGACCAGCTGGGCTCAGGACAGCCACGCGGGCAATGAGCTTTATCAGCGGGAAGTTCTGAGCAAGCGCCGTTCGATCCATGATATTCTTTGCGCGTTTTCATCGTGCCATCTGCCTTTGGATGCCTTCCTCGATATGGCAACGCCTCTGCGTCCAAGGTACTATTCCATTTCCTCGTCACCGCTCATGCAGCCGAAAACCGTTTCCTTGACTGTCGGCGTCGTCTCGTCACCGTCTCTCGCGCAGAACGGAACCTTCAAGGGGGTTTGCTCATCTTATTTGCAGAGTCGCGAGGAAGGCGATGCCATCTTCGGTTTCGTCAAAGCACCCACGCAGCCCTTTACCTTGCCCACGGATCCGCAAAGCCCCATCATCATGATTGGACCCGGTACTGGTTTCGCCCCGTTCCGCGGCTTTCTGCAGGAACGCAGCGCTTTGAAAAAACAGGGCCAGAATCTGGGGCCTGCCCTTCTCTTTTTTGGGTGTCGCCGGGCCGAGCAGGACTTTATTTACCGCAGTGAAATGGAAGCCTATCATAAGGAAGGCGTGGTTTCCCTGCATGTGGCTTTCTCTCATGATAAGACAAGTTCCTTCCGCTATGTCCAGGATCGCGTTTGGGAACAGAAGGACCTCGTATGGGACCTTCTGCAAAAGAATGCGGTGATCTATGTCTGTGGTGATGGTCTGCAGATGGCTCCCGACGTAAGGGCCTGCGTGGCCCGAATATATGTCGAAAAGACCCAATCAACGACCGAGGCCGCCGAAGAGTGGCTGCGGAATCTGGAGCATGGGCAGCGCTATCTTGTTGATGTCTTTGGACAAAAAAAGACTTAGGAAAATGGCCTGGGACGCAAGGCGGGTTCACCTATGCGGGTAAGGCGTGGTCCTTGCAATTGTTAACCGCATCCCCTAAGATGGGGTGCCCTGCGTTTTTCCAGGGAGAAAGGTGAATCCATGGCATTTTTTGAACAGCTTAAAACCAGATTGGACACGGTACACACCTGGCCTTCACATTACCATTTCAAGTTCATCGTGCCGCTGCAAAAAAAAGGTGAACTCCTGGGTGTGCTGCCCACCGGTCTGATTGAGGAAAAACTTTCGCGCACCGGCAAATATATCTCCATCAGCCTCAAAACCCGCGTCGAGGCTTCGGATGAAATTATCGCTGTGTATCAGAAAGCATCAGTGATTGAAGGTATCGTTTCTCTTTAATCCGATTGGCTCTGGCATCGAATGATCCAGCGCCAATTTCAATCCCTCCCCGAATTTCCACCTTGGCCATTAGTATTTTCTGAATCACAAAACATTATTTTCCACATTACTGTAGGGAACGATTCGCGGCCGCGAAACACGTCAAGGCATCAATCTGGCCTTCAAAGCCGGGCATGACAACCTATTCACTCAGGGGAACATAAGAATATATGAAAGCTTCGACACTGCTATTGATTCTTTGGAGTTCTGTCATCGCTCAGCCCTTATGGGCTGGCGGGACCTTTTCAACTTTGACTTACAACATTGCCGGGCTGCTCGAACCTTTCTCCAGCAGCCGTCCAGCGACCAACACAAAAATAATCAGCTGTAAAATTCGTGGCTATTCCATCGTCAATGTTCAGGAGGACTTCAACTATCATGCCGATCTTTATGACAGTTGCGATGATCACCCCTATCGCTCGCCGACAAGTGGTGGCATGGGCATTGGCTCTGGTCTGAATTCTCTCAGCTACTTCCCCTTCGAGGATTTCAGCCGATCGCGCTGGTCCGACTGCAATGGAGTGGACTGCCTGACGCCCAAAGGCTGGACTTCCATGCGAGTCCAACTTCAGGATGGCGTCTATCTTTCCGTTTACAATCTTCATAGCCAGGCGCAAACCGAGCCGAAGGACCTGGAAGCACGGCGTAAGAATATGCTTCAAATGCTGAACGCGATAGAAACCGAGTCGGGATCGGACGCGATCCTGGTTATGGGAGATACCAACACGCGCTACACCCGGGAAGGTGACAATATCGAAGAGTTTCTCAAACGCGGCTTTCGGGATGTGTGGATTGATCTTGTGCGGAACGGGCAGGTACCGCAGCGCGGGGAGCCTGCTTTGACCAACTGCGCCCCCAGAACCAGCTCGAATTGCGAAGTGGTGGACAAAGTCCTCTATCGCAGCAGCCGCAGTCTTCAACTGCAACCTTTGAGTTACCTCGTCGATGACAGCTTCTTCGTCGATGCGGCTGGCGCGCCTCTCTCCGACCATTATCCCATCGCTGTGGAGTGGCGCTATGAAACACAGTCGGGCTTCCTTTTGAGCAGCACCTGGGGTGGACCCCATGGTCAGGCCTTCAATGATCTTGGCGTTCTTGGAACGGAGGCTCGTATCACTACACTGACTCTGCGAAGCGGCGAGCGTCTGGACCGCATCGAGGCACGCTATTCCGATGGAAGCATTCTGAGTCACGGGGGAAGCGGCGGTTCTGCGCGCAGTATGACCCTGGAACCTGAGGATGACTGGATCATGGCGGAAATCTGTTCGACCTCGGTCAAGGGCCGTACGCGTATCGGTTTCGTGGCCTTCACCAGCCGCTTCGGACGCAAACTTGAGGGCGGCCAACGCACGGCGTCTTGCGTTTTGAAAGAAGCAAGAGACGGCTATCGCATCAGCGGCTTTCATGGGCGGTCCGGGGACGAGATCGATCGATTGGGACTCATCTTCACCCCTGCCCTTCCCTAGAGAATTCTTACAGCAAAATCATAGAGCCGAAACGAAGGCCAGCGCGAAAGGTTATGAAAAAAACTGAGTTTTTTTCGCTTGGGCCTGACCCAAGGCCCTTGCCCGATTCGATCTGCGAAAGTAAGCAGGTCTTTGCTCAGGAGCGAGACCTGCATGACCGATGCCCCATTATGAGACAAAAAGCGGATCGGCAGGAGAACGGGAATGAAGATCTCTATAGTCGATGACTCCGCATTCCAGCGGAATCATATCAAACGCACCCTTGAAGCTTGGGGGCACACAGTCAATGCCTACTCAAGCGCAACGGAGTTTCTGGCCAAGTCAGATTTTTCGCTGATCGAGCTCTTGATCACGGACCTTTTGATGCCTGGTATGGATGGTCGGGCCCTTGTGGAAGAGGTCAGGAAGAAGCAGATCCAAATCCCGATCGTCGTGCTGACAGCCGACGTGCAAAGCACAGCTCGCCAGGAATGTTTGGACAGCGGAGCCAATGATGTGATTCATAAGCCACCAACTGACGAAAAGCTTAGGGAAATCGTCAAGAGGTTCGGCCAGGAGAAAGTCGCATGAATCATACGATTGAGATCACCGATTTTCAAATGGATGCCCTGCGCGAACATTTGAACATCGGTATGGGCGTCGCAGCCGGCACCTTGAATCAGATGCTGAACACCAGGGTCAAGCTTCAGGTACCGGAAATTAAAGTGGTCCCGGTCAAGACCTGGCTGACAGATAATGTCAAAGGCGGTGAATCGCCCATGTCCAGCGTGAACATGGCGTTTCGGGGGAATGTATCCGGGAGCTCATCTGTGGTTTTCGACCAGGATAGCGCGGCCAGGCTGGTGAAGCTCCTGGTCCCTGAGTCGGAGATCAGCACGCTCGAACTCAATTCGATTACGGAAGCCACACTCTCGGAAGTGGGAAACATCATCATCAATGCTGTGATGGGATCGCTGGCCAACCTCTGCCATTTCAGTTTAAAATTCCATCCGCCGTTTTACAGCATCGTGACCCTACGCGATGCTGTCCTGAACCAGAACTTTGCGGAGCAGAGTGAAGAATCCATCGTTATCATCGGTGATACCTATTTCAATGTGGAGCAGGAGAAAATACTGGGTCGTATTCTCATCGTGTTCCTTATTTCGCAGTTGAAAGATCTCCTGAATACTTGGTCGGAACAGGCAGCATGAATTCAGACTCCAAAAACTTTCAGTGGTTTGATTGCCTTCCACACGGATACTGCGTGATCGATGCCGACTGGCATTTTGTTTTCTGGAATGCCACATTGGAACGCTGGAGCCACATCGAACGTTCGCAAATCCTTGGCAGGAAACTCACCGAGGTTTTTGAAGTCTTCAAGCAGACCCGTTATAAAACGCGAATCACGCAGGCGCTGCAATCAGGGGCACCGACCGTTTTTTCCTCGCTCATCCACAAACACCTGATGCCCTTCCCCCTGGATAACGACAAACACCAAATCCATCAATACTATGTGACAGGTATTGTGACGGAAGCAGGGGAACGTTTTGCGATTATCACCGTGGAAGATGTCACAGGCACAACGGAATTGCTCCACAATTACCGAAACATCTGCAGTCAATTGAGATTCGAGGAGCAGCAGGCCAAGGATTTGGCAAAAGCGAAAGAACAATTCTTCGCTTACATGAGCCACGAAATTCGCACGCTACTCAACGGCATCATAGGCAGCGCCAGTCTTTTGCAACAGGCTGATCTCAAGGAGAATGATCGGGAGTTCGTGTCCACGATCGTGGGTTCAGGCGATGCCCTGCTCAAGATCATCCATAGCATTCTTGACTATACAAAACTGGAAGCAGGCGCCCTGGATATTCACGAGGAGTCCTTCGATCTGCGCCTGCTTGTGGATGAAGTTGTGCTACTTTTCGCCGAGAATGCCAGACGGAAAAACATACTCCTATCCAACGTCGTCGATCAATTGATCCCCAGTCGTCTGGCAGGCGATTCGCTGCGCATACGTCAGGTCCTTAGCAATCTCCTGAGCAATGCCATCAAATTCACGGAAAAGGGCGAGGTGCAGCTGCGCGTCAGCCGCGTGAGCGATGAGTCAGGCTCCCACCTGCTTCGATTTGATGTCGTCGATACCGGTCCTGGGATTCCAGAACATGCGAAAGTTCAACTCTTTCAACCGTTCAAACAGTTGGTCCGGGATCGGGCCACAGGAACCGGATTAGGATTGGCTATTTCCCGGAACCTGGCCAGACTCATGGGTGGTGACTGCGGTGTTGAAAGCAGTCTGGGACATGGCAGCGTATTTTGGTTCAGCTGCCGCGTCCAATGGGAACCCGTCGCGAATTATCCGCTGCGCCCCGTCTATGATCAAACACAGGTCAGCATTCTGACGAAGGATACCCTGCTCCTGACCCGCCTGCGGGACATTCTGATCCTGCGTGGTGTTCAGTCGGTAGAGTGGGCGGACAGTGTGGAAGCTCTGGCGAACATGACTCAGGGGCTTTGCATCATCACCGAGGATTTTTTCGCGTCACTCAGCAAATTAGCGGGGCAGGCCCTCCTGAAAAAGCTTCGGGAAAGCAGGACTTCGGTTCTCCTCGTCGGTATGCAAGTCCATAACGCCCACGAGAGCGAGACTTTTGTCAGCACCTATCAACTGCCCTTAAGGCAGGCGAGTTTTTACAGAACTCTGGAGCTGGTCACAGCGCCCTTATTTGGTCAGACAACTCCATCCCTGCCGGCTCCGGCGCATGACAAGGACGTTCAACAATCGAGCCTTCACATCCTGGTGGCCGACGACAATCTCTTGAATCAAAAAGTGATTACCACGATGCTGAAGCGCCTGGGTCATCAGTGTGATGTGGTATCGACTGGACGCGCAGCCGTTCAAGCCTGTCAGGCCTATGACTATGACCTTGTCTTCATGGACTGCTGGATGCCGGATTTGGATGGAATCGAAGCAACCAGCAGAATTCGCGGATTTTCCTCGGTCACGATCATTGCCCTCACGGCGAATGCGACTCCTGATGAACAGCAGCGGTGCTTTGAAGCAGGAATGAATGATTTTATGTCGAAGCCAATCAAAATGGATCTATTGAGTGACATTGTCGCGAGGCATCTGCCAGCGAAAAAAGTCGCCTGCTGATGCTAGCGATCAAGCACCCAGATAAGCGGTTCGCACCCGAACATCCTGCAACAGATCCTGAGCCTTTCCTTCCAGGACAATGCGTCCACTTTCCAGCACATAGGCTCTCTGGGCCAGCCGCAAAGCAAGCTGCGCATTCTGCTCCACGAGTAGCAGAGCCATGCCTTTCTCATTCATGCCGCGCATTCGATCAAAGATCTCAGCGACGACCAAAGGCGCAAGGCCCAGGCTCGGTTCATCGAGCAGCAAAAGTTTTGGCCTTGCCATTAAAGCCCGGCCGATGGCAAGCATCTGTTGTTCTCCACCAGATAAGGTACCAGCGGATTGTTGCCGTCTTTCACGGAGGCGCGGGAAGAGTTGGTAAACCTCTTCAAGGGACTGTTCGCAGCCTGCCTTATCCGATCGGTGAACGAAGGCACCCAGTTTGAGATTATCCTCGACACTCTGCAGCGCGAGCACCATGCGCCCTTCAGGTGAATGGGCCAAACCCAAACGCACCCGCGCGGCTGCATCCTTCTTTTTAAGATCATCACCGGACCAATGTATGCTTCCAGCTGAAGGCTTCACAAGGCCCGAGATGGCACGCAAACAGCTGGTTTTTCCGGCCCCATTGGCCCCGATCAGGGTCACGATTTCACCTGCGTTCACCTGCAAGCGGACCTGATCCAAAGCCTGGATGCCACCATACTGCACGGAAAGACCATCCAGTTTGAGCAGAGGAGTTTCATTCATGCTGGATCGTCCTCCTCGGAACCGAGATAGGCCTTGCGAACAGCAGGATCATTTTGAATGAGGGCCGGTTCTCCTAAAGCGATAGGCTCCCCAAAATTCAGAACTGCAATGCGATCGCAAATTCCAAGCACCAAAGGCACGTGATGTTCAATCAGAATCACGGTCATTCCAAAACGATCCCGTATTTGCCGAATCAGAGTTTGCATGCCGGCCTTTTCACTGGGATTCATCCCGGCAACCGGTTCGTCCATCAGAAGCACTTCCGGACGCGACATCAGCGCACGCGCCAATTCCAGACGCCTTTGATCACCATAATTGAGATCCCCCGCGCGTCGCTCCGCTTTGTCCAAGAGTCCCACGAATTCCATCCAGGCCCAGGCTTCCGCTTCCGTTCCTGCTGGAAAGAGACTGCGTCTTTGCCCGGCATCGAAGCGATGAGTGCCGGAGAGTATGTTTTCCAAAACCGTCTGCTGTTTCAAAAGGCGCAGATTTTGAAAGGTGCGCATAAGGCCCAGACGGGCGCGATGATGAACCGAGGCCTTGGTGATATCATGGCCGTTGAATCGAATGGATCCCGATGCAGCCGTGGCAAAACCCGTCAAAGCATTAAATACCGTGGTTTTGCCAGCTCCATTGGGACCGATGAGTCCGAAGATTTCGCCACGTTTGATGTCGAGAGAAAGACCATGCACGGCCCGGAGTCCACCAAACTGAACGGAGAGCTTATCGAGCTGAAGGACGACATCATGATCGCGAACCTCAGCTTCACGCAAACGAGGCCAGGACTCGGGTCGCGGCCTTTTGCGAGGACGATCGGGAATCAGGCCGCGCGGCAGATAAAGACTGGCCAGCACGATCAGAGTTCCATTCACGACCAGCCGATAATCCTTCAAAGGCCTCAGAACTTCAGGAAGAGCCGATAGGATAGCTCCACCCAGCGCAGCACCCCAGACCGACCAGGGTCCACCGATGACCACATAGGCAAGGGTATTGATGCTCGCATCAAAAGTGCCCTGCCGCGCGTTCCAGGTATTCAAAAGATGCGCGCTGGCCGCTCCCGTGATGCCCGCGATGGCAGCACCTAATGCAAAGGCCAAAGTCTTGCAACGTGCGGGATTGATTCCCATGGCCGCGGCCGCATACTCATCTTCTCGCAGAGCGCGAAAGGCTTCACCCAAGCGGCTCACCTGCAACTGGCGAACAGCGAAAAGGATGAGACCGAACATCGGTAAAAAAAGCCAAAGATAGCCCTGCTGCTCCTCAAACAACTGTGGGATCGAAAAGATTCCGATCGCGCCCCCCGTCCATTCCACATTCAAACAGGTGACGCGGACGACTTCGACCAAAGCCAGTGTGGCAAGAGCCAAATAAATTCCGCGAAGACGCAGAACCATGCGGCCGATAGCATGGGCCAGGACAAAGCACAAAAGTCCGGCCAGCAGCATTTCCCCGAGTACCCAGGTCCAAGGATAGAGCCCTTCCCCCGTCCCCTCGAAATATTTTGTGGAAATGAGCGCAGCCAGGTAACCACCAATGGCATAGAATGCCGGTGATGCCAAGGAAAGTTGCCCGCTCATGAGCGGCACGTAAAGACTGATGCCCAGCAAAGCCTGCTGCAGCATGACGATGATGATAAACGCATCCAATTCCGGCATAAATATCTCAAAGTTTTTCCAAAGCCCGCCGTCCCAAAAGACCTTGCGGACGGACCATCAATCCCACAAATAAAAGCGCAAAGGCCACGGCTTCCTTATAGCCTGAGTATTCGGCTGGCACAGCGGCTTCGATCAAGCCAAGCAAAAGACCTCCCAGAACGGCTCCAGAAATCTCGCCCATACCGCCAAGCACGATGACGGCCAAACCTTTCAGCCCAAAGAGCAGACCAAAATGCGGTCCGGGTATGCTGAAACCACTGGCAACCAACGTTCCAGCCAAACTCGCCAGGGCTCCTGAAAGAGCAAAGGTGAGAACGATGGTGCGATGAACTGGAATTCCGAGCAGGCTTGCCGTCGTCTGGTTTTCAGCGACGGCCCGCAGCGCCTTGCCCAGCATCGAGAAGCGGAAAATCAGAAGCAATACCGCCAGCGCAAGCAGAGAGACGCACAGTATCACGAGTTGAATGCCGCGTACACGCAGTTCCCCCCACTCCACAAGCACGGGAATGAAGCTCATGCTCTCCAAATCAAAACTGCGGGTTTCAGCTCCGTAAATCAGAAGCAGGGCATTGACGAGGACAATCGCAACCCCGAGGCTTGAGACGAGATAAAGCAAAGGCTCGGCCTTGCGACGCCGCAAAGGCTCAAACGCAAAGCGTTCCATCAAAGCACTTAGCCCGGCACACACCACGATGGACACGGCAGCCGCCGCTAAAAAAGGCAGGCGAAAATCAGTCTCCATCAGAGGCACCTGACCGCCGCCCCAACTGCCCGTCGTCAGGCTCCAACTCAAATACGCGCCAATAGCAAATACCGCACCCTGGGCGAAGTTGATCACCCCGAGCAGGGAAAAAACCAAAGCATAGCCCAAGGCAAAGAGAGCATAGACCGATCCAATGGATAGGCCATTCAACAGGATCTGCAGCATGAAATCCTGCTCCGCTTATTTGAGGAAGGCGAAGGTACCATTCTTGCTATCGGCATCCATCTTGATTTCTGCGACATAGAAGGACTTTTGCACAATCTCGCCATCCTTGTCGAAGCTGATGGTTCCAAGAGGCGTTTGATAGCTCTGGGACAGGATCTGCTTATTCAATTCTTGACGGAGTTCTTTCACATCATAGCTGGTGACTTTTTTCTTTTTATCGATCGTATTCAGCGCTTCAACCACGACTTGAACCGCCGTGAAAGCTTGTGCTGTAAACTGGCCCGGCATCTTTTTATGTTTTTTCTGATAAAGTTCGACCAGAGTTTTGTTCATGGCGTCTGGCGCTTCCGGCGAATAGGCCTGCGCGATCAGGATGCCATCACAGTATTTCTGGCAAACAGGAAAGACATTCGGCGTATTCAGTCCATTGCCACCAACGATAAGCCCCTTGTAACCGAGCTGGCGCAGTTGCTTCACAAGATTCCCACCATCAGCGGCCAGGCCCGAGATAATCACAAGGTCAGGCTTCACCTTCAGGACCTCGGTCGCCTGCGTGGTAAAATCTGTATCGGTCGTTTGAAATTTTTGAATCGTGCCAAGCTGCAAACGTTTATCAGCTTTAATGGATTCTTGAAAGGTCTGCGACTCCGATGTGCTGAACGCATCATTTTGCGCGTAGAGCACAGCCACGTTCTTGAGCTGGGGATTTCGCTTCAAGGCTGCTTCCAGAGCATGCGGAGCTACAATGGCAATGGGTGCCGACACACGGCTGACAAAGGGCCCGATCTGCGGAATCCCCTTGGCTGTATTGGACGGTCCGATCACAGGAACCTTGGCCTTATCCGCCAATGGATCAGCGGCAAAAGCCTGCTGAGAAAGAGTAGGCCCCACGATGGCCAACACGTTCTTTCGCAGAAGGGCATTGAAGGCATTGATGGTGGAGGCTTCATCACCTGCGGAGTCTTCCAGCAGCACCTGGATTTTCGCGCCGCCGATGCCGCCTTTGCTGTTGAAATATTCCTCAGCCAGACGCACGCCGATCACCTGCTCCTGGCCCAGGAGCGCGACGTTGGAAGTCTGGGACAGAGCCGCACCAATCGGCAAGGGTTCAGCAACCACGGCCAGCAGCCGGGAACTATGAGCCAGGATCAGAAGGGCACCGCCCAGGACGATCCGTTGAACGCTTCGATTCGCATGCATGGCTTTCTCCAAAACGAAGAGGGATGGACTGTCGGATAAAACTGCCCAAAAGCCGGCGAATTGTCAAACGTCACGGAAAGATAAGTATGTCATGAAGTAAGTGTCGATCGCAGGAACTTCGTAAAGGCCTTGATCTCGGCCATCGTTACGAGTCTTGTCACCAGCGCATAAAATGGAACGAGAGCCGCAATCCCAAGGCGCTGCCAGAAGTTGAGAGCGATCATGGGTTCATAGAGAAGCATGCCCAGCCAGCAGGGGGCAAGGATGACGAGCA
>JACCDX011544716.1_pt1 | contig 14060 bp, 14 predicted proteins | sample 7449681 | NCBI WGS metagenome assembly JACCDX01 (sample SAMN15323450, study PRJNA562643) | freshwater metagenome | isolation source: river surface water | place: USA:Blue River Watershed | collected 2017-08-18
CCACCGTGGGCAAGGGCATCGTGATGCCCGGCGTGGTCGACACGCATGTGGTGTTCGGCGCGCTGGTGGGCGCCATCACCTGGAACGTGATCACCTGGTACTACGGCATCCCGAGCAGCTCCTCGCATGCGCTGATCGGCGGCATCGTGGGCGCGGTCATCGCCAAGGCCGGCACCGGCGCGCTGCTGTCGGCCGGCATCCTCAAGACCGTGACCTTCATCTTTGTCTCGCCGCTGCTGGGCTTCGCCCTGGGCTCGCTGATGATGGTGATCGTGGCCAACATCTTCCGCCGCACGCGCCCGCTCAAGGTCGACAAGTGGTTCCGCCGCCTGCAACTGGTGTCGGCCGGCGCCTACAGCCTGGGCCACGGCGGCAACGACGCGCAAAAAACCATCGGCATCATCTGGATGCTGCTGATGGCCACGGGCTACGCCACCAGCGACGACAAGACCCCGCCGAGCTGGGTCATCGTGAGCTGCTACCTGGCGATCGGCCTGGGCACCATGTTTGGCGGCTGGCGCATCGTCAAGACCATGGGTCAGAAGATCACCAAGCTCAAGCCGGTGGGCGGCTTTTGCGCCGAAACCGGCGGTGCGCTCACGCTGTTCATCGCCACCGGCCTGGGCATCCCGGTCTCGACCACGCACACCATCACCGGCGCCATCGTCGGCGTGGGCTCGACGCAGCGCGCGAGCGCCGTGCGCTGGGGGGTGGCGGGCAACATCGTGTGGGCCTGGGTCTTCACCATCCCGGCCAGCGCTTTTGTCGCTGCGGTCGCCTACTGGTTGAGCCTGCAGCTGTTTTGATCACTGGCTGACCTTCAGCGCTTCCTCGATCTGGTATTCGAAATAGCGCTGGAAGCTGAACACGATGCTCGACATCAGGATCGCCGTGCCCACCAGCAGGGCGATCGCCACCCCGCCAATGGTCAGCCAGCCCGTGCGGCCCGCTTCGTGCTCGGACGTGGCGCCCGGGTTGTAGCGCGCATTCCATTTTTCGCGTGTCATCAGGCCGTAGACGATGGCGTTCAGGCCGCAGGCCGCGATGTTGAAGCCCAGCAGCGGGATCAGCCACCAGCTCATCTGGTCGTCCTGGCCGTAGCGCAGCACGCGCTCAATGCCGTACAAACCGAGCGCCGTGGGCAGCGGCAAAAGCCAGCCCCACAGGTCGCCCAGGCCGCGCAGGTAAAAGCGGTGCAGCCCGAGCGGGCCGCCGAAGAAAGTCAGCCAGGTGGCCAGCGTCTTGTTTTTCATGGGGGGCGATTATCGGGCAGCGGCGAACCCGCCCGGCGCCCAGGGCCATGCGCGCGGCGCGCTCAGGCTATAATCCAGGGCTTTTCAGTGTGTCACTGGCCGGGTGGCCAGTTGCGTGTCTCAAACGCTGAAGGATACGGCGCGCTGCTTTTCCAAGCCGCAGTGGGCCAAGCACCCCAGGATAAATCATGGTCGTTATTCGTCTGAACCGCGGCGGCTCCAAGGGCCGTCCCTTCTTCAACATCGTCGTTGCCGACAAGCGCGTGCGCCGCGATGGCCGCTTCATCGAGCGCATCGGTTTCTACAACCCCTCCGCTGTCGAAGGCGAGCAGGGCCTGCGCATCGCCCAGGACCGCCTGAGCTACTGGCAGAGCGTGGGCGCCCAGTCGTCCCCGACCGTGGACCGCCTGATCAAGCAAGCCGCCAAGGCCGCCGCCTGACCGGCCCCTCCCGGATGCGTCCCCCGCTCGAGACAGCCGAACTGCCGGCTGACGCCATCGAAGTCGGGCGCATCCTGGACGCCTGGGGCATCAAAGGCTGGTTCAAGGTCTTGCCCCACAGCGCCTCGCCCGAGGCGCTTTTTTCTTCCAAGCGCTGGTTTTTGCTGCCGCCCGAGCGCAGCGCCAAGCCGCGCCGCCCGACCGAGACGGCGGCCGCAGGCGAGGACTGGACGCAGCCCCTTTTGCTGCGCGTGCGCGAAGCCAAGGAACACTCCGACAGCGTGGTCGCCAGCAGCGCCGAGATCGCGGACCGCAACGCCGCCGAAAGCCTCAAGGGCGCGCGCATTTTCGTGCCGCGTTCGAGTTTTCCGACCCCCGAAGAAGGCGAATACTACTGGGTCGATCTGATCGGCCTGGCCGTGCGCAACCGCGAGGGCGTGCTGCTGGGCACGGTGCGCGAGCTCATGGCCACCGGCCCGCAAACCGTGCTGGTGCTGCAGGCCGAAGAAGGTGGCAAGGCGGTCGAGCGCATGATCCCCTTCGTCTCCGCTTTCGTCGACCAGGTCGACATCGCCGCACGGTGCATCACCGTGGACTGGCAGCCCGATTACTGAAAATCTGGGCGCGGCCATGCGCTTTGACGTCATCACCCTGTTTCCCGAGTTGTTCGGCCCCTTTTTGCAGGTCGGCGTGACCCGCCGCGCCTACGAGACGCGCCAGGTCGATGTGCGGCTGTGGAACCCGCGCGACTTTGCCGAAGGCCAATACCGCCGCGTCGATGACCGGCCCTTTGGCGGCGGCCCCGGCATGGTCATGCTGGCCGAGCCGCTCGAGCGCTGCCTGCAGGCCATCCGCGCCGAGCGCGCCGAGGCCGCGCCGGCACCGCTGGTGCTGTTCTCGCCGATCGGCCAGACGCTGCGGCACACGGCCGTGCAGGGTTGGTCCGACAGCGCGGGCGCTGTCTTGCTCTGCGGGCGCTACGAGGGCGTGGACCAGCGCTTCATCGACCGGCATGTGACGCACCAGATCAGCCTGGGCGACTTCGTGCTCTCGGGCGGCGAGGTCGCGGCCATGGCCCTGCTCGACGCGGTGGCGCGCCTGCAGCCCGGAGTGCTCAATGACGAAGGCAGCCACCAGCTCGACAGCTTCAACCCCGCGCTCGACGGCCTGCTCGACAGCCCGCACTACACCCGGCCCGAGCTCTGGCAGGGCGAGGCCGTGCCCGAAGCCCTGCTGTCGGGCCACCACGCGCGCATCGAACGCTGGCGGCGCGAGCAAAGCCTGGCGCTGACGGCCAGGCACCGCCCCGAGCTGATCGCGCAGGCCCGTGCCGCGGGCCGCCTGAGCCCGGCGGACGAGGCGTTCCTGAAAAAGCTATAATCCAAGGCTTTTCGGTCCTCTACCCGCCGCGGTCCGGCCTGCTGCCAGCTGTGCAGCCGACAGTCTCTTTGATAAAGAGCGCCAGGAACGCCCCCAGTGCAGCGGGCATGAACGGGAGAATTTGGAGTTCAACATGAACCTGATCCAGACCCTCGAGCAAGAAGAAATCGCTCGCCTTGGCAAGAACATCCCCGAGTTCGCCCCCGGTGACACCGTCATCGTGAACGTGAACGTGGTGGAAGGCAACCGCAAGCGCGTGCAGGCTTACGAAGGCGTGGTGATCGCCAAGCGCAACCGTGGCCTCAACAGCGGCTTCACTGTGCGCAAAATCTCCAGCGGCGAAGGCGTGGAGCGCACGTTCCAGACCTACAGCCCGCTGATCGCCAGCATCGAAGTCAAGCGCCGTGGCGATGTCCGCCGTGCCAAGCTGTACTACCTGCGCGAGCGCAGCGGCAAGTCGGCTCGCATCAAGGAAAAGCTGCCCCAGCGCAAAGCGGCTGTGGCTGCCCAGTAATTCGGGACTGCCCCAAAAGAAAACCGCCAGTGCGAAAGCCCTGGCGGTTTTTCTTTGACCGCTTGCGCGGGGTAGGCATGCACAAGGGCCGGGCAACAGGCCGGCTCCTCATGCTGTCCCGAAGGACAGAAATCGTCGCCACCCCGTTGCCCGGCCCTTGTGCATGCCATGGGCGCTGCGCGCCCAGGTGGATGGGCGAGACAGGATCAAGCCCGGCGCTTGGGGGCGTGGGGCTTGAAGCCGCCGCCGACCTGCTTGGGGCCGCGCGCTGTGCGCTCGCCGAAACGCTCATTGCCAGCGCCAGCGCGGGCCTGGCCGCGCGGGGCGAAGGCCGGCTTGTCGAAGCTGCGCGGCGCGCGTTCGTCGCGGCGCTCGAAACGTTGTTCAAAGCGCTGCTCGCCGTGGCCGTGGTGGGCGCGCTCGCCGGCGAAGCGGTCCTGACGCGGCTCGAAGCGCGGGTCGTGGCGGGCTTCAAAACGCGGCTCCTGGCGGCCACCGTCTTTGCGCGGTTCGAAGCGGGGTTCGAAACGCTCGCCGCCGCGGAAGTCGTTGCCACGGAAGTCGCCGCCGCGGCCCTGGCCTTCAAAGCGCTCACCGCCGCGGTGGCCCCAGCCTTTGGCCTGGCCGCCAAAACCGCGCTCGCCACGGTCGCTGCGGCCGCCTTTGCCGCCGCCCTTGCCACCAAAGGACTTGCGTGCAGGGTAGTCAAAGCGTTGCTTGGGCTCCAGGCCAGGAATCACCTCGGCCTTGAAGGGCTGCTTGGTGTAGAACTCGATGTCGCCGATCTTGCGGCGGTCGCGGATTTCGGCAAAGGTCACGGCCAGACCCGAGCGGCCAGCGCGGCCGGTGCGGCCGATGCGGTGGGTGTAGTCCTCGGCCTTCATCGGCAGGCCGAAGTTGAAGACGTGGGTGATGGTGGGCACGTCGATGCCGCGCGCGGCCACGTCGGTGGCCACCAGGATCTGCACCTGACCGTTGCGCAGCGCCATCAGGCGGCGGTTGCGCAGGCCCTGGCTCAGGGCGCCGTGCAGGGCCACGGCGGCAAAGCCGGCCTGCTGCAGCTCGGTGGCCAGGCCGTCGCACTCGATCTGGGTGCTGGCGAACACGATGGCCTGGTCGATGCTGGCGTCGCGCAGCCAGTGGTCGAGCAGCTGGCGCTTGTGCTCGGCGTTGTCGGCCCAGAACAGCGTTTGCTTGATGTTGGCGTGTTTCTCTTGCGGGCTGTCGATCTGCACCTTGTGCACACCCGAGCCGCCGTCGTGCATCACGCGCATGGCCAGTTGCTGGATGCGCGGCGCAAAGGTGGCGGAAAACATCATGGTCTGGCGGCGCTGGGCGGTGAGCTGGTTGATCTCGGCCAGGTCGTCGGAAAAACCCAGGTCCAGCATGCGGTCGGCTTCGTCGACCACCAGGAACTGCACTTCGTTGAGTTTGAGCTGCATCGAGCGCTGCAGGTCCAGCAGGCGGCCCGGCGTGGCCACCACCAGGTTGGCGTTTTGCAGCTTGGCGATTTGCAGCTGGTAGGGGATGCCGCCCACCACGTTGGCGATGCGCAGGCCGCGGCAGTGCTTGACCAGCTCGATCGCGTCGTGCGCCACCTGTTGCGCCAGTTCGCGCGTGGGGCACAGCACCAGGGCGCCGGGCACGGCGGCCTTGAAGTTGCGCGGGTTGGTCGGGTCTTTGCGGCGGGCGCGTTTCGGGGGCTCTTCGCCACGCGCGATGGCGTCGGCGCAGGCTTGCTCGTAATCGGCCTTGGCCTGGGCTTCGGCAGCGGCTTGCTGCTGGATCAGGGTGTGCAGCACCGGCAGCAGGAAGGCGGCGGTCTTGCCGCTGCCGGTCTGGCTGGAAACCATCAGGTCGTTGTAGCCGTGGTGCGCTTCGTCGTCGCTGGGCAGGGCCAGCGGGATGGCTTGTTCTTGCACGCGGGTGGGCTGGGTGTAGCCCAGATCGGCCACGGCGCGGATCAGCTCGTCGGCCAGGCCCAGCTGCACAAAGCCGTTGGGCGCGTTCGATTCCGTGGTTTCGCCCACTTCGGGGGTGTCCACAGAGATGTCGAGGGAAAGGTCTTGCGCAGGCGACAGCTCGGCCTGCAGGTCGTTCAGTTGTTCAGTCATGAAAAAAACTCGCACGGCAGCCGCGGCAGGGCAGCCGCAGGCACCGTCAGGTTGAAAAAGACATCAACCTTCAAACGGTGCTCGCCAGGGGTGCGGAACGCGGGTTCCGCTGTCAGGAGAGTGGCCCGATTTCAGACAGGAGTCCGGGGCCAAGGCATGAGGGGAGATGCAAGAAAAACGCCACCGCTTTGAGGTGGCGATGGCGCAATTATCCCACAGCCTGGCTTTTCCTGCTGGCCTGCCCCTTGGGCGGTGGCAGGCGGCCCTGTCGCTGGCGTGTCGCGCGCCCTGGCGGCGCACGCCTAAGATGCCGCGCCAAAACACCCCCTGTCGAAGGAGAGATGGCGATGAAAGCGGTCTGGTACAGCCAAAACGGCCCTGCCGAGCAGGTGCTCACGCACGGTGAATTGCCCACACCCCAAGCCGGCCCGGGCGAGGTGCGGGTGCGCCTGCTGACTTCGGGCGTCAACCCTTCGGACGTCAAGTCGCGCCGCGCGCGCCCGCTCGGCGAGCCGCGCATCGTGCCGCACAGCGACGGCGCCGGCCTGATCGACCAGGTGGGCGAAGGCGTGGACCGCGCGCGCCTGGGCGAACGCGTCTGGACCTGGAACGCGCAGTGGCAGCGTGCGATGGGTACCGCCGCCGAGTACGTGGTGCTGCCGCAGGCGCAGGCGGTGCGCCTGCCTGAGGGCACCGATTTCGCAGCGGGCGCCTGCCTGGGCATCCCGGCCCTCACCGCCGTGCAGGCCATGGTCTGGGCCGAGCGGCTGGCGGGCGATTTGCGTGGTCAGCGTGTGCTGGTGGTGGGCGCCGCGTCTTCGGTTGGGCACTGCATCACGCAGCTGGCGCGGCAGGCCGGCGCGGAGGTGCTGGGCACGGTGGGCTCAGCCGAGCGTGCCGCGCATGCGCAGGCCGCGGGCCTGCATGCGCCGATCTTCTACAAGCGGGAGTCCGTGCCCGAGCGCGTGCGCGAGCTCACGCGCGGCCAGGGCGTGGACGTGGTCATCGACATGGATTTTTCGAGCACGGCCGAATGGGCGCCCGAGGCGCTCAAGCCCCATGGCACGGTGGTGTGCTACGGCTCCAATGCGTTGGAGCAGCGCTTTGCCTACCGGCCCTGGTTGTTCGCATCGCTGGGCGTCAAGTTCTTCCTGGTCTACGAGCTCCAGCCCGCCGACCGCATAGCGGCCATCGCGCGCCTGAATGGCCTGCTCGAGCGGCAGGCGCTGCAAATGCCGATCGGGGCCCGTTTTTCGCTCGAGGCGACCGCGCAGTCGCACCTGGCGGTCGAGGGCGGTCAGGTGATCGGCAATGTCGTGGTCGACATCGCCACCACCTGAGGCTCAGGCCGCGTGCGGCGCGCGGCGCTGGGCCATGGGCCGATCGCCCGCATAGCGGCTGAAGGTGCGCGTGCTGCCGTCGCGCTGCACCAGCAGCACGGCATAGGCGTCTTTGCGGCCCTTGTATTCCGGGCCGTCCATGCCCGGGCTGCCGATCGGCATGCCCGGCACCGCCAGGCCCAGGGCCTGCGGTTTTTCACGCAGCAGGCGCTGGATGTCGGCGGCCGGCACATGGCCTTCGATGACATAGCCGCCCACGCGCGCGGTGTGGCAAGAACCCAGTTTTTCAGGCATGCCCAGGCGCTTGCGCGCCGCGGTGTTGCCCACGTCGTGGATCTGCACCGCAAAGCCATGGGCCTGCAGGTGTTCCAGCCAGAGGTGGCAGCAGCCGCAGTTCGGGTCTTTCCAGACCTCGAGCACGGGCTGGTCGGTGGCGCTGCGGGCCAGGGTTGGGCCCGCCGCAAGGGCCGCGGCCGCGAGCAGCCAGGTGCGGCGCGAAGGGTTCAGGTGCATGGTGCCAAGCCTTTCATCGTGCAGAGCAGTCCGCATCATGCCCGCAGGGGGAAAACCTTCACAGACGAATGAAATGCTCGCGGTAATGCGCGAGCTCGTCGATCGACTCGTGCACATCGGCCAGCGCCGTGTGGCGCTGCTGCTTCTTGAAGGCCGAATAGACCTCGGGCTTCCAGCGGCGCGAGAGCTCCTTGAGCGTGCTCACATCGAGGTTGCGGTAGTGAAAAAACGCCTCGAGCTTGGGCATGTACTTGACCAGAAAGCGCCGGTCCTGGCTGATCGTGTTGCCGCACAGCGGCGAGGCGTTCTTGGGCAGGTACTGCTTGAGGAAGTCCAGTATCTGCTGCTCGGCCTCGGCCTCGGTGGTGGTCGAGGCGCGCACCTTGTCGATCAGCCCGCTCTTGCCGTGCGTGCCCTTGTTCCAGGCGTCCATCTGCTTGAGCTGCGCCTCGCTTTGGTGAATCACCAGCACCGGGCCCTCGATGCGCGGTGTGAGGTGCGGGCCGGTGACGATCACGGCGATCTCGAGCAGGCGTTCTTTCTCGGGGTCGAGGCCGGTCATTTCGCAATCGATCCAGACCAGGTTTTGGTCCGATTTGGCCAAGGTCAGGGCGGGGCTGGCAATGTCTGAAGTCATGGCCGTGATTGTCGCCGATGGCCTGCGGCCCGTGCCCGGCTCTCTACAATCGCGGCCATGAACCCTTCGCTGTTTCTCACCCTGACGCTGGCCGCGGCGCTGCTGGCGCATGTGCTGCTGCGCCTGTGGCTCAACGCACGCCAGGTGCGGCATGTGGCCGCGCACCGCGGCGCCGTGCCCGAGGCCTATGCGCAGCGCATGGCGCTGGCGGACCACCAGAAGGCGGCCGATTACACCCTGGCCAAGGCCCGGCTCGCGCAATGGGACATCCTGCTGGACGCGGTGGTGCTGCTGGGCTGGACACTGCTTGGTGGCCTCGATGCCCTCAACCAGTGGCTGCTGGGCTTCATGGCCCCGGGCCTGGCGCAGCAGCTTGCGCTGGTGTTGGGCTTTGTGCTGATCGGTGGCGCCATCGGCCTGCCGCTGTCGCTGGCGCAGACCTTCGGCATCGAGCAGCGCTTTGGCTTCAACAAGATGACGCCCGCGCTGTGGCTCAGCGACCTGGCCAAGGGCCTCGCGCTCGGCGCGGTGCTGGGCCTGCCGCTGCTGGCGCTGGTGCTGTGGCTGATGGACGCGGGCGGCGCGCTGTGGTGGCTGTGGGCCTGGGGCGCGCTGGTGCTCTGGCAGCTCTTGATCATGGCGATCGCGCCGAACGTGATCATGCCGCTCTTTAATAAGTTCACGCCGCTCGAGGACGAGGCGCTCAAGGCGCGCGTGCAGGCGCTGATGCAGCGCGCGGGTTTCCGGGCCAAGGGCTTTTTCGTGATGGACGGCAGCCGCCGGTCGGCGCACTCGAACGCGTTTTTCGTGGGCTTCGGCGCCAGCAAGCGCGTGGTGTTTTTCGACACCCTGCTGCAGCAGCTCAGCCCCGCCGAAATGGAAGCGGTGCTCGCGCACGAACTCGGCCACTTCAAACACCGCCACATCCTCAAGATGATGGGGGTCAGCTTTGCCACCAGCCTCGCGGGCCTGGCGCTGCTGGGCTGGCTGGCGCAGCAGGCCTGGTTCTACACCGGCCTGGGCGTGCTGCCCAATATGGCAGGCAGCAACAGCGCGCTGGCCCTGGTGCTTTTCATGCTCGTGGTGCCGGTGTTCAGCTTTTTTGTCGCGCCGCTGTCGTCCTGGCGCTCGCGCGTGCAGGAGTTCGAGGCCGACGCCTACGCCAACGCGCAAACGCCCGCGGCCGACCTGGCGTCCGCCCTGCTCAAGCTCTACCAGGACAACGCCTCCACCCTCACGCCGGACCCGCTGTTTGTGAAGTTCTACTACTCGCACCCGCCCGCCAGCGAGCGCCTGGCGCGCATGAGGGCGGCTTGAGCAAGCGCCAGGCCCCCGCCGCTGCTTCGGCCGACTGGCCCACCGCCCTGGTGGTGGGCGCCTTTGGGCGCCACTGCCTGATCGAGACCGATGCCGGCGAGCGCCTGATCGCCCACCCGCGCGGCAAGAAAAACCAGGCCGTGGTCGGTGACCGCGTGCACTGGCAGGCCAGCGGCGACGAGGCCAGCATCGAGCGCCTGCAGGCGCGGCGCAACCTGTTTTACCGGCAGGACGAGGTCCGCACCAAATCGTTCGCGGCCAACCTGGACCGTGTGCTGATCCTGATCGCCGCCGAGCCCGAGTTTTCCGAAAGCCAGCTCGCCCGCGCGCTGGTGGCGGCCGAGGCCGAGCGCATCACGCCGATCATCGCGCTCAACAAGCGCGACCTGGCCGAACCCTTTGCGCGCGCCTGGGCGCGCCTGGCGCCCTACCGCGACATGGGCTACGCGGTGCTGCCGCTGGCGCTCTCGCCGCGCGGCGACAGCACGGCAGACGACGGCGTGCCCGCCTTGCTGCAGGCCCTGCGCGGCCAGCACACGCTGGTGCTGGGCCCTTCGGGCAGCGGCAAAAGCACACTGATCAACCGTCTGGTGCCCGGCGCGCAGGCCGAGACCGGCGAAATCTCGCAGGCGCTCAACTCGGGCAAGCACACCACCACCAACACGCGCTGGTACTGGGTCGATGCGCTGGACGCCGAGGGCCGGCGTGGCGCGCTCATTGACTCGCCGGGATTTCAGGAGTTCGGCCTGCACCACATCGAGGCCACGCGCCTGGCCGACTGCATGCCCGACCTGCGCCAGCACCTGGGCCAGTGCAAGTTCTACAACTGCACCCACCTGCACGAGCCCGGCTGCGCGGTGCTGGCCCAGGTGGCCCGCGAAGGGCAGGGCGGCGCCATCAGCGAGCGGCGCCACCGCATTTATGCGCAGCTCTTCGAGGAGTTGAGCCAGCAGCGCTGGTGAGCCCGGCTCAGCCCATCAGGTTGGCCATGGTCAGCAAGGCCACCAGCACCAGCCACATGATGACCGAGCGCCACACCAGGCCCACCACCGACGCCAGGTGGCCGGGCTCGGCCGCTCGCCCCGGCGTGCTGCTGCCCGAGGCGCTGTCGCGCGACAGCGCCGCGCCACCCAGACGCACATTGAGCGCGCCCGCGGTGGCCGCCAGGATCACGCCGTCGTTGTCCTCGGGGAAGTTTTGCGCGTGGTGGCGCCAGCCGTCCATCGCGTCCTCGAAGCTGCCAACGATGGCAAAGCCCAGCGCGGTCGCGCGCGCGGGCAGCCAGTCCAGCGCCAGCCAGGCGCGGCGGGCCACCTCGGCCAGCACGGGGCTGGCGTTGCCCTCGGACGCGGCCTCGCGCGGCCAGCGCCGCTGCACGTATTCGGCCAGGCGGTAAACCACCGCGCCGGCCGGGCCGAGCCCGATCACCGACAGCAGCACATACCAGAAGAACACGCCAAACACATGGCGGTGCGCGGCCAGCACCGAATGCTCGATCACATGGCGCACGATCTCGCTGCGCGGGATGTCGCCCACCTGCACCTGCTGCCACTGGGCCAGCAGCCCGCGCGCCTTGTCTTCCTGGCCTTCGTCGAGCGCATCGCGGATTTCGGTGAAGTGGTGGCTGAACTGCCGAAAGCCCAACGTCATGTACAGCAGCGCCACGTTCCACAGCACCGCGGCCGGCCAGCCGATGCCGATCTGCAGGGCCGCGTGCACCCCCAGGGCCAGCACCGCGGGCGTGAGCGTGAACACGCCCCAGGTCACCCAGGCCTGGTGGCGCACCCCGGCGTCCAGCGTGCGCGCGACCCAGGCGCTCCAGCGCTCGACCAGGCGGTGCACCGCATTGCCCGGTGGCAGCGGCCGAGCCTGCTCCAGCACCAGCGCCAGGAGGATGGCAAAAAAGCTCATGGCGGCCCTCCGGCGGGGCGCCGTGTGGCAGGCAGGGGCGGCAGGCAATGGCAAAGGGGGGGGCTCATGGGCTCTCCAGCACGGCTGCGCCGTGTTCGGCCAGCAGGAATCGGTACAAATTGCGCAGCATGCCCGCGGTGGCGCCCCAGATGAAGCGCTCCACGGGCGCGCCGGTGCCGGGCAGGGTCTCCTGGTAGGGCATGGAAAACCACTGCCTTTGCTGGCCCTGCCAGTCGAAGGCGTGGCGGCGGTGGTGGGCCGGGTCCATCAAAAAGGCCAGCGGCACCTCGAACACCGCGTCCACCTCGCCCGGGTTGGGCTGCAGCTCGAAGGGCGGCTGCACCAGTGCCACCACCGGAGTGACGACAAAGCCCGAGCCCGTCATGTACACCGGCATCTGCCCGATGACTTCGACGTGGCGCGGGTGCAGGCCGACTTCCTCGTGCGCCTCGCGCAGCGCGGCGGCGCGCGCGCTGGCGTCGTGCGGGTCGACCTTGCCGCCCGGAAAGGCGATCTGGCCCGCATGGGTGGGCAGGTGCGCGGTGCGCTGCGTCAGCAGCACGGTGGGGCCGGCCTGGCGCTGCACCAGGGGCAGCAGCACCGCGGCCTCGGCCGGGCTGCGCTCGGAAAAACGGGGTTCGCGCTCGACCTCCGGGCGCCATGGCGGCGGGCTGGCAAAGCGCGCGCGCAGCGCGGGGGCCCGCAAACGCTCGGCGGGCACGGGGGGCAGGTGGTGGTCCACCGCCATCACCGGCACCGCGCGCGGATCGAATAAAAGAGAAGACGCCACAGCCATGGTTTATAGCTCAGCCCGGCTGCTGCTGTGCTGGGCAGCGCACCTGCAGGCGCTCGTGGCGCCCGTCGTCCGACAGGCGCAGCGCCGTCAGGCAGCCGCCCCAGACGCAGCCGGTGTCCAACGCCAGCACATCGGGCCGCTCGAGCCCGCCCAACGTGGACCAATGGCCAAACGCGACCACGCTGTCCGCGGTGCGCCGCCCCGGCACCTCGAACCAGGGCATGAAGCCCGGCGGCGCCGCGTCCAGGCCTTCCTTGGTGGCGAATTCCATGGTGCCGTCGGCCGTGCAAAAGCGCAGCCGCGTGAGGGCGTTCACGATCACGCGCAGGCGCGGCAGGCCCTGCAGGCCCGCGTCCCAGCGCGTCGGCTCGTTGCCGTACATCTGCGCCAGAAACTCGCGCCACTCGGGCCCGCGCAGCACCGCCTGCAGCTCGGCCGCGCGCGCCAGGGTGTCGGCCACGTCCCATTGCGGCAGCACGCCGGCATGCACCATGAGCACGCCGTGCGCGTGCCGCGCCAGGTCCTGCTGGCGCAGCCAGTCGAGCCAGGCGCCGAGGTCTTCGTCGTGCAGCAGCGCATGCAGGGTGTCCATGCGGCTGCTGCGGCGCTGGCCGGTGGCCACCGCCAGCGCGTGCAGGTCGTGGTTGCCGAGCACGCAGTGGGCGCTGCCCTCCAGGGCCCGCAGCCGGCGCAGCACGCCCAGCGAGTCGGGGCCGCGGTTGACCAGGTCGCCCAGCAGGTAGAGGGTGTCGCGGCTGGGGGAAAAACCGATGCGCTGCAGCAGGCGCTCGAGCGCCTCGTCGCAGCCTTGCACATCGCCAATCAGGTAATCCGCCATGGCGCGATTGTCGGGCATGCGCGGCGCCGGTCGCGGCCTTGGCACAATGGCCGCCATGGACACCTTGCTGATCGTTTTCCTCACGCTGCTCAACGGCGTCTTCGCGATGTCGGAGATGGCCCTGGCGGCCAGCCGCAAGGCGCGCCTGGTGGCCATGGAGGAGGCCGGCGACAAGGGCGCGGGCGCCGCCTTGCAGCTGCTGGCCCAGCCCACCCAGTTCCTCTCGACGGTGCAAGTGGGCATCACCTCGATCGGCATGCTCAACGGCATCGTCGGCGAGGCCGCCTACAGCGCCGCGCTCGCGCGCGCGCTCGAAGGCTGGGGCATGGCCGCGCCGGCGGCCGGCATCAGCGCCACCGCGTTGGTGGTGACGGCCATCACCTTTGTCACCATCATCTTTGGCGAGCTGGTGCCCAAGCGCATCGGCCAGCTCTACCCCGAGGTGGTGGCGCGCTGGGTCGCGCGCCCCATGGCGGGTCTGGCGCGTGCCGCCGGGCCCTTCGTCAGGCTGCTGTCGGTCTCGACCCAGGGCGTGCTGCAGCTCATGCGCATCAACACCCAGGGCGGGCAGGAGGTGACCGAAGAGGAAATCACCGCCAGCCTGGCCGAGGGCGTGTCGGCCGGCCTGATCGAGGCGCACGAGCACCAGATGGTGCGCAATGTGTTCCACCTCGACGACCGGCCGCTGACCTCGATGATGACGCCGCGCAGCGACATCGTCTGGCTCGACGCCAGCCTCACGGCGGCGCAGGCGCTGGCCCACATCCAGGCGCTGGCGCCCCAGCAGCAGCACTCCTGGTACCCGGTGTGCCGCGAAGGCCTGGTCCAGGTGCAGGGCGTGATCGGCCTGGCCCAGCTGCTGAGCCTGCCGGGCCACGAGGCGCGCCCGATCGAGCACTTTGCGCGCGCGGCCGACTTCGTGCCCGAAACCCTCAGCGGCATGGAGCTGCTCGAACGCCTGCGCGACCAGAGCAGCCGCATGGTGTTTGTGGTGGACGAATACGGCG
>JACCDX011692817.1_pt1 | contig 14057 bp, 10 predicted proteins | sample 7449681 | NCBI WGS metagenome assembly JACCDX01 (sample SAMN15323450, study PRJNA562643) | freshwater metagenome | isolation source: river surface water | place: USA:Blue River Watershed | collected 2017-08-18
ATCCGTTCCCAGCTGCATTCTGACGTTCCCCTGGTCAGCCAGATCGCCGATTACATCATCAGCGCGGGCGGCAAACGGATACGGCCGGCACTGGTACTGCTGATGGCCAATGCCTGGGGTTACCGGGGTGATGCGCATTACAAGCTGGCTGCTGTCATCGAATTCATACACACCGCCACCCTGCTGCACGACGATGTGGTCGACGAATCCGACCTCAGGCGCGGCCGAAAAACCGCAAACGCCCTGTTCGGCAACGCAGCATCGGTGCTGGTGGGCGATTTTGTCTACTCGCGCGCTTTCCAGATGATGGTCTCGGTACAAAACATGCGCGTGATGCAGATTCTGGCCGATGCCACCAACGTCATTGCCGAGGGCGAAGTCCTGCAGTTAATGAATATGCATGACCCGGATGTCACCGAAGAACGCTATCTGCAAGTCATCCGCTCGAAAACCGCCAAGCTGTTTGAGGCGGCAACAGAGCTGGGCAGCCTGCTGGCAGGCGCCTCTGAACATCAGATCGCTGCGGCGGCGGAGTATGGCCGCTCACTCGGCACCGCCTTTCAGCTGATTGATGATGTGCTGGACTACTCCGGCAATCAGAACGACATCGGCAAAAACGTGGGAGATGACCTGCGCGAAGGCAAACCGACACTGCCATTGATCTACCTGATGCAGCATGGCAGCGAGCAGCAACGTGAACTGGTGCGGCAGTGCATTTCCCTCGGCGACGAGGCGCACTTTGACGAGATACTTTCTGCCATCACCAGCTCAGGCGCACTAGAGTACACGCGGCAGCAGGCAGAGATTGCCGCTGCGCGCGCGCAGGCTTCATTACGTGAACTGCCCGAGGGCCGATACAAAGAAGCCCTGTTGGACCTGGCCAGCTTTGCAGTAGAGCGCAATCACTGAAAATCAAGCACCCTTGCTGATGATTTTCGCCTTCAGCTCCTGATACTCGGCATCGCTGATCGCGCCGGTATCAAACAGTCTTTTTGCTTTCTCAAGGCTGGCAAACAGATCACCCTCATCTGCTTTGGCCGCGCCCTGACCACCCACATTCACCACGGAAGCGCCACTCATCGCGCGCTTTTCTTCCAGATCGCGAATGCGGTTTTTCTCTTCCCATTCCTGCTCCTGCGCCTGAGCATGCGAGTAGATCGTTGATGCAACGGCGCTTGGCAAACCATCGATGACGATGTTGGCAGCACCGGACCGAACCACGAGCTCAAGCTTTGCACCAAAAATATTCGGAATGATGTTCTCTGACATGCGCGCATCACGCAGGTCTTTCCATTGATAATCCTTCATGTCGAAACCACCCAAAACGGAGCGGCGGATTTCGATAAGCCGGCTGCTGGTAATGGCTACCAGCATGCGGCGAGAAAACAGACCAAACAAGCGCTGCTGCAACCCCGAAGCAATGACAGCTTCATCCTTCATGAGCGTGCTTTGCAATTTGTCCTGTGCTTTTTGCACACGCGCGTCGCCGCCAACAAAAACCAACCAGTAATAGAGCGGGAACAGCAGCAGCCCGAATCCCATGGTGCTAAGCGCGATAACACCCCACACGAAAATGAACTGAATTATTTTTATTACACCACCCATCCGATTTCTCCTCTGATATTAATAATGACTGCGGCAATGAATGCCGGGCACTTCAACTTTAACGAACCGCACTGTACCTGATTTATTGCTTGAAAGCATTACAGAAAGATTCGATATTTATAACAAATGACTCCGCGCACGCATAATGAGTCTTTGGTTCGACGCGATCGCTGAGTGCGGATTATTCAAAAAGCAAGTCTTGATTTTTCCCGCCGGAGAGACGTTGGTTTAACAGCCCGGCGAAATCTTGCGCGAGCACACGCTTGAAACGCGACTACCCCGACTGTAAAATGTGCGCCGCATTGTTTTCACGCAGTGAATCGGGGTGTAGCTTAGCCTGGTAGAGCGCTACGTTCGGGACGTAGAGGCCGGAGGTTCGAATCCTCTCACCCCGACCATCGGTAAAGAATTTTTTGACGTCGCCAGCCCCGTCCTCGCCCGATTCTATTGACTCAGGCCGACAATTTTTGATTCAAACTCACGGAATTCTCCACGGAATTCTCGTCTGTCTGTTCGGGCGAGCGAAAGAAAAATGACGGTCGCATGCCAAATGACATCGTATTTAAAAAGTAAATAACTAATCGTTTCGGGCCGCTCTGGGTTTACGCTTGCTCTGCAGCAGCCCTATATTCATTTCTGCGGTCAAATTGGACGCATAAAACTCCTCGATCATTTGCACCGAGGTGCGCGCATTACGCGCCAGCGTGAGCAAATCAATCCCCTTACCGTACAGCAGACGAAACATGATCGCCGTGTGGCGCAGGCTGTACAAACTCCGCGTCTGCCCCAGCTCGCCCTGCTTGAGTCCGGTGGCATTGAGGATTTTATTGAAGTGCATCGACAGCACCACACAGGCCGAATCCCGGTCGGCCACGTCGGGAAGAAACAGATAATCATCCGGGCCAGCGCAGGCATTCGCTTCTGCATCACGTCGCAGCGCCTGATAAATACGTACCGCCGGTCTGAGCGTGACGATTTGTGCTTTGTGTCGTTTCGTTTCCGGCAGATTAAGTCGCAAATAGAGATTCTCGCCCCGCACAATTTCCACATGTTTGTGCTGAATGAATTTCAAATCCGTCGGCCGTAAAAAACTATTGACCATAAAACCAATCACCCAAAACATTGATTTGGGCACAGACTCGGTACGGGTAAAAATACCTCCGGCACGACTGCGATGCGTTACAGGCTTTTGCTCCTCGGGCAGCTTCGCCATCCGGCGCGCTGCTCGCAGTAACTTCAGATATTCAGACAAAGTAAAACCACCACGCGGCTGGGAGCTGAGCCGAATTTTGGGAAAAGGCGGCGCTTTATCGACCCATTGATTAATCAGCGCGAACTTAAACACCAGACGTATCGACTGCAGATACTGAGAAATCGTAATCGACGATACTTTTCGTTTGACCAGCGCATCAACAAACTGCGATAAATCTTCGTGCTTCATCGTGCGAATATCATGCTGCCCCAATGCCGGCAAAATCTGTAAATTCATCCGATTGCGCAAAGCCTTGAAAGACTGCAGCGATATCTCCCCGCGCATCATGCGCCCGCGCTCGCCCTCAAGTGCTCTCGCAGCCACGAATTGAAACCTGTATTGCTCGGCAGGCTCTTTCTGCTGGGCCCGGTTGAGTCGATCCACCTCACTGTCGCCCTCTTTTTTCAGGCGCAATAAAAGTTCTTCATAAAAATGCTTGGCCGCTTCGGTGGCCTGGAGTTTCTCTGCAGTACGAGTACTGCGCACATACATCTTCCCGCCCATATAACAGCGCGCCTGCCAGAAGCGGCTGCCCCGAATTCGGTAAATCTTCAGCTTGCTCGGATAACCACGGATAGCCGACATCGACGACAACACAGGCAAAGACCGCGCATGTCGTATCGCGTAGGAATCATCGTTGGCGGGCGACGGGCTGCTCATGTGGGTGGCGGTATCAAAGTCGAAGATTAGCGATGGAGTTTATTTCGATTCAATTTGCCTGAAACTGCTTTGTAGCACAGAGAGTTACTTCAAAGAAACTGAGTCTTGTGTATCAAAGTCTTCGCAATCCATTGATGACAGAACAGGCTAGCAGAGATGCCGCTGCTATCAATGGCTGTACGGCCGGATGCTTGAGTTACTTCAAATCTTTGGAGATTATTCAATGAAAAAGACTCAAGTTGCTCTGGCCGCTCTGGCTCTGGTGGCATCGACTGCAGCTCTGGCTGATGGCGTGACCGTGTACGGTACCCTGGATGCTTCGATGGTTTCCAGCAACAACGGCGGCGGTTCCAACTTCTCTGGCCCAGGCCAGTGGGGTGCGAACGTTATCGGTTTCCGTGGCACGACTGATGTTGCTAACGGCATGAAGGCAACTTTCAACCTCGAAGGCGGCTTCAGCTCTGCGCACGGTAGCAACAACAACGGCGGTACGACTGGCCTGTTCAACCGTGCAGCCAACGTTGGCCTGTCGGGTGGTTTCGGTTCGGTCACTGCGGGTGTTCAGATTTCTCCGTTCATCGTCTCGTCGGCATCTGCGCTGGCTCTGGCTGGTAACAACTTCGTTGTGCCTGCTTTGGCCAACTCGGGCACTATCGACGGTAACGATGCTGCTGGAACCGCAACCAAAACTGGTGGTTTCTTCATTTCGAACGCAGTTACCTACGCTAACTCAATCGGCCCCGTCTCATTCTCGATTATGAGTGCCAGCAAAGGTGTCAATGCTGCAGGCTCAGGCTTCGAAGACAGCAACCAGTACATGGGCGGCAATGTGTCGTACTCGGACGGCGGTCTCTATGTGACTGCGGCGATGGCCCAACGTAAGAACACCTATGACTCGACCATGATCGGTGCGAGCTATACGATGGACCAAATTAAGGTCGCTGGTCAGGTTCATGACTACCAAGCAGGCACATCGGCTGTTACCGGCCGCACTGCAGACCGCAAGACTTACATCTTGAGCGCATCGTACGCAATCTCCGGCAGCACAACGATTGGCGTTAACTACGTCAATGCAGATATCGCTGGAACCACGACCGATCCTAAGCTGACCAATATCAGCCTTCAGCACAGCCTCGGAAAGTCCACGGCAATTTATGCGTTTGTCGGTAACGGCAAAGGCGGTTCGGGTGTTTCTTACGGCGCAGCGGTGCCAACCAGCGTCACCGGTGTAACCTCCGCCTACGGCGTTGGTATCAACCACAACTTCTAATTTTCTGTCGGTCTGGTACCGACTGGATTTAGAAACTGCTGTACAAAAGCCACCCCTCGGGGTGGCTTTTTCATTTTCCTTGTGGCGGATGCTCTTGACTAACCCTTTGCGCCCCCACAATCCCCCGCCCACTCCCTGTTGATCGTCCCACCCCCTCGTAAAACCCAGCCTCGCCAGCCTGGTCCGATTCCTGTCAAACACGGGCGAAATTGCGATGAACAAAACACTGCTTGCAACGGCCATTGTTGCAACGATGGCCTGTGGGTCCGCGCTGGCGCAGTCTGGGGTAACGCTGTACGGCAATGTGGATGCGTCCGTAGTGACGGCCAGCGGTATTGGTACGGCTTCCGAGCGGCGCAACAGCTTTGGCGAAGGTAACTGGGCGCCGTCGGTATGGGGCGTGAAAGGTACGGAGGATCTGGGTAGTGGCATGCGCGCCCATTTCCGCGTTGAGGGCGGTTTCAGCTCGGCTAATGGGGCGATAGCGAATGGCGGCACGACGGGCGTGTTCAGCCGTCAGGCGAATGTGGGGCTGAGTGGTAATTTCGGATCAGTGACCGCCGGTCTGAATCAGTCACCTTTTATTGCCGCTTACACCTCGACACTGGGGCTCGCGGGTCAGAATTTTTATGTGCCGGCGCTTTTGCTGCACAGAGATGGCAGCGTGCTGGATTCTTCGCTGGCACCGGTGCCGGCTTTCCCGGGTGGCGCGGATGGTGATCCTTCGCTGGGCACCACGGGCGGATTCTTCATTCCGAATTCAGTGACGTACAGCTTGCCATCTGAGATGCTGGGCGGCGTGACCGCCAGTGTGATGTATGGCTTTGGCGGCGCAGCCGGCGACTCGGGTCGCAATCGTTTTGTGTCGGGCAATGTGGGTTATGCATTTGGTGACCTCAACATCGTGGCAGCTGCCTCGGACCGGGATGCGCAGTACAAGCAATACCTGATCGGTGCGAGTGTGCCGATTGGTCAGTTCAAGGTCGCGGCGAATCTGATACGTTTCAATCCGGAGATCGGTGGCTCAAGCAATACCTGGGTGGTGGGTGCGCACGTGAAGATGATGCCGAACGCCAGCGTCGGTGTGAACTATGCACGCAACGACAGTGCGGGCGATCCGTCGATCATCAATTTGTCGGCGGTCTATGCGTTGTCGAAGACGACCAATCTGTACGCCGTGTTCAACCGCGGTACTGATGGCGCGCCGTCATCTTATTCGGGTTCGGTGGATGCAACGGCTGATGCAACCCTGGCGCAGACGGGCTCGTCTAACGCCGTGATACTCGGCATACAAAAGGGCTTCTGACGCCGCAAACCCTGCAGCCTGACCATCGATGCGGGGTCGGGCTGCGGTCGGTTTGTAATCAGGTTATGGTCGAGTTGTGGTCCGGCGGTCGTTGGGTTCCGGTCAGGCGACAGACAATTTCAGCGCATCGCGGGTTTCTGTCGAGGGGCTCTGAATACCGAAGCATCCTTGTAGAAATCTTCATCCTGCACAGGCCACCAGCCCGGCACACCCAGCACAGGTAGATGGGCAAAATCCGTCGATGAAAACCCCGGGCTGATAGCAGCGGCAACCCGACGATCCAGATCGTCGATGCGGTGCTCTTCGCCAGACTCAAACCAGTCTGATTCGACCATCGTTATCCAGACATGTGCTGTGATGGCTTTATAGGGCCTGACCAGCTTCTCGATCAGAGCGTGCCCGAAAAGAACCACCGCTGTCTTTGAAAAAAATGCTTCCGGCGAGCGTTGCAGAAGATGGACCCACTCATGCCCACGCAGCGCCTCTGCCGACTGCTGATCGCTGCAGACAAACAGCGCAGCATTCTCGTCAAACAAAGTGGCCGCATCACGTGCACGACCGCGCGTGCCGAGGGTACTGAACCCGCCCCCCGTGTCTGCCACTTGCTTCTGGCTCACTGCATGCAAGGCATTTAGCGTTTTTTTAATTTGCGGAAAATGCAGCCAGGTGAGCGTGTTGAAAAAATCATGCAAGTTGTCGCGGGTGGGCACTTCGCCGCTGGCATGAATGTGTGCCTCATAGGCGACGTCCGCTGCGAGGTAGTGCTGGGGCACGAAAACGACGCGGTGAGCACTGGCGGTTCTCAGGTCTTGCTGAAGGGCGATCTGGTTGGCTGCATTCAACCAGTCGCCACTTCGGATCAGCTGCTGACCTGTTTCTTTGAACGGCGCCAGCCAGGGCCGCTGCCAGTCGATCGCATCAAACAACACGATGGGTTCAGACAAACATCCAGCGCAGGGAAGTGCCGGCATCCAACGGCACGACGGATGTGCCAGCCATCGGCAATTCGTCAGGCACCATCCAAGATTCACGCCGCAGTGTGATGGTGCCGGTATTGCGCGGCAGTCCGTAAAAATCCGGTCCGTAAAAACTGGCGAAGGCTTCCAGCTTGTCGAGGGCGCCGGCATCTTCAAAGGCCTGCGCATACAACTCCATCGCATGCAGCGCGGTATAGCAGCCGGCGCAGCCGCAAGCGTGTTCTTTCAGGCCTTTGGGATGCGGAGCGGAGTCCGTGCCAAGGAAAAAACGCGGGTTGCCTGAGGTTGCGGCCTCAATCAGTGCCAGCCGGTGAGTTTCACGCTTGAGAATTGGCAGGCAGTAGTAATGCGGACGTATGCCACCTTTGAAAATCGCGTTACGGTTATAGAGCAAATGATGCGCGGTGATGGTGGCGGCAATGCTGCCCTCAGCATCGCGCACGTAATGCGCTGCTTCGCGTGTGGTGATGTGTTCGAAGACGACTTTCAAATCCGGCAGATCGCGTCGCAACGGCTGCAGTATGCGATCGATGAATACGGCTTCACGATCGAAGACATCGATATCACCATCGGTTACCTCACCATGAATCAGCAGCGGCAGCCCCTGTGCTTGCATCGCTTCGAGCGCAGCCATGCAGCGGCGAATATCGGTAACGCCGGCGTCTGAATTGGTGGTGGCCCCGGCCGGATAGAGTTTGACGCCATGGACAAAACCACTGGCAGCGGCGCGGCGGATTTCATCGGGTGTGGTGTTGTCGGTCAGGTAGAGCACCATCAGCGGCTCGAAACTGACGCCCTCAGGCACTGCAGCAAGAATACGCTGTCGGTAAGCGCTAGCCATCTCGGTGGTAGTGACTGGCGGTTTGAGATTGGGCATGACAATCGCCCGCGCAAACTGGCGCGCAGTATGTGGCACAACATCACGCAGAACATCGCCATCGCGGAAATGCAGATGCCAGTCGTCCGGGCGGGTCAGTGTCAGTTGATTCGTTATTGTTGCGGACATGGGCTGAGACATCCTGAAAAAATTATTCGACTGTTTCGGCTGATGTTCTACAGCACCAGAATCACACGATAGTCGTTGACGTTGGTGCGCGTTGGACCGGTGACCAGCAAATCGCCGAGGGCTTCGAAATAGCTGTAGCCGTCGTTATTGGCCAGCATTTTTTGCGCGCTGATCCCTTTGGCTGTAGCGCGCGCCACGGTATCCGGGAAAAGCAGCGCACCGGCATTGTCTTCGGTGCCATCGATGCCATCGGTGTCAGCAGCCAGTGCAAAGACTTCGGGCAAACCATTTAGCTCGACGGCCAGCGAAGTCAGAAATTCCACGCAACGCCCGCCACGACCATTGCCGCGCACGGTGACGGTGCACTCGCCGCCGGAGATCAGTGCGACGGGTGGCTTGAAAGGCTGCTGATGATCGCGGATTTCACGCACCAGTGCTGCATAGACTTTGGCTACTTCGGTCGCCTCACCGGTTACGGTGTCTCCGAGTACCACGGGTGTGATCTGCTGCGCCCGAAAAAATTCGGCAGCGGCCTGCAAACTCTGGTGCGGGGTGCCGATGACGATGTTTTTGACCTTCGCTAGAGCCGGATCGCCGGGCTTGGGGGTTTCCTCGATCTTGCCGGCTGCGCCCGATTCGAGATGAGTAAGCACGGAGGCAGGCGCTTCGACCTTAAAACGCCTGAGGATATCGATCGCATCGCCGTAAGTGCTGGGGTCGGCGCAAGTAGGACCCGAGGCGATCGCACTGGGATCATCGCCGGTGACGTCGCTGATAATCAGCGTCACCACCGGTGCGCGGCAGGCAGCTGCCAGCCGGCCACCCTGCACGCGTGACAGGTGTTTTCGGACGATGTTCATTTCGGTAATTGGAGCACCGGAGCGCAGCAGGCTGTTGGTAACTGCTTTGAGATCTGCCATCGGCACGCTGTCCACGGGCAGTGACAGCAGGCTGGAGCCGCCGCCCGAGACCAGAGCAATCAGTAAGTCATCCGGGGTCAGGGACGCTGTCAGGGCAAGGATCTCCGCAGCGGCCTGCTCGCCGGCACTGTCGGGCACCGGATGCCCGGCTTCCAGCACACGAATGCGCTCGGTGGGCATGCCGTGAGCGTAACGGGTGACGACCAGCCCCTCCAGCCCAGCGCCGGCCGGCCAGACCTGCTCGACGGCGCGCGCCATGCTGGCCGCAGCCTTGCCAGCACCGACGACCAGTGTGCGCCCCTTGGGCGGTTCAGGCAGGTATGCGGCGAGGATTTTGAGGGGATCAACGGCACCGACGGCGGCATGGAAGCTGTCAGTAAGCAAGGTTCTTGGGTTCATGGGTCGGACGCGTTAACGGAGCGGGGTGGGCAATCCCGCATTGTAAAAGAGCGCCGCCGGTGGCCGCTTGAAAGTTTTGTCGGATATCTTACGAAGTGCTTTGCCGAGTACTCAGGCCCGGTGCAAGACGGTGGCGACATTTTCGGTGACTTTAGCGGCATCTGAGCTGCCGGGAGCCTCGGACGCATCAGCGGCCTCCTCCTGACGAGCCTGCTGCCGCGCCCACATATCGGCATACAGCCCTTGCTGCGCCAGCAGTTCGGCATGCGAGCCACGCTCGACGATGCCACCGTGCGCCATGACAAGAATCTGACGGGCATCGGCTATTGTCGACAGACGATGGGCGATAACCAGCGTTGTACGGTCGCGCGCAATCTCCTTGAGCTGAGCCTGTATCGCCTGCTCGGCATGAGAGTCGAGCGCGGAGGTGGCTTCATCAAACACCAGGATGGCCGGGTTTTTCAGCAGGGTACGGGCGATGGCGACGCGCTGCTTTTCACCGCCGGAGAGTTTCAGACCCCGCTCGCCGACCATGGTGTTGTAGCCGTCCGGCAGACTTTCGATGAAATCATGAATGTAAGCGGCACGTGCAGCGGCGATGATTTCCTCTTGGCTTGCGTCTGGCCGGCCGTAGGCGATGTTATACGCGATGGTGTCATTGAAGAGCACAGTGTCCTGCGGGACGATACCGATCGCACTGCGCAATGAGGATTGGGTGACTTCGCGAATATCCTGACCGTCGATCAGGATGGCGCCTTTGTCGACATCATAAAAACGAAACAGCAGCCGTGCGAGTGTGGATTTACCGGATCCGCTGTGACCGACTACCGCAGTCGTCGTACCGGCGCTGATGGTGAAATCGACGTCAAACAGAATCTGCCGCTTTTTCTCGTAACTGAAATTGACCTGACTGAAGCGCAGTTCGGCTTGCCGTACCACCAGCGGTTGCGCCGAAGGGGCATCGGCGACTTCGCGATGCTGGTCCAGCAGAGTAAACATTTTTTCCATGTCCGCCAGACTTTGTTTGATTTCGCGATAGATCACACCCAGAAAATTCAGGGGGATATACAACTGGATCATGAAGGCATTAACCAGCACCAGATCACCCAGTGTCATGGTGCCGCCGATGACACCGAGTGTCGCGCGCCAAAGAATGAGGGTGACTGCCGTGGCGATGATCAGCGATTGCCCTGTGTTCAATAGGGTCAGCGAAGTCTGCGAGCGAACCGCCGCTTTCTCGTAACGCTGCAAGCCTTCATCGTAGCGCCTGGCTTCGTAATCTTCGTTACTGAAGTATTTGACCGTTTCATAGTTGAGCAAGGAATCGATCGCGCGCGTGTTGGCTTTCGAATCCAGCTCATTCATGGTGCGCCGAAAGTTGGTTCGCCACTCGGTAACCAACACGGTGAAAACGACGTAGGCAAGCAGCGCTGTAACGGTAATCAGGGAGAACCAGATATCGTACTGCACTGCCAGATAGCCCAGCACCAGCGTAATCTCTATGGCCGTCGGCAGTATGCTGAAAAGGGTATAGGACACCAGCGAGGAAATGCCGCGTGTACCACGCTCAATGTCGCGGGTGATGCCGCCGGTCTGACGGTTCAGATGAAAACGCAGCGAGAGTGCATGCAGGTGACGAAAAACTCTTAACGCCACTGTCCTAACCGCACGCTGAGTCACTTTGGCGAAAAAGAATTCGCGCAGTTCGGTAAATACGGTTGTAGAGAGGCGCAGCAGGCCGTAGACGATCAGCAGTCCGGCGGGCAGAATCAGCAGTGATGCAGGCTTGTCTGACGTGATGGTCAGACCATCAATCAGTTCTTTGAGAACAAGCGGTACGCCGACGTTGGCGATTTTTGCGAACACCAGACAGAGCAGCGCAAATATCACCCGCCATTTATAAGCCCACAGATACGGCAGCAGTGTCTTCAGTGTGCCCCAGTCATTGCGCGTGCGCTGGTTGGCGGGCGCATCGGTGTGCGTGTGGGCGTGGTGGCGCATGGTGGTCGTTGGCTCTGCGGGAATTACTTAAGGGAGTTGGTGCTCAAGCTTGCGTTATGCTTGCGTCGGGTGGATTGTAGCGTTTATGACGAATCAACACAGGGAACCGACATGAGTGACACCGAGAATTCCAGCCTGCCGGAAGGCATGCCAACGCTGCGGGTGATGCCGATGCCGGCAGACGCGAATGTACACGGCGATGTATTTGGCGGCTGGATCATGGCGCAAGTGGATATCGCCGGCGCACTTCCCGCCGTCAGGCGCGCGAATGGCAGAGTAGGTACCGTGGCCGTGAATTCCTTTGTGTTCAAGCAGCCGGTGTTTGTTGGCGATCTGCTGTCGTTCTACGCAAAAATCGTGAAGACCGGCACGACATCAATTACGGTTAACGTCGAAGTCTACGCCGAGCGAAACCGCTTGCAGGCAGAAATTGTGAAAGTCACCGAAGCGACGCTCACCTATGTGGCCACAGGCGATGACCGGCGGCCCCGGGCTTTGCCACCCCTGCCCGAGGAGCGCTAGGGCCTGCCCGATCAGACATTACGCTGCTGCCTTCTGGTCTCGCAATTCGCGACGTAAGATCTTGCCCACATTGGTCTTGGGCAGTTCATCACGGAATTCAATCAGCTTGGGTCGCTTGTAGCCGGTGAGCTGTTCATGACAGTAGGCCATCAGATCTTCTGCAGTCAGCCCGGGATCGCGACGCACGACGAAGAGCTTGACGGCCTCGCCGGTGCCTGCATCCGGCACACCGACCACCGCGCACTCAAGCACGCCCGGATGCAGGGCGACGACGCCTTCGACTTCATTGGGGTAAACGTTGAAACCTGAGACTAACACCATGTCTTTTTTACGGTCGACGATACTGACATAGCCGCGCTCATCCATGAAACCGATATCGCCAGAGCGAAAAAATCCGTCCTGCGTCATTACCCGCGCTGTTTCCTCGGGACGTTGCCAGTAACCTTTCATGACCTGCGGGCCGCGAATTGCAATTTCACCGACTGCGCCGGTGGGCAAGGCCTCACCTGCATCATCAAGAATGGCTATCTCGGTCGATGAGATGGGCAGACCAATGGTGCCGGTGAATTCAGTCGCATCAGCGGGATTGGCTGTGGCGACGGGTGATGTCTCGGAGAGACCATAGCCTTCGACAATACTTTTGCCCGTCACCTGCCGCCAGCGGTCATTGACTGCACGCTGCACTGCCATGCCGCCACCGTTGCACAATTTCAGAGAAGAGAAATCAAGACGGGCAAAATCAGGATGATTGAGCAGTCCGTTGTAAAGCGTATTCACCGCCGGGAACATATTGAATTTGTACTTGGACAGCGTTTTGATCAGCCCGGGAATATCGCGCGGATTGGGGATCAGGATATTCATTCCGCCCAGTCGGGTGCCCATCAGACAGCAAACCGTCAGTGCGAAGATGTGATAAAGCGGCAATGCACAGACAAAGGTCAGCGCTTCAACACGCGGCGGCTTGTCGAGCGCAGGCTGCAGCCAGGCTTCGTTTTGGAGTAAATTGGCAATCACGTTTCGATCGCTCAGCATGGCGCCTTTGGAAACACCGGTGGTGCCGCCGGTGTACTGCAAGAAGGCGATGTCATCATGGCCCAGAGCGACAGGATGCAGTATCTGTGAGGCGCCCTCGCTCAGTGTGCGATTGAAACGCACGGCATTGGGCAGGGAAAATGCCGGCACCATTTTTTTGATGGTGCGAATCACGAAGTTGACGATGCTGCCTTTCAGGCCACCCAGCAGATCGCCCATGCTGGCTACGACGGCGACTTTCACGTGCGTTCGGTCGATGACTTTCTCGAGCACATGGGCAAAATTTTCCAGAACAATAATGGCTTCGGCACCGGAATCGGTCAGCTGGTGTTCGAGCTCGCGGGCAGTATAAAGCGGATTAACATTGACCACCACATAGCCCGCACGCAGTACGGCTGCTATCGCTACAGGATACTGCAGCACATTGGGCATCATCAGTGCCACGCGCGCGCCAGGACTGAGGCCCTGCGCTTGCAGCCAGGCACCTAGTTTTTTCGACAGCAGATCAATCTCGGCATAGGTCAGGCACTTGTCCATGCAGGCATAGGCAGGGCGCTCTGCATATTTGGCAAAGGCTTCTTCTAGCAAGTGTACGAGTGAGCGATAGCGTGTATCGTCAATCTCGGCAGGCACGCCCGGTGGATAAGACTGAATCCAGAATTTTTCCATGTGCCACCCCTGTTTGATTGATGCGGTTCCGATCGAAGGTCTGACTGACTAATCGCAGACAGTTGGTATAAGTGCCGGCAAGAATGCTAGCGGATAAATTTTGACTTGTCTGTTTATTGCGGCGCAGCAGTCTGCGCTACTGTTGTATTGGCGTCCCTATCATCGTTCGTATCGGCGCGCGCGATCTGCTTTGGCGAGTGTGGCGGCAAATAGGCTGAGAGTGCAAGACGCCGGGCTGACTTGTCCATTTTTGCGAGCCTGCGTACGGCCTGATAAAAAGCTGGCAGCTGCTTTTCTTTCTCCAGCAGCGCACGAAACGCAGGCACGAGGTCGTGGTACGTCGAAATCAGCGCAAAATGAGCATTCGTCATTTGCCCGCCAAACCACCGATCATATCCGACGTAGCCGTCCCAGCGATCTTGTTTGATTCGGTCGTAC
>JACCDX011048428.1_pt1 | contig 14056 bp, 11 predicted proteins | sample 7449681 | NCBI WGS metagenome assembly JACCDX01 (sample SAMN15323450, study PRJNA562643) | freshwater metagenome | isolation source: river surface water | place: USA:Blue River Watershed | collected 2017-08-18
AAACGGACTTTTCTCAAAACGTCTGCACGAAACGCCTTCAAGCTGCAACCCAGATCTTGAAAATTAAGACCGCTGACATTTCTAATTAATCGATTGGCCAGTTTGGATGGAATCTTTCGCAACCAAAAGCCATCTTGGCGATGCTGTCGCCAACCTGCAACCATGTCTAGATCTTCAGCGATCAATTTGTGAACCAAAGCAGGAATGTCACGAGGATCGTTTTGAAGATCGCCATCCATGGTCACAATCACATTGCCGCGCGCAGCATCAATTCCCGCCTGCATTGCAGCTGTCTGCTTAAAGTTTCGCAGCAAGCGCAAAATTCGAACATGAGGACCGACAAGTTTCGCTGTTTGGCTTAAATTCTGCCAAGTATTGTCACTGCTACCATCATCGACAACGATCAACTCCCAAGGGGACTGGTAATTTGACAATGCCGAATGTACAGCGTGAATCAATTCACTTGCCAACTCCTCTTCGTTGAACATCGGCACCACAACAGACAATTTGTGAACTTGACTCAGATCATCCACAGGCATCTCAATTTCTAACTGCTGAATCATTTTCATGGACCTGTGGAACTGTCAAGAATTGGGTTTTGAATCCACCTGCAATCAGTGCAAGGAGTGCGGCAGACAGTGAAATAAGTAGAAAAAACACATGGGTTAGAAAAACACCAGACATCAAGCCTTTCATTTGCGACCATGGAAGCCCAGTTCCGCTCCAGACACCAGCTTCATAGGTACCCAAACCAGCAGGGCCAGTGATGGGCAGCAAGGCCGACAATTCACCCGTTAATGCGCCTTTGATCGCTAGGCTGGTTTCAATGCCTGTGAGGCTGATCAGCATCAAGGACACCACCAAAATTTTGACTGACCAATTGGCCACAGACCAAAGCCAGCCCATGGCATCGGACCTTTGATGAAGGAAAGTTCGCAATTGAGAAACAATGAAGTTTCTTGATCGAAGCATGCGAATCCATTGTTTTTTAAAAAGCCAAAGGAGTAAAACCAAAGACGACAAACACAGAATACGAAATTCAACATGCACCTTGGGCAAAAGCAGTACAGCCAAGCAAAATAAAACGACTGCATCCTGAAAACGCAGCCAAAGTAAACTTCGAATGCTTTGCTGCCAGCTCACGGGTATGAGTCTACGTACCAACACGGGATAGCCCAATTCACCGGTTCTAAGTGGCGTGACCAAAACAGCCGCGTTGTGTAAAAGCGTCAGTTTCAAGGCATTTGAAAATGAAACGCTTGCAACGTATTTCCACTCAGATTGAAAGCGCAAAGCTCTGAACACAAAACTTGACAACCAACCTGAAACGCAAATCAGAATCAACTCAGTTTTAACTTCTAGCAGCCGGTCAAGTGACAAACGCCAATCGGCGTTGATCACCAAAGCCAACAAAATAATGAGTGCAAACGCCCATACGGTTAATCTGTAAAACAACAATCGCAGACGCACATGCGGTAAAGTTTGTTTGAGCGCAATTTTTTGATTCATGACTTGTGCTTCCACCTGGTCAGGTCAAAATTTGTTCTCGCTTGAATTAAATCAATGGCTTTTAGGACCGACAGTACAGCGAGTACAAATTGAAAATAACGTGCAATGACAAAATCCGAATGAAGCGTCAGCAAATGGATTGCAATCAAAACATGAATAAGAATCAGCAGGTACTGTCCTTTGGTCTGGCTTAGAAAATTAACCCATGGTTTCTTTTGTTCCCAAACAAACGCCAAGCCCACCACAAAACTGGCCAATCCAATGGCTGCAAAAACGTCGGCTGGCCAGTGAGCGCCTACTGCAACACGAGACCAAGACGCTAGCAAGGCCAACAAAACAACAGGTGCCATATAAATACGGCTAACACGCTTAGACTGCATCACAACACAAAAAATCAATGCACAAGAGATGGCTGCAAATGCATGCCCAGACGGCATGGAGGCGCCGATCAACGGAGGATGGTCAATTAAACTCAATTGAGACAATTCGATGACAGAAGCAGGTCTTGGCATCTGTAAGCTGTGTTTGATCAGTTGAACCAACACTGCTCCCAAAACCCAAGACTTAAAGGCCCAGGAACTGACCGCACCGGGACGACGTTCTGACAGCAAAAGCACCAGCAGCACAACCCAAGCATCACCAAAGACATTGAAAAACGCCCATGTCCAATCTGGTACCAAGGAATTGGCATGAATCTTTACCATCCAAGCATGGTTCAGTTGCGTAGCAATTAGCAACATGCTGATGCCGGCAAAAAAGAACAAAACACCACTGGCGTAGAGCATGATCTGCTTGGCAGTTAGTGACTGGATAAAAGAGAAACTCATTGGCGCCAGAATAAAAAGGGTGCTTAAGACACTTTTATTTCAACCAAGTTTCATGACAATGTCATGAATGCGCCCTAAATTTGTCGCATGTCACGAAAAATTCTGATCACTGGTGCAGCAGGATTCATTGGCTCACGATTGGCCGATAAATTGCATACGTCAGGATACGAAGTTGTAGGCTGTGATATTTACAACTTTAGAAATCAATTCTTTGATGTTGGGGATGCAGGTCACTTAAGCCTTCAGCGGATTCGATATGACAGGCTGTCTCAATTTATCAAACGCCACCCAATTCCCTACCATTCAGTTGATCTATCGGAACACGATGCTGTGATGCAACTGTTTCGATCTGTCAAACCAGATGTCGTGGTTCACTTGGCAGCACAGGCTGGCGTACGGCATTCTGTCAAAGCCCCGATGGATTTTGTAAAGTCCAATTTAAATGGGTTTGCAAATGTGCTCGAAGCCAGCCGACAGTTAGATATATCTGAATTCTTTTATGCCAGCTCATCCAGTGTCTATGGGGCCAGAACTGACGCGCCATTTTCCGAAACTGACCGATGCGATGCACCGGAGTCTTTTTATGCAGCAACGAAGATGGCAAACGAGGCCATGGCAAAGGCCTACCATGCACAATACAAGATGCCCTCACTTGGCCTTCGCTTCTTTACTGTTTATGGACCATGGGGAAGACTGGACATGGCGCCAATCCTGTTTGCTCAAAAAATGAGACAGCAGCAAAAGATTCAATTGTTTGGCCAAGGCATTCTCAAAAGAGATTTCACATACATCGATGACATGGTTTTTGCCATAGAAAAATTGATTGAAAAAAAATTAATCCAACAAGAAGCAGATGTCGTCAACATCGGCCACTCAAACCCAATTCAGGTCAATGAGTTTGTCAATGTTTTGGCCCAATGCCTCAAAGTAAAACCAATCATTGAATTGCTTGACATGCAAGTCTCGGATGTGCCCTTAACGTGTGCGTCAGACACAAAGCTCGTCAGCTACATTGGAGAATGGCCAGAAACACCCTTGCAACACGGATTAAGTCAAATGACGGAGTGGTTAGCGCAATGGAGTCCAGTCAATCATCAAAAGTGATTGAAAAGGCGTTGGCGTAGACAAATGAACCTGTTTCAAAAAACCATTCAAAAAGAATTGCTCAGAAATTTCAGCGGTTCAACGGTCATTCTTTTCACAATTGTGATGACCATCATGCTAATCAGAATCGTGGGCCAAGCGGCCAAAGGACAAGCCGACCCCTCCGAGCTCATCTTGTTGATTGGTTTGAACAGCATCGGCAACGCAGCGCCCATATTGACATTGAGCTTGTTCATGTCCGTCATCTACACTTTCTCAAGAATGTACCTTGACAGCGAGATGGTCATTTGGTTTACAAGCGGCACCAGCTTAACTAAATTTCTTGAGCCAGTGTGGCGTTTTGGATGGCCCATTTTGTTGCTGATATGTGTTCTCACAACATGGGCTTGGCCATGGAGCAACATTCAGACTCAGAATTTAAAGGACAAGTTCAACAACAGGACAGACATAGAGCGCGTATCGCCCGGCAAATTTCAAGAATCAAAGTCAAACAAAACTGTTTTTTTTATTGAAAAAAATCATCAAAGTGATGGCGCAGCCAAAAGCGTTTTCATCTCAAAAACCGATGGTCATATTGAAACCATGACAATTGCGCAATCGGGCACCACAGAATTTTTAAAATCCGACAAGTTCTTATCGCTAAACAATGGCCAGCAGACCATCATCAATCATTTGACTGGAGAAATTCGAGTCACTGAATTTAAAAACTTCAAGTTTTGGCTAGAACCCCCTGGACAAGAAAATGTCACAGAGTTTCAAAGTCAGATGTTGAGCACAACTGAACTAATTCGAAGCAAAGATTCCATCAATCAAGGCGAATTATTTTGGCGTATTGGTCTGTGCCTAGCAGCCCTCAATTTGACACTACTGGCTGTGCAATTGGCCAGTGTCAATCCCCGCGTAGGGCGGAGTTATTCGTTGGCCATGGGAATACTGTGTTTTGTGGGTTACTACAACACAATTACCATTGGTAAAAGACTGATAGCCGACGGAACGTTTTCGTTCACTGGCATGATGTTCTCAATTCACGGCACTGCATTCCTCATCATTGCGATTTGGTATTTGCATACTGAATTCAATTTAAATTGGCGACGTTTCATGCCAATTGCAAATCACTCACCATCAAACCTATGACCAACACTGGTGTCATTAAAAATACACGAATCCTTCACGATACAGAAATTTTCAAACATTAAATTTCATGCACACAGGAGGTTTGCATGAAAGTTTCAATCGTTGGTGCGGGTTACGTCGGTTTGGTGACAGGCGGATGTCTGGCAGAGCTAGGGCACCAAGTCATTTGCATAGACAGTGATGCCGACAAAATTGCCACATTGAATGCAGCTGGCCTGCCGATTTACGAACCCGGCCTCAACGAATTGATGTCTAGAAACCGCGCAGAAGGCCGAATTCATTTCACAACGGACATGGCAGAAGCTGTGGACCACGGCGAGGTTATTTTCATTGCGGTTGGCACGCCTTCTAAAGAAGATGGCTCGGCAGATCTACAGCATGTCTTGGCAGTTGCCTCTCAAATTGGCAGGCACCTCAAAAAATTTAAAGTTGTTGTGAACAAATCCACTGTTCCCGTTGGAACGGCTTACAGAGTTCAAAAATGCTTGCAGGAAGAGCTCAACAAGAGAGGCATTCAAGAGAGTCTTTTTGAAGTGGTTTCAAACCCTGAGTTTCTCAAAGAGGGTGCCGCCATCAAGGACTTTATGCACCCCGATCGCATCGTGATTGGCCTAGACGAAAGCCGTAACTACAAACTGGTTCATCAGAAGATGGAATTGTTGTACTCCAGCTTCAACCGTCATCATGCCCGTACCATTTGGATGGATGTGCGTAGCGCAGAACTGACTAAGTATGCTGCCAATGCCATGCTTGCAACACGAATTTCATTCATGAACGAAATTGCCAACTTGGCAGACTTGTTGGGTGCAGACATTGACAGCATTCGCCGTGGCATTGGTGCAGACCAGCGAATTGGCCATGACTTTTTGTATGCAGGCACAGGTTATGGTGGCAGCTGTTTTCCCAAAGATACACGCGCACTGATTCAAACTGCGCTAGATTGTGGCAGTCAGATGAAAGTAGTTTCTGCCGTTGAGAATGTCAATGACCATCAAAAGACTTTGTTGGTTTCAAGGGTTATTCAAAGTTTTGGAGAAGATCTTTCTGGCTTGAAATTTGCAATTTGGGGCATGGCATTTAAACCCAATACAGATGACATGCGCGAAGCGCCCAGCTTGGTCATCATTGAAGAATTGCTGAAGCGTGGCGCGCAGGTGTGCGCCTTCGACCCTCTGGCAGCCTTAGAAGGGCTTGAGGCTTTAAGCCATGGCATTGCCAACAGAAATGATTTAGAGCGCTTTACGCTTGCTGAAACTTCTTATGAAGCAACACAAGATGCGGATGCACTTCTGGTTGTCACTGAATGGAAAACCTTTCACCATCCAGATTTTGAAGTGCTTAAACAGCGCATGAACAATGCTTACATTTTAGACGGGCGTAATTTGTACGAACCCCAAATGTTGCAAGACTTGGGCTTTGCATACCAAGGCATTGGCCGCCGCAATCAATTGGCTTTGAATTTCAAACCCCAGACCATCAGCATTGCAATAGATGAAGTTTCGGCTTAAGCAATGCCCAAGGGGTTTTTCTTCCTGATCAGTGCGCAATTTGCATCAGGACTGGCAGACAATGCCTTGCTCATTTTGGGAATCGCGTTTTTAAGTGAGCAAGGTTATGCGGGTTGGTGGGCCCCACTGCTTAAATTCTCTTTTACCTTGTCATATGTATTCTTGGCGCCCTTAATGGGGCCATTGGCTGATGCCATCGACAAAGCCAAGCTAATGGCCTACATGAACGCCCTCAAGCTTGTAGGCGTAGGTTTTGTCTTAACCAGCTTTCACCCAATGCTGGCATTTGCCATTGTGGGCATGGCTGCCTCGGCCTACGCGCCCGCCAAGTATGGTTTGGTGACTGAAACTGTGCCTGCTGAAGATCTGGTCCGAGCAAACGGTTGGTTAGAAGTTACTGTGGTGATGTCGGTCATACTGGGCACCGCTTGCGGCGGCCTCTTACTTGCATCCAACGCTTTGCCTACCATGCAGGCTTTCAATCTTTATTTGACAACGAATCTGGACTTACCCGTCACGACGGAATTGGCAGGTGCATTCGTGTCTCTCATCGTGATTTATGCGCTTGCGGCAGCATTGAATTTGGGCATTCCAAACCTCAATATTCGCTATCCACAGCACAGTATGAACCCCTTGGCTTTGCTCAAAAACTTTTGGCAAAGCAATCGGTTGCTATGGACGGACTCAGTTGGAAAAATCTCATTGGCAGTCACCACCTTGTTTTGGGGCATTGGTGCAGTGGTTCAATTTGCCGTTTTGTTGTGGGCCAATGAGGCCCTTGGCATGCCCCTAGAAAGCGCCAGCTTGCTTCAAGGTGTGGTGGCTTTTGGTGTTATTTTTGGTGCGGGAATGGCTGGTAGATGGGTAGCCTTGCACCATGCATACAAGGTACTGCCTTTGGGAATTTGGCTTGGTATTTCATTGCCTGCGCTGGTGTTTTCAACTTCTCTTTGGGTTGCCATTCCCTTGATGTTATTGACAGGGTTTGCAGGTGGCATGCTCATGGTTCCAATGAATGCACTGTTACAAAACCGAGGCTACCAATTACTCACGGCAGGTCGGTCTATTGCCGTACAAGGGTTCAATGAGAATGCCAGCGTGATGGTGATGCTGGGAATTTACAGTGCGCTGCTTGCGCTAGAGATGCCTTTAAAGTGGGTCATGATCTTGATGGGAAGCATCATGCTTCTGGGCATTCTTTATCTGATGCGAATGGCATCCCACAAAACAGATTCAACTTGTTCTGCAATTTGACTCCAGTCCAAGTGAACTTGCTGCTGACGTGTGGTATCAGTCACTTTTTCTAACAGGCCAGCAGTTCTAAAAATATCAACGGCCTGTGCGGCAAATTTTTCTGGCCTGTCTTCAGGCACCAGCCAGCCATTCACGCCAGGCTCAACCCAATCTCTGGCTGCAGCGCAATCAAAAGCAAGGACTGGAATGCCGCTGGCCAATGCTTCTAAGGTGACATTTCCGAATGTTTCAGTTTGACTTGGAAAAACAAATAAGTCTGAGCTTGCGTAATAAACAGACAAATCTTTTTGAGAAAGCATGCCAGGAAATATGATGTCTGGAAATCGCTGCTGGTATTGCTCGCGCAATGGCCCATCTCCCACCATGACCAGCTTAATTTTGTCATTCATCCAACGCAAGGCTTCAAATGCATTGAGCACCTGTTCCAAGTTTTTTTCAGGTGCCATTCTTCCAACAGATATCAATACCTTGGTTTGATCATTTGCACCCCAAGTACTTCTGAGGTTTGAGTCACGTTTGCGTTGGTTAAAGAGTTGCGTATCAACACCGCGCGCCACCACTTTGAGATTCAAGAAGCCATTTTCTGCCAATGTGCGCTTGAGCTCATTTGTGGGGACCATGGTGCAGGCCGTGGCATTGTGAAATTTACGCAAGTACGCCACGATGGGTTTGCGCAACCACCCTATGCCATAGTGCTTTGAATAACTTTGGAAATTGGTTCTGAAATCGGAGGTCACTGGCAATTTCAAAACTTTTGCAGCTTGTAATGCAGACCAACCCAATGGACCTTCTGTTGCAATGTGAACCACATCTGGACGGCGTAGGGTCCAGGTTTTGATCAGTGTTTTTTTGCTCGGCAAGCCTAGTTTGAGTTGGGGATAACGCGGAATTGGCATGCCGCGCATTAACACCTCTTCTAAGCCCGCATCTCCCATGCTGATGTCTGATTTTGATTGGCGCGGTCGAATCAATTGAACATCGTGATTGCGCAGGCTTAAATTTTGAACCAACTTGGCCAGCGTCACGGCAACGCCATTCACTTCGGGTGGCCAGGTTTCGGTCACCACGGCTATGCGCATGGATGGACGAATTGCTGGATATTCTTCAAGAACGATGGATGAGTCAACTGTGTTTTCCATTTCTACATCTTGTCTTGAAGATTTAACAACTTGATGACACTCTCATGAAATAAAAATGATTGATGAAATTTTCGTGACACGCACATCTTGTCATTGATTTTTCATCAAATTCATGAATCATCTCTCCTGCACAACGCGTGCAACACTTATTCAATATGTCATCAGGAGACGATGTGACTACTTTTTTTGAAGCCTTGCGAATTCAGCGCTTTGACGATCATCGCTATTACCATCACAGCAGAATTAACCAAACCCTTCATTTAATCAGTGCAATCAGCTTTGTCATTGCTTATGCTTACCTGCTGATTGATCCTGTTGTTTCGGCTCTGATCGCATGGTTAATCTCAATGACAACGCGTCAATCGGGTCATTTCTTTTTTGAACCGCTTGGATACGATGAGGTCAATCAAGCCACACACGAGTTCAAAGAAGAAATTAAAGTTGGCTACAACCTAAACAGAAAAATTGTCTTGCTAAGCATTTGGGCAATTTTGCCTATGATGCTCTACGTTCAGCCTGGCTTGTTTGGCATGATCGAACCATGGGAAAACTTGACAGAGTGGGTTCGCCAAGTGGGTGCATCATGGCTTTTCTTAGGCGTTGCTGGTTTGCTTTTTAGAACTGTCCATTTGTTTTTCTTGAAAGATGTACAAACAGGTTTGGTTTGGATGACCAAAATTCTCACCGACCCCTTCCATGACATTATTTTGTATCACAAAGCGCCCTTGTATTTACTGAAAGGCGAATTGATCGATACCAATCCTAAACAGATGTATCGCTAAGATCTGACTGACATCGAAAAAGAGGCCGCTCACAACTAATGTGAGCGGCCTCTTTGTTTATGATTCTAATCAATACTTTTCGGGCACGATCATATCGCTTGGAACAGGGTGGCGAATATAGTCTGGGTTTCTGACCCTTGCAGGCATCTCGATGCTTGCATGTTCAATTTCATGATAATTGAACTGGCTCAATAAATGATTAATGCAATTTAATCTTGCGCGTTTCTTGTCAACTGCCTGAACAACCCACCAAGGTGCCTCAGGGATGTGTGTTTTTTCAATCATGGTTTCTTTGGCACGGGTGTAATCTTCCCAACGCCTGCGGCTTTCCAAATCCATAGGACTGAGCTTCCACTGCTTCAAAGGATCGTGAATTCGGCCTAAAAATCTTGCGTGCTGCTCGTCATCGGTAATTGAGAACCAATACTTGAGTAATTTGATACCACTGCGCGCCAACATTTTTTCAAATTCAGGTACTGTTCTGAAGAATTCTTCATATTCTTCATCTGAACAAAACCCCATTACTTTTTCAACGCCTGCGCGGTTGTACCAGCTTCTGTCAAACAACACGATTTCACCTGCAGCTGGTAAGTGCGAGACATAGCGCTGAAAGTACCATTGCGTTCTTTCGCGATCGTTTGGTGCAGGCAGCGCTGAAACACGACAGACCCGTGGATTCAAACGTTGCGTAATTCTCTTGATAACGCCGCCTTTGCCTGCCGCATCTCGGCCTTCAAACAAAATGACGACTTTTTGCTTATTGGCAACCACCCAGTCTTGCAACTTAACAAGCTCGCCTTGCAATCGAAGCAGCTCACGGAAATAACGCATGCGCGAGGCTTTGTCTTCAGATGAACTCAGCGAATCATTTTCATTGACACCATCTTCAAGGGTCATTTCCAATTCTTCGTCCAGCGAATCCAAAATATCTTCGCGTATTTTTTGGAGTTGTTCTGCGTTCAGGGGCTCAGAATTGTTCATAAAAGTGAGGGGTTCAAAATTTACATTTTCGAACGCATTGATTTCAAAATGATGACGATTTGTGTTCAACCGATGGATGAACGGTCATGTTACTTTCAAATTTGATCTGTATAAGCTAGAAATCTAGAAGAAGATTCAAAATGCTCAAGATCACAAAATTCGTTTGGCTATTGGGCTTGGTCATTTTTCAAAAGACATTGCTTGCGCAATCTCACAGCGATTCAGCAGAACCTGTAAGCACCAGTTACCCTGCGTTCAATTACACCTTGGGAGTTCGACTCAAATCCAATGACATTTCGTCTTGGAGCCAAGCAGCTAGGATTCGTCCCATCGTCGGACTTAGCTACGGAAAATGGCGAGTTGGCATTGGGGACGGGCAAAGTTGGCAATCAGTCGGCCAATATGGCACTGAACCCACTCTGAGCTATCAGTTCATTGAAAAAAACAACTTAACTGTAGGGCTTTCCATGCGCGTCCACAACACGCACACGGGAGAATCGTTTGATGTGTTTGAATCGGGCCAGAAAACACTGCGAAGCAGAGTGTTGGTTCATCAAAAAATCAATCGACGCTGGAACCTTGAGTTGGACTGGACGCAAGATCTGCTTCACAAAGGGGACAGCACTGCGGTAAACCTTGGCGTGTCGTATGTCTGGCCAGTTTTTCAAAAAAGCGAACTCATCATCAATGCCGGCACAGCTTGGGGCACAGCAGACCATTGGCGTAATGCAGATCAGCAATGGGGACCCAACTTTGACATGCACAAAGTGAAAACTGGCTTTGAAAAGGTCAAAGCAGGCGTGACTTTCAAACAACTGATGTCGAAAGAATGGGCCTGGTATGCATCCATGGGCATTTCACAAAATGCATTTGAGCTGAAGAAATTGCAAGGATCACGCGAGATCACATCAGGTCAGATTGGAATTTTGTACTTTCACAAGCGTTCATGAAATTCAAATGATGTATTTCATCATGCTGTCATCTATCACTTAGATGATCACGACAAATTTAACCAAATAAAAGTGCCCTCCATGAACAATACATCTTCGCGTCGTGATTTCCTCATCAAGGTCAGCTCGATCTCTGCCGTCGTCAGCTCTGGCGCAGTTTTGAGTGCTTGCGGCAGCAATGAATCACCCATGGTTAATTTTGATTTTGGTGTGGCCAGCGGCGACCCACTCAGCGATCGCGTCATTGTATGGACACATGCCAAGTACCAAAATTTGAGTGACGCTGTGCCTTTGACATGGCAGGTGGCAACCGATCTCGAGTTTACAAAGATCATCTCATCTGGTTCGGGTCAAGCAACAGCCGACAACGGCTACACGTTCAAAGCCGATGCACAAGGTCTTGGCCCCAATCAGAGCTACTTCTACAGATTTGTATCCGGCCAACACATCTCTCCCATTGGCAAGACCAAAACATTGCCTTTAGGGGCAGTCAATGAAGTGAAATTAGCTGTCTTGTCCTGCTCTAACTATCCAGCAGGCTTTTTCAATGTGTACGCAGAAGTTGCTCGGTCAGATGCAGACGTCGCCATTCATTTGGGCGACTACATTTACGAATATGCAGCAACTGGCTATGCGTCAGAGAAAGCTGCTAGCCTTGGCAGAACTTCTGTTCCGGCCAACGAAATTGTGAGCTTAATCGACTATCGCTTGCGTCATGCCCAGTACAAATCAGATGCAGACTCCAAACAATTCCATGCAAGCAAGCCCGTCATTGCAGTCTGGGACGATCATGAATTTACAAACGACACTTACAAAGACGGCGCAGAAAATCACTCGGCAGCCACCGAAGGTAGTTTTGCTGCACGTAAAGCTGTCGCTATTCAGGCTTATCACGAATGGATGCCTATTCGCTCGAGCATGGACAAATCAAAAATCTACAGAAGTTTTAATTTTGGAAACATCCTGAGTCTTCACATGCTGGATACTCGATCTGTTGGTCGCGATCAGCAAGTTGAAATCACCGACTTGATCAATCCTGCCAAACAAGCTTCTGCTGTTGCAACACTTTCCTCCCCTACACGTCAATTGATGGGAACCGAACAAGTTCAATGGCTCCAAGGTCAGATGGCAGCATCTACCGCGACATGGCAAGTTTTAGGTCAACAGGTTTTGATGGCTCGCATGGAATTTCCATTGACCATTCTTCAAGCACTTAACCCCTCCGATACCAGTGCTCAGGCTCAAATTGCAGGACAAAAGGCCATAACAGATTACCTCACTGCCAAAGGCAAGCAGGCTCAGGGCTATCCCTTGACTGCTTTAGAAACAGCCTTGTTGGCACAGCCCAAGTTGGGCTACAACTTAGATGCGTGGGATGGCTACCCTGCTGCCCGTGAAATCTTGCTGTCTACAGCTGCCGCACTGAACAAACGCCTTGTTGTCTTGGCTGGTGACACTCACAATGCTTGGCACAGTGACCTGACCCTTTTGTCTGGGCAAAAAGTAGGCGAGGAATTTGCAACATCTAGCGTCAGCTCACCTGGTCTAGAAGCCTACCTGTCGCTGCCTCCCGCTCAAACCAAAGCAATTTTTGAAGGTGTTGTCAAAGACTTAAAATGGATGGACGCTTCGCGCCGTGGCTATTTAAAGTTGACAGTGTCTTCGACACAAGTTCAAGGCGAATGGTTCTTCATTGACACCATTTCTAGCAGAAATTACAAAGTAGATCCATCTGCGCCAGCAGAAAAGAGAATTTTCAAAGCATGAATTGAATTTTGAAAAAGAAATTCATTTCATGGTGCACACAGGCGTTGCTGGTTTCATTCCAGCTTTGCCTTTACGTGATGCCGCTGCTGATGGGATTGATTTTTTTCAAACCCAAATACTTGTTCCACTATCAAAGTACCTTAAAGCGTTTGCGTCTGCACCATCAGGCTTTAAGCAAAGGCCCAGTTCGCCGCTACATTGAGTCTTTTTTTGCAGTTCGATTGAACCAGTCTCAAGACATTACGGGTTCTTGTACCCAATGTGGCAACTGCTGCTTAAATCAACAGTGTGTGTTTTTAGAGAAAAATTCGGATGGAAAATTTCTTTGTGGCATCTACACTTCGCCTTTCCGTAAGTTTTCAAATTGTGGTGCTTTTCCAATTTCGGCGGAAGACATTGCACGATACGACTGCCCAAGTTATGTCTTGAAAAAACATCCAGTGATAAGCATCGCTTCAAGCCATCAAGCCACACGCTAGTCATTAAGCTCATGAACCTCATGCAGAAAAACATCATCTTTTGTTTGTGCGCTATGGCAGCTGCAACAGCACAGTCCGCAGACATCAACTTCAATTCAGAGCCAAAGCAAAGATGGTCAGTCGAATGGGGATGGAACAACGAAACATATTTGAAAAGCAACATTCATTTTTATGGAAATGATCACAACTTTTCACTTCATGGTGTCAAAGCCACCGATACGCAAAAAACTTTGACGCCGGCAACCTTGTTTAACACATACTTAAATCCAGGCAAGATAACTATTCCGCAAACCAACGCCAGGATTGCTTATCAATTGACAAGCGACACAGCAATTGCATTGAATTTAGATCACATGAAGTATGTAGTGACCGATGGGCAAACTGTAGGTGCGTCAGGACAATTCAAAGGACAGTCATTCGGACCGCAACAAACACAAATCCTGTCACCCACCTTCATGCACTACGAGCATACGGATGGCTTGAATGTCCTCAGCCTTGAATATGAAAAGCTTTTTCCACTTACGAATGTTGTGGGTAATTGGAAAGTACGATCATTCTTGCTGGTTGGCGCTGGTATCGTCATTCCCAAAAGCAATATCACGATGACCATGCTGGAGCAATC
>JACCDX010912141.1_pt1 | contig 14055 bp, 7 predicted proteins | sample 7449681 | NCBI WGS metagenome assembly JACCDX01 (sample SAMN15323450, study PRJNA562643) | freshwater metagenome | isolation source: river surface water | place: USA:Blue River Watershed | collected 2017-08-18
ACGGTATCCCCCACATTCTTGTGCCAAGCCGCAACAACACCTTCAGTCATGGTATCGCTTAAACGGGGCATTAATATTACTTCTGCCATAGGTAAAAAGCTAATTTGTAATTGAGTCGTGAAATTACACTAAAAATGTATTTTTTCCCACCGAAATAGGCAATTTTATAGCAAATAAGGGCAAAATAAGGTAGATAAAACTAAATACCAGATCGCTTATTGTCCTTGAGCTAAACTATACGCTTTTTTATCACCCCACATGTTCAAGATTTCGAGCGAACTAATCTTCAAATCTTTAGACAGCGCACTATATAAATCTAAAATGTCTGCTTGGTTAAGCGGACTTGCCGGGTCGGTTTCAAATCGAATACGATATTGATTCACTAGGTTGGTGAAAACAGAACCTGTTGGCCAAACCTGTGTTCCTCTATTAGAGATCGTCACCAATTTTAATTGATTTTTTTCTTGTTTAATGGCAACAGCAGCCAACTCACTTGGTTGTAATGTAGTTTCAACAAAGAAATCTGCGCCAACAATTTTATGCGCCTCGTTATTTGAACTTAGCAACATTGGGTTTTTTGTAATAGCACTATTGGTAGGTACAAAATTAAAATCTGGCAAGCTAGGTTTTGGATGATGCGCTGGTTCTTTGCCAAAATTATCAATGATCGCCTGTGCAAAAACAGTTGTGTTTACAGAAGGAATTGACTTGTCTCCAAAATCACCAGTGTGAATGCCTGACTCTAGTGTATACAATAATGCATTTTCAATCATAGCTGCTTTTTCCATCATACCTAAATGACGCAACATATTCAATCCACTCAATAATAATGAAGTTGGATTCGCAATATTTTTACCTGCAATATCTGGTGCAGTACCATGCACTGCTTCAAAAATTGAAATATGATCACCAATATTTGAAGACGGAGCAAAACCAAGTCCACCAACTAATCCAGCGCATAGGTCACTTACAATATCCCCTTGCAAATTAGTTAATACTACTACATCAAATAAGTCTGGACGACTTACCAATTTCATACAAAGATCATCTACAATCACATCATCCGCTTTTAAATTTGGATATTCTTTTGCGATCTCATAAAAAACTTCTAAGAATAAACCATCCGTTAATTTCATGATGTTGGCCTTATGTCCACATGTAATTCTTCTTGCACCTTTTTTCTGAGCCATTTCAAATGCATAACGAATTACTTGTTCACTTCCACCTCTTGTAATGAATCTTCTCGCAATCGCTACATCTTGTGTCAACATGTGTTCGATACCGCCATAAGTATCTTCAATATTTTCACGCACAATAGTTAAATCTATATTGATACCGGCTTTACTAAAAACCGTATCTACCCCACTTAATGTTTGAAATTTTCTGTCATTTGCGTAAGTGTTCCATGTTTTTCTTGCAGTTACATTCACACTTTTAACGCCCTTACCTTTTGGCGTTTCCATTGGCCCTTTAAATAGGATCCCTAATTGCTCAATGGTATCTTTAGCTTCTGGGGTCATTCCGATGCTAAATCCTTTGTCAAATACCCATTTTCCCATGTCTACATACTGGTATTCCAATGGTACTTTTGCCGCATTGAATACACCAATTACTGCTTCCATAATCTCTGGACCGATTCCGTCACCTTTAGCTACAGCTATCTTCATTTTAGTCAGTTTTTATAGTAAAAAATGGGTTTGAAACTACAATTTGCAAACGTCTGCGCAAAGTTAGGTGAGTTCTACCTGCTTAAAAAAAAATAGCGCTATTTTTTGGGCATGCTGAGCAAAATATTTCTTAATTTTATAAGGCAGTATACTCTGCAAGTTACTTTTGATCATAACGGTCATGATTTCTACCATTTCAGAGGGCATAGAAGTAAGTGTTGAAACCTTTTACCAAAAAGATTATAGCAACCCTTTACAGCAAGATTTTATGTTTGCCTATCGCATAACTATCGAAAACCACAACTCATTTCCTGTAAAATTACTACGTAGATTTTGGGAGATATTTGACAGCAATGGAGAACACAGAGTGGTCGAAGGTGAAGGCGTGGTGGGCGTTCAACCATTAATTATGCCAGGTAAGCAATACCAATATGTGAGTGGCTGTAATTTAAAAACCGAGCTTGGCAAAATGCAAGGTTATTATAGTATGGAAAATATTGAAAACAAGGAAGCCATTCAAGTTAAAATTCCTGCATTCAAAATGATTGCTCCAGTTAAATTAAATTAAGCCGATCAGCTTAAAGTTTTTTTATCTTAACTATTAAAAAAATTAGCGCTAAAAATCAATATCAGCTTGATCAAAAATGGTCTTTGCTGGTGTCTTCAATAATTGATTGAGGTCATTTTTTAATTTTTTATCTTGCTGTTTCATCCAAGATTTTACAATCGTATAGCCAATATATTTACCTACGTTTCCAGGTATATCTTCTCCAAAATAATCGTTATAAGGCGCTTCATTTATGATAGCGCTAGCTAAACTCGGATCCACAGAAAAAAGCCTGTTTTGGCTTGATAAAAAAGTCCAAATATCTCCTTTATTGTCTTCGATTGCTTTTAACTGATTGCTTGTATAGCCTAATATTAGTGTATCCGAGGCATTTGGTAAACATTGACTGAGTATATATTGACGTTTACCTATTTCAATCATTTGTTCAATCAATTGTTTCCCATTCAATGTCAAAGGATCGTAGTCATTCAATATATTCTGAACGCTATTGACTACAATATATTCTGGTGCAAAATGCCGACTAATATAAGTTGGGTAGATGGTATTGATTTGTTCAGAAAAATACCAACTTGATGCTGCTCCCATGTACAATTGTAGACCGATAGCTAGTCCATCTTTTGTCACCACATTGCCATACGTTTCGAGTGGTCCAATAAAATAAATGATTTGCTTTGGTAAAGGATATGTTGGGAAATAGAAATGGAATCTTTTAAATGCTGCTGCTATTTCTGGACTGGCTTTTTTGTACGCTTGAATTTTACTTGTTGCTTGGTAAATTGGGAGATACGCTTTATAAAATGCCCATATTTTTTCGGACTCCTTTTTGGAAGACAACATCAAAATTCGGTTAAAATAATCTTCTGAAAATTGAGGGTATTGTTGGACCAATTTGGCTAAATCAGCCTCAAAATGCAAGCTGTCCATAGCAAAGAAGGCACTGTCAAATCGTATTTCATTCAGCCTTGGGGTTGGTCCAAGCTGCGCTGGGTCCTGGGTTGGACTTGAGCATCCCATCAGGGCAAGCCCAATCAATCCATACAATAAAACTGTTATTCGCATCCTCGAAAGTACAAAAAAAGCGAGGTTATTTCTTTTAAAAACCGACCTTTGGTGCATGAAGATTTGTATCGCCCAACAGAATTATCATATTGGCAATTTCGAGGCCAACACAAAACAGATTATAGATGCTATTGAGAGCGCAAAGCAACAAGGTGCTGATTTAATCTTATTTAGTGAAATGAGTGTCTGCGGTTATCCTGCGAGAGACTTTGTAGAATTTAGTGATTTTATCAACCAATGTTATGCTAGTGTAGATGCCATTAGAAAAGTAGCAGACACCATTGGTGTCTTAATTGGTGCACCTGCGCACAATACCAATGAAAAAGGGAAGCCATTGTATAACGCTGCATTTTTTCTTTACGATCAAAAAATTCAAGCGGAGATACATAAAACATTATTGCCTACCTATGATGTATTTGATGAGAATCGATATTTTGAACCATCGAGTGCGTGGAAAGTAGTGCCATTTAAAGGAAAAAATTTGGCAATCACTATATGTGAAGATATTTGGAACCTAGGTGACAATCCTTTGTACACGATTTGCCCAATGGATAAAATGATGCAGCAGTCCCCAGATATTTTATTGAATCTGAGCGCTTCTCCATTTGATTATACACATGACGAAGATCGTAAAGCCACCATAAAATCTAATGTGGTAAAATATAAAAAGCCTTTGTTTTACTGTAACGCAATTGGAAGTCAAACAGAAATTGTATTCGATGGTGCTTCTTTGGTATTTGATAAAGACGCAAATTTATGTGGTGCTTTACCGATGTTTGAAGCTGCAATGCAAATTTTTGAATGCAATGATGATGGTACTATCAATGCGCCAATTCTTGAACCTGCCGCATCCCTGCCTAGTAAGGAATTAAATCCTGCAACATTAGTACCTGCATTAAATATTGATCAGGTATACAAGGCATTGGTTTTAGGGGTGAAGGATTATTTTAATAAGATGGGTTTTACAAAAGCCATTCTGGGATCTTCAGGAGGGATTGATTCCGCTGTAACCCTTTCCATCGCTTGCGATGCGCTTGGTAAAGAAAATGTATACGCTATCTTAATGCCTTCTCCTTATTCATCGGAACATTCTGTGGAGGATGCTGTAGCGTTAAGTAAAAATTTAGGCAATCCATATGATATCCTTCCTATTAAAGAAGTGTATGAAAGTTTTTTACATACTTTAAAACCGATTTTTAAAGACCTGCCCTTTTCTTTGGCAGAAGATAATATCCAAAGCAAATCGAGAGGAAATATCTTAATGGCGATTGCAAATAAATTAGGTTATGTTTTATTGAACACGTCCAATAAGAGTGAATTGGCAACAGGCTATGGCACATTGTATGGAGATATGGCCGGCGGATTGGGTGTTTTAGGTGATTGTTATAAATTACAAGTGTATGAATTAGCCAATTACATTAATTCAACAAAAGCAGTCATCCCTAAAAATATTATTGAAAAAGCGCCTAGTGCAGAATTAAGACCAGATCAAAAAGACAGTGATAGCTTACCAGACTATGCCATATTGGATCAAGTATTGTATCAATACATTGAAAAACGTGCAGATCCTGCAAATATTAAAGCACTTGGATTTGATACAGCAATGGTAGATAGGACATTAAAAATGGTCAATACCAACGAATACAAACGCAATCAATTTTGTCCAATTATTCGAATATCGCCAAAAGCATTCGGCGTGGGCAGAAGAATGCCAATTGTTGGAAAATATTTAAATTAGTCTATGAAAAACAAAACGATGATTTGCCTAGCAGGTGTTTTACTTTTTTTAAGTTTAAATACAGTGGCACAAAAAACAGCACCTATTTTACCTGGTGCATACCAAACAGCACAATACTTGCCGCTTTTAAAAAATAAAAGAGTAGGCTTGTTTACTAACCACACTGCTACAGTAGGCAAAAAACATTTGATTGACACTTTACTTGCAAGTGGGATTCAAATACAAAAAGTATTTACCCCAGAACATGGCCTTAGAGGCACAGCGGACGCAGGCGAAAAAACCAAGGATGGTATAGATGAAGCAACAGGCGTAAAAATTGTTTCGCTTTATGGGAAAAAATATGGCCCTAGCGAAGCAGACCTTACTGATGTAGATGTATTGCTATTTGATATTCAAGATGTGGGTACACGTTTTTATACTTATATCTCTTCGTTACAATACTATATGGAAGCGGCATGGGCAAATAATAAGCCATTGGTTATCTTAGATCGTCCTAATCCAAATGGCCATTATGTAGATGGACCAGTTTTAGAAAAACCCTTTAGTAGTTTTATTGGCAAAAAGCAGATCCCTACTGTATATGGTATGACTATTGGCGAATACGCTAAAATGTTGGTGGGTGAAAAATGGTTGACAGCACCAGCAGATAGCAATATCAATAAAGCAGCAAGTCCGCTTCAATTCACTGTGATTGCTTGTAAGAATTACGACCACAAGTCTATGTACACTTTCAATATCGCGCCATCACCAAATTTACCAGACATGAATGCCATCTATTGGTATCCTACCACCTGTTTGATCGAAGGGTCTGTGATGAGTGAAGGACGCGGCACTGCACACGCATTTGCGTATATTGGTCACCCAAGTATCAAAGGCAAAAGTTTTAGCTTTATTCCTGGACCAAGAACAGGTGCAATGAGTTCTAAATTGTATGGGCAAACTTGTTATGGATGGGATCTAAGCAATCAACAAGCACCAAATAAGATTGATCTGGATTTAATTATAGAAATGTATCAAGCATTCCCTGTAAAAGATAGCTTTTTTATTGAGCCTAAATCAAAATTAGCTACCGACTATTTCTTTAATAAATTAGCAGGTAATGCCTTATTGATGGAGCAATTAAAATCAGGTCAATCGGCTGCAACTATTAGAGCTAGCTGGCAACCTGGATTAACTGCATTTAAATTAATGCGTAAAAAATATTTATTGTATACAGATTTTGAATAGCCGAAAATAGCGTGCCAGATGCTATTAAGTGTTATAGGATAAATCCTAGTAAACTAATTTCATTTTCTACCAATATAAAAAGGTCCCGAAATCTCGGGACCTTTTTATTTAAGCAAACAAATTATATCTTGTTACTTTTCAATTATCCACCAATGATTGGAATGGCTAATTGATGAACTGCATCATTTAATTTCTTAACGCCTGTTTTCTTTAATGTATCTAGCTTGTTGAATTCAGCATCTACTTGTCCTTTTAACAATTCATACACACCTTGCACTTGTTGTGTTGGTGCAGTGTAACCAGATGCTGCTGATTCAAATACACCAGCAATTTTATCGTCTAAGCGAATAGGGAAATTCAACACATCCTGTCCACTCTTTGCTTTTGTTTGGTGCAATGCTTCTTCGATAGAAGTTAAGCTAGCCAATACTTCCTTTGCTTGTTTTTGGAAAGCAGAATCTTTTGTTTTCTTTTGTAACATACCAATCTGTGCACGTAATTCTTTGATACTTTTTAGATTTTTCATAATCTCACTGAAAGTACCAGCAACCTTTAATAAGAATTGCTCCTGTGCTTTTAAATCTGCATCGGATACTTTATAATTTGGATCAGCAACAATTGTAAATGGTTGTTCAGATACGATATTATCTATAGTCACTTTCGCCGTGTATTTACCAGGCGCTGCCAATACTGGACTTGTTGAACCATTCCAAAGAATCAATCCAGCCTCTGGCTTTTCGGCTTCTTTATGGTACATATTCCAAACAAAACTTTGGAATCCAGCTTCGCTGCTTGGACCACCTACTTCTGATTGGTTTATTTTTTTGATCACTTTTTTCTGATCATCCATAATTTCAATTTCTACTTTAGAAGAATCAGTAGTATTTGCATTCCAATATTTGATCACCACACCCTTCGCAGGATTCGTGCCTACATTCGCAGGCATACTTACAGTTGCACCACGTCCTCTTCTGCCACCCATTTGTGGAGGCACACGATATGTGTTTGCAATAGGGAATACTTTATTTACAGTTGGTGCAGGTTGGAAGTTTTCGATAAATGATAAGTCATCTAAAACATAAATACTTCTTCCTTGTGTTCCCACAATCAAGTTATGATCTTTAATCAATAAATCAGTAATTGGTGTTACTGGTAAATCTAACTGAAAGCGCTCCCAAGAAGCACCATCATTAATAGATACATACAATCCATATTCAGTACCAGCAAATAAGACACCTGCTTTTCTTGGACTTGCTACAATAGCTCTAGTAAAGTGCATTGGGTCAATTCCATTGGTGATCTTAGTCCATGTAGCACCATAGTCTGTGGTCTTGTAGATATAAGGAGCAAAGTCATCTAGTTTATACCTTGTTCCTGCAAAATAAGCAGTTCCTTTTCTTGTTGGATCTACTTCTACTCTATTCCACATGATCCACTTAGGTGCATCTTTTGGAGTCACATTCGTCCATGTTTTACCACCATCTTTACTCACGTTAATCAAACCATCATCACTACCTGTCCATAATAAATCTTTTTCAACTGGTGATTCTGCAGCAGTGAATATCGTACAATAATATTCCACACTCGTGTTGTCTTGTGTGATTGGTCCACCAGAACTTTTTTGTTTTGTTTTATCGTCTGTTGTTAAATCTGGAGATAACATGTTCCAACTTGCACCTTCATTTTCTGAAGAAAATAAATGGTTACCTGCTGTATATAATTTCTTAGGATTATGTGGAGAGAAGAAGATTGGATGGTTCCACTGGAAACGATACTTCATCACTTCTGCGCCAGCACCCATTGGATTATCTGGCCATACATTGATCACTCTATTCTCTCCTGTTTTATGATCATAACGTGTAATTAATCCGCCATAAGAGCCACCATACACAATATCACTATTCAATGGATCAGCCACAATATAACCACTTTCGCCACCTGCAGTTACATCAAAATCGTTTTCGCCAATGAATGCACCATAAGTACTTGACTTAATTCTGAATGCAGAGTTATCTTGTTGCGCTCCTAAAATACGATAAGGGAAACTATTGTCAGTACTCAAACGATATACTTGAACAGTTGGCTGATTCATCATGGTACTCCAGTTTCTACCTGCATCCATACTCACTTGCGCACCACCATCGTCTGATACAATCATTCTTTTTCCATTCTTAGGATCTATCCATAAATCATGGTGATCACCATGTGGTGTTCTTAAAGAAGTAAAGCTTTTACCACCATCAGAAGAGACCATAAAGTTTACATTAGGGCAGTATACTTTATTTTCATCTGCAGGATCAACAAATACTTTGGTATAATACCAAGCACGTTGACGAATATTATTATCACTGCTTGCTAATTCCCAAGTTTTTCCTGCATCATTTGATACATACAATCCACCATTCGCATTTTCAATCAATGCATACAATTTATCGGTATTTGATTTTGCAACTGCCACACCCACTATACCCCAAACACCCTTAGGTAATCCTTTATTATTTTTGATAGACTCCCAAGTATTTCCACCGTCTGTACTCTTATACATACCAGAGCCAGCACCACCACTTTCTAAACTATACGGTGTACGAATCAATTCCCATGTACCAGCATACATAATGTCTGGATTACTTGGATCAATAATTAAATCACTTGCACCAGTTTGTGGATTCACATACAATACTTTTTTCCATGTAGCACCTCCATCTATACTCTTGTACACGCCTCTGTTTTCATTTGGACCAAATAAATGACCCATCACCGCAGCCCATACAATGTCTGGATTTTTTGGATGCACAATCAAACGCACAATATGACGTGCTTCTTTTAAGCCAATATTCTTCCATGTTTTTCCATCATCTGTTGACTTCCACATACCTTCTAAGCCTTCACTTACATTACCACGCATTGTAGCTTCTCCTTCACCAACATAAACGATAGATTCATTTGATGGCGCAATTGCAATGGAGCCAATCGTTCCACCAAAATAACCATCCGAAACATTCTTCCAGTTATTACCAGCATCGGTTGTTTTCCAAACACCGCCGCCGGTAGCACCCATATAAAAAGTATTTACATCAGTATAGGAGCCAACACCTGCTGAAGCTCTTCCACCTCTGAACGGACCTACTAGTCTAAAACTTTGTGCTTTAATAATAGGGTCTTGTGTCAACTCAACTGCCTTGATTGATTCAGTTGGTTTTTTCTTTTGAGCTTGCGCAGGACTAATAGCAACTAGTCCAAGCAATGCTAGAAATACAAAAAGTAGTTTTTTCATGATTGAAATTTATAATGAATAATCCTTGTTTGAAAAATTTAAAAAACGAGTCCTCCAATTGGAGGACTTCGTCTTTATTTAATTGCTTCTATTTCTTTAAATTTTTTGATTGGTGTAGCTTCTACTAATTTTCTGAAATCTGCCCAGTCTTTTGCAAAGAACGCATTCACTTTTGTAGCAACTTCATCAGCTGCCACTTTCGCTTCTGCAATGGCACGCTCTTCTTGTGCACCTGGCATAGAAGTCTTACCCATTACAAGCATACTCGCATTGCGGATAATAGAAATTGGGGTGATTGTTGCTACGGTACCATAACCTTGCTTCTCTTGTTTTTTGCCCACCATCATCTCTCTTAAGTTCTTCACTTTTTCAGTAATGGCTTTATGTACTTTATTCAAGCTATCCAATCCTTTGTCTTTTTTATCTTTCCACTCTGCTTTTAATTGTGTTAAAATTAAATCTGCATCATCCAATTGATCTTGCGCAGCATTGTACTTGTCTGCAACCACTTGCAATTGATCTAATAATTTATCTTGTGCAAGTACTACTTCGTTTTTACTAGGAAGTCTTGGATCATCTGCCACTTCAACCATGGCTGAATCTTTCCAATTACCAGCAGTAACCACTAATTTATATTTACCTGGCAACACATCTCTACCAGTAAATTCTCTTTCTTCTGCAGGGCTTGCATCAGCAGCACCTTCTGCCATTCTTCTACCAAATCCACCGCCACCAGATTTTGGTGCGCCAGCGCCTCTTTTTCCTTTTTGTTCGAAGCCCCAATAGCTTCTATTCAATCCTGATGAATCTAATTTAACATTCAAATTTCTAATCACGTTATCCATTGCATCTTTAATTTGCACTTTTGCTTTCTTCACTGTATCAGTTGAGTAAATCGAGATAGCCAAACCAGTTGGTTTGTTTGGCGCATCCCACATACCCCAAGTACTCCACTCATAAGGTGAATTCTTAATAGATAAATTGATTGCTGTTGGAGGCACACTCATAAAGAATTTAGCATTTTGTGCTTTAGCTAGTTTTCTTAAAGGTCTGATATCATCCAATACCCATAAGCTTCTTCCAAATGTAGCGATGGCTAAATCTGCTTCTCTTTCTTGAATTGCAAAATCATAAGTTGATACAGCTGGGTATCCGTTTTTCCATTGTTGGAATTGAACACCATTGTCTAAACTTACATACATACCTTGCTCTGTTCCTACAAATATTAAGTTTGGTTCTGTTGGATCTTGCAATACCGTTAATGCATAACCTGTTACTTTCTTTTCATCCACCATATTCGTCCAAGTTTTTCCAGCATCCATTGATCTGAAAATATAGGGTGCGAAATCACCTTGTCTATAATTGTTCACCACCACAAATACTTCATTTGCATTGAATGCGGAGGTTCTTATTTGAGGAATCCAAGCACCTTTAGGTAGGCCAGTGATATTGGCAGTTAAATCAGTCCAAGTTGCACCACCATTGCTTGTCATTTGAACCTTACCATCGTCTGTACCAATATAGATTAATCCTTTTTGAACTGCACTTGGTGCAATACAAATAATCGTACAATGATTCTCTGCACCAGTGATGTCGATACTTAATCCACCATTATCTCTTTGGTCAATTTTAGCACTATCGTTGGTTGTTAAATCTGGAGAAATCAATTCCCAAGCAGCCCCTTTATTGGTACTCTTATGTAAAAATTGAGATCCAAAATAAATTGTTTTTTTATCAAATGGATCTTGCGCAATGGCAGCATTCCAGTTAAATCTTAATAATGTTTTTGCATCTGGTGCTGGCGGCTTGATATAAGAAGATTGTCCTGTTACGGTATTGTATCTTCCTACATTACCACCCTGACTCATTGCATACACCCAATTTGCATCTTCTGCATCAGGCATTACATCAAATCCATCTCCACCCCATAAATTATCCCAGTCAAAATTGCGAATACCACCTTGAGTAGTTGTATAAGCAGGGCCTCTCCAAGAACCATTGTCTTGCATACCTCCCATCACATGATAAGGAATTTCATTGTCTACATTAATATGGTAGAATTGTCCAACAGGAATTTTTTCATCAAACATCCATGTCTTCCCACCATCACGTGTAATACCTATACCGCCGTCGTTTCCGTCAATGATATATTTATTATCGGTTGGATGAATCCAAAATGCATGGTGATCTGGATGGATACCACTGTAAGGAATAATGGTTTCAAAACTCTTTCCACCATCAATACTTTTTTGAACTGTTTGACTGATATACCATAATGTATTTTCATTCAAAGGATCGCTAATGATGTCTTGGAAATAGAAAGGACGATTGTCTACAATAGACTTTTGACCATTCACTAATTTCCAAGAATAGCCCCCATCTTCACTCTTATACAATCCACTTTTCTTAGATTCTACCAAAGCATACACCATATTTGGATTTGAACGGCTAATCGTAATACCTACACGACCTAAATCGCCATCAGGTAAACCATGTTCTTTTCCTAATTTGATGAAATTTTTACCGCCATCAATGGTCATGTATAATCCACTTCCCTTCCCACCACTTTCTAAATGATATGGATTACGGTAATGATGCCACATCGCAACAAATAATTTATTAGGATTAGATGGATCCATAATCATATCACCAGGACCAGAAGTGTCATTGGTAAATAAGATTTGATTCCATGTATCTCCACCATCTGTTGTTTTGTATACACCTCTATGTTTACTTTGACCATAAGGATTACCAATCGCACCAGCATACACTGTGTTAGGATTAGTAGGATCAATAATGACTCTATGGATATTTCTAGTTAGCTCTAAACCCATGCGCTTCCAAGTTCTACCAGCATCCATTGTTTTGTAGATACCTTCTCCGATGCTGATTGAGTTTCTTGGATTACCTTCTCCAGTACCTACCCAAACAACGCTTGGATTAGATTGCTGAATAGCCAATGCTCCAATATTTAAAATAGGTTGTTCGTCAAAAACTGGTGTCCAACTTACACCGGCATTGCTTGTTTTCCAAACACCACCAGATGCAGCGCCAATCCAGATATGATTTGGATTCGCAACTTCCGCATCTATAGTGGTCACACGTCCACTCATGCTTGCTGGTCCAATATTCCTTGGCTTCCAATCTTTAAATACTTTGTTGATGTCTACTTTTTCGGTAGTAGCTACTGGAGCAGCAGCAGCTTTCTTTACTTTTTGAGCATTTGCTTGACTTAAAGTCAATACAGATGCCAATAGCATAGAACCAAGGGTAATAATACGCATATGAACTTTATTTTCTTTTTAAAATAATGAAGTTCTAAGCTATTGATTTTTACCCAAAATTCAATAAAAAATGGATGAACGTTGCGATGAACTTTGATTTAGAGCTTTTCGATGATACCGGCTACACCTTGGCCACCACCCACGCAAGCTGTTACGATACCATATCGCTTATTTAATCGCTCTAAGTCATTGATTATCTGTACAGTTAGTTTGGATCCAGTACAACCTAAAGGATGACCTAAAGCAATTGCGCCACCATTGATATTGACTTTAGCTTGGTCTAAACCTAGGGTTCTAATGACAGCTAAAGCCTGAGAAGCAAAGGCTTCATTGAGTTCAAAAAGGTCTATCTGGTCTAAACTCATGCCTGCTTGTTTCAATACTTTTGGCACCGCTTCTATTGGTCCAATCCCCATAATTCTTGGATGCACCCCAGCCACTGCACAATTCACCAATCTTCCAATTGGCTTAAGTCCTAAAGATTGCATTAAACGATCACTCATCACCACCACAAAGCTTGCACCATCACTTGTTTGTGAGGAGTTACCAGCGGTTACTGTTCCCTTCACTGCAAAAGCTGGTTTTAATTTAGCTAAAGCTTCTAAAGTCGTGTCTGCACGAACACCTTCATCTGTATCGACTGTATAGTTGCGTGTTGCCTTCTTATTGTTTTCGTTGATATAAGTTTCAGTGATTTCAATTGGCAGGATGCCTTTTTTGAAATGTCCATTGTCAATCGCTTGTTTCGCTTTTTGATGAGATGCCAATGCAAAAGCATCTTGATCTTCTCTACTTACATTGTATTCATTGGCCACTGCTTCTGCAGTTAAGCCCATAGAGAAATAATAATCTGGTTCGTCTTTTGCAATCGAATAAGCTGGCACTGTTTTCCAGCCTGCAGTTGGTACCATTGACATGGATTCTGTACCACCTGCAATAATACAATCTGCCATACCAGTTCTGATTTTAGCAGTCGCCATGGCAATACTTTCTAAACCACTTGCGCAATAACGATTGATGGTAATACCTGGCACTTCTATGCCCAACGCTTTTGCAGCAATGATTCTTCCAAATTGTAAACCTTGTTCTGCTTCTGGCACAGCATTGCCCACAATCACATCGTCGATTAATTTGTGTTCCAATGCAGGCAGGGATTTCATTAAACCCTGAATGAGTTCAATGGCTAATTCGTCTGAACGCATAAAACGGAAACCACCTTTCTTACTTTTGGTCACTGC
>JACCDX010730937.1_pt1 | contig 14051 bp, 12 predicted proteins | sample 7449681 | NCBI WGS metagenome assembly JACCDX01 (sample SAMN15323450, study PRJNA562643) | freshwater metagenome | isolation source: river surface water | place: USA:Blue River Watershed | collected 2017-08-18
CACCGTCCACACCAGGAGCCCCCATGCCCTCCCTCTTCACCCACCTCACGGGCCGGCCCGCCGCCCGGCTGGCCCTCTGCCTCGCTGGCTTGGGCGTTGGCGCTGTGCCGGCGCAGGCGCAAACCAGCTACACCCTGAGCGTGCTCAAGCCGCCGGGCTCGATGTCGCTGAACAGCGGCGGCGGCTGGGCCATCGACGATCAGCACGCCGTCACCACCGTGACCATGTGGGTGGCCGGCTACAACCTCAATCCGTTCGGGCTGGTGCCCGTGGGCCCCGTGCTCAGGACCTTCCTCACCCGCTGGCTGCCCAGCACGGCCACCAGCGTGTCAGCGGGCAAGCTGTACGCGCAGACGGTGTCCGGCAGGGTGAGCGGGGTGTCGCCCGACGGCACCAGGGTGGCGATGACTTACAGCTACTTTGACACCCTCACCCGCAAGGAGTCTTATTTCAATTGGAATGGGGGTGGGGTGACCTCGTTCAACAACAGCAAGCTGGGGGCGGCCACCTTCCGTACCGATGCCGGCACGGGCTTGGCCAACGCCGCCTACCAACCCGGCACCTGGCGCGAAGGCACCGGCTTCCAGGCCCTGCCGCAAGGCGGCTTCGCCAGCGGTGGCGCCGGGGTCATCAACGCGCGGGCGGACGTGGCGGGCTGGCTGAGCGATGGCCAGTGGCGCACCACTGGGGCGCTGTGGCGCGATGGCCTGTTGCAGGTGATCTCGGCGCCGGCTGGGCAATCGGCCGATGTGGTCGGGCTCAACGATGCGGGCCAGTCGCTGGTGCGGCGTTGGGCCGCCAGTTGCGCGCCGTCCACCAGCGGGACGGGCTACCTCACCTGCAACGAGGGCCTCAAGCAGCTGTGGTTGCGCCAGCCTGATGGCAGCGAGTTGCCCATCGAGCCGCCCGCTGGCATGGCGATCGGGCATGTGCAGCTGTCTGCGCAGGGGGCCGTGTTGGGGTGCATGCAGCCCATCGAGCCGCCGGATGCGCAAACGGGCTACTGGCTGCGGCCGCCTGAATGCATCCATCCGGCCTCCCGGGCCTTCATCTGGGCCGATGGCGTGATGCAAGACCTCACGACCGTGGCGCGGGCCAAGGGCGCGAAGCTGCCCACCGGCGCCAACTTGACCATCGTGATGGCCATCAATGCCAAGGGCAGCCTGGTGGCCCGGATGGTGGCCGCCGATGGCAAAACCGTGAGCATCGTGCGCTTGACCGCGAAGTGAGCCGTGCGGCGGCGGTGGCGCGCCTTGCCCTATCCTTCACAGGGTGGACCGACTCAAGCAAATCGAAACCTTCGTGGCCGTGGCCACCCGGGGCAGCCTCACGGCCGCGGCCCAGGCTGAGGACATCGCCCCGGCGGTGATCGGGCGGCGCATCGATGCGCTCGAAGAGCGCCTGGGCGTCAAGCTGCTGGTGCGCACCACGCGGCGCATCAGCCTCACGCACGAGGGCAGCGCCTTCCTCGAAGACTGCCAGCGCCTGATCACCGATTTCAACAACGCCGAGGCCAGCGTCTCCGAGGGCGGCGTCAAGGCCAGCGGCCACCTGCGGCTCACCGCGCCAGCGGGCTTTGGACGCCGCCACGTGGCGCCGCTGGTGCCCAGCTTTTTGGGCCGACACCCGGACGTGACCGTGTCGCTCGATTTGTCGGATCGCCTGGTGGACCTGGTCAACGAGGGCATCGACTGCGGCATCCGCGTGGGCGACCTGCCCGACTCCAGCCTGGTGAGCGTGCGCCTGGCCGACAACCGCCGCCTGTGCGTGGCCAGCCCCGCCTACCTGGCGCGCGCCGGGGTGCCCGCCAGCCCGGCCGAGCTGCCCAGGCACGACTGCCTCACGCTCAGCTCGGAGGCCAGCCAGACCCGGGGCTGGGCCTTCACGCTGGAGGGCGAGGTGCGCCACCTGCGGCCCGCCTCGCGGCTCGATTGCTCTGATGGCCAGGTGCTGCACGACTGGTGCCTGGCTGGCCTGGGCCTGGCGTGGCGCTCGTGGTGGGAGGTGGGGGCCGATGTGCAAGCGGGCCGGTTGGTGAGCGTGCTCGATGGCTTCGCCGCGCCGCCCAATGGCATCTACGCGGTGTTTGCCCAGCGCAAGCACCAGCCGCTGCGCCTGCGCCTGTGGATCGATTTCCTCAAAGAAACCTACGGTCGAACCGCATATTGGCGCGTGGGCGAAGCGCCTGGGGCATGATGCGGCCATGCTGCTCGAGACCTGCTTGGCTTACGCCCATTACGTCGCCATCCTGATGCTGGTGGTGTTCATCTCCAGCGAGGCCGCGCTGTGCCGCCCCGAATGGCTGAACGCGGCCGTGGTGCGGCGCCTGACGCGGGTCGACCTGATCTACGGTCTGGCTGCGGTGGCGGTGCTGGCCACGGGGCTGGCGCGCGTGTTCCTCGGCGCCAAGGGCGCGGCCTGGTATGGCCACCAGCCCCTCTTCCACGCCAAGGTGACGCTGTTCGTGGTGATCGGCCTGATTTCCATCAAGCCCACGCTCACCTTCCGCCGCTGGCGCCAGCAGCTCGATGCCTCGGGCGCCTTGCCGCCCGAGGGCGAGGTGCGCGCCACGCGCCGCTTGGTGATGATCCAGGCGCACCTGTTGCTGCTGATGCCGCTGGCTGGGGCCATGCTGGCGCGGGGCGTGGGCACCCGCTGAGCCGGTCGCTTCCACACCGAAGCACACCGCGTCAAACCGTGCCCCGGGCCCATGAAAAAGGGCCCCTCGGGGCCCTGGTGTCGATGCGGCGCCGGGCGCCTGGCATCACTTGGCGGCGGCAGCGTCCTTCTCGCACTTCTTGATCGAGGCGGCCTTGGCGGCACCGGCCAGGGCCTTGCCGTTCTTGTCCACGGCCTTGGCTTCGCAGCTGGGGGCGGCGCCACCGGCATCCTTCTCGCACTTCTTGATGAAGCTGTTCTTGGCGGCACCGGCCAGCTTCTTTTCGGCAGCCTTGGCGGCACAGTCGCCATCTGCGGCGTGGGCGAAGGTCGACAGCAGGGCCAAAGACAGGGTGGCGATCAGGGCACGCATGGGTTTCTCCAGTGGGGTTGCGTTGTCGGGCCGGCTTGGCGGAGACGGCTCCAGCCAATTTAACGCGACAACGGCCCAGTTGGATGACGCAGCGCCCCTGCCGGAGGGCTGGTCAGGCTGGCCTTCGTCCGCAAACATGGGTGGAGAGCTGACTTTCGTGTGCTGCCCGCGCATGCCATGGACAGAACCCGAAGCACATGCGCCTGGGACCTGTCCGCAAAGCGCTGTGAAGTTGTGGCTCACCGTGAGATTGCACACGATTCGCGGCGCTGATCCGGCTGCAAGGATCGGCCAAATGCATTGGAATCAAAGCTCGCCCCGCTCTTGAAGTGGGGACGCGGCGGCATGGCCGTTCGCGCTGGTGTAGTTGCTCCATGGAGTGGGTCGTCCGATGCGCATCATCCTCACACCCTTGTCGGTGGCCAGATCGTTGGCCTTGGTGTTGGGCCTGTGCTTGGCTGTGCCCGCTTGGGCGGCCTTGTACGCCGAATACCTGTTTGAACAGAACTCATACAACGGCACGGCGGGCGAGGTCAAGGACACCTCGGGCAACGGCCGACACGGCAGGATCGTGGGCTCGCCATCGAGCACGGCCACCGGGCACACCAACCGTGGTTTGTACGTGGCCGCAGATGGTGGCAGCACCACCAGCAACGCGCTGGACACCGGCATCGACCTCAACAACCTGGGCACGGCCGGCTCCATCACCTTCTGGTTCAAGCGCTATTCCACAGACAACCTCTACAAGATGCTGCTGGATGCGACGGGCAACTCGTCCAACCGGTTCTTCTTGAGCCGCGAGGGAGACAAAGCCACCCTGAACGACATCGCCGCCGACGTGACCATGGGGGGCAGCAACCGCGATGCGCTCTCGTTGAACCACATCTATGGCGCGGACTGGACCTATGTCGCCATGACCTGGGCCGATGGCACGGGCTACACGTTCTACACCCGCGACACCGCTTGCAACCTGATCGCATCCGACACCACCACGGGCACGGGCGCCTTGGCCACGGGCGTGACCACGCTGTATGTCGGCGACAGCCGCACCACCGCCACCGACGCCATCACCCACGGCAGCAACGATTCGGCGAACGGCACCTTCGACACGGTGCGCCTGTACACCACCAAGCTGACGTCCGCCGAAACGGCAGCGGACTGCGCCAGCGCCATGGGGCTGGATCACCTGGAGGTCACGGCCGCAACGTCCAGCAGCGCCTCGGGCACCTCGGTGGTGTTCACCATCAAGGCCTGCGCGAATGCGGCCTGCAGCACGCTCTACACCAATGGCGTGACGGGCACCATCTCGGTCGCCGGCACGGGCGTCACGACCACCTACACCACGGGCGCGACGTTCAGCATCGCCAATGGCTCGTCGTCCACGCTGGAGACGGTCATGCTCACCGGCAGTGGCACGGCCACGCTGAGCCTCAGTTCGGTGCTGCCGCAGGCGGTCAATGCCGCGCCTTTGTACTGCGGGTTCGGTACGGCCGCGACCAGCAGCGGGAGCTGCAGCTACGCGGTCAGCCAGCCACTGCACCACATGGAGCTGACCGCCGCCAGCAACACCGCCCTGACGTGCCAGCCCGTGACCTACACCGTCAAGGCGTGTGCCGACGGGGCCTCCCCATGTGCGCCGTACACCGCTGGTGTCTCGGGCAACCTGTCGGTGTCGGGCACCACGGTGAACTACCCCTCGGGCGCGGGCTTCAGCATCGCGGCAGGGGCTTCGACCGCCACGGTGAGTGCGCACGCCACCACCACGGGCACGGCCACGGCCACGCTCACCGGCTTGTCGGCCACGGCCACCAACAGCCCCGCGCTCTTTTGCGGCATGGGCGCAGCAGCGGCCAGTGGGGCCAGTTGCGCGATCACGGTGAGCAGCGCAGGCTTCTTGTTGAGCGTGCCTGACCACGCCGCAGGCAGCACGCAAAGCCTGACCATCAGTGCCGTGCGCTCGTCAGACAACGCCCAGGTCTGCACGCCGGCCTTCGCCAGCACCACGCGCACGGTCAACCTCAAGTGCAGCTACAGCAACCCGAGCACAGGCACGGTGCCGGTGAAGGTGGGGGCCTTGTCGCTCAACACCCTGGGCTTGCCCACCAGCGCCTGCGACGCCACGGGCAAAGGCGTGCCTCTGACCTTCAATGCCAGTGGCGTGGCCACCACCACCTTGCTGTACGAAGATGCGGGCCAGGTGGGCTTGAGCGCGAGCTACACGGGCACGGGCAGCGAGGCCGGGCTGACGATGTCGGGCAGCAAGACCTTCGTGGCGGCGCCCGCCTCGTTCGCGTTCACCTCGGTCTCCTCGGGGCCGATCAAGGCGGGCCGCAGCTTCTCGGCCACCATCCAGGCGCGCAATGCGCTGGGCTTGGTCACCCCCAATTTCGGCCGTGAGACCTCGCCCGAAGGCGTGCGCCTGAGTTGGACCAAGGCCTACCCCACCGGGGCGGCCAGCAGCAGCGGCACCTTTTCGGGCAGTGGCACCGCGGCCACGCTGACGGGCTTCTCGTCGGGCTCGGTCACGGCCTCAGACCTGAAGTGGACCGAGGTGGGCACGGGCGACATCACCGCCACGCTGGGCAGTGGCAGCTACCTGGGATCCGGTCGCACCGCCTCGGGCAGCACCGGCAGCACGGGCCTGGTGGGGGCGTTCGTGCCCGATCACTTCCGGCTGGTGCTCACGCAGGGCTGCGGGGCCTTCACCTACAGCGGTCAGCCGTTTGCGCTGGTGGTGCAGGCGCGCAATGCGCTCAATGGCGTCACCGTCAACCACAGTGCGGCGGTGAGCCCGCCGTTGTCCACGCCCGCGCTGCTCAGCATCACCCCAGCCACCACGCTGGGCAGCCTGTCTGTGGCCACCGTGCCGGCGTCGAGCTTCGTGGCCGGGGTGGCCAGCGTGAGCACGGGCGCCTTCACCTTCACGCAAAAGCTCACGGCGCCCACCACGCTGCAGCTCACGGCCACTGATGCCACCGGGGTCACCACCACCGCCAGCGATGGCACGGTGCACAACGCTGCCCTGGTGCTGCGCAGCGGCCGCCTGCGCCTGACCAATGCCTTCGGCAGCGAGCGCAACAACCTGGCGATGCCGGTGCAACTGCAATACTGGGCCGGGCAGAACTGGGCGCTCAACAGCCTGGACAGCTGCACGGTGCTGCCCATCAGCGCGGTGGCACTGGACAACCGCAAGGACGCCAAGGGCGCCAGCAGCACGGCGTGGAGCACCAGCGTGGTCGCGGTTTCGGGCAGCAATGCGCTGCTCAGCAGCGGCGGGGTGGCCAACCTGGTGCTGCGCGCTCCCACCAGCAGCGTGGCGGGCCAGGCCCCCACGGGCACGGTGGATGTGGGCATCAACCTGGGCAGTGGCAGCGCCGATGCCAGCTGCCTGCCTGGCTCGCCCAGGCCTGGCACCACGGGCGCCAACCTGCCGTGGTTGCGCGCCCAGTTTGGCCGCACCAATGGTTGCGCGGGCGCGGTCACTTACGGGCATGATCCGGCTGCGCGCGCCACCTTCGGGGTCTACGCGCCAGAGCACAAACGCATGATCCACGTGGATGAGGCCCCATGAATCACCTGCGTGGCCCCTCGCTGGCGCCACCCTTGGTGGCGGGCTTCAACCTGCTGGAGCTGACCGTGGTGATGGTGGTGTTGTCGGTGCTGGCCATGGCCATCTGGCCCAAGCTGCCAGCGTCGGCGGCCTTGCGCACGCAAGCCTGGCACGACCAGTCGCTTGCGGCCTTGCGTGCGGCGCGCAGCATGGCGAGCTCGCACCGTCGCGTGGTGTGCGTGCTGTTCACCGGCAACTCGGTGCGCCTGCAGATGGCGCTCACCCAGCCCGCCACCAGCTGTGCCGCTGTGGTGAAAGGCCCGAGTGGGCAAGCCACCTTCGCGGCGCTCAACGATGGCGGTGTGGTCACCAGCCTGCGCCGCTCGGGCACGGCCTACGCCGGCGAGCTGTACTTTCAGCCCGAAGGGCGCATCACCTCCGACCTGGCCGGCGACACGCCGGGCCAGTGGGTGCTGAGCATCACGGGGGCCGAGGACATCGAGATCGACGGGGTGAGCGGCCATGCGCTCTGAGGCCGGCATGACCCTGGTCGAGGCCCTGGTGGCGCTGGTGGTCGTGGCCGTGGCGGCCGGTGGGCTGGCGCGGGTGTTCTCGCAGGTCGTGGAGGGCAGCAGCGATCCGGTGGTGCGCAAGCAGCTCATTGCCGTGGCCGAGTCGATGATGGAAGAGATCTTGCTGAAGTCGTACAGCGCCACCAGCGGCGGCAGCACCTCCGGCTGTGCGCGCGAGACCTTCAGCGGCATCGCCGATTACCACGGCTACCCGGCCAACGGGCGCGTGTGCGATGTCGAAGGCGTGCCCATCGACGCCTTGTCTGCTTACCGCTTGTCGGTGCAGGTGGTGGCCGATGCCAGCAGCCTCACGGGCGTCACCGAGGCGCGCCGCATCACGGTCACCGTCAGCCGTGGGCAAGACGTGTTCGAGCTGCGCAGCTGGCGCACCAACTTCGCGGGGCCTTGATGCCGCAGCGCGCCCGGGGCTTCACCCTCATCGAGATGATCGTGTCCATGGTGATCGTGGCCGTCATCGCTGGCTTCCTGGGCAGCTACATGCAGCCGCTCATCCGCGCCCATGTGGATGCGCAGGCGCGCGCCGAGCTGGCCGATCAGCTCGACCTGGCCATTCGCGGGATGCAGGCCGATGTGCGCCGGGGGGTGCCCAACGCCATCCGCGCGCCGGGCGCCAACTGCATCGAGCTGGTGCCCACCAAGGGCGGTGGCCGCTACCGCATGGGCCCCGATGTCAGCAACGACACGCCCGCCGGCTGTGCCTCGGGCAGCAGCGCCACCTGCTCGGCCTGGGTCGACACCAGCGACTTCACCGCCGTGTTCGATGCGCTCAACGTGACGGGAGACCCGCCCGCGGCCAACGACTGGATCGTCATCGGCAACCAGAACGGCAACGACGTGCACGAAGGCAGCAACCGCACCCGCGTCAGCAGCGTGCAGGTGCCGCTGGGCACGCAAGGGCAATTGCGCGTCAACGTGGCCAGCACGCAGTTCCATCCGGGCTATGCCGAAGGGCGCTTCCAGACCATCTCGGCGAGCGAGCCGGTGGTGGCCTACGCCTGCGTGGGCACCAGCGCCACCTTGGACGCGCGTGGCAATGGCCAGGGCACGCTGCTGCGCATCGTGCGCAATTTCTCGTCGGCCTATCCCAGTGAGGCTGCCTGTGCCAGCACGGCGGGGGCGCTGCAGGTGTCCACCGTGGCGCGCCGCGTGGTGAGCTGCCATTTCTTGTACGACCCCAATGCGGGCGCCACCCAGCAGGCCGGTTTCGTCTGGCTGGAGCTGGAGCTGTCGCGCAACCAGGAGCGCGCGCGCCTGGCCGTTGGGGCCCACGTGTCCAACGTCCCATGAGTCCCATGAGCACCCTGCGCCGGCCTTTGCGTCACCAACACGGCATCGGGGCCGTGGTGGTCATCATGCTGGTGGTGATGGTGTCGGCGCTGGCCGTGGGCATGACCCGCGTGAGCTGGAGCAGCCAGGTGCAGTCGGCGCAAGATGCCCAGGTGGCGCGCGCGCGCATGGCGGCCCGCACCGGCATCGAGTGGGGCCTGTTCCAGGCTGCCCGTGGCAGCTGGACGGCCTGCAGCAACCAAACCCAGCTGCTCGATCTGCGCAGCCAGATGGGCGTGTGGGTCAAGGTGAGCTGCACCTCGGCCAGCGCCGCGCCTTATGTTGAAGGCACGACGGGTGCGGGCGCGGCGCGCACCGTGCGCATCCACAACATCGAGGCGGTGGCCTGCAATGGCACCACCACCTGCCCCGAGACCGACGCCAGCGTGCTGACCGGCATGGGCTACGTCGAGCGCCGGCAGCGCGTGAGCATCAGCAGCGAAGACAACCTGCCCTGACGCGGCAGGCCCCAGCATCACATGATGCGGCGTGGGTGGGCCAGGGCCTCGTGGGCCGCATGCAGGCGGCGCACCAGCACGCGGATGAAGGCTTCATCAAAGAGGTGTCGCGCGGTCGGGCTGAGCTGTTGCATGGCCTCGGGCGTGAACGAGATCGTCGTGGCCGGGTCGGTCACCACCACGTCGGTGCTGTGTCGGCGCAGCTCGGGGTTGGGCGCGAGGTAGACCATCTCGCCCACCGAGGTGCCGGCACCCAGCAGGGCCACGCGCTTGCCATCGCGGTACACCTCCACCGCGCCCTGCGCCATGATGTGGAAGGTGCGTCCCTCTTCGCCCTTGCGGTAGAGCGCATGGCCAAAAGGAAAGCGCTGCCAGCGTGCGCGGTGCACCACCTCCCACAGCTCGACGTCGCCAAAGTGCGAGAAGAAGTCGAGCGCGCGCAGCAGGTTGAAGCGCTCCGAATCGAGCACGCCCTGCAGTTGGCCGCGCGGCACCTTGTGGCTGGAGATCAGCCCCGAGAGCGCCTGCGCAAAGGCATCCCAATTGGGATAGCGGTCGGCGGGGGCCTTGGCCAGGGCGCGCGCCACCACCTTGTCGACCGCCGGGTCCACGCCCTGGCGCATCGACGACAGGGGCATGGGCAGCTGGTGGTAGATCATGTTCATCAAGGCGGCCTGAGAGGGCGCATCGAAAGGTGGGCGTCCGGCAATCAGGTGGTAGAGCACGGCGCCCAGCGCGTAGATGTCGGCGCGGCAGTCGAGCACCTGGCCTTCGATCTGCTCGGGCGCCATGTAGGCCAGCGAGCCCACCTGGTGCACCTGCGTGTGCTCGGCCGTGAGGTTGAGCACGCTGCCAAAGTCGGTGATCTTCACGTCGGTCACCACGCCAGCGGCGTTGGTGATGGCCATGATGTTGGCGGGCTTCACATCGCGGTGGATCAGGCCCTTGCTGTAGACGTAGCCCAGCGCCATCGCGCACTTGAAGCCCACTTCCACCACCAGCTCCAGCGGCATGAGCTGGTCGGGGCGGCAGAAGCTGCGCAGCGTGGTGCCGGGCACATATTCCATCACCACGTAGGGTGACGAGCTGTCGCCCACGGCGTCGTAGATCTGCACGACGTTGGGGTGCTGCAGGCGCCCCACCAGGGCAGCCTCGGCGGCAAAGAAGCGGGCGTACACCGGCCCGTCCACCGCATCGCCCAGGGCCGAGGCCCGCACGCGCTTGATCGCCACGTCACGCTCATGGAAGTCGTCGCGGCAGAGGAAGACCTCGCTGCTGGCGCCTTCGCCCAGCTGACGGATCACGCGGTACTTGCCGATCAGCTCGGGCAGCTGACCTGGGGGTGGGGTGCTCATGGTGGTGCTCAACGCCTGTTGGCGGCTGTGCACATCATTTCATCCGACGCCACCCCCGGGTGGCAGGAAAAGCGCCCCCGGGCCGGGGCTTATGGCGTGAACTTCGTCACGCCTTCACGCCATCAAGCGGCCACGCCGAAATCCTCGCGCAGCAGGTGGTGCACGTTGCGCTCGGCCAGCGCGGTGATGGTCACGAAGGGGTTCACGCTCGTCCAACCCGGGATCAGCGCGCCATCGACCACATACAGACCAGGGTGGCCCTTCACGCGGCCCAGCAAGTCGGTGGCCTGGCCCAGCACACAGCCGCCCAGCGGGTGGTAGCAGAAGTCGTCGGCCACGGCCTTGCCGCCGCCAAACAGGTCGGTGCGGTAGCGGGTGCCCAGCAGCCGGTTGATCGGGTCGATGAGGCTGCGCACGGCGGCCACGCTGGCGGCGTTCTGCTCGAGGCGCCAGTCCAGCTTGACCTGGCCGCTGGCCGCGTCCCAGCGGAAGGTGGCGCGTTCGGGGTTCTTGGTGATGGCCAGCACCATGCTCACGCCGTTCTCGAAGCCCGTGGGCAATGGGGTGATTTCGGCGAACACGGGGCGGGTGGGGTGGTCGCGGTCGTCGATGCCCATCACCGGCATGGTCGACTGGATGGCGCCAGTGCTGGTGCCCAGCGGGTTGCTGCGCGCAGCCATCACGTTGCCGTTGTGGCCCCAACCGGCACCCACGGCGGCGGGCAGCTGCGGCAGGCCGCCCGTGTCGCGCGCCTTCACCAGCATCATGCTGGTGCCCAGGCTGCCCGCGCCCAAAAACAGCTTGGCACAGCGCACCGTGCAGCGCATCAGCTCCTGGCCCTGCGCGTTGATCTGGCGCACGTCCAGTTCGTAGCCGCCGCCGGCCGCCTGGCGCAGCGCCGTCACCTCGTGCAAGGTGTAGATGCTCACGCGGCCCGTGCCCACGGCATCGGCCAGGTAGCTCTGGTCGAGGCTGCACTTGCCGTGGTTGTTGCCGTAGAGGATCTCTTGCGCCGTGGCCGAGCGCGTCACCTGCCCCAGGTCTTCACGGGCCAGGTAGCCCACGTCGTACACCGTGGGCACGAAGGCCGTCTTGTAGCCGGCCCGTTGCGCCTGGTCTCGCGCCACGCGGGCATAGCGGTAGCACTTGGCCTTTTCGAACCAGGCCGCATCCACCTGGTTGACGCCCAGCAGGCGGTTGGCCAGCGGGAACCACCTCGCATACATCTCGCCGGCATCCACGCCAGGCAGGATCTCGCTGAAGTCCTGCGCGCGCGGCGTGACCGCCATGCCACCGTTGACCAGCGAGCCACCGCCCACGCCACGGCCCACATAGGCGTCGATGCCGCCCAGGTGCACGCGGTCGAGCACCCCGGCGTAGGCCGGGATCTTCTTGTTGATGATGTCCAGGCCCAGGAAGGTCTTGAGCGGCGCCTCGGTCTTGGTCTTGAACCACATGGCGCGGCCATCGGGCGCCAGCGTCTTGCTGAAGATGCGGCCATCGCTGGCCGGTTGCGTCCACAGCTGGCCCATCTCCAGCATCACCACCGGGATGCCTTGTTCGGCCAGGCGCAGCGCGGCCACGGCACCGCCGTAGCCGGTGCCCACCACCACCACGGGCAGGGGGCCGGCGGCCGCGCGCTGGGCCAAGGGCAGGGCGGGCTGGGCCGCCTGTGCGTTGAACACGCGGCCCGCCGCGATCTCGGCGGCCTGTGCGGGTCTGGCGGCAAAGCTGCCCAGCCCCAGGGCGGCGGCGGATTGCAGGGCGGCTGCGCCCAGGAAGCGGCGGCGGGCAGGATCGGTGCGGGTCATGGTGACGGAGGCAAACGGCGGTGGACAGCGGTGGACAGCCATGGACGGCGGTGCTGTCGATCATCCCCTTGTCGTCGCCGCGCGTGCCTGCCCGGCTCGCCGTTCACCATTGATCCGCGTGGCCAATCGTTTGCTGTGGGTGAAATCGCCGGCCCAATGAAGGGTTAGTCCCCTGCGGGGCGTCCCCATGGGGCCTGGCCGCAGCGGCTGGGGCCGCCATCTGCTGGCTACACTGCCGCGAGCCCTGGTGCAGGCCTTGCGCCAGCCTGACGCCTGCCCCGTGCCGCCCTGGCCACATCCCGTGGCCGCATCCTGTGTTGCAGTCCATGCCCGCCCAGTCCATCTCGCTGCTCAACCTCCAAGTCCTGCAGGAAGCAGCAGCCCTGGCTGGGGTGACCTGGCAGCACGGCCAGCCAGCGGCGAGCTTCGACGAGGCCGAGGCCCCGTGGGTGTCGTCCGAGGTGCTCGATGCGGCCTACCGCTCGCTCATGCAGGCCACCGGCCGCAGCGACCTGGGCCTCATGTTGGCGTGCAGCCCGGTCCTCGCCCGCATCGGCATCCTGCCCATGTTGCTGATGCACGCACCCAACCTGGCCACCGTGCTGGACCACATCCGCCAGTACTGCGTGCTGATCCAGGAGGCGCCCGAGTTCACCGTCGACGACGATGTCGACGCCGACACCGTCACCCTGCGCTTCAAGGTCATGCACCACAGCCCCGAAGGCCTGGTGTGCCGCTTCGAGTTCGTCGCGCTGGGCCTCACCCAGATCCTGCGGCTGGTGGGGCAGGGCGATGCGGGCCTGCTCGCGCTCGATGTGCCCTATGCGCCGCCACCCCACGCGGCCCTGTATGCCCAGCACTTCGATGGCCCGGTGCGCTTTGACCAGCCCGAAGGCCGCCTGGTGTTTCGCCGCGCGTGGATGGCCCGCAGCATCTATGGCGCCGACCCGCTGCTCTACGGCGCCGTGCTGCAGCGCGCCAACCTCGCGCTGGCCGCGCGCCGCCGCCAGGACGGCCTGGTGGCTCAGGTCAGCCAGGTGCTGGCCTGCCGCCTGCACCTGCGCCCCACCATGGCCGACGTGGCCGATGCGCTGGGGCTGACGGCCCGCACCTTGCGCCGGCGCCTCAGCCAGCTGGGCATCGACTACCTGGCGTTGCAACAGCAGATGCAGCAGCAGCGGGCGCAAAGCCTGCTGGCGGCGGGTGAGCGCAGCATCCAGCAGATCGCCGCCGACGTCGGCTTCGCCAGCACGCCGGCCTTCCACCGCGCTTTCCTGCGCTGGACGGGCGACACCCCGCGCGGCTGGCAGGCCCGGGGGCCGCACTGAGGGCGCACCAAGGGTGCACTGAGGGGCATCGGGGTGCACCCGGGCTGCGGCCCTCCACTAAAATGCCCTGATGATCCAAGCCAAGCGCGAACTCCTGGCGGCCCTCACCGAGGCCCTCCACGTCGTGGCCCCCGAGGCCACCTTCACCCCGGCCTTCGAGGCCCCCAAGCAGGCCGCGCACGGCGATTTGGCCGTCACTGCGGCCATGCAGCTGGCCAAGCCGCTGAAAAAGAACCCCCGCGAGCTGGCCACCGCCCTGGTCGCCGCGCTCGAAGCCCAGAGCGCCGTCCAGCAATGGGTGCAACTGCCCATCGAGATCGCCGGCCCTGGCTTCATCAACCTGCGCCTCAAGCCCGAGGCCAAGCAAAGCATCGTCACCGACGTGCTCAGCGCCGGCGCGCGCTTCGGCGGGCAGCCCTCCAATGACAAGAAGGTGCTGGTCGAGTTCGTCTCGGCCAACCCCACCGGCCCGCTGCACGTGGGCCACGGCCGCCAAGGCGCCTTGGGCGACGCCTTGTGCAACCTCTTCGAAACCCAGGGCCAGCAGGTCACCCGCGAGTTTTATTACAACGACGCGGGCGTGCAGATCGCCACCCTGG
>JACCDX010084276.1_pt1 | contig 14050 bp, 12 predicted proteins | sample 7449681 | NCBI WGS metagenome assembly JACCDX01 (sample SAMN15323450, study PRJNA562643) | freshwater metagenome | isolation source: river surface water | place: USA:Blue River Watershed | collected 2017-08-18
TGTTATGATAACTTTACAAATAGTTCTTTTAGATTAAATATAGGTATAAACATAAATATAAATTGTAATTAATGGCTTGTTTATCGGCAATAACAGATGGAGTTTTTTACTACGTAGATTGTTGTGGTATTCCAAGAACAGGTGCATCACTAGCACAAACTATTTGTATTGATGAAGCCCTTTCAGGTACTTCCTACGGCATCATTATAGATACAGGACAAACTTGTACTCAAAATTGTATACAAGGTGGGTTAGATTACACATTTCAAGTAACAGGCGTCTGTAGTGCAGCAACAGGCACTATAACATTTAACCCTTTTGGTGGGGCGGCACCTTATACTATTGATAATATTATACCTGGTACTATAACTGCTCAAACAAGTTATAATCCAATAACATTTTCAGGACTAACAGAAGGAGTTTACGTATTTAGATTAAACGATACTTTAGGTCTTCAAAATAACGAACTATATATAAACGTTGCGGTAACAGAATGTTTTGAAGCACATATTGTTGCATCAGGAACAACTTGTGGTGTAGATAATGGGTCTTTACAAGTAAGTGCTTCAACAACAGGTTCACCATATACAATTATTTTGTATCAAAACGGTTCTGTATATGATGTTGAAACCACAAGCGTATTACCTTATACCTTCACAGGGTTAGAAGATGGTATATATTATGCTACGGTGGTGGATTATGGTGCCACTACTGCGAACACTGAAAATGGTGTGATTAGTGCAAGTACCGCAGTAAACTTTGGGTTTTGGAAAGTAGATACGTCTAATTGTGTTACAAATTGGGGTAAACTTGCAGTTACAGGTATTACAGGTACAGGACCTTATACGTATCTTTGGAGTAATGGTGCTACAACTCAAGTAGTAACAGGGTTAACACAAGGAGTTTACTCATGTACGGTCACTGATAGTCTTGGGTGTCAAACTACATTATCGGAAACTGTTGGAGTTGCGACACATATGAGTTTAGCACTACTAACCTCACAAAATCCATCTTGTTTTTCTTCTGACGGTTCTTTAACATTCACATTAAGTGGTGGAAGTGCTCCTTATTATTACTCAGCAAACACTTCACAGGTTGGATACACATTATCAGATACTTTTACAATAACAGGTCTAACAAGTGGTAACTATCAAGTTTCTGTAACAGATGCTAGTTTATGTAGCATACTACTGAATGGTAATTTAAGTACACCTAATGGATTTAGTGTGGCATCTGTAAATGTTACGGGGTCAAACTGTAATGTAACTAACGGACAAATAGATGTAACAATACAAGGTGTTAGTGGATTTTATACTTACACTCTATCAGGTCAAAATACTAACACACAATCAACAACAACTACACAAAACTTAACTGAAAGTTTTACAAACTTAGCTAATGATACTTACTTACTAACTATTTCTGCAAGTGGAACAAATTGTGTTTATACAAATACATATACAATTTCTTCAATACCTAAGTTTAGTTTAAACATTCAAACAACAGGGGCAACTTGTGGACAAAGTGATGGTATTGCGGTAGTTGACGTGTCAACAGGTTATACAACACCATTAGACTATGTCCTTAGTAACGGTAATACAATAATAGACACACCTTTGAGTTCTATTACCTACAATAATTTAAGTTCAGGGTCCTATACAATCACAGTAACAGATAGTGCCGGGTGTGCCGTTTCATCGGGATTTACTATTAATACTGGTGGGGGTATAACCGCATCAGTAGCAACAACAAACTGTACAGGGTCTAACGATGGTACTGCTACTGTGGTAATAAATGCTGGTTCACCACCCTTTACATATTTGTGGTCAAATAGTCAAACAGGTTCTTCGATTAGTAATTTAGCGGCGGGACAATATAGTGTGGATATTACTGATAGTACGGGGTGTACTCTTACACAATACTTTAGTATAACTTGTTTAGGGACAAACGTAACAAATTATGAAATTTATAATGTTTGTACTAACACATTTACAACAACTTCAGGAAATCAAAGAGGTTTAGCTGAAATGTTGAATGAAGGTTATTTAGATTTAATATCGGGATATACGAATTGTGTTTTCAATAGTGCTGAACTTGTTTGTGAAGTTACAATTAGTGGCGTTACATACACGCAACCCTTTTATACCGCAACAACATTAAATGATGTACCACAAGACTCACTTTGGCAATCAACAATCGAAGACATTTTAGATACTGTACCTAACATTTCAAGTTATAGTATAGACTTATTGAACAATACTCTAACAGTAATTTCTACTTGTAGTGGTGATGATGACCCATTAGCTGACGAAGATTTTACCCTTGGATTAGAAATAACATATGATATTGTGTGTGGTATATAAATGGCGTATGACGTAACAATATCATCAATAACAGGAGGAACGCCACCATTTACGTTATATGTCTGTGACGAATACGGAAATAATTGTCAACTTTTAGGGTCTACAGGAGGAACGTTTGTCTTATCTGCTTTTTTTCAAACCGCCGATACGTTAATGTTTAAAATAGTAGATTCGACATTATGTGAATATTTTGAAATCGTAAGTTGCCCACCTGAGTATTTATTACAAGAGAACGGTTTCTATATATTACAAGAAGACGGGTTCAAAATATATTTGTAAAATGGATTTAAGAATATCACAATTACCCTTTGTTACTTCAGGAGCTCCTAATTCTATATTGGCTATTGTAGATTATAATAGTGCAATTACAGGTGTTACAAGTGCAATTTATTTTTCATCTGTAACTGCCAATCTTTCAGGGGCTACAGGTTCATCAGGAACTAGCGGAACAAATGGTACTAGTGGTACAAACGGAACCTCAGGTACAAATGGTACTAGTGGTACAAACGGAACCTCAGGAACAAATGGTACTAGCGGTACAAACGGAACGTCTGGTAGCAGTGGAACAAGTGGTTCTTCAGGTAGTAGTGGAACAAGTGGTTCTTCAGGGACAAACGGTACAAGTGGAACTAATGGGAGTTCAGGTACAAACGGAACTTCAGGTACAAACGGAACCTCAGGTTCATCAGGTACTTCACCTGTGAGTCCTTACCCATATGTGTACGGATTGTTTTCACAAACAGGTACAAGTGATACAATATCCGGAACAACTTCTGAGTTTTCATTGTTGGGTGCGGGTAAAGGTTCATTAACGGTCCCAGCAAATGGATTCAGTGTTGGAGACTCTTTTTCAATAAAATTATACGGCGACCTTGGGTCTCATAACTCAGACACTCTTACATTAAAAATAAAATCAGGAAGTGTAGTATTGGCAACTACAGGTGCTATAAGTATGCCAGGTATTACAAGCTCTCACTACAATTTTGATGTTGGGTTTACAATAAGAGCAACAGGGACAACAACAAACGCATCTATTCTGTCATCAGGTTTTTTTACATTTATAGGGAACGCATCTTCTGATTTTTCTGCGATTGGATTTACAACTTTGAACAACACAACTTTTGATACAACTTCCACAAATACCTTGGATATTACGGCTCAGTTTAACTCAACAAACTCCGCAAACTTTATCTATAGTGAATTTTTTGTACTGAATAAAATATATTAGATGATTATAGATATTACAGGAGTAACAAGTGGTACAAGTCCATATGATGTATTTTTATGTACATGGGACCTGAATAGTTGTTTTTTTGTATCAGGAAGTGTAGCAATACCCCCAACAGTACAAATAGATTCTAATGATTTTTTTCCAAATGAAGAACTACTTCAATTAAAAATTATTGATGGTACTGGTTGTGTTTTTACTGAACCTTTACCTTGTACGGCAACACCAACACCAACTCCGACACCCACACCTACCCCTACCCCGTCACCAACACCAACAAATACACCTATACCAACACCAGAACCAACTCCCACACCAGTTCCTTGTTTACAATATAGTGTCTATAACCCAAATACAAATATGTTAGAATTATTATTTGAACCTTGTTGTGGTGAGGTTAATATATCCCCATACGGATTGGCAGGAAAAACAACCGTTACTTTTTGTTCGACAACATACCCAACAACAAGTGCTTCTTCAACAATTACTTTGTTAGGAAGTTGTCCTACTTGTTAATTTATTATTGTTTTTTTTTCATTTGAATTTATAATTTTTTATATGAAAATTTTTATTCAAATAGCATCTTATCGAGACCCTCAGTTGGAACCCACAATTAAAAATTGTTTAGAAAATGCTAAAAACCCCGAAAAATTAATATTTGGTATTTGTAGACAATATCACCCCGAAGACAAATTCGACGAACTTTTATATTATCGTGACGATGAAAGATTTAAAATTATAGATGTTTTATACACAGAAACTAAAGGTGCTTGTTGGGCAAGAAATCAAATACAACAACTTTATAATGAAGAGGAGTACACATTACAATTAGATTCTCATATGAGATTCGAAAAAAATTGGGACGAAACTTTAATTGGTATGTATAAACAATTAAAAGATAAAGGTATAAAAAAACCACTTTTAACTTCGTATGTTTCATCATTTGACCCAACAAATGACCCACAGGGAAGAGTAAATGTTCCATGGAGAATGGTATTTGACAAGTTTATTCCTGAGGGTGCTGTGTTTTTTTTACCTGAAACTATTCCTAACTGGCAAGATTTGAATGAACCTGTACCTGCAAGATTTTATTCTGCTCATTTTTGTTTTACATCAGGAGATTTTGCAAAAAATGTTCAACATAATCCCGAGTTTTACTTTCATGGTGAAGAAATATCGATAGCCGTTAGAGCTTACACCCATGGATATGATTTGTTTCACCCACACAAAGTTGTAATTTGGCACGAATACACAAGGAATGGAAGAACGAAACATTGGGATGATGATAAAGAATGGTGGAAACTTAATGAGAGTGCTCATTTGTTGAACAGAAAACTTTTTGGAATGGATAACAATCAACAAGAAGGTCATGAAGGTAGTTATGGATTTGGAAAGGAAAGAACATTAAGAGACTATGAAAAATATTCAGGATTACTTTTTGAAAAAAGAGCGGTACAACAATATACTTTAGACAAAAAATATCCACCGAACCCTTTTGAGTACAAAACAGACCAAGAATGGATTGATAGTTTTTCAAAATTCATGAAGTTTTCCATCCAAGTTAACAAAAATAAATTTGATAAAAGTGATTACGATTTTTGGGCAATAATTTTTACAGATGATGTGGGATACGAGATATCAAGAAAAGATTGTAACCAAGGTGAAATTAGGAATTTAATGGATACATCAGCGGACTTTGTTCTTATTCAAAGAGAATTTAACACGGCAATTAAACCAACGAAGTGGGTAGTTTGGCCACATTCAATTAGTGAAGGTTGGTTAGAAAGAATGGAAGGAAATTTATGATACAAACACCAACAATCGTCACCGCACTATTTGACATCGGAAGAGATAAATGGGACAACTATCAACAAGGATATGATATGTATTTAACTTGGATGACAAGTCTTTTGATGTATGACACCAAAATGGTCATTTATACTGATAACAGTTTATATGAAACTATATTGAACAAAAGAAAGATTTGTGACCCAAATTTAGAAAACACAATATTTGTTGTAAAAAAATTGGAAGAGTTAGAGGCCCACAAAATGTTTTTTGATAGAGTTGAACTATTAATGAAAACTGAAGAGTTCAAGAAAAAAGTTGCATTTCAAGTTCCTGAAATGACAAAACCATTATACAATATAGTAATTTTCAACAAGTTATTTTACATATTAGAATCAATAGAAAAAAAACATTTTGATTCTGATTTTTATATTTGGTTGGATGCGGGTGTTTTAAGAACATATTCACAAGAAAAAATATCAGGTTGGCCAAACTTGGATAAAATTAATAATGGGTATTCAGATAAAATAACTTTTTTTAATCACCAAGAAAAGACTCCATATATAGACCCATATTTACACATTATGTCACAATATAGATTTATTCACGGAGGTTGCATTTTTATACCAAACAATAAGACACTCGATAAGTTAATTCATACATTTTTAAATCTTATCACTCACTATTTAGATGAAGGATATGTTGGTAGTGAAGAAAAGTATCTTGACTTGTGTTATTTAAAAAATCCCGAAGACTATAACGTCATAAAATGTGATTGGAGACAATATTTTGAAATATTCGAGTGATTTAATCAATAAATCAAACATAATGTTATTTATAGATAATAACGTAAATTCATGGCAGATATAGTTTTAAGTAGTTGTTGTTACAATTTTGTGTATAGTGCCACATCTTGGCCTTATGTTACGGCACCCGGACTTAGTTGGGAACTAACAGGGAACACCTACATAATGGATGGTTGTTATACTGTTGTGACCGGAGTTACAGGTACATTTGTTGAATTTGATGGTGCTGCAACTTCAAGTCCAGGTTGTACAGTTGGGTGTACAAGTTATTGTTGTGATGATAACATATGTTTGAGTATACAGAATGCAACTTACTCTGCTTATAGTGGAAATTATACCTTTTATGGGTCTTACAACGGACAACCATATTGGACAGGAGGTACTGGTCTTTTAGGTTATATTTATTTTGACAATATAAAATGGTGTTTAAGTAATAGTTTAGGAGGTACTTGTTACTTTTTCGGTTCTAATCCAAATACCGCATCATGTCCTGATTTAGATGAGTCTATTATGTATTTTGGAGTTTGCGTACCATCACCAACACCAAATGACCCTTGTAGTGACTTAGACTTTGATGTAGTTTTGAATTGTAATTTCCCAACCCCTACACCCACTCCAACCCCTACACCCACTCCAACTCCAACACCAACACCCACACCAACTATTGATGTGTGTAGAGATTTTACTGCAGACATAACTTTATCATACCCAACACCAACACCTAGTCCAACACCTACACCTACTCCAACACCTACACCAACAGTTATACCATCTGCAGATACTGTAACATTTGTTGTTGATAGTGGTTATTTTGAGTGTGCAACAGTTAAAGAACTTGTGGACTGTGTTACTAATAACAAATACTACGTTAGTGGTCCTTTACTACTTACAGGTTCAACAGCAACAACAATAACAAGTACAGGAACTACAATACATGCGATAATCAACGGAGATGTTGTTTGTGCAACCTACACACAAAATATTATGGGAAGTGCCAACGCATTTGTTCAGTATATAATAACAGCTTACACCGATTGTGCAATATGTGTGGCAGTACTACCAACACCAACCCCAACACCTACAGCAACACCAACTCCGACACCAACGGCAACACCAACACCGACACCAACATTAGCACCTGGTACTACGTTCGTATTTACTTCATGTACAACTAACAGTATGATATTACAAACAACGTATCCACCTAACAACTTATCTGTTGGTCAAATATTGAAAACTATATCAGGTAGTTGTTATACATACGTTGGAAGTTACATAAATTATGTTGCACCATCAGGTTATGTTGTTGCGACTGTAAATGAGTTTACGGCATCCACCGCAACTACATATACAACATGTTTAGAATGTTTAACAGTGACAACACCAGTAACAACATACACAGAATGGACAGGTAAAGGAGGTTATTCATTAAATTGCCCTGTTTGTCAAATTACAGACTACGGAAAACCACTAACCTTCTACACTACAAATTTAGTTACAAGTCTATCAACAGGAGATTGCGTTTTCCAAGATAGTGCTTTAACAATACCAATAAGTGAAGACTTCATTCAATATGGAAACTTTATATATAGTGTAGATAAAAATGGATTTATAACACAATATTGTAGATTAAACGGAAATTGTAAGTAACATGCCAATATTAGTAACAATTAATACAATCACCTCAGGAGCTTCACCATACGATGTTTGGGTCTGTGATGATTGCACAACAGCAGGAACTTGTCAGTATATAGATACAATAACTACAGTACCTTATAGTTTTACATTACCTACTATTTTTGAAACATATGCAAACTATGTTATAAAAATAATAGATGATAACGGTTGTATTTATTGTAGTGACCAATGTTTTGCAAAACAGTTCCAAGATGGTGATTGTTTTGAATTTATGGATGGAGTATATTATGATTTTCAATAAAATAAAAATGTTTTAAAATAAAAAATGGCAAAATTAACAACAAGGTCTTTAGCCACAGGAGCAAGTGTAAATGATTTAATTCACATTGTTATTACAGGTGATACATCTCAAAGTATTGATGGTTCTTCTTATAAAGCAACACTAAGTCAAATAATACCCCTTTTCGGAGGGTCCTCGGGTAATTGTATCACAAATTTTTATACAAATAATATTCATGCATGTCTTAATGAAATAACAGTACACAATAGAGTACAATCTAACGGTTCTGATGCTCAAGGTATTTTGTCGTTCGCTTTTGGTAATAATGTACAGGCTATAAATGATTATAGTCATGCTGAAGGTGTTGACACAATAGCATCAGGAACTACTTCACATGCTGAAGGCTCAAATACTAAAACTTTTGGTTCATATTCACATAGTGAAGGTACGAACACAAGAACAGGAACTAATACCGCTTACTTGGCAACAGGTCTAACTTCAGGTGTTTTATACTTAAGTAGTACTTATGGAAACGTAAGTTCGAATTTTACTGTAGATTCATACATATGGATATATGACACACCATTTGGTGGTTCACTAACAGATGATTTTCAAAAAGTTTCAGGTAGCACTTTCAGTGGAGGACGGACAATAGTTTATTTATACGATACGGGACTATCTGCGAGTAATAACTTATACATTGGTGACACAAGTATTCCTGATACATGGGGCGGTAACCAAACTGCTGGAGGTAGAAGTGCTTCGGTTAAAGGTTTTGCTTCAGGAGCCATTGGAACTAATTCATTTGCGTCAGGGCAAGGTAATTTTGCTATGGGTTGGAATTCATTTACCGCAAACAAAGGAAACAAAGCTTTTGGAAATGCATCCACGGCTTTCGGTACATCGAACAACGTGTACGGAACAAGTTCAGTTTCTTTTGGTGATTCTAATATATTAGAGGGTTCATCATCAATAACTACGGGTAATAGTAATGAAATAAATGGTGATTTTTCATTCGCAGGTGGAACCGACAACACAACTAACGGACAAACTGCGTTTGTATTTGGACAACAAAATACAACGAACAATGAGCAAGGGGCTATTTTAGGGGGTAATAATAATTTAATTCAAAGTGGAAACACTATAAACTCAGCAGTTTTAGGTGGTAAAAACAACACGATATCAGGATTGACACCGAGTGACCCTGTTTATGACTCTTCGATTATCGCAGGTTCTGGAAACACGGTACAATCTTTTAGTTCAGTAATAGTTGGAGGTGAACTAAATTCTGTGACGGGTTCAAGAAGTGTTGTTCTCGGAGGTACAGGAATTAGTGCAACCGCTTCAGACACTGCTTATGTACCAAATATTGTTTTAGCTTTTTCAGGAACTCCTTCAAGTAGTTTAGATACGTTGGGAGAACCAGGTTCATTATTATGGGATAACACATACTTTTATTATAAGGACAACACAGGTTGGAAAAGATTAAGCGGAGCAACATTCTAATATGGGATTATTAAGTGGAAATAGTTGTAATATAATTACGTTGTTCCCTTTGGGGGTTGAATGTAATGCCATAAATTCATCAACACCCGAGTCATCAAATGGTGTAGTAACTTTATTTGTAACAGGAGGAACACCACCATACAACATTACGTGGAGTAACGGAGGACAAGGAAATCTTTTAACAAATCTCAGACCGGGAGAATATACGGCAACAGTTGTGGATTACTATGGTGACTTTAGTGCTACCACAACTTGTGAGGTAGGTTTTGATAGTTTTTATTTAGAACAGTTCGAAAGTTGTACGACACCTGGTTCATATCTTTATTATATTGCTGATATGATGAAACCATTCACTGCAGGGACAATATATACTCTATCTTCACAAGTTGGTTGTTGGACAAGTAGTGGTCAAACTCTTTACACGGGTCAAACATATATAACAACAATTGCCACAACTTCGGCAGGACCTTTCACAGGTTGTACTCAATGTTTACCAACACCAACCCCTGTACCTGTTTATCCAAGTAACTTATGTTTACAACAAACACAAAATAACACAACAACACAATACAATTTTGCATCAGGAAGTACAATAAATGGATACCCTTCATGGACAAGTGTTACACCAAGTTATGTTATGTATTATAATACAGGAACAACGCAATGGACTGTAAGTGGTTGGACAAATGGAACAATTTATAATCAAACTAATAATATACCACCAACAGGTGGATGGGTTATCACAGGTCCTAATGCATATAATACAAGTATAAATGTTGTTACAGGAACCTGCCCAAATCCACCATTAATAATTCAAGTACAACCTACGGGACCAAGTTGCTCGACTAATAATAATGGAAGTGCCACAATTGTTGGGTATGGCGGAGTACCTGCTTACACTTACTCATTAGATGGTGTAAACTATCAAGTATCAAGTGTCTTTTTGAACTTAGCTGTTGGTACGTATACGGCGTATATAAAAGATTCTTTGAACACAGTGACAAGTCAAAGTTTCACAATAACCGCACAAGTTAATTTTCAAAACTACAATGTAAGTTTAACTTTAACACCTGGTAATCCAGTTGTTGTAGGAAACGCTCTTACCAAAACTTCACAATGGTCAATTACTGTTTCACCTACACCATTACCTGCGGGAGTAACGGTCAACATGAACCTTGCGTTTAACATTAATTCAACAGGTTATACATCATACTTTGATGTTCCTGTAATAACAAACACAATTACAACAGCAACAAATCCAAACGCAACAGTAACTTTAGTGTCCACAGGTACAACCTCGGGTTCTTCTTCTGTTAGACCTAATTGTTTAAGTAGTTTTATAAATGTGAGTGCAAGAACACAATCTTATACTGTTCAATTAAATACGAATGGTTTTGCGTCAGGAACAATAGTACAATACATTAGCACACCTTGTCATGAATTACCAAATTGTCCAATATATGGAAATTTAGTAGATACAATTGTACTATCTAATATTACTATTACACCAGCACAATGTAGGTCAATTAGTCAAAACGTACAACCTAAACAAGTTTCTCACACAAAAACAGGTTTGAGTTGTTTATAAAAAAGTAAAAAAGAATATTTATTTAATATGTCATATATACTCAAAAATACCGCAGCATTAATCAACACACTCACAACAGATGCCGCAAGAAAGAAAATTTCCCAAGGTAAGTTTGATATATCATATTTTCAAATAGGAGATAGTGAAGTTTGTTATAATTGTATCAATGGTTTAGACCCCGTTCAGTACAATGTTTTAATGCCACAATTTAACACTCAAAACTTAGCTCCCGTTCCACAAAAAAATAGATTGGAAGTTAAGTATCCAATATTTTTAGACTCCACATCAGGAAGCACATACGGTATTCCTTTTGATGCTTCGTATATTGATAGTGTTTACAACTCAGCGGCACCAAGAGGTTTCTTTACAGGGACAACAGGAACTCCTGCGGTTTACAGTGCATACACAACAACTGCACTAACCATCAACCCAAATTTTGTAATTAACAATACGGGTATAACTTCAGGAACTGTGTTTACACTGACGGCAAATACAATAAATGCCTCGACTTCAGGTACAGTTACTCCTGGTATGTTCATGATGGTTTTTACAAATGGAAGTGTTACACCATTTTCAGGAGCAGGACCAATGTTTACATATTTAGTTCTTGGTATTACGGGAGACACATCAACGGCCACAACAGTAACTGTTCAAGTAGATAGACAAATTCCAAATTTAGGAGGTATGGGATTAAGTGGAGATTCTCAAGTCATGTTTTATCCAAGCGGTATGACGGCACTGTATGACACGTTTACACCAGCACCATTTTGGGCAAATGACGTTATTAACTTTGAAACGAATTGTGATGTTGCTCAAAGAGATGTATATGTTTGGAACATGAATATTCCATGGACAGAGTCACCGGCAGGTTTATTTAGCAACACATATGAAGATTATAATAAGTTCAAATCTACAGGTTATACGGGGTCTAAAGAATATTTTGGATATAAAACAAGTACAGGTCAGTTAGATACAGACTCAGTTTACTACTATAATTCATTTGCTGAAAAAATTACAGTAACACCTGAAGAACAAAAAGCAATTGCAATTGTTCATTACACAAATCAATCTATTGATAACTTCTATGGTGAAAAATTTGCACAAGAAGATTATGATGCAACAAACCCTGGTGGAACAGGACAGGCTAGAAATTTCAAACTATCTATTCCTTGGTTAATGTGGCACAAAAACTCAAGTGGTGTTATGGGTGAAGAATTTTTTACAGACCCATCAGGTTTTACAAGTTTGAACTTATTCGAGCCACACTACATTGAGTCTAAAAGAGACCCTGAATTTAATGAACCAGGTATGAGATACTATCACCTATGGGATACTCACCCAAATAGTAATGGATATCCGAACAGAGTTGGTAAAGTATTTCCTGATTATAAAATGATAATATTTGACGACGAAGAATTAGTTGCGGCATTAAATTATAAATCAAATAGGTCTTGGACACTACCCGCACCTAAACTAGGTCTTGTAACCCCAAACACGTTTAGTGGTGTATTAGGAGGAACTGCTGGTCTATTGACAGGTAGTACTGAAACACTTTTCTTAACATACATTTTTTCAAATAGTGCTTTTACAAACTCACTACATTGTAATTACTACACAAAAATTACAGGAAATGACCAAAGTTTATTACCGGGAGCCTCCGACATATTAGTAAGATTTGGAAATGAATTTCCATTTTTACAATCTAGCTTTACAACACCAAGTGGATTTACGGCTAATAATTTCAAATTAATAGCTCAAAAAGTTTCAAGTGGTACAACAAGACCAAGTGCCACAGCATGGAAAGAAATAGATGTTACGTCCCAACTTTCGGCAACAACAATTAGTGGATTTTTGACACAAACGGGTATGACAGGAACTACTATTCAGTTGACTAAAAACATGTACGACACTGCCGGTACCTACAATCTAAGTAACTACATAAATTTAGTTCCTATCGGCGCAAGTTCAGGACTGACCTTGAACTTTGGTGGTGAGTACTTCTTTTTTGGTAGTATCCAAACAGACATACAAGCCACAATTTATGTGATGAATTTCTTATGTAATTTAGGTCAAACACAATTTTTTGACTCATCTAACCCAACATGGGACGGTACTACACCACCTTATGTCACTGAAGTTGCTCTTTACAACGCTGACAAAGAACTTATGGTTATATCGAAGATACAGTCACCTGAAAAAAGACAAGGTATACAACAGTATCCGATTAAGTTAGATTTTTAGTCTTTATGAGTCAAAAACATGATTTGAAAAGTTCTCCAAAAGTTTTGGGATTGGATATATCCACAAAAACAATTGGATGGAGTTTGTTTGATATTCAAACAGAAGAGTTATTGGAACTTACACATTTTTCTCCCGTAATAAAACCAAAACAAGAAAATAAAATCCAAGAGTTATTAATGAAAGTAGATGCTTTCGAAGAAAAACTGAACGGGTATAAAAATTTGGGAATAACTAAAGTTGTAATTGAAGAACCACTATTAAATTCAAATAATGTTTGGACAGTTGGTACTTTACTTAGATACAACTCGATGATTAGTAAATCCATTTACGATATATTAGGAATTGTTCCTGATTACATATCAACTTATAACTCAAGGAAGTTTGCGTGGCCTGATTTAATTCAAAAAAACGATAAAAATAAGTTCGTTTTATTCGGTGGTCTTCCAAAAGATATCGACAAAAAAGAGTTGATTTGGAAAAAAGTTTCAGACAAAGAACCACAAATAACGTGGTTGTATACAAAAAACAATACGTTGAAAAAAGAATGTTTCGATATGGCCGACTCTTACACTTGTGTTTTAGGACATATGAAAGAAATGAAAATTTGGTAAA
>JACCDX010564657.1_pt1 | contig 14049 bp, 19 predicted proteins | sample 7449681 | NCBI WGS metagenome assembly JACCDX01 (sample SAMN15323450, study PRJNA562643) | freshwater metagenome | isolation source: river surface water | place: USA:Blue River Watershed | collected 2017-08-18
ACAGCTTTGCCAGTGCTTTTCACAGTTGGCGGCGTTGCATACGCTTTCGACGTTCAGCCAATTTTCCCTGCACTCGGTGGAACTGCACCTGATGCCCTAACTGCATCACTTTCATTTACCTGCGTGACCACGCCGGTACTGGACTAATTACAAAGAATCGGGAGAAAAGAAATGAAGCTACCAATCACAATTGAATACACAGCGGGAAATCAGGAGACCTACACAGCCCAGCCACCGGAGTGGGCAAAGTGGGAAAAGCTGACTGGCAATATCATTTCGCAGGCGCAAGAGAAGATCGGGATTTCCGATCTTCTTTTCCTGGCTTATCACGCAATGAAACGTGAGAGTGCCGGCAAGCCGGTGAAACCTTATGAAATTTGGTGCGACACAGTCGTAGAAGTTTCAGTGAACCAATCAGACCCAAAAGCCACAGACCCGGAAGCATAGGCAGGATTCTCGTCGATCTAGCCTTAGCAACCGGAATCCCGATGCAATATTGGGAGTCAGCCGAAGATGTGCTGACTGCCATCGAGATATTGGAGAGCAAGAATGGCAGATGAGGCAATTGCTTATGATAAAAGCGATCTTCGTGGTGTCATCCGTGCTTTCAAGGCGATGGAAGATGAAGCAATCGGCGAAGCCAAAATCACTTCCAATGCTTTGGCAACTTACCTTCAGGGCAAGATTCAATCAAAGGCGGGAACCCTGGAATCGCGTGAAGTGGCTGGACGAATTGCTCAAGGATCGCGAGTAAGCAAGTCAAGCAAAATCGGTGAAATTTCATTTGGTTTCGTAAGCCAAAAGTTTTCCGGCGGTGCAACGACTCAAATGCTTTGGGGTGGTTCCGAATTTGGTTCCAATAGATTTAAGCAATTTCCAGTGTGGTCAGGTCGTGAAGGCCGTGGATCACGTGGATGGTTTATCTATCCAACCCTGCGTGCCGAACAGCCATACATCATCAATGAATGGGAAAATTCATTCGCTAAGATTCTGAAGGAGTGGTAATGGCTACCGGATCAAGAACGCTTAAACTATCGATACTCGCCGACGTCGATCAGCTGAACAAATCGCTGAAGGCGGCAAATAACGACGTCGAGAGTTCCAGTAGCAAGATTTCAGATTTCGGCAAGAAAGCGGGATTGGCCTTCGCCGCAGCTGCCGCAGCTGCCGGTGCCTATGCCGTCAAGATTGGCATTGATGGCGTCAAGGCTGCAATCGCTGATGAGCAAGCCCAGGTCAAATTGGCCGGTGCCCTACGCAATGCCACAGGTGCAACCGATGCCCAAATAGCATCAGTCGAAAAACAGATTTTGAAAATGTCACTGGCCACAGGCGTCAGCGACGATCAGCTTCGTCCGGCAATGGCTCGATTGGCCTTGTCCACCCAGGATGCTGGCAAAGCGACCGATTTACTGGCTTTGGCAATGGATATATCAGCGCAGACCGGAAAGCCGCTAGAAGGGGTCGCAAACGCCTTAGGAAAGGCCTATGACGGCAATACAGCGGCTTTGGGTAAGTTGGGCATTGGTCTATCGTCAGCTGAACTTAAGGCCATGTCATTCGAGGAAGTTTCAGGCCGTCTCACGACCCTATTTGGTGGCGCAGCTACAGCCAATGCAAACACATTCGCAGGCCGAATGGAACGGCTCAAAGTCACTTTCGATGAAGCCAAAGAGACTATCGGCTTTGCCTTATTGCCTATCCTGGAAAAATTGATGTCATTCATGTCGATTCATGTCATCCCAATCGTGGAACGTGTCTCAAACGCATTTTCAAACAAATCCGGTGGCTTGACCAACTACATCACTTATCTTGGCGAAGTCATCACAGGCGTATTCACGCCAATTTGGAATGGCCTGGTCAAAGCTTTCGGGATGGTCAAAAATGCCATCGGTGAGAACATGGATGAATTCATGGCCTTCGGCAAGCTAATTGCAGAATACGTGGCACCGGTTATTGGCACAGTATTAGGCAAGGCATTGCAAGGCGTGGGAATCATTGCCAGCGGCGTCATCGATGTCGTTGGGGGAATTGTCGGAGTCATCACCAAAGCAATTCAAGGCGCAATCACGGCAATCAATTGGCTTCTCGACAAATACAATTCAATTCCGCTATTACCAAATGTGCCACTGATTCCAGTTTCGTCAGCACCAACAGTCACAATGCCAAAATCCGGATCATCAACATCGACACAGACCCCAGTGATTCCATCCGTGCCAACTATCCAGCCACCTTCAGTTTCAGGATCATCATCCGGAACTGCATCAGTGGCCGCAGCTGGTCAAACCATTTCAAACATGGCTGCGACCCTAGTACCCACAGTAACCATTGGCGGTGCGCCTGCGGGCTATCAAACAGAGCTATTCAGACCAACAGTGACAATCGGTGGGGCACCTGCCGGATACCAAAGCAATGCAGTGGCACCACAGGTCACAGTCAATATGGGCATCGTCGGTGATCCTGAAGCAGCTGCACGAACCATCGTCAATACAGTCAATGATGCTTTCTATCGCGGCACAGGTGGGGCAACGGCTTTCAGGATTGAAAAATGACAGTATTCAATCCAATATGGCAAGTGACCATCAATGGCGTGAATTACACGGAATTCGTATTGGCAAATCTAAGTATCACAAATGGCCGCACAAATATTTACGAACAGGCACAGGCCGGATATTGCAGCCTTACTCTTTACAATGTCACGCAGTCTCAAGTGAACATCAATATCAATGATTCAGTGGGTATTCGTCTCAAGGATTCCAATGACGTTTTCGTGCCAATCTTTGGCGGGTCAGTAGTTGATTTAAGCATCGAAGTGGCTAACGCGGGAAGCATCGGTATCACTCAATCAATCACCATTGTGGCTTTGGGTGCGCTTTCCAGGCTTCAGAAGGCTTTATACAGTGCATCCCTGAATCGGGCTTTTGACGGCACCCAAATCAAAGAAGTTTTGACAGATTTGCTCATCAATAACTGGTCAGAAGTTCCGGCAGCATTGACGTGGGCTACTTACACGCCAGCCACCGAAACGTGGGCAAATGCTCAAAATTCAGGGCTAGGCGAAATCGATACACCTGGCAATTATGATCTCGCAGCTCGTTCCGCAGACGTCACAGATGTGTATTCGCTGGTTTCGTCGCTGGCCACATCAGGTCTCGGTTATATATACGAAAATGCTCAAGGTCAGATTTCTTACGCGGACGCAACCCATCGATCTATTTACCTTGCCACAAACGGATATACCGACGTTTCGGCAGGTCAAGCCATTGCCCCAGGAATCAAGATTCAGACAAGGGCAGGCGATGTCCGTAATGATTTGACAATCAGATATGGCTCAAATTCGTCAAGCGAAGTTTCGGATCAAGATTTGACGTCAGTGGCAATCTTTGGCCGTTTAGCGCAAATTATCAGCACGACACTTCACGATCAAAGCGACGCCGAAGCTCAAGCAGCCTTTTATCTTAAGCTGCGTGCATACCCGCAATACATGATGCAATCCATTCGATTTGAGCTTACAAACCCCGAAATCGACGATGCAGATCGTGATGCCCTTATCAATATCTTCATGGGTCTGCCGATTCGTATTTCAGATTTGCCGGCAAATATGTCAGCCGGTCAATACGCAGGCTTCGTCGAGGGTTGGCAATGGTCTGCCGGATATAACACGATTTCGGTCACGGCTTTGCTTTCGCCATTGGCCTACTCATTGCAAGCAATGAAGTGGGAAGATGTCAGCGTGTCGGAACAGTGGAACACCATTTCAAACATACTCACATGGGAAAATGCCCTAGTGGTCGCATAAGGAGAAAAAATGAGCAATCCGACAAGCAATTTCAATTGGCAAATGCCTACGAATACAGACCTGGTCACAGATTTGCCTGCCGATTTTGAAGTATTTGGCCAGGCAGTCGATACATCATTGGCTGATCTCAAAGGTGGCACGTCAGGTCAAATACTTTCAAAGAATTCAAATACCGACATGGATTTTGTGTGGATAAATTCCAATCCTGGTGACATTACCGGCGTGACAGCTGGCACGGGTATTTCAGGCGGTGGCACGTCAGGCGATGTCACAATCACCAACTCGATGGCTACAGCAATTGATGCCAAAGGTGATTTAATTGTTGGAACTGCCGCAGATGCATTTTCAAGGTTAGCCGTAGGCACAAATGGTCAAGTTCTTCAAGCAGATTCAACAGCGGCAACTGGATTGAAATGGGCTACAGCAGGTGGTGGTGGAAAAGTTTTACAAGTAGTTCAAGGAACTACCACGACATCCGCAGCAATTACTTCAAGCACTTTCACTGATACTAATTTAACGGCTTCAATTACCCCATCGGCTTCCACTAGCAAAATCCTAGTTTTAACTACTCAACAATTCGTCACGACGAATACAGCTAGTTCTGAAGCATTTTCCGGTTATCAATTGGTTCGCAATGGCACAGCAATTCAGAATTGGGCTCCTAATGGATATGAAAGCATGGGCATTAGAGGATCAACGGCGTCAAGTGTTTATGCTCAACTTCGTATGGTTATATCAACTAACTATCTAGACTCACCTGCAACCACTTCAAGCGTTACATATAAAACACAAGCACGAATTTTAAATAGTCAAAACATCACATTGAATGAAAACAGTTCTCCAGCGTCCATAATCCTTTTAGAGATAGGTGTTTAATCATGGATTATTTAACACAGGCAATCCTTAATCTTCGACCAGGAAGTGAATTCTCATTTAATGACAATGATTATTCAACTATTCATTGGGATATTTTAAATGGTGAAGTTCCAACTCAATTAGAAATTGATGCAGAGATTTCAAAGATTAAGCAAAACGAAAATTCTGCCAAAGCAGCTTTGGAAGTTAAAAAGCACGAAATTCTCGAAAAACTTGGACTTACCGCTGACGATTTAGCAGCATTAATTGGATGATTTCCGCTAACGGCTGGCCTGCATCAAAGGATCGGGCTGCGATAAATATTAAGTCATTCGCAGTGCCAGGCACCGATTTGAAACTGGCTTGCGCCGAAGCGGTTGCACCATTGCTCATTGGATTCGCAACTGAATTCAACAGACTTATCGAGCCAATCGATGGGGCAAAGCTCGATGATTGGGGATATGCCTTTCGGGATATTCGCGGAAATGTGGGGAAGCTTTCCAACCATTCATCGGGCACCGCCATTGATCTCAATGCGATGAAGCATCCATTGGGTGCGGTCGGAACATTCCCAAATGAGAAAGTACCGATGATCCGGGCTTTGGCCAAAAAATATGGGTTAATTTGGGGTGGCGATTACAGGAACCGCAAAGATGAAATGCACTTTGAAATCGCTTTACCGCCGGCGAAGGTCGCTGCGTTGATAGCAAGGTTGGAGAAGCAAAATGACTGAATTCAAGGCAATGGCAGCAAGTTGGGCACGATCCTTTCTCGCAGCTTCTTTCGCCGTTTATCTAGCAGGTGTGACCGATCCAAAGGCAATCATCGCCGCCGGCGCAGCTGCGGTACTTCCAGTCATCATCCGTTGGCTCAATCCCAACGATAAGCAGTTTGGCATCAATGACAAATGACCGAAACGATTCAAGCCGTAGGCGTCATCGCCGCGGCAACTATCTCTGCCATCGCAGCTATTTTCGCAGCTAAGTCTGAACGCAATTCACGGCCAGTCTCAAATGGATTTGCTGATGGCCTACGCCATGACGTCCGGGAAATCCGGGCATTGCTCATCCAGCACCTTAATGATCATGGGAAGCGTTAGACACGCCGATATTTAGGCGGGATTCTTGCAATTGTCAGCCTGATGCGTCACCTTATGCGTAGGGAGAATCGACAAGCTCCCATCGGGAGAAAAAATGACAATGCTACAAATCATCCTAGTGATGACACATATCTTCGCTTTGGTTTGCGGATACTACGCAGGCCGTGAGGATGGCTACAAAGAGGGCAAGGCAATCGGCTATCGCCGCGGCCAGGCTCTTTCAAAGGCGGTCAAGTAATGGGATTCCTAGACAATTACGAGACAGTTAATCAGAAGGTCATCAGACTGCACGCCACATATCCGACTAACCGGATCGAGACATCAATTATCGACTGGAATCCGGAAAAGGGTTACATCCTGATTGAGTGCCGTATTTATCGTCATTATGAGGACGAAAAGCCAGCCGCTATTGACTATGCACACGGCATGGTCGGGGCATATAACGTCCAAATGAAACGATGGTATATCGAGGACACAGTCAGCTCTGCGATTGGTAGGTGTGCAAGCGTGGTTTTAGGCACAGAGACGAAGCCTAGTTTGGAATCAATGCAACAGGTCGAGACAATGCCCAAAGCCTTTGTCGAGGATGATCCGTGGGCTAAGCCAATTTGGGATGAACCTGGATTCACCACAGCCAAATCAGCGGTCGAGCAAATTGCCAGTGAACTAGGCGGCAAGCTTGAATCTGAATCACCAATCTGCCCACACGGACACATGATCCTCAAGGAAGGCGAAAAGAATGGCAAGGCATATCGCGGCCATGTCTGCCCGGAGAAGATTAAGGCTAATCAATGCCAGGCCATTTGGTACGTACTCGGCAGTGACGGCAAGTGGAAGGAACGAATCTGATGGGATACGTGGAAATATTCAAGCCAGGCGAATACGAAATGTGTGATGAATGTGAAAAGCCTAAGCCATTGGCAGGCGGCTTCCACGTCAAAGCTGATGGATTGGCCATGATTTGGTTATGTCAGGAGTGCAAATGATTCCGGTCAAGCTCACACACGATGAAGAAATGACGTGTGCTGCCTATGCCCTACTGCGTGCCTATGGATCAGAAGGTATGAACGACTACAGCGTGCAAAAGGTCAATCTATTCCAGGACATTGCACGCAACAGTGAAGCCATTGGGGCAGAGAACGTTGTCCACAAATACTTTCATCGAGACATCCCATTCAAGCCCACAGTTAATACATTTAAGAATCAGGCTGATGTCGGTTGGAATCTCGAAGTCAAGCACACGCCGTGGAAAGATGGTTGTCTGATACTTCGTGATCGTGACCGGGCTGAAGATGTGGCCGTGCTAGTCACAGGCAATTCACCAAACTATTACATCGTCGGATGGATTCCCATTGGCATGGCACGTAGGCCACAGCGCAAGAGAAGCGACGGATCGTACTGGATCAACCCATCAGACCTGAATCCCATCGAGAATCTGAATAGGAGTATTTATGCTCAAGTCAGTCAAGCTTGATTGCCGAGTAGAAAAAAAGGCAACGGATCACAAGATTGTCACAGTGACCGATAACCTGCCACCGAACGTACATTGCGTCGAGTGCATGAGCTGCGGCGTATTAGGAATTCAACTATTCGAGGCACAAGATGCCGAGCTATGAATTCAGATGCCCAGTTTGCTCTGATGTCAAAGTAATCAAGGCAGGGTTTGAGGACGATTTATCTTCACCTGGATGTGATTACTGCCTAGTGTCAATGGAAAGAGTGTGGACATCCGCACCGATTCATTTCAAGGGTACTGGATGGGGTAAGGACTGATGACAAAGCAACGATTTCACTTTCATTGCTCGACGTGTAAAGCTTCTCATTGCCTAAAAGATTTCGGTTTGCATTGCGCAAAAATGGCTATACATCCAACGGATCACGAATCATTCGGAAGTCTCGGGAGATCGGATTGCGATGATGCCTGTGGATAACCTGTGGACAACACGCCGAAGCCCCGCACGACTTATCCACAATTTGCGGATTTGCTTGACATGGTCGGTACGCTTCATGCTCTCGCGGAGAGCCGGTGTGCCGGCAAGCTCGCAGCGAGTAGTGAAGCTAATGCCAGGGGTCTGCCTATTGATAGGCTCTTTGGCAATAAACGTGCAACCAACACATGCAACTACCATCGATAACTACAAGCTATATGCACATTCAAGGATCATTGATTGGAATGAGTTTATGTGCTTCAAGGACATCATCACAAAAGAAAATAGACGATGGGATGTCAATGCAAAGAATGGTAGCCACTACGGACTAGGGCAGATGCGTTCAAAGTGGTATCGCAATCTCGATGGCTATCGTCAGATTGACGCATCAATCAAATACATCAAACATCGCTATGGATCAATGTGCAAGGCATGGAAATTTCACGAAAGAGTAGGGCATTACTAGATGTCAAATGCGTGGAAGAATGGAAGCACTAAGGGATGGCGTCGAATCCGTGAACGCATCCTGATGCGTGATGGATATTGCTGCCAAAGGTGTGGAGAGACTGAAGGCAAGCTGCACATCGATCACATCGTGCCAAAGCGTTTGGGCGGGTCAGACCTAGAGGAGAATTTGCAAGTGTTGTGTCAAAATTGCAATTTACAGAAGGGTGGTCGATTTTTTGAACAGCCTTTGACACCCCCGACTCTCCATGACGTATATATACCCCAAAACGTGAGCATAAGCCATGAATAAGCCGGAACAGGTCATAGATAGTGGACATCAAGTCGAAACAGGCTCAAATCGGCTGGAATCGGTTTTTGAACCGGAAGCGGCTCGTATCTTTGGATCATCACGGCCTAGAATCCACACGCCGCTGAATGAATTGCCTACGCGTGGGCTTGAACTGATTGATTTTGCAGCTGAAGTTATCCCAGGCGGGTTCATGCCGTGGCAGAAATGGTTGGCGATCCACAGCTTGAAGCTCAAGGCTGATGGCAGATATGCCCATCCATTCCGGGTCACGACAGTAGCCAGGCAGAATGGAAAGAGTACGTACATGCTGGCACTGATAGCCATGAACCTTTTCCATTGGAAAGATTCTCTGCAAGTGGCATCGGCTCACCGGTTGGTGACATCCCTGGAACAATTTCGGGCACTCGTTGCGATGATTGAATCGAATGATGATCTTGCAAAGCAGGTCAAGCGCATCAGATGGCAACACGGCGCAGAGGAAATCGAGACTTTGGACGGATGCCGTTTCGTAATCAAGGCCGGCGGTTCAGCTGCACGTGGAATGAGCAAGCCTGAATCCGTACACCTGGACGAATTACGTGAAATGCACGATCTCGAATCGTTTGCCAGTTTGCGTTATACCCTGATGGCCGCGAAGAATCCTTCGATTAACGCTTTTACCAACGCCGGCGATGCACATTCCAAAGTGCTCAATATGGCACGCGATCGCGGCCTTGCAGCTGCGGCAGGTGCGGCCGATGACATTTTCTACGCCGAATGGTCTGCCCCGACGGATGATGTCAATGATGAGAACAATTGGATTGCAAGCAATCCAGCACTCGGCCACACAATCCACGTGGACAATATCCGGGGCACTCTCAATGATCCACACGAAGTTGTTATGACCGAGGTATTATGTAGATGGGTTCAGACCATTTCCAGCGTGGTCAATCCCCAGGCATGGGAAGCGTGTGCCGATACTTCCGTCGATCTTGATCCGGAGAAACTCACCTGGCTGGCTTTGGACATTTCACCGGATCGCAGACATTGCGCATTGGTCGGTGCCCAAAAGCTTGGAGACGAAACCTTCGTGGTCAAGCTCTTGCACACATGGGAAAATGACCGGCAGCTCGATGACAAGGCGATTGCGAATGATGCCGCGTCATATTGCCGAAAGTATCCAATCGAGTATTTGCTCTACAGCCGAAAGACCAGTGGCGCAGTTGCGGCCAGACTTCAGCCGGCTGGAATCCCAATCTTCGACATGGACACTGCCTATCCACAATCGTGTGACGAAATGCTCGGTGCAATTAACAGCGGCAGACTCAAGCACCGAAATCAAAGCGAATTGACTGCGCAGATTCTTTCCGCGGTGCAGTTACGTCGAGGCGATGGCGGGTGGGTCATTGGACGGCGTGCGTCTCAATCGGCCGTGTGCGCTGCGGTGGCCGTTGCACTCGCAACCCACTTCGCGACACGCCCAGAGACGGAAATCGATATATTGGTGGGCTAATGCTATAAAGCGGCGAAAATTATCACATGGGAATACGTGACATTTTTGCATCGCGATCAGTGCAGACTGTGTCGGTGCCTGCCGGTGCCGATATAGCTGCGTCTCTTGCACCGGTCACATCACTGGATTCATTGACACCATTTTTCGGCGGCGTTAATACAGCTACACGCGAAGAAGCAATGTCAGTGCCAACTGTGGCACGTGGCCGAAATATTATTTGCTCATCAATTGCGTCAATCGGTCTCGAAGTCGTAGATCGCAGCACTGGACTCGATGTCGAGGATGGAACGCCACGCGTCATCCGTACACCTGATCCACGTGTGCCAGGTTCAGCCACTTATGTGTGGACATGTGAGGATTTGCTTTTCTACGGCTACGCATATTGGCAAATCACAGAATTATTTGCAGACACATTCAGAGTACGAAGCGTTCAACGCGTTTCACCGGCTCGCGTAACTATTCAAACAAATTCGCTGGCCACTGAAATTGAATATTACATGGTCGATGGAACACCGGTGCCAAATTCAGGAATCGGATCATTGGTCGTATTTAATGGCAACGATGAAGGACTTTTGAATCGTGCTGGCAAGACAATCCGCACAGGTGCGGAATTAGAACGTGCCGCTGCGATGTACGCACGCGAACCAGTTCCGTCAATGGTGCTTAAAAGCAACGGCACGGCTCTTCCCGCAGACCGAATCACAAAGCTTCTCGATTCATGGGGCACAGCTCGCCGCAATCGCAGCACAGCATTTCTCAATGCCGATGTCACAATGGAAGCAGTCGGATTCGACCCTGAAAAATTGCAGCTGAATCAAGCCCGATCCTACGTTTCTACCGAACTTGCAAGAGCTTTGGGAATCCCGGCTTATTACGTGGACGCGGAAACTGGATCGTCGATGACGTACAGCAACGCGACAAATCAACGTCAATCTTTGCTGGACTTCTCTTTGATTCCGCTGATGACTTCGATTTCCGAACGTCTATCAATGCCGGACTTCGTTCCGCAGTCACAGCGGGTCGTTTATGACTTAAGCGATTACCTACGCGGCTCTGATCTTGAAAGAGCCAATATATACAAGACACTGAATTCAATTGTGGATGCCGAAGGCAACCCAGCAATCACAGTTGAAGAAATCCGAGAAGCAGAGGACATGATCCGATGAAAGTCACGACACCATTTACAATCACAGCTGCCGATTCAGAGGCACGAACCATCACAGGCAAAATCGTTGAATTCGATACACCTGCAACAGCATCGACTGGCAAAGTCATGTTCAAGCGTGGATCACTTAACCCAGCCAATGTAAAACTTAACCTGGAACACGATTCAGCCCGACCAATTGGAAAAACTCTTTCGATGGAACTTTCACCGGATGGAAATTCAATCGAAGCCACATTCAAAATCTCAAAGACCACTGCCGGCACTGATGCAATTCAGGAAGCAATGGACGGCCTTCGTGATGGATTCAGTGTGGAAGCAAACGCAATCGATTTCAATCACGCAAAGGATGGAACAATGATCGTCAATTCTGCCGATTTGGTTGGCGTCGCTTTGACGCATAACCCTGCATTTGATTCAGCACGTGTATCAAATGTCGCAGCTACAACAGCACCCGAAGATTCTGAATCATCAACCGATGAAGCAGAAGCCACAACCACACAAACAGAAGGAGATGTCGTGGAAAACACCGACAAAGAGCCAACCGCCGAATCGGTAGAGGCTTCAGCACCAATCCAGGCAGCATCAGTTGCAAAGCCTGTCAATTTCATCGCAACACGCAACCCAGTGGTTTCACCTGAAACCTACCTAATGCACAAAGTCGCAGCGATGCGTGGTTCAGAGGAATCACGTGCATTTATCGCCGCAGCAACAGCATCAACCGATAATCCAGGATTAATTCCTACACGTCAGCTTCGCGAAGTAGTCAACGGCCTTGCAGACAATGTAAGAGCTTCAATTGATTCCATTTCGAACGGCACTTTGCCGACCGCTGGCCTTGTGTTCCAGATTCCAAAGATTTCCGTATTGCCTGCGGTAGCACAGATTGACGAACTCGATCCAGTGACACCAACAGTGATGGAATCTGAATTCATCAACGTGGACGTCAAGTCCTTCAAGGGTAGCCAGGTCATGTCAGTGGAACTCGCCGATCGGTCTGATCCACTCTTCTTTTCTGAGTTGATTTCAAATCTTTCTTCGCAATATGCTCGTGCAACTAACGAATATAACTCTGCACAAATCATTGCAGGCGCAACAAAGACTGCAACTGGTTATGGAACAGACATCACCGCAGCTGAACTTCTTACATGGATTTCAAATGGCGCAGTCAGCGTCTATGAAAACACATTTAAGTTTGCAGATGCAATCGTTGTTTCACCTGCAATGTGGGGTCGCATCATGTCATTCAACGATGCAGGCCGACCAATCTACAACGCTTTGCAGCCAATGAACGCAGCTGGAAATGCACAACCACGTAGCCTTCGCGGATCAGTGAACGGCATCGATCTTTGGGTCGATACAGCTCTCACAGGTACAGGCGATGACTCAATGTACGTCATCAATCGCGATGCGTACACATGGTACGAAAGCCCACGCCTAGAACTCCGCACGAACATCATTTCAGATGGTTCAATCGGAATTCTCATGTACGGCTACGGCGCAACAGCGACAAAGATCGCTGCCGGTGCTTACGCTTTCAATAAGGACTAATCCCACCCATTAATCATCGGCCGGGTCTCTCCCGAACCGGCCGAGTCGAAGAAAGGATCAGAGATGCCATACATCATCACGGCTGATGAACTACGTGCAGTGCTTGGCGTCTCTGATTCCCTTTTTCCTGATGCGTATCTAGATCAGGTGATTGATAGCGCAGAGGCAACAATCTTGCCGATGCTTACTCAATATCAAAGCGCAGTCGTTGCAACGACCATCAAAAATGATGTGCTTTACATCGACACCCTACGTCCGAATTTTTTCGTCCAGGGGCAAGGGGTCATTCTCGCCGGCGTCGGTAATGGACTCGATGGCCCATATACAGTCAGCACTGATTCCGTCAAGCCTTTCCAGGTCAGCTGCGTAGTAGATGAAGCCGATCGCATTACCACCCCAGTGATTCCGGCGGGAACGATCACACTCGATGGCGGCTCGGCCGCTGAAATCTATGCCAACGTAGCCCCAGTTAAAACGGCGGTACTTATCGTCTCAACAGAAATCTTCCAAAGCGTCACAGCCCCAGGTGGCCAAATTGAAGGCGTTGATTTTGCCCCAACGCCATTCCGCATGGGTCGCAGCTTACAAAATCGTGTGATTGGTTTAATTTCTGCATTTTACGATGTGGACTCAATATGCCAGTAACATCATTACTCGATGTCCGTACCGAATTGGCTACGGCTCTTTCAGGCGTTGCGGCATCGGTCTATCCGGTAGCCCCCGAAGCGGTTATCCCGCCAGCCTGCGTCATCATTCCCGATTCACCCTGGCTTGAAAGCACTTTGCTCAATAGTGCAGTCACCAAAGTCAAAGTCAATTTTATCGTGACGGCAGCCGTTGCGAATAACGCAAATTCAGGTGCTTTGGATCAACTCGAAGCACTTATCATCAGCATTTTGGGGGCAATGCCCGCAGGATACGTGGTCGGCGATGTCCAAAGGCCGTCAATCGTTTCAGTCGGTGCGTCAAATTTGCTCGTTGCAGATTTGAATGTCTCGACTTATTTCACACAGGAAAACAACTAGGAGACAAAATGGCAACGACTATCATCACAGGTAGAGACATCACATTCACCATTGATGGTGATACGTTTGATGCTCAAGCTACTTCAGCAACACTCACAATCGATTCGACGATTAATACCTATCAGACACTCGATGGTAAGGCGTATTACACCACCGATACACAGGGTACTTTCGCGGTCGAAATGCTTCAGGATTTTGGCGCAGCGACTTCACTTTGCGAAGCTCTTTGGAACGCAGCTGCGTCTGCACCAAATACAGCTTTGCCAGTGCTTTTCACAGTTGGCGGCGTTGCATACGCTTTCGACGTTCAGCCAATTTTCCCTGCACTCGGTGGAACTGCACCTGATGCCCTAACTGCATCACTTTCATTTACCTGCGTGA
>JACCDX010342280.1_pt1 | contig 14044 bp, 11 predicted proteins | sample 7449681 | NCBI WGS metagenome assembly JACCDX01 (sample SAMN15323450, study PRJNA562643) | freshwater metagenome | isolation source: river surface water | place: USA:Blue River Watershed | collected 2017-08-18
AGGTCGGGCAGCGCATCCAGCGGGGTGCGCCACAGCGACCACAGCCCCCACAGCGCGATGCCGGCAGCGGCCAGCAGCACCAGCAGCCGGTTCGCGATCGATGCGCGGATGACGGCGGCGATCATTTTGCGCTCCCGGGCATGCGCTCGACCTTGTCCAGCAAGTAGCCGTCGTCAGTCTCGCGGAAGCTGAAGTGCACGCGGTCGCCGCGCTTGAACTGGCTGAATGCGTCCGGCGAAGGCTTGGCGAAGTCCATCGTCATCGCACCCCATTTCAGTGCCGGCACCGGGTCGTGCGCGAGCGTCAGCGCCTCGGGCGTCACTTGCTCGATCCGCCCGGTCGCGTGGTGCAGCGGCACTGCGGCAGCCGGTGCTGCAGCCGGCGGCGCATCGGCAAACTTCGCCAGCGCGGATTTCAGGCTGGCCTCCGAGTCGATCAGGAACTGGCCCGAGACGATCACCCTCTGTCCTTCGCCGAGGCCGTCGAGGATCTCGGTATCGTCGCCATGCTCGCGTCCGGCCGTCACCGTGACCGGGCGGATCGCGTTCTTCTCGCCGACCACCAGCACCACCGAACGACGGCCGGTATGAATCACCGCTTCGGTCGGCACCAGCAGCTTCGGCGCGCCGGCCGGTTCGGCGAGGCTGACTTGCATCAGCAGTCCGGGCGTCAGGCTGCCGTCGCGGTTGTCGATCTCGAGCCGCGCCTGCACGGTGCGCGTGGCCGTGCTGACCTGCGGCAGGATGTCGCGCACCGTGCCGGCATAGCTGCGCCCGGGCAGGCCGGCGAAGCGCGCGCTTGCCTTCATGCCGGGTCGCAGCAAGGGCGCGAGCGTCTCCGGTACGTCGGCCAGCAGCCACAGCCGGCCGAGCCCGGAAATCTTCGCGATCGTCATGCCCGGCGACACCATCGCGCCGTCGCGCACCGGCAGTTCGGTGACGACGCCGCCGACCGGCGCATGCAGCGTCAGCTGCCGCTGCGGCTGGCCGCTCCTGTCGAGCTGCGCGATGACAGCCTCCGGAATCGACAGCGCGCGCATGCGCTGCCGTGCGGCGTCGGCCAGCTCGGCGTCGCCGGCGCGTTTCAGCGCGAGGTATTCTTCCTGCGGCGCGAGCCAGTCGGGTACGAACAGCGTCGCGATCGGCGCGCCGCGCTCAACGCGCTGCATCGGCGTGCGCGTGTGCAGTTTTTCGATATAGCCGGTCACGCGGCTCTGCACGACCTCGGCGAGGCTTTCGTCAAGCTGCGTGCTGCCGACCACGTCGACGCTCGCGCCGACCGTTGCCCGGCGCACTGTCGCTTCGCGCATGCCGAGGCTCTGCCGCATCGTCGGCGCGACGCTCACGCCACCGGCCGCAGCGGCCTCGTCTTCGTAGACCGGCACCAGCGGCATGTCCATGAACGGGCTCTTGCCGGGCTGGTCGAATTTCTGTCCGGGCACCATCGGGTCGTGCCAGTACAGCACCTTGCGGCCGGTTTTGGGATCGACCTTCGCATCGGATGCGGTGGCTGGCGTGCTTGCGGAATCGTGGCGACGGCCGGCGTAATAGCCGCCGGCGGCCAGCAATGCGCCGAGCAAGGTCAGCGCGATGGTTTTGGTCAGTGCCGGGGATGTCATGGCCGCACCTCCTGCAGCGGCAGCGCCAGCTGCGCCCATGCGAGCGCGGCATCGCGCTCGAGTTCGGCGATCTGCAGCTGCTGCTCGACCAGCATGCGGCGTGCGCTGAAGACCGACGACAGCGCACCGCTGCCGCCACGATACGCAGCCACCGCGAGGTCGACCGACTGCCGCGCCAGCGGCAGCGCCTGCTGCCGCAGCCAGGCCGCGCGTTCGGACGCCTGTGTCGTCGCCACCTGCAGCGCTGCCAGCTCGGCAGCGAGTGCGCGGCGTACCTCGTCATATTGCAGCCGCGCCGTCGTCGCCTGCGCGGCCTTCTCGGCAATGCTGCGGTCCTGCCGCTGTGCCGGGTTCACGGTCAGCGGGATGGTGACGCCGAAGGACAGCATGTTGGCGTAGGCACTGCCGCGCTGGCTGTACGCGAGCTCGAAGCTCCAGTCCGGTCTGCGTTCGGTGGTGGCGACCGCGACCTCGGACTCGGCCAGCTCGGTGCTGCGGCGGGCCTTCAGCAGCAGCGGATGATGCTGGTCGAGCTGTCCGTCGTGCAGCATCGCGGCGGGCAGGGTCAGCGGCGGCAGCGTGTCGTCGACCGCATCGACCGGGACTTGCACCCAGCGCTGCAGCGCGATGCGCGCGGCCTCCTTTTCCTGCGTCGCGCGGGCGCGTGCATCCTGTGCGCGGGTCAGCGCCAGCTGCGCCTGGGCGACATCGGCGGCGCTGGCCTTGCCGCCCCGGTGGGCGGCCTGCACGGCGGCGAGGTCATCTGCCGTGTGCTTCGCGAGCTCGGCCGCGAAGGCCTGTGCGCGCTGTGCGTGGCGCAGCTGTATCCATGCCTGCGCCGCCTGCGCGCGCGTGTCGGCCGCATGCATCGCTTCTTCGGCGCGCTGCAGTGCCACCATCTGGCCGGCGCGCGCGCTGCGGGCGGCGCGCTTGTCGGCCGAGACCCAGGACTGTTCGATGCCGATGCGGCGCATCGTCATGAAATCGCGGCTGAGGCTCCAGCGGTCCGGTCCTTCGACCGGCAGGTTGTCGATGCCGAGTTTCAGCATCGGGTCGGGCAGCTGGCCGGCCTGCGCGGCGGCCTCGGCGCTGGCCTGCGTGGCACTCTGCGCGGCCTGGTGGGCTGCCGAACGGTGCAGCGCATGCTGCACGGCCATCTCGAAGCTCAGCGGTGTGGCTTCGGCCTGCGCACGCTGCACCGGCAGCAGCGCCGCCAACAGCGCGGGCAGGATGGCGAACAGGGGGAGCCGCCTGAACGGGCGGCTCGGTGCAAATGAATCCATCATGGGCTCCGTAGTTGAACGCATTCACCGGCGACTGCATCAGCAGGCCGGCCCGGGGGTCAACGACAGAGGTGTCAGATGCGCAATCGCAGCGTGCGCAGGAAGGGCGGTGCGTGGGCGGGGAAGGCGGGCGCGGCAATGCGCTCGGACAGCGCGTGCCAGGACGGCGGTGCGGCCGGCGGCAGCAATTGTACGGAGACGACCTGCGGCAGCGCAGGCACGGGCGGGCTGCCGCTTTGCTCGAGCGCCTGCTTGTCGCCGCTATGGTGTTCGGCGCAGTGCGCGGGCATCTGATCGTCCATGCCCTGCGTCTGCAGGCCCGTCGCGATGCCGGCCAGGCCGGCCGGGGCTTTCGGGCACACATAAGCCGCCATCGCAATGCCGGAGGTCAGCATCGCGAGCATGACGAAGGCGGCGATTTGGCGGCCGAATGTGGCGACGAGGGTGCGCATGATGTTTCAGGAATCTTGCGGCCAGCGTAGCACAACCGGATGGCGCTGTAATGCCCTGCGAGGCAGGGCGGTTTCCTCGGTCGGCAGCCTGCCGCAGGGAAGCAGGGGTATCAAAATGCCCCTCGACTGACAATGCCAGTCGGTCAAGGCGGAAGGATTCAAAGACACTGGGTCCCGGCCTGCGCCGGGACGACGATTTTTGGGCTGTCTGCGCTTGAAACGTCGTCCCAGCCACCGCCCCAGCGACGGCTGGGGGCAAGCTGGGGCCCATGCTCACTCGCTGAAAGCTTCCGCCAGAAAAATGGCCTTAACTTTCCGAAAGAATTCTCCGAACCGGGGAGAGAAAAACTCATGCGCGAAGGCTCCGTGCGCCATGACTTCAAATCTTCCGGACTGTAGTGGGCCTGCGCCGGGACGACGATTTTTGGGCCTTCTGCGCTTGAAACGTCGTCCCGGCGAAGGCCGGGACCCAGCGACTTTCAGATTTTTCGTCGATCACGGAAATTTTTACGCGTGACTGACTGGCATTGCCTCGCCTGCGCTGTGCGGCGGGCTGTCGTTGCGCGCAGCTTCGGCGGCGAGCCAGGCGTGGGCTTCTTCTACCGTCGCACGCGCGATCTTCGCGACCCGGCCTTCCAGCCGCTTCCTTGCACCGCGTGAAAGGCGCAGGCAGGAACGCGCCGCGCCGCGCACCCAATCGAGCAGCAAGGCAATCGCGGCTTCGCGGTCGCCGGCGATCGAGTCGAGCTCATCGAGCACCGGCTGCAGGAAGGCCAGTGCCGGATCCTTGCCGATCATGAAGACCAGCGCGGAAAAGACGGCCGGGTCGCCCTGCATGTCATCGAGCTGCCGCGCGAGCAGTTTCAGCGGATTGGCGGGCGCCTTCGGGTGCGCTATCGCTTCGGCAAGGCTGGTATACGAGAGCGGCGGCGGATCGAAGGTGTCATGCAAGGTGATGCCTGCCTCATCGCCGATTCGCCAGACCGGTGGCTGCTCCTGCACTGACTCTGCTTGCCTGCGCATGAAGCGCGGCGTGTCATAAGTCGCATGGGCGGCGGCTGCGGTCATTGTGAAGCCGCCCCAGCCCGCGGCCAGCATGTTCGGCACCTGCTGCAGTTCCGGTATGCCATTGGCCTTGTCGGCTGCATCGCGCTGATGCACGAGGAAGAAATTCGTCTGCTCGGTGAGCAGCTGGTATTTGAGCGCGACTTCAAGCCGCTGGCGCGGATCGGCAATGTCATGCAGGCGCTGCGCTGCGCCGATCCGGGCCACCGTGCCATCGGCGTTCCAGTCGAGACTGTCCGGGCAGATGACTTGCTGCGCGCCGCTGTGCGTATCCGTGATCACGATGCGCGGCGCTTGTGCCGGCCGATGCGGCATTGGGTACCAGAGATGCAGCGTCTCGCCTTGGGCAAGCCGGTAGCGGCGGCGCGCCAGCCGGACGGTTTCGCCGGCCTCCACCGCCACATCATAGTCACGCACCGAGCGCATCTTCGCGACCAGGCGTTGCGCGGTGACGGCCATGTCTTCGCCGGGAGCGGCGAACTCTGCTGCACCCCCGCTGATTTCGGCAAGCTCGCGCACCAGGCTTGCGGCCGGCGAGCTGCCGACACCGATCACGTACACCTGATGGCCGGAATGGCGCGCGGTCGCAATCACTTCCTCGATCGCCCAGACTTCGCCGTCGGTGATCAGCAGGATGCCGGCCGCGTCCGGACGCGTTTCGCCGTCTTCCGTCAGCGCGATAACCTGTTTCAATGCAGACGCCAGCTCGGTGCCGCCCATGTCCGCCTCCGTCCTGCCGATGTCCTGCAACAGCTGTGACAGATTGCGCTTGCTCGCCGGGACCAGCCGGTCGAACACATGCTGCGTGTCGGAGCCGAAACGGCTGAACGACAGCGCGTCGTTCGGCCTGAGCTGCCTCGCCACGGTGGCCAGTGCCTCTTTCGCCAGCCGCATGCTGTCGCCTTCCATCGAACCCGAGCAGTCAACCAGCAGCTTCAGGCGCAGTGGCGCGTCCGGTCGCTCCAAGGACGGCAGGCGCGGCACGAGGCTGGTCAAGAGCGTGCAGGCGCCGTCGCCGCCCGGGTCGGGGCTGGCCAGCGTGGAGGTGACATTGTCGGCGTCGATCGTGAGGATGAAGTCGCGGTCGAGCATGGCCTGCTGCGCCAGCTGCACGGACACGCCGGCGGCCGTGGTCTGCTGGCTCACCGCATGGCTGGGGCAGGCGATGCGTCCATGGGCCAGCGGTCCGCGAATGTCGATGGCGAGGAAGAAGCGGTATTCCGCCAGCGGATCGACTGCGCCGATCATGCGCGAGACCAGTCCGCGGAATCCCGGGTCGCGCCCGAAGCGCGGCGCGATCGTGGTGGGCAGCGTGATGCGGGCGCCACCCTGGTCGGGGGAGAGCAGTTGGCCGTATTCGATCTCGATGATGGCTTCGTCGCCGTCCTTCAGGTTGCCGATGCGCGCGGAGTACAGGTCCTTGCCCTCGCGGACCAGCATCACCGGCAGGTCGCCTTCCTCGAAGGCCTGCTCGTAGCGCGCTTCGGCGTCGGATTTTTCGATCACGCTGCCCTGCAGCGTCTTGCCGTTCAGTTCGACGCGCATGCCGAGCAGCGTCGTGCCCCAGGCGAGCGGGAAGCCGTAGACGGTTTCGAGATCCTTGCCGGTGGTGTTGCGGTACACCTGCCGCAGCTTCATGCGCAACAGCAGCCCGTCCACTTCGCCATGGGCGTGCAGGGACTGGAGTGCGATGCGGCCGCGGCCGGCGCTGGCCCTCAGGCCGATTTTTTGTTCGTGATGGTTCATGGTCAGCTCTCTTCCTTTCCTTCATTCCGGCCAGTCCGACGCGGCAGGCGCACGGCATCGGCAGGCACGGGCGGGATGAAACGAGTCGCTGCGACAGCGGACATCGCAGGTTCCTGAGAACTCAGGCAGGCCCATTCTCGGGGGCGGGTGGCTCATGGCGTGAGCCATGGGGCGGCGGGTGGATTTTTTTCGGTGTTGGATGGGTGGCGGCAGGCGCGGCCCGCGTACGCACATCATTAAATGTCAATCTTTGATATTTCTTGATGTTTTTCGTATGATGGGCGAACGCTGTTTCTAGAGGTTTTCTATGGGTATCAACATCAATCTCACGCCGCAGCTTGAAGAAATGGTGCGGCAAAAAGTGAACTCCGGCCTGTATACGTCGGCCAGCGAAGTGGTGCGGGAAGCGCTGCGGCTGATGGAGGAAAAGGATCGCTTGCGCGAGGCGAAGCTCGATCAGTTGCGTCAAGACATACGGGAAGGATTGGCCAGTGGCCCCGCCACTGCCTGGGACGCGGCGGAGATGAAGCGGCAGGGGCGTGCGAAGCAATCCGCCAAGACCCGCGCCAAGTCATAAATTTCGATCGTTCTTCTTCGTCCACGCGCTCGGGACGACATCGCGGACATCTGGGGCTACATTGCCGAGGACAGCGAGTTGCAGGCGGATGCGTTCGTTGATCGTCTTGACGAGAAATTTCAACTCTTGGCTCGGCAGCCCGGGCTGGGTCGTGTCCGGCAGGAACTCGCTCTCGGATTGCGAAGTTTTCCGGTGGTGCGATAGGTCATTTACTACGAGCCGGTTCAGGAAGGCATCGCTGTTGTGCGCGTGTTGCACGGCGCATGTGATCTCGATGCGCAATTCAGTAGCTAGCCATGGGATGGATCGACGGTTTTGACCTTCGATTCGGTCTCCCTGAGCATCGCTGCAACCGAGCGTGACCCAACTTCCTCCTGACACCCGTTGTTTCGGGTGTCTTCAATGTACAAGGCGCCCCCCTTAACCTGCGCCGGCATGACGATATCGAGGAAAGACCGCCCGCCGTTGGCTTGCAAGCCAGGCCGCTTCGCGAGCGTGCCGCATGTGGCACGAAACTCTCGCTACGCCATCTGCATCGCCTCGGCGCAGGGTGAAGCGGGGGTTTCAGAGCGCACGCGCTCTGCCGGCTGAACGGCATCGACGTATTCGCCGATGCTCGGGCTGCAGGCCGGGACCCGATGTCTTTGAAGCAATTCGCCTGAATACAACCTGTCCACAGCGCTGAAATGTTGTCGTTGTTTCTCCGAAATCCTACTGGTATGATGACCGCACAAGTGATGAGTATTCCAACGTGGCGGGGGTGAAGCCACGGTACGGGTGGCCCTCCGGGGTTGCCGGTTGCGGTCAGGCGGGGGATCGCGGCGGAGCTTGGCCGCGCTGTCCCGAGGCGGGGCGATATCAGCAGGAGTGATGTCGATGGCAGGAAGTCCGGCGTTTCTTGTTCAGGCCGGACCGGCGGCTTGACGGGTTTGCAAGCGCCCGGCGGACGCCGATTTATCTCCTTTGGTGACTTTCCCGCAGGCCGCAGCGGCCTGCGGGACTTTTTCGGGTCCCACCGTCGGTTCGACGCTGAAGAGAAACCTTGTTGCGAATGTCCAGTGAACCTGAATGAAAGGAGGGTGCGGCGCCGGAGGGAAACCGCTCATGCAATTGTTCTTGATTTTCGAAGCTACTTTTTTTCACGACCAGTATTTCTGGCAGCGCGCAGCGCCAGGAGTCCCGGAAAACAAGCGTTATAAGAATAAGCAAGGAGATGGGAATGAAGCTGAAGTCCAATGTTTTGGCCGCATCGGTGCTGTTGGCAATGGCATCGACGGCGCTCGCAAGCGACTGGCCTGTGTACGGCGGCGATACGGGCAACACCCGTTACAGCGCCGCTGGCCAGATCACGCCGGCCAACGTGAAAGACCTGAAGGTGCAGTACGCGGTGCAGCTCGGCACCAACCGTTCGCAGGAATCCACGCCTATCCTGATCGGCGACATGCTGGTCGTGACCTCGTCCTACGGACCGAAGAACGTGATCGCGGTGAACGCGAAGACCGGCGACCTGAAGTGGAAGTACTCGCCTGAAGTCCCGCGCAACGTCGATCAGTTCGCCTGCTGCGACGTCGACAACCGCGGCGTCGCCCACGCCAATGGCAAGGTCTTCGTCGGCCGCCTCGACGCTAAGCTGACCGCGCTCGACGCGAAGACCGGCAAGGAACTCTGGACTTCGACGGTGATGGACTACACCCAGGGCGCGACGATCACCTCGCCACCGACCATCGCGAAGAACCTCGTCATCACCGGCTACGCCGGCGGCGAATTCGGCGTGCGCGGCGCACTGGTCGCCTATGACCAGAACACCGGCAAGGAAGTCTGGCGCACCCACACTGTCCCGGTCGGCAACGAGAAAAATGCGGACACCTGGAAGGGCGACTCCGGCAAGACCGGCGGCGGCACTGCCTGGCTGATCGGCTCCTATGACCCGAAGCTCAACCTCATCTACTACGGCACGTCGAACCCGGCGCCGTGGTCGGCCGGCGTACGCGGCAACGACAGCTCCGACATCGGCAAGTTCACCAACCTGTACACCGCCTCGGTGGTCGCGCTGAACCCGGACACGGGCAACATCCAGTGGCACTACCAGTTCACCCCGCATGATGCCTGGGACTATGACGGCGTGAACGAGCTGGTGTTCGCCGACATCCCGGTCGACGGCAAGAAGACTGCGGTCATCATGCAGGCGAACCGCAACGGCTTCTTCTACGTGCTCGACCGCGCTAACGGCAAGCTGGTCTCGGCCAAGCAGTTCGTCGACGGCGTGAACTGGGCGTCGGGCATCGACATGAAGACAGGTCGTCCGATCGAAGCGCCGGGCAACGTGAAGCGTCCTGGCTACAAGCGCAACGCGACTGACAGCGTGCCGAACCTCGTGGGCGGCAAGAACTGGTCGCCGATGAGCTACAACAAGCAGACCGGCCTGGTCTCCATCCCGAACAACAACATCGCGATGGACATGGAGGGCATCCAGGAAGAGTACAAGCGCGGCCAGTTCTACCTCGCCGTGAACTTCGACCTCGGCAAGTGGGGCCCGGGCGGCCATGGCGGCGGCCTGAAGGCATGGGATCCGGTGAAGCAGAAGGAAGTCTGGTTCTACAAGGAGCCGCTGCCGCTGTCGGGCGGTACGATGACCACTGCGTCGGGCCTGGTGTTCCAGGGTGATGTCGCCGGCAAGTTCCGCGCGTTCGACGCCAAGAACGGCAAGATCCTGTGGGAGTTCAACACCGGTTCGGGCATCATGGCCGCGCCGATGACCTACACCATCGACGGCAAGCAGTATGTCGCCATCGTGTCGGGCCGTACCCAGTCGATCCCGGCGTTCTACGGCGAGATCGGCGAGAAGATGTACGCGGCCAGCCCGGAAGGCGGCACCATGTTCGTGTTCGCCCTTAACTAAACCGGAGAGGAAGTGATGCCCAAGTCGTTTGCAAACCAGATCTCGCGCGCGGCAACGATGGCACTGGCCATGGCCGCGGTGTGTTCGGCGTCGATGGTCGCCGCCGAGCCGCTGCGAGTCTGTTCGGATCCTGACAACCTGCCTTTCAGTAAATCCGACGGGCCCACCCGGGGCCTGTACATCGAGCTCGCCGAACTGGTGGGCAAGCGCTTGGGCACACCGATCGAATACTCGTGGTACCTGACTTACAACCAGCGTCGCGCACTGCGCAATACCATCGACGGCTGCGACGCTTACTTCGCGCTGCCCGCCAGCGCCGAGTACAAGGCGGCCGGCGTGATGCGCACGCAGGCCTTCCTCGATGTCAGCTATGTGATCGCATCGAAGCGGGATGCTCGCTTCGGCTCGACGGAAGACCTGAAGGGGCGACGCATCGGCGTCACCTTCAGTTCGGCCGCGCAGGTCGTGCTTTCCAACCTGGGCGGCATCGAATTGCGCAGCTATCGCAGCACCGAGGATGTGTTCGCCGCGATCAGCGCCGGCGAGATCGATGCCGGCATGGTCTGGGGCCCGCACGCGGGCTACCTGAATATTTCCGAATTCAATAATCAGTGGCAGTTGACCCCGGTGACGGGCCACGGCCTTTCGGGCCAGATTGCGGTGGCGGTCCCGAAGGGCAAGGACGCGATCAGGGAGAAGATCGAGGCGGCGCTGTCGGCGCTGCGGCCCGAGATCGACCAGCTGCGGATCAAGTACGGTTTCCCGCAGGGCGTGCCGCTGGCCTTTGACGGCAAGGCGTCATGGCGCAGCATCGCCGCCGAGGTGGCCGCCGGCCGTATCGACGGTGGCGAGCCGACCGTGGCCGGGCAGGGGGGCGCAAAGCGCAGCCTCGCGGGTGCCGATGCGGACGATTTCCGCAGCCACCTGCGCAAGGTGGCCGACGAGTCCATCAATGATTACCGCGCGGTGTTCAACAGCCGCTGCTCGCACTGCCATTCGCAGAATGGCGCGAGCCCGCAGCCTGAGCGCGACCTGCGCCGGCTGAGCAGCCGCTACGATGACAAATGGAAGGACGTCGCGCGCGCGACGATCCATAATGGGCGGCCTGACTATGGCATGCCGGCCTGGGGCGGCAGCCTTTCATCGGGTGAAATCGACAACCTGATCACGTATCTCGAGACCATACAGAAGAAGCGCTGACATGAAAAAACTGTTTGCCATGATGCTTTTGCTGGGTTCGGCCCAGGCCTTTGCACATTGTCCCGATCCGGTGACCTGCGAGATGAAGGCGATCGACGCCACGCTGGCCAGCTCCACCGCGAAACCGGAGACCTTGCAGAAGGCGAAGGAGTTGCGCGCCGAAGGCCAGAAGCTGGCCGACGAAGGCCGCGAGCGCGAGGCGGTGAAGGTGCTGAAGGAGGCGCGCAAGCTGCTGAAGGAAGCTTCCTGAGCGCTGCTACTCAGGCAAGTCCTGCGGGCGCCGCCCGGAGCGCGCAGGACAGTACTGAAAATAGGTGCAATGGCAATGTACTTCTGGTACAAACTAGCCCGGTCAATATCTGCGCCTAAACTATGCTGACCTCGGAATTCATTGAAGAGAAAATCGTGCTCCACATCAGGGAACTGGTCGCTGCCGACAAGCTTCCGAAAGACGTCGATGTGATGCTGGCATCAAGCCTCGGCGACCTGCCGCTCGACAGCCTCGATCTGCTGACGCTTGCAATGAAGCTCGAAGACGATCTGGGCCACCCTATCGAGCTGGACGCCATCGACGAATCGCTGAGCCTCAGGGAGCTGGCGCAGGCGCTAAACGGGCTCGCCAAATAACCAGTCGAGGTGCTGCTCGAATTCGCCTCGGGCGATCAGGGTCTCGGGCGTGTCGTGCATGCAGTTCTCCACCGGTATCACCTCGACGCCCTCCACGTCCTTGAGATGTAGCGCCAGTTCGAGGTCGCGGTGTGATTTGGTGCCGGCGATCACACGCCGCCTTGCAGGTGCCTCGGGGAGCAGACGCGCCAGATCGCGCAAGTAACGTTGGTCAAACCTTTCCTTTACCTGCCGGGAGATGAACCAATCGGTCGGCAGCGTCGAATCGAGCGAAAAATCGGTGGGGAAGGACAGCCCGAGGTATCCAGCGCATTCGATTCTGGCAGACACGTAGCAGCTCGCAAAGCCGCCGGACGAATATCCCATCGGGTAGATGCGGTCGCATGACTTCTGCGCGGCGAAGCTGCGTATGCTGTCAGCCAGCTGGTCCAGATCGCTGCCGAACTGGTGCGCCCCGCCGAGGTAGTTGGCCAGCGTGGAGTCTTTCAGAAGCAGGACCGATACCCCGAATTTTTTCAGGATTGCCAGCAGGACGATATTGGCGACGCCGAAATTATTGAACATCGTGGTGAACACGACTGCCAGTTTATTGCGGGCCGTGCTCCCTTCCATGAATACGAAGTTGTCCAGTGCGTACAGTGACCGGGTCAATTCCGCATCGCCGCGCATTGCCGACAAGCCGTCGAGCCTGTCGGTCTGGTCGCACAGATTCAGAAGCTTCTCGAAACGACTTTGTGCATCGGGATGCGCAAGTTTGCCCTGTAAAGCGCGTACGAAGCTGCGGGCAGCCGGATGCGCGTTCAGCGCCAGTTGGCTGGCGATCATCAAGGCCTCTCGTAAGTCGAGGCGATCTTTTTTCAAACGGGCAGAGAGTTCGGCCAGCAGTTCAGGAGAATGCTGTAACGGACTTCGGAATGTCAGGTCTGCGGGCAGCGAGTTACGGTCCAATTTCTACTTTCAGGCTTCGTGGTCTGATGAACAGGACGGTCATGGCCAGATAATCCTCGCGAGTCTCGGGCATGTCGGTTTCCATCGTCAGGTTCGATGAAAGGATTGTAACGTCCAGACTGGCCAGCTTGGTCGTGACCATCGACCACACGGCATTCGCGATCGGACGGCCGAGGCATGCATGTTCGCCCATGCCGAAAAACATCTCGTCGTTTTCCTCGCGAGAGTATCCCTTGGAGTGCAATACACAGCGCGTGGCCTGATGCGAATCGGCATCGGCATGCCCGCTATCCAAGGTCAGGATGCGATCTGTCGAAGGCACGGCACTGACAGGATAACGCTTCGGGTAACTCGTATTCTTCAGCGATTTTCCAAGATTCGCGGAAAATACGGCGTGCAGGGAAAGGCCCATGCTGCCGATCAGGGGCGTGGCGCCGAGCACATTTTGGCCGAGCACGATCAGCCGTTGGTCGGCAGTGTTCGGCTCGGACTCGATGAATTCGCGAAGCCGTTCGTTGGTCTCCATGCGTTCTTTCAGGCGAGACCTGTCGTCGAAGAGCTTGGTGGCTTTGTCCGACAGGTCCTGGTCTATCGTGAAACTCGTCCCGTTGTGCACGAACATGGCATTCCGAAGCGGGCGAATGAAATCTTCGATCAAATCCACCGAACGTCCCGGAGCCAGCAATTCCGGAAGGCCATCCACGATCTGCTGCGCCGCGCACTCCTGTGGTTCTCGGGCTGCAGACAGGTTGATCGCCATCGACCGGCGAACGTCGGCATGCCGGCTGCCATGAAGGAATACGGGAAGCGTTTCGAGCAAACGGATGGTGGGAGAAAAATCGACGCCGAGGCGCTTGCCAATGATCCGGTACTGCTCTGCCATCGAAAAGGGCTGGTGGTCTTTGGACTTCAACAGGCGTTTTGATTCTGCAAAGCTATCGGTTAACGCGATTTCGGGCATCGCCGGTACTCCATGGGATTTGCTGTCAGATGAATCCGCGTCATATTGCGGTTGGCTGTAGCAAACCGCGCCGGCAGGATTCATGCTGAAAGCAAAAGACCGGCGCGAAGTTTGCTTCTTTTGAAATAGTGTATCGCCAGATGATCTCCGGGCGATGAAAACCATGCGCTGGTGTGGCAGGGACTGCCTGCGGAACGGGAGAGGGGAGCGCCGACGCGCCGGGCGCAAGCCCGGCGGCCGGTGAAATGGAGGATCAGTTGCCGTTCGACGGCAGGCGCTTCACCAGCAGCAGTGCCACCACGCTGATCGCCGCCATGCCCGACAGGTAGTAGCCGACATACTGCAGGCCATAGTGCGTGGCCAGCCAGGTGGCGATGTACGGTGCGAACGACGCGCCAACAATCGCCGACAGGTTGAAGCCCAATGAGGCCCCGGTGTAGCGCACTTCCGCCGGGAACAGGTCCGACATCAGCATGCCCAGCGGGCCGAAGCACATGCCCATCAGCGCCATGCCGATCGACAGCGCCAGCACCGTCGTCAGGCTGCCCGCTGCCAGCATCGGGCCCAGCACCAGGCCGAGCAGTGCGATGCCAACGGCGCCGATCGTCAGCGCCGACGTGCGGCCGAAGTTGTCCGACAGCTTCGCTGCCACCGGGATGAACATCGCG
>JACCDX011440051.1_pt1 | contig 14042 bp, 13 predicted proteins | sample 7449681 | NCBI WGS metagenome assembly JACCDX01 (sample SAMN15323450, study PRJNA562643) | freshwater metagenome | isolation source: river surface water | place: USA:Blue River Watershed | collected 2017-08-18
GATCGACTGGAATGCGCTGCCTGAACTACCCGACGAGGTCGAAGATGCAGTCGTTCAGGTGATGACCTACCTGATCGAGAATGAAAACGCGGCGCTGCTGGTGCCGGCACGTCACCTAGGTCATGTGCATCCGCATTTCCGTGAAGTGATGCAGCTGCTCGCGATACAGTGTGCCGACGAGGCACGCCATGTGGAAGTGTTCACGCGCCGTGCGACGCTCAGGCGCAGCAACCCGGCCTTGTCGGGTGCCGGTGGACAGGCCTCATTGAAGACCCTGTTCGAGGCCGGTGATTTTTCCAGCAGTGCCTTCCTGTTGTCAGTACTCGGCGAGGGCAGCTTCGTGAACCTGCTGAACTTCCTGCACCAGTACGCGCCGGATCCGGTGACCTCGCAGATTGCGCGCCTGGTCGCCCGCGACGAAGCGCGCCATGTCGCGTTCGGCATGGCCCACCTCGAATATCGCCTGTTGCAAGACCCCGGCTATATCGCGTCGCTGCGCGCAGCGGTCGAGCAGCGCTACGACGTGCTCGCGTCCAGCGCGGGACTGAATGAAGAAGTGTTCGATGCGCTGATCCTGCTGGCTGCCGGAGACACCACGCCTGCGGCCATTGCGAAAGGCTTCGCGCGTGTGCAGCAGCTGAAGCAGGACATGGGCACCGGACGCAAGGCAAGGCTCACGCGCCTGGGCTTCGCGCCCGACGAGGCAGAGCGGCTGTCGGGCATGCACACCCGGAACTTCATGTAATCCACCGCCAGATACCTTGTCCCGGTTTACGCCGGGACATCGTGTCCTCAGTGATGCTGCTCCATGCGAGACACCTTCAGCGTGTCCGGCATCCTCAGATACACCAGCAGCGACACCGCAATGCACGCAGTCGCATACCAGTAAAACCCGCTCTCCATCCCCGCCTGCTTGAAGCTGAGTGCGACCGCATCAACGGTGCCGCCAAAGACCGACACGGTGAGCGCATACGGCACGCCAACGCCGAGCGCGCGTACCGAGGTCGGGAACAGTTCGGCTTTGATGATGCCGGTGATCGATGTATAGCCGGACACGATCACCCAGGCACCACAGATCAGCAGCCAGGCCAGCCATGGGCTCTTCACCTGCGACAGCGTGGTCAGCAATGGCACCGTGCACAGCACCCCCATCACGCCGAACCACAGCAGCAGCGGCTTGCGTCCAACGCGATCCGACAGCGCGCCATAGACAGGCTGCAGCAGCAGCGCGACGAGCAGGTAACCCAGCACCACCATCGTCACCTGCGCATCATCGAGGCCGACCGACAGCTTCAGGAATTTCTGCATGTAAGTGGTGTAGGTGTAGAACGCGCTGGTGCCACCGATCGTGATGCCCACCACCAGCAGCAATTCGCGCCAGTGCGCGAGCAAAGCCTTCATCGTGCCGCCGGCGGACGCCGCGACCTGATCGCTGCCCTCGTCTGTGGCCGCACCTGCGCTGGCCTGCGCCGCCCGATAATGATCGGTTTCGTGCATGTCGCGCCGCATGAACAATGCATATACCGACAATGCCGCGCCGATCACGAAGGGGATGCGCCAGCCCCAGGCCTTCAGATCGTCCGGCGTCAGGAACACCTTTTGCAGCAACAGCAGCAGCACGATGGCCATCAACTGACCACCGATCAGCGTCGTGTACCAGACACCGGAGTAAAAGCCGCGCTGCTTCGGTCCGGCCATCTCGGCCAGGTAGGTCGCGCTGGCGCCGTACTCGCCGCCCTGCGACAGCCCCTGCAGCAGGCGCGCCACCACCAGCAACACGGTCGCAGCCGCGCCAATGTCGGCATGCGTGGGGCTGCAGGCAATCAGCAGCGAGCCAAAGCACATCAGCAGCACGGACACCATCAGCGAGCGACGGCGGCCGTAGCGGTCGGCGACCCAGCCAAACAGCACACCCCCCAGAGGCCGCACGATGAAGGCAGCGGCAAACACGGCGGCGGCCGACAGCTGCTGCGCAACCGGATCAGCGGACGGAAAGAAGGCCGGCGCGAAGTACAGCGCAAACGCGGTATACGCATACACGTCGTACCACTCGATCAGGTTGCCGATCGAGCCGACCAGGATAGCCTTGACGCGATGGCGCGGCGTCGCATCATCGATGGCAGCAATGTCTGTGAGGGCTGGGGTGGCCGTAGCGCCGGTCGCAGACCCAATCGCAGGCAAAGATCGGTCGGATGTCGCCTCGGGCGTCATGTTCAGTCTCCGTTGAAATGGGGCGAGGATCTGGTCTCGTACTCGCCGCCCGCTGCAGGCAGGGCCTTCATCAAACCGGCGGCACGATGTTGAATTCGTGGCATCATAAGCCTTAACGCGATCAGGAGACGCATCGCCCACCCCGGGCCGATGCCAATACAACAAAAATCACGGCGCAAAAATGTCAGCGATATCCGCAGTAACCAGCGCTCATCCGCACTTCAGCGTACTGTTCATCTGCATGGGCAATATCTGCCGCAGCCCGACCGCGCACGGTGTCTTCCGTGACCGCGTGCGTCGCGCCGGGCTGGAACACCTGGTTGAGGTGGATTCGGCCGGCACGCACAACTACCATCCGGGTGAAGCACCCGACCGCCGCAGCCAGCGCGCCGCAGCCATCCGTGGTTACGACTTGTCGGACCTGCGCGCGCGTCAGATCCGCGACGATGACTTCGAACGTCATCAATTGCTACTGGCGATGGACTGGGACAACCTCGCACTGACGGAAGAGCTGTGCCCGCCGTCCCAGCGTCGCAAACTGCGGCGGCTGACGGAATTCTGCCGCCGCCATGATGCAGCCGTGGTACCGGATCCGTATTACGGCGGTGATGCCGGCTTCATGCATGTACTCGACCTGATCGAGGATGCCTGCGACGGCCTGCTCGCGCATGTACAGCAACAGCTACAACGATCGACCGATCAGGTCGCGACCAACGGAGCGCTGCAATGACCAAGTCCAGGCTGACACTGCTGATCCTGCTGGGTGCAATTGCCGTGATGGCGATTGCCTATCTGATGGGTGTCCTCTCACTGAACCTCGGTCGCGGCAGTGGCCCGCAATACCAGACACGTGGCACATTGGATGCCGCATGTGATGTCATCGTGCAGCGTCCGGTGGACGGACTGGGACAGCCTTTCGAGACCGGCAAGCTGACGCTGCCGGTCGTGATCGACCTCGATGAAATGACGGGTGCGTATGCCGGTGAATATGCGATCTCGCTGAATCGCAAAGGTACGCTGCGCGTGAATGGCGACACGCTGGAGATCGTGCGGCAGGCGATGTTCAAGCGCTATGGCATCACGATCCAGGGCGAACATGCGGAACTGAACCGCAAGACCGGCGAATTTCGCCAGTGGCTGGACCTCGGCAATGACAAGAACCTGTACCTGATGACGGGCAAATGCCATCGGCGCGACAATGCACCGTTCTGATGACGGCGTGACTTATCGCACTTGATTCACCGGACCTGATTCACCGGACTTGATTCACCGGACTTGATTCACCGAACTCGAAGCATCATCATTTTTTCAGACGCTTGCGCAGCGACTGCAGCACACCGTAGGCACGTGGCCAGTCGTCACGCACCGTATTGCGCAAGCGGCTCAGCCAGCGGCTGTCATCGCGATGCAAGACCACTTCCACCTTGTTGAAGCGCATGCTGCGGCGTGATGCATGCGGCCGCACATTCCACTGATAAGGATGCGAGACCGGCACATAGTGCGCCGTGAACGAACGTCGTGAACAGCGGGGGTCGGCGGTCGGCAAGCTGCCATGGATAGTCTGCGATGACCACAGCAGCACATCCCCCTGCCGCAATACCGGTGCCAGACAATCCAGCGGACCATGGCGAACGAAGTCCGCCATCCTTTCCTTGTACTCGGGCGTATTCGGATCGCCGTCCTCACCGGGAACACGCATCCGGTGGCTGCGCGGCAGCACGAAGAAGCGTCCGGCCTCGGGATCAATGTCTTCGGCGGCAACCCAGACACCGATCATGCTGCCTGCATGGCCAGAATCGATGTAATGACCATCGCGATGCGCCCAGGTCGTCTGATTACCATCGAAGTACATGGTATGCACGATGCGCGCCGGTTCGCCGCACAGCACGCGCATCGCACGTTGTATCGTCGGATGCGTGAGCACATTCAGACCTGCTCGCCGGAACCCTGCATATTTACGCTCGGACAGGTCTTGCAGGTTCATGATCGGGTATTGCATGAAGCCGGCCGGCGTGTAGACATGACGTTCAAACTTGCCTGACGCATGGCGCTCGAAAAAACCCAGATGATCCGGCAGCACCTCGCGCCGGAAAGCGGCAATACCCGTCTGACACAGCCGCGGTGTGACGGCATGGCGCAGCACAATGCAGCCTTCTTCGTCGAACCATGCGCGAAAGCGCTCGGGCGCATCCAGTGAAGGATACGGGTCAGCGATATAGCCGCGTGGCGTGTCGAGCACCGTGCTGCGCGGCAGTACCACAGGTGTCAGCGCCGGCATGGACACCGTATCGGCCCAGGGATCAGTCGTCGTGGAAGAACGCGCAGGCTCGTCGGCCTGTGCCAGTGCTTCATGAATAGCCATCGGTCGTTGCGTGCCGCAGAGAGTGTAGGGACGCTGTGAGTCTAGCCAGTGCAGCATCTGTGCCTTTGTGGAGGCACAAGGGCCGCTTTGGCAAACAGCGTGTCACATCATGCGCAATCATGATCGCCGTTGCGACTACAATCGCAGCGTGATGCCTTCTTCTCCGATCAATGACATGAACCATACGCGCCCCCAGGACAAGCCGCTGGTGGTCGCGCTGTCCGGCACACTGGCGCTGGCGATCGCGATGGGCATAGGCCGCTTCGCCTTCACGCCATTGATGCCAATGATGCTGCACGACGGCCTGCTCGACATCACGGCTGCCAGCTGGCTGGCCAGCGTGAATTACGTCGGCTACCTGGTCGGCGCACTGCTGTGCACCGTACAGCCGGCCTTGTGGCGTCGGCTGGATTGGTCGCCACTGCGGGCCTCGATGATGCTGAAACTGGCCCTGCTGGCCACCTGCGTGCTGACGGTCGCGATGGCCGTGCAGGAACCGCGTGCCTGGCCCTGGTTGCGGTTCGTGGCCGGCATCGCATCGTCATTCGCTTTCGTGTTTACGTCGGCCTGGTGCCTTGGCCATCTGTCGCGACTGAACGTGCCGCAGGCTGGCGGCATCGTGTATGCGGGCCCGGGTGTGGGTATTGCCGTCAGTGGCTTGCTGGCGACTGCGATGGTGCAGCTGTCATGGACATCGTCATCCGGCTGGCTGGCTTTCGGGGCATTGGCGGTGCTGCTGACGCTGCTGGTATGGCGCGTGTTCACGCATGACGACGCTCCAGCGCTTGCTACCCAGGCGGCGAATGCCGGCCATGCTGCCCAGACCCACGCGGTGAGCCGTCATGGCACGGCTGAGAAAGCGGCGCTGACGCTTGCCTACGGACTGGCCGGCTTCGGCTACATCATCACCGCCACCTTCCTGCCCGTGATTGCGCGCGCTGCGCTGCCGGGCTCGGTCTGGCTGGATTTGTTCTGGCCCATTCTTGGCATCGGCGTCGCGGTGGGCGCGGTACTGGCCTCGCGCATCCCTGCGCATGTGGACCAGCGCCTGCTGCTGGTGGGCTGTTATCTGATGCAGGCGGCTGGTGTGATGATGGGTGAATGGCTGCCGACGCTGGCCGGCTTTGCGCTGGGCAGCATTCTGGTCGGGCTGCCGTTCACGGCCATTACCTTCTTTGCGATGCAGGTCGGCCGTCGGCTGCATCCACAATCGGCATCGACCATCATCGGCTTGCTGTCGGCATCGTTCGCACTGGGCCAGATCATCGGCCCACCTGTGGCGGCCTTCCTGCTGGCACGCGCGCCCGATCATGCAACGGGTTTCAGCTGGTCATTGCAGGTCGCGGCCCTGACCCTGGTGGCCGGTGCGGCGATCTATGTGTGGATGGTGAAACGCTTCAGGCGGGATTGAAGCCGTGGGGATACGACCGCGTTGAAGTGAGTGCATGACACAGGTGCATAGAGGGCCAGCGCTGCCGAGGAAGTTGGCAGCGACCGCTGTCGTACTGGCAGCGAGCCTTATTTGGCCAGCGGTGGTTCGTTGTAGAGCACCGTGATGCTGATACGGCGATTACGCGGATCGCCCTTGTCATTCGGATTGAACGGTGCGGTATCAGCCACGCCCTCAATGCGCGCGACGCGGCCGGCACCGACGCCGCCCTGTTCCAGCATGCGGCGCGTGGCCTCGGCCCGCTCGATCGATAGCGACCAGTTGGTGCGCTCGCTGCCTTCCGGGAAAGGCACACTGTCGGTATGGCCCTTGACGGCCATCTTGTTGGGCATGCCAGCCAGCGCTTTCGTCACTTCACTGATCAATTGCTTCGCACGCGGCTGCATGGCTGCATTACCACTGCCGAACATCGAGAAGTTGGCCTTGTCGATGATGTCGATGCGCAAGCCATCTTTTTCGCGCGTGAAGCTGACCTGCCCTTTCAGATCCGACAGCTGAGGGTTCTCCGATAGCTGCTCCTGAATTTCCTTTTCGAGCTTGTCGAGTTTTTCTTTCTCGGCCTGCGCAGCAATCTGCTGCTTCTCTTCTTCGGTCAGGTTCTTTGCGTACTTGGGATTGGGCTTGTCGTTCTGCGAGGTGCCGCGGTCATCACCTTTGCCTGCCTCGGCACGCGGCGTCACGCGCTCCAATAAGGCCGCTTGCTGCGGGTCGGATGGCAAGGTTTCGGGATCGATGATGGAGCGGCCGCCGAACATGCCATTCGAGCCTGCGGTCTCGCCCATGCCCGACACTTTGAGGTCGGTCTCCTGGAAATATTCAGCAACACCGGCGCGCTGGTCCTCGGGCGTTGCGCCCAGCAGCCACATCAGCAGGAAGAAGGCCATCATCGCCGTCATCATGTCGGCCAGCGCGATCTTCCATGCACCGCCGTGCGCGCCGGCATGGCCGTCGTCAACGACCTTTTTCCAGATGACAGGGGGCTCGGGCGGCTTTTCGTCTTCGGCCGGCGCTTCAGGAGGCGCACCCTCGGCAGCCGCCGCCGCAGCTGCTTGCGCGGCGGCGTCCTGATCGTCGGGTTTCTTGTCTTCGTCAGCCATGGTCTGGAAAGCGCTCGGTGTTGCCGTCATGCAGACGACAACGGGCACCGCATCATGCGGCTATCCTTGGGAGAGTCGGCACGAAGCCGGCTCGCTAAAGGTTTAATTGCCGGAAATATAGTGGAAAAGCCCGGCCGCGACCAGTCGGGCTTGCCGGATTGCTATCAGCCAGCCTCGCCCGGCTTGAGCTCGAAGTTGGCCAGCGTCTCCAGCGCCTTCACCATCGCCGAGTGATCCCAGCCTTTGCCGCCATGCGCGACGCAGCTGCTGAACAGTTGCTGAGCGCTGGCCGTATTAGGCAGCGACATGCCCAGCGAGCGCGCGGCATTCAGCGCCAGGTTCAGGTCCTTCTGGTGCAGCTCGATGCGGAAGCCCGGATCGAAAGTGCGCTTGATCATCCGTTCGCCATGCACTTCGAGGATGCGCGACGACGCGAAGCCGCCCATCAGCGCCTGCCTCACCTTCGCAGGATCGGCGCCTGCGCGCGCGGCGAACAGCAGCGCCTCGGCCACCGCCTCGATATTCAGCGCGACGATGATCTGGTTCGCGACCTTCGCCGTCTGGCCATCGCCATTGCCGCCCACCAGCGTGATGTTCTTGCCCATCAGCTCGAACAAGGGCTTCACGCGCGCAAAGCCGGCGTCGGTCGCGCCGACCATGATGGTCAGTGCCGCATTCTTTGCGCCGACTTCGCCGCCCGATACCGGGGCGTCGACATACTCGCAGCCCAGCGCATTGATCTTCTGCGCGAACTCGCGTGTCGCGATCGGCGAGATCGAGCTCATGTCGACCACCACTTTGCCTGCCGTCAGGCCGGCGGCAACGCCATGCTCGCCGAACAGCACTTTTTCCACATCCGGCGTATCCGGCAGCATCAGGAAAATGATGTCGGCTTTCTGCGCGACCTCAGTCGCATTGGCGCACACCTGCGCGCCGTCTTGCAGCAGATAGTCCGGGGTCTTGCTGCGGGTATGCGTGTGCAGCTTATGGCCAGCCTTCAGCAAGTGCTGAGCCATCGGTCCGCCCATGATGCCGAGGCCGATGAATCCGAGTGTCAGTGGTGTCGTCATGTTCTTGTCGTTGTTGTTGGGGGAAGCGGTCGAATTATGTCATGCGCGCGCCATTCTCAATGGGCGACGCCCTGTCCTCCCGCCGGCAGCTGATGGTAATACGCGGCGAGGTTCTCGATGTCACGATCGCTGAGTCCCTTGGCCATCACGCTCATCTGCTCCTGCTTGCGCGCACCGCTGCGGTAATCCTTCAGCGCCTTGACCAGATAACCCTCGACCTGACCCGCGATATTCGGCGCCTCGGGCAACACCGCGATGCCATCCGGCCCATGGCAGGCCGCGCACTGGGCCGCCCTCGCCTTGCCGGCATTGACGTCGGCTGCACGCGCAGCGGGCAAAGTCGCGATGCAGATCAGGCCTGCAAGAACGATCATCCTGCCCGCAGCGTTCATGAAAGTGATCTGCTCCGTCATTTGCCAAGCTCGCCGGCATATGAGATACGGTAAATCGCTCCGGCGTAATCATCGGATACCAGCAGCGAGCCATCGGCCAGATTCTCGATACCGACCGGACGGCCGAGGAATTCATTCGACGGCGTCAGCCAGCCTTCGGCGAACACCTCGGTCTTGCCAGCCGAACCGTCGGGCCGTACCGGCGTGAACATCACGCGCGCGCCGACCGGCGTCGTGCGATTCCATGAACCATGCTGTGCCGAGAAGATACCGCCACGGTACTTCTCAGGGAACATGCTGCCGCGATAAAAACTCATGCCGAGATCGGCCGCATGCGGCGTCGTCTCGGACTCCGGAAAGACGACGTTCGGCGGCGGCGTGTCGTTCTTGTATTCGTTGGTGCGCACCTTGCCACCGCCATACCAGGGAAAGCCGAAATCCTGCCCCGGTTTGGACAAGCGATTGATCTCGCCCGGTGGCTGATCGTCGCCCATGCCATCGACCTGATTGTCGGTGAACCACAGCGTCTTGTCCTTCGGGTTGAAGTCCATGCCGACTGAGTTACGCACGCCGCGCGCTATCGGCTCGCGACCCTTGCCATCGCGCTCCATGCGGATGATGCCCATGATGCCGGTGCGATGGTAGAGATCGAGTTTTTCCTTCGGTGGCACATTGAACGGCTGACCCATCGTGATGTAGAGCTTGTTGTCGGGACCGATACGACAGGCACGCGCGCCATGGTTGAAGCTCTCTTCCTCGGTCGGTATCAACTGCCCCTGCGGTACGACCTGACCGATCGCGACATCACCGCCTTCGTAAAAGAATTCGGCAGCCGGAAAAGTCAGCACGCGATTCTGCTCGACCGTGAACAGGAAACCATCAGGCGAGAAGCAGACCGCATTCGGCACACGGAAATCGATGCCGGGCGCGAACACCTTCACTTCATCAGCCACCCGTGTATGGGTACGGTCGGTGACGGCCCATATACGATTCTTGCGCGTGCCGACAAAGACGATGCCGGTCGACGGGCCTACGGCCATCAACCGCGCGTCCGGCACGATCGCATACAGGTCGATACGAAAGCCCGGCGGCAGCTTGATCTTTTGCAGATTGCGCCGTATCGCATCCGCACGCGGGCCCGTCTGCGGCACGGTCTCGAGTGTCATCGGGCCGCCGGTGGAGCGGAAAGCCTCGAGCTTTTGTAAGGTATCGCCACGCGCCGGTGCGCCGCCCTGCGCAAAACAGAGCATGGTCACCGATGCCAGCATGGACGCGAGCAGCAGCTGACTGCCGGTCGAACTGTGTGTGCGCGCAAAACCCATCGTGATCTCCTGAAAGTTGAGCACTGCAAGGTGCCGATAGCTGCCGATAGCTGCCGGTGCAAACATCTGCCGCACCGCCTGCAGCGTCGTTCCGACGTATAGACAGGAAATCCGGCACAGCTTTCACGCACTCGAACGAGCAATCGACTTCGTTTGACCCATTTCAATCGAAGACAGCTTGTGGTTCGTGTCCCTGTCGCACGCGCAAGTCTGCTTTGCAGGCGCTTGAGCACACTCAAGCGCCGAATCACTGCGGCGCTTAGGGTAATAAAGAGATCATCAACATCCGGGACACATCATGCGCAAGACTTTGTTAACGATCGCCATCGCGTCGGCGTCGATACTGACGATGACTGCCTGCAGCAGTTCAGGGTGGGGACAGCGTGGCAGCCAGCAATCCGGCGGACAAGCATCGGGCAGCACGCATACGCTGACCGGCGGCGCAGAAGCCGGACCGACGTCAGAGACGACACCGCGTCCGGCCGGGCCCGCATCGAATCAGCAGGAATCCGGCACACCGTCAGGCGGTGCGGGAACGCAGGGGGGGACATCGAGTGGTACCTCAGGTGGTACCTCAAGCGGCACGTCGGGTGGCGGAGCGACCGAGGGTGGAGGTGCCGGCGGCAGCATGGGCACGCAGCCCGCGCAACCGGTGCAACCGACGGAAAACATGGGCAGCAGCGCCGGCCCGACCGGGACTCAGTCAGGAGGCAAGAACCCGCAGCAACCCGCCGAGTAAACGACGATCAAACAAACGAACAAGTGAGGTCTGAATGACCCCGGCTTCAGGCCGCCACGGCGCTGCCGGCGAAGGTCATCGCTTCGAAGCCGGCTGCCGGCAGCGGCGGCGCATGCAGGTAGCCCTGCACGAATTCACAGCCGAGGTCGGCCAGCAGCGATTGCTGCTGCCGGGTCTCGACCCCTTCGGCCACGACCTGCAGGCGTAGCTGGCGCGCGAGGGCGAGGATCATGTCGACCAGCGCGCGACTGGGCACATCATTTTCGATGCCGTTGACGAAGGAACGATCGACCTTCAGCATGTCGAAGGGCATGCTGAACAATGTCATCAGATTCGAGTAGCCGGTGCCGAAATCATCCAGCACCAGCCGAACGCCCTGCTGCTTGAGACCCGACAGCAGCTGCGTCGCCCGGTCATGCTGCTGCATCAGCGAATGCTCGGTGAGCTCGAGCTCGAGTAACTGCGGCGGCAGCTGATGACGCTGCAGGATGTCGTCGACACGCTGCCCAAAGTCGGTCAGCTGCAGCTGACGCGCCGAGATGTTCACCGACACCGAGGGGCTCCAGCCAAAGCGTCGCAGCCAGTCTTTCATCTGCCTGCAGACTTCATTGAGCACCCATTCGCCGATCGGTACGATCAGGCCCAGTTCTTCGGCCAGCGGAATGAATTCGAGTGGTGACACGATGCCGCGCACCGGATGCTGCCAGCGGATCAGCGCTTCGGCGCCACAGATACGGTTGCCGGCAAGCTCGACCTGCGGCTGGTAGTGCACGATGAACTGGCCTTCGTCGATCGCCGTGCGCAGCTCGGCTTCGAGCGCAAAACGCTTCGCAAGGCGCGCCCAGCTCTCCTCGGAAAAGAAATGTACCTGGTTGCGACCCTCCCCTTTGGAGTCAAACATTGCTGCATCGGCATGCTTGATCAGCTCATCGGCGCTGCTGCCGTCATCCGGGTACATGGCCACGCCGATGCTGCCGCTGCAATGCAGGGATTGGCCGTCGATCACATGGGGCTGGTCCAGGCTGTGCAACAGCTTGGCCGCGACCAGCGCGGCGTTCTGCGCGCTGCCGACTTCTTCCAGCAGCACCAGAAATTCATCACCGCCTTCGCGTGCAACGGTATCGGACTTGCGCAGCTGGCTGCCTATGCGCGTTGCCACCGACTGCAACACGGCATCGCCGATCTGGTGACCCAGCGTGTCATTGATGGCCTTGAAGCGATCGAGGTCGATGAACAGTACCGCCAGCGTGCTGCGGTGGCGCTCCGCACGTACGATCGCTTGCGACAGCCGGTCGCGCAGCATCAGCCGGTTTGGCAGACCGGTCAATGCATCATGAAACGCGCGGTGCTCGAGCTCCTTGTTGACCTGTTCCAGTTCCTGCCGGCGCTGACGCAGCGCGCGTGCAAGCTCGTGCGCATCGTCCATCGCGCTGCGATTGGTTTGCAGCAGCATCAGCATTTCCGCCAATGGGTTATGCGGCGGTATCTCGGACAGCTTGATGCCCATCTCGCCCAGCTGGCCAAACGAGGTGACCCAAGGCCAGCCAATGAACATCAGACCTTTGTCGTTGATGGACATCCATTGGCCGCGCAATGTTGGCACGACACCGGCGAGCCTGCGATGCAGGATCAACAGCTGCCCGCTGTCGGCGGCCAGTTGTGCAAAGTCCCGGCCCAGCTCGCCGTTGGACGTAGAAAAACATTCGTCGAGCAGAGGCTGCTTGTCGACTTCGGGACAAATGCGGCGCAGCAGCTCACCCGCCGCGACGATACGGCAAGACTGGTCAATCACAAAGGCAAACGGAAAAGCCTGGGCCCAGCGCAGCATCGTTGAGACTGGCGAACTGCATTGACGGGCAATGGTCCGTATCAGTTCATACGGCATCAGCGAGCGGCCCCAGGATACGGATGTCGAAACAGTCATGATCATGCGACGCATCTTTCGTATAGCGATGGACAATGTCGATCGCAATGCCGAAGCGTTCCGCCAGTCCTTCAACGAGTCCATGCACCATGGGGCCCAGCGATGGCCGGTTCGAGTAGTAATGCAGGCTGAAGCTGTCCTCGTCCAGCTCGGCAACCCGGAAAGTCGGTGGCTTGAGTGCCGGATACAGCAAGGCTACCCGGGCGTGCATCGCATCCAGTGCAGCCAGTGCTTCCTGAAAGGTCGGGCCGAGGTCATTGAGCATCGCGCCATAGCCTTCCACCAGGGTGTAACGCGTCCAGTAACGACCAAATTCGCGCAACAGCTCGGGCGCAGGCGTCGCCAGCACCTCGGACGCGGCACCGACCAGGTTGTAGGTGAGTTCATCGGGATAGGCATCCATGCGCATGAAGACTTCATCCTCGACCCGGGCCTTGCACCGGATGTTGTGCCAGGTGTCCTCACCCTTGCTGGTGCATACGAGTTGCTGTAACGCGCGATTGACCAAGCCGTACATGGAGAAATCCTTTTTGTGAGCGGCGGACACCCTGTCCGCCAAGGTTCTTGTAAAGACGAGCACTGGCGCACTGGCCCAGCCTTACCGGCGAGCATAGGGAATTGCGCTGAAAATCAAGCCGGGAACAGAGGGTCAATTGCCGGTCTGATCAGTGCTCGGCTCCCGCTTGACTCCGGATTAAGTGACGGTTTTCGTCAGCACTCGACGGCAGTGAGTGCCATTCATCGCAGGAAGATCAAAAAAATTGCCGCAACTCTCTTGATCTTTGGAATTTTTACGGTGTACTTTTATTCCAGAGATGCGCAGAGCTTCGCATGTATCGAAAGCAAGTCTCGGTCAAGGTCTCGATCAACGCCAGGAGTGTCGACGATGAATTGGCAACCCTACATCCGCGCCAGCTGGGAAATCGTGATGGAGTGCGAGAACCGCAGCCAGCTATTTCTCGATGAAGAACTGGAAGCCTATCTGGTCTACATGGTGGCTCGTAACTTCCGCAACCATCGGATGCCGCCCGATGTGCTCTGCCTCGAATTCAGTCGTGCGCGGACGCAGGATGACTTCCGGCAGATCGGCGACAGTTGCCTGTTTGTCGATGCATGGGATGTCAGCCGCGCGCGTCTGGTCAGCCCGGATTACTACGAAAAACTGGGACAGACGGCCTATGGCTATGCCGCGGCCGTGACGCGTCCGATCGATGAACTGTTCAATCGCATCGCACGCGAATTCGGCGTGCTGTCGCGTGTGCTGCGCGGGGTCAAGCCGCAGCTGGTGCGGGCCTGACATGGCTGGTAGCCGCAGGCCGGGCGGTACGTTGTCATGCGGCGTCCCTGCGGTGTTTCATTGGTGTATCGAATTGTAATCAGGCATTCGCAGGCGGCGCGCCTGCCGTTAATCTGTCGCTGATGACACGGGCCGGGGCACTACCCGCGCCGGCCCGTCGTCCAACCCAGCGGAGGAC
>JACCDX010667033.1_pt1 | contig 14041 bp, 29 predicted proteins | sample 7449681 | NCBI WGS metagenome assembly JACCDX01 (sample SAMN15323450, study PRJNA562643) | freshwater metagenome | isolation source: river surface water | place: USA:Blue River Watershed | collected 2017-08-18
CCATGCTGTCTCTCATGTCACCGAGTATCTGTATCGTTAGTTTAACACTGCTGACCTTAGGGTCAAACCATTGATCATGATACTGATCAACAATTTTTTGCCATACAGGAACTAAACGTTCAATTGCAGCCATTCTCTTGCGATTCTGTCTGTGACCCGACGATAGCTTTTTATATTCTTTGCGTGTTTCGCCAGCGTAGTAATCTAATACCTGTTGTTTGATTTTTGGATTGTTGATTTTGTATTCGATGTAGTCATCTAGCTCTTGCATTACATCGCCAACAAAGTTTTCAACTGAATAGTGGCTGTGCTTTTGTACTTCTCGGCCCCAGTTAGCAATTAGCCTACGCCATTCTGCTTCGGTATTCTCGTCAAAGAACTGACGATAGTATTTTATAGTTTTGCGTCGGTAGTGTTCGATTTCTCGATTGCTTAATTTTTTTCTAGCTGTTAGCTGATTGATTACTTCTTCAACAAAGTCTTGAGGATAACCTCTATAATCTTCTACGTCAAGTTCGGATCCTAACAGCTGACTCCACACAGCATCAATTTCAATCTGCTGACTTTCATAGGGTTTAGAAAACGCTTGACGATCGTTAAAGTATTTGGGATACAGTGCGTACTGGAACAGATGTCGTATTTCATGTGCCAGTGTACTGCGAGCCTGACTGTCTGGTGAGTAGCCCAGGCTGTCTCTTATATTGTTCAACCACACCAACAATAGGTTATCGTTTGAACTGTGATATCCCCAAACACCTTGCTCCTTTTTGTAGTAACGATCTTGGTATTCAGGATCATTAACAATGCGAAGCTTTGTAGTTTCCATAACAGCAAACGGCTTACTGAACTTACTGTGATCCTTATACATGTTGTATATTCTATCAAAGCCGCTGAGTTGACTTAGATACACATCGCGAACTGTACCTTCAGGCACTTCAGGTATACTGCTCCAAATAGCATTGGTCAGCTGTCTTATCACTCTGATGTTGTCTACTGTGGCTTCGGTCACTGAAATTTCATTAAATCGCATGTGAATATTTATCTACTGTTGACAACCCAGACCAGTTTATGCTAGACTGCAATCAACGGAGGCATCAATGGCATACAAGAGAACTTCTAAAAAAACCGGCGTGGGTTCAAGAAGAACCACTACTGTTAATCGCAGCAACGGCAGCATTACCAATTCTGTTTCTAACGGAAGTAGAAACTTTCGCACTACCTATACCAGTAACTCCAAGACCGGTAGTAAAATTACACAAACCTGGCGTGATGGTGCTGGATTCATTCACACTAAGACCATTTCTAGAAACAGTACACCTACCGAAGCACAGCGGCGTAGAGAAGCCCGACGAGCACAACAGTTTTGGAGCAACCTGCTGTTTGGTACAAAAAAACGCCAACGACGCAGCAGAGGACCTCGCAACACCAGCAGCACTGCGCCTATGGGCTTCTGGATAGTAGCAGCTTTGGCTTTGTTATACCTTGTGAGCCGCTGATGCGTTATAGAATATACTACGGCGAGATAGCACAGTTCGAAGGCACACAGATTGATCGTGAGTTGGATCAGTTGGCTGCATGGTTACGCAACACCGGCATCGACCCTGACTTTGTGAGAGACGACCACCTCTACTGTGTGTCAGACGGTGAATACTGGATACACCTACCGGAGTTGACAGAGCGACAACGTTTTGCTATGCAGTTGATAGTGAGTTCAGGAGATTTACTGGAATGAGCCAATATAGAACAGTCCGACTGGATCGTAGATATCGAATGCACCGAGCAGGCTTTGAGTTGATGCTGATGTGGAGTTGGCCTGCCAGCAGCAATTTATTTGAACCGGTCCACCCTTGGCAAGAAAAAACCCGATACGAACGTGCAGCCGGTTCAGTACTGGGGGACCGTTATTATCAGTACGGCAACCCCGAGGGCACGTGGAGTTCACAGTACCGCCGCTATACATCTAAAAACAGCATACAAGAAACAGTCGAAGAACGCTTGTTCTTACGTTCAGAAAAACATTTAACACTGCTACAGTTAGCTGTGTAAGGCCCCGCTGTTAACCCTGTGAGATTAAGAGAACGGCAATGCGTAAGATATACCAAATCAACAGCATACAAGTATACAGCCAAAGTGGCGTATTCGCACACCTAGGACACAGAACCTATACACGTAAACCAAACACACGTAATGCTCACCTACACGACGAATGGTTACAGGCTGCACTAACACCAGCACAACTGAGATTCATTGAAAACAGAATCACTGTATTCCGCCCACATCCTAGACATAGCCCTACTGTTGAAGTATACGTAGATGAACACCAACTCACTGAATCGGACTGGACAGTGATACACCTGCTATTTTAAAAATTATACTGCTACACTTGCTACAGTGGCTACCACAGCAAACTGACTGCTACACTCAGCCCAGATACTATCCCCAGCAGTTAATACTATACGCTCTGTGAGCACTGCAACTGTTTCATCAGAATCACAGTTTAGGTTTGAATAAACTATTCGATTGGAACTGGCCGATCCAGCAGGTGGAACCAGATACACTGTGACCGTGACTGCACTGCTGCTGGTGTTGACCAAATATAATGCTGTGATCGCTACTGTACGGTCAGCAGTAAATATCTCCACCGGAGTGATGTCTAATGTGGTCTGTGTAAATGCCATTCACTGTCTCAATTGTTTTAGATATTTATTAAAACAAACGGATCTAAAGGCCCCGCTGTTACTCCAGCAGAGGATCTTCACCCCAACGAATTACACAGTGATCTAATAACCGTCGAGCCTCTGCGGCTGGTATACGAAACCACTCCCCGCGAGTTCTGTATATGCTCATCTCACGATGTAATTGACGCTCTAATAAACGCACACGATCCTCTGAAACCAATACACTATGATATACACGTAATGGTAGAGGATGACCTGTTTGCAATGAACGTAAACGAGAATCCGGATCACGACTGTATCCGATCTTTACTACCGACTCTGAACTGTCACAGATGATATAGAGATACACTATACAGAGATCCCTATACACACAGTTAAAAGAATCATAACAAAGATAGCAACAGCGACTATTTGATCTACGCTATACATAATAGTATATAGCCGCAGTGTGGCCCCGCTGTTAGTATTCAAGATTAAAATTATTTTATAGCTACTACGCTATACAGTGCGGCCCCGCTGTATCGTTTTTGTTATACCCAATATCAATGGCACACAACTGGCACAATCGAAACTGCAATCCAAATGAGAAACCACAGACTGTGGAGTAGTCTGTGATCCAGCTGATGATATTGATCGAATAGCTGTGACTATCTGATCCACCGTGAGCTTATTACATTGGCATACTATCATAGAACAATCATAAAAGATAATACAGACTGCAACTGCGTTACGGTACGAATCCTGCTAGAACAGACTGTATCAATAATGCTAATATAAACGATTTAAAGATAAATGTCAATCTTTTATACTGTAAAGAAAACTTAACAATATCAAACACTTGTATAGAATAGAAGAACTGTTTGTGAGAATAGAACCGGGACAGTGGGGGTGAGAAAAAACAAAAGATGAGAAAAAACAAAAGGAGAGAAAAAAACAAAAGATAAGGCGAGAGTATTTACACTATGCCTCTCTGCACCTGCCTCAACCGAAAAAATTCTTATATAAGATTTTGGACCTTTAAAATTTTTCCTTTCAAAACCACGTCATATGGCCTCAAACGACACGTCAAACGGCCCCAAACGACACGTCATACGGCCCCGTACGGCGTCCCGATAACCACCGTACGGAAGGTTAATCTCATTTTGTATGATCGGGCCGTGGTGGTGTTATCTCGGTGGATTCACTCTGGTAGTTTAACGTTAAACCATCTCAGTCTGGGTAGTTTAGTGTTCAACCATACACTCTGTGGTTGTATAGTTTAATCCGTAAACCGTAGGTCTAGAGTTCGGCGACCCTCGCGTTCCCTACTCAGTTCATGTCCGTGAACCTTTCCTGGCCTCACTTGTTGTATAGCAAATTCTGTTCTTGTGGTCAATACTGATTTTGAAAGTTTTTTCCGGTTGACACACTGCGGGCAGTATTATATTGTCTGGATATAGGGCAACACTGGAGGGACACTGTGAACCATTACTATGAAGCCAAGCGTTTCCGCAAGGATCAGTTTGATGTGGTCGTTGACTGGACCTACGAACAGGCTGCATTAGGCGATTGCTTTGATGAGACTGTATCGGATCTCGACAGCATGATTGATCGTTGCAATCGTGGTATTGACACTCATTACATCGCACGACTTCGAGTGTTCTATGCAGGGCATCTTGTAGGATCTGAGTCGTTGGGATCTTGCTATGCTGTGAACTGTGATCCTGCTGATGACATTGAGTCGGGCATTGGTGGTTATCTTGAGGACATGCTTGCAGAAGCCGTGGATCAAGCTCGTCAAGAAGTTCGTCGTTTGCAGGATCGACTGCGTTTGGAATTTCCAGAATAAACTGTTGACCTGCCCTGCTCTACATGCTATGTATGTGGAGTAGGGCAACAAGGAGCAAACAATGGACACGATGCTGCAAACGACTGTGGAGCACTTGCTGAACGAAGGCGAGCTGGATCCTCAGGAAATTGTAATGATCCTGCGTGGTATTGCAGACGAAATTGAAGCTGACATTGAAGCTGGTGCATATGAGGAGACAGAATAATGGCTCAGTATACTGTTATCTGGCGTGGCCAAGACGACGACTATATGGTCACGTTGGTTGAGTTGGGCGATGCCGTTGATGCACGTCAAATGGATACCAACGAGTGGGCAGACCTTGCCTATGCTGCTGAGTGTGATCACAGCGACTGGAGTGCGGAAGAGGCAGCAGAGTATCTGCCTAGCCGTGACGGTTACGACCTGATCTCTGTGATCCGTGGTGAGTTGGATTTCATCTACTAACTGGTTGACCTGCCCTGCTCTACATGCTATGTATGTGGAGTAGGGCAACACAATGGAGGGAACTACACAATGAATGAAGCTCGCAAAGAGATGTGGCAGCGGTTGATTGACCTGCTGGATGAAGCAGATGCACTTCAACAGAGCTTGCTAGGAGATGAGTATCCCAAGTCCTGCTACGAGTTCCACAACCAGCTGAACAACATGGCAGACGAGTTTACTGACTTTGCCAACTCTGAAGGTGTTGAAATCTGTTGACCGCACTGTCAGCTGGTGCTATAACTAGAACATAGACGCAACCGAGCAAAGAGGGATAACGGTTATGGCTTACATGAATCAAGAGCAGAAGGCACAGTTGGCACCGGCTATCAAAGCCGTGTTCAAGCGGTATGGCATGAAAGGGTCCATTTCAGTAGATAACTATTCCAGTCTGGTTGTTACAATCAAGTCTGGCAAGCTGGATCTGATTGGTGAAGCAAACCGCTTCAACCGTGAATATGCAGAACGCACCGGACAGCGTTTCCACGAAGTTAAGGACTACTACCAGGCCAACGCCTATCGTCCGGATCAATATGCAGACAATACTGTTGGTCAGTTCTTCCGCGAACTGACTGCTGCTATGCGTGGCAACCTGTGGTATGATCGTTCGGACATCATGACGGACTACTTCGACACAGCCTACTACCTGCACATCAATGTGGGCAAATGGAACCGGCCTTATGTCTGCACTGGTCGCTCGTTGGACGGCACTGTGAACGGTGTAGCAGAAGAAAATTATACTTTTGCCTAACTGGTTGACACGGCTCTACTCTGATGCTAGTGTATTGGAGTAGAGCAACACAACGGAGACAGGCTATGCGTTCCTATTCTGTTTATGGCATCCGAGAAGGCGTTGAAACTCTTGTTACCACAGTCTACACAGCCGAGGAAGGCAAGATTGCTCATCAGCTGATGCGGGCACAGGGCTTCTACGAAGTGATCAAAGTCCGTGATGCCCTAGGCGGTATCTGCTTTGTTTACAATCTACGCACTGGCGAAAAGATTGCTTGACAGCACTGTCAGCTGGTGCTATAACTAACACATAGGGCAACAAGAGGGAAGACGAAGATGGCATACGGTGATTTCGTTACCGCAGTTGGTGAAGAGGTTGGTATTGTTCGTCAACACCGCCACGGCACGATCTTGATGAGCCGCTTTGGCACTGTTACCAAGATCAACGGACACGGACACATCTTTGTCCAGAGCGGCGACCAGGAGTATCGCTTCACTCGCCGCGGCTATGCCTACAAGGACGACTATGGTCCTGGCCTGATGCACGCCGCTAAACTGCGGATGATCCAAGAGAGTGAGACTCGTCGCAAGGAGCAGGTGCGGATTGCTCGTGCTATGGAGCAGGAACTCAAGGAAGGCTACTCTTATTCGGGTCGCTTCTTCCCCACCGTAGAGCGTATAGCTGCTCTGAAAAATCTGCTCGCTGAGATGGAGAAAGTGGTTGATAGCACGATTTGATCGTGCTATAACTAACACATAGACAGCAACGAAGAGGGAAACAAGATGCTGACTGTTCAAGATACTGTTCGTGCTTACTCGGGTCGTCCTGGCTGCATGTGTGGCTGCAATGGCAACTATAACGAAGGTGAGCTGGCTCGCAAACGGGCCATCACGCAACTGCTGAAGAACCCGGACAGCCGTCTGCAGACATGGAACCAAGGTCGCGGCGACGATGCTGGCTGCGTGTATGTTGAGACTGCTACCCGCAATCGTGTGCTGTATCTGACTGCTGCTGGCGTTGAAAAAGTCGCAGCAATGTTTCCGGAAAAGGTTGACAAGCCGTAAGGCTTGTCAAATAACTAACACACAACGCAACACTGTGTAGAGGGATACACACAATGGGAACTCGTTCGACTATTGCAATCCAGAACGCTGACGGCACTGTCTCTGGCATCTACTGCCACTGGGACGGCTACCTCAGCCACAACGGTCAAATCCTGCAAGACCACTACGCTGACGAAGCCAAGGTGCGTGAGTTGATTGCTCTTGGCAACATTTCGTCGCTTGGTGCTGAGATTGGCACTGCCCACGACTTTGATGCGGCTCCCGATGGCGAGTGCAATGCATACGGGCGTGATCGCGGCGAGCGTGATGTTGATGCTTGCACTGAGCACAACTGGCGTCAGTTCCGTGCAGAACACGGGCAAGAATACGACTACCTGTTCACTCCTGGTGCTGGCTGGCAAGTTCACACCTACAACGGCATCTACGAACTTTCCGTTGCACTGGAAACTGAAACAGAAGAAGACTAATAACTAGTTGACACCGAATCATGCCCTATGCTATAACACGGCATAGGGCAATAGGAGGGCTGCAAAGATGCGTAAAACTGTTGATGTCGAATTTGTGCTGAAGTGTGCAAATAGTTATCTTGCCAGTGATAGCAGCACTGCGGATGGTCGCGAATCGGTTTGCGGCATGATCGAAGCAGTATTGTTTGAAGCTGGACGCTATGCAGGCTTCAGTTATCTGCCTACAAATCAAACAGATGGCGCAGGTAGCCGTCGTGAATACTTTGTCAAATAGGAGAAGTGAAATGAAAAATCTAACCAAGGCCGGAATTGTCGTGTTCCTGATTACCTGGATCATACTGTGGCCCTTGGCTGCGATCTGGGCTGTGAACACTCTGTTTGGGTTCACCATCGCTTACACCTTCTGGAACTGGTTGGCTGTGGTTGTGCTCACTGCGTTCTTTGGCAAAGCTTATGTGCGGGTGAAGAAATAATATGGATTTGACACTGGAAGAATATCTGGAGTTTGAACAGCATCTGCTCAAGCAAGCAGAAGAAGATGAAGAGATTCCTGTTGACGAGCCTGTCTATTGGTGCTACAAGTAACACATAGGGCAACAAGAGGACCACAAGATGAACAACTTTGCAACTGCCGTCACTGCGATTCACAAGATGGACAACGACGAACTCAACCGTGTTGTTGAAGCGATCAAGCTGCGTCGCACTTACCTTGCACGTCAAAAGACTGCTACGTTCCAAGTAGGCGACCGTGTTAGCTTTGCTGCTCGCGGGATGCAGGTCGTTGGTGTTGTGACCAAAGTCAACGTCAAGACCATTCAAGTGCGCCAGAGCAACGCTGCTACGGTGTGGAAGGTTCATGCAAGCCTGTTGCAACCGGTAAAAGAACTGTCAATTACCGGTTGACACTCACAGACAAAAGTGTTAAGATACTGTATAACAAATGGAGCAGAACGTGAAAACCGTTGTCGAACAAGTAGCTGAATCTATTGCTAATCTTAGCGAAGGTGATCGTGAACGACTTGCAACTGTGTTGCATCGCCGGCACGAAGAGGTTGCGATCAATCTGATGCGTGACATCAGCATGGTTGACATGAGCGTTACAGTCGGACGTGGTGTTGAGTTTGACAACTGGCCTGTCTAAGCCAGTATAAATAAGAGATGCCCGCTTGGTGGAATGGTAGACACAGGAGACTTAAAATCTCCCGCGTATGCGTGCCGGTTCGAGTCCGGCAGCGGGTACCAAATCATAATCGAGTTCAGACCGCTGGTTGGCAGATACGGTTGGCAAGTTGGAAAGACGCTCAGATGCTTACACAGTTAGACGATAGACTTCCGAAAGGCCTCTATTGTGGTTGTGTAATGCTAGAAATCGTTTATGTAACAAGTTTCGGGGGATTAGCTCAATTGGTTAGAGCGTCGGACTCATAATCCGCAGGTTATCGGTTCAAGTCCGGTATCCCCTACCAAAGGTTCCTTAGCTCACTTGAGAGCGTATATGATCTGCCCGTAGCTCAGCTGGATCAGAGCAAGTGCCTTCTAAGCACTGGGTCGGGGGTTCGAGTCCCTCCGGGCAGGCCATATACGCTCTTAGGAGCACTTGGTTAGAGATAAATACTCTAACCAAGGAGGATACAATGACAGCATACCTATGCCGAACATGCGGCGCAACTGGCGAAGAGAACTTCTATAAAACAGCACGGTATCAGTGCAAGAGTTGTTGGAATAAGAGAACATACAAGAGCTCTAAAGACACGATTGCACTGTATATGGAAAGCAGAGGCGGCGCAAGATGTGAACGCTGCGGATATGACCGTTGTCAGGATGCTTTAGACTTTCACCATAGAGATCCAACTCAAAAAGATCCTAAGTGGAGTAGAGGTTGGAGTTTGCCAAGACTGAAAGTAGAACTTGACAAGTGCGACATACTGTGTTCTAATTGTCATAGAGAAGTACACTGGGAGATAAGAAACTCGGTCTAAGCAGTGGGTCGTAGGTTCGAGTCCTACAGGGACCGCCATATTTTTGTTGACACTGTAGAGCGTTTGTGTTAAGTTGGAGTATAAGGAGAGTTCCAATGACTTCAGAAGATATTCAAACACTAATACTGCTGATCTTGGTCGGCCTAGTAGGTTTGAGTGTAGCACTGTGGTTGGTTAAGCAGCTTTGGGCTGTGATCAATACGCCGGTTGCTATTGCGATCGTTCTGGCCGTTCTTGGGATATTCCTACACTTCACAACACTGAAACTTTAGGTTGACAACTGGTCTGTGTACTAGTAAACTGCAAGAACAAGAAGAGGGCAAACATGCAGGTAAAATTTCTGGAAGGAACATTTAAACTTCGTGGCAAAGACTTTGACATGACCAACCAGGTTATGCCGTTGGTCAGTGGCTACCGAGTTGGAGTTCGTGGTGGGTACGTAATGGTAAATGGCAAAGCTGTTCCGGGCTTTCCGGATCGTGCAATCAAGGTATATGTGTCAGGACCTGAAAGCGTTGAAGTTGCTGATGTAGATGGCCCCGCTGTTACGGTCGAGGAAACCGACGAAGAGATTGTTGATCGTATGCGTAGCCGCTTCAACATGCTTACCGAAATGACCAAAGCTGTTAAGCGTGGTGATGTGCGAGCAATGATCGTGTCAGGACCTCCAGGTGTTGGCAAGAGCTACGGTGTAGAAGAAGTTCTGGATCGGCACAAGCTTTTGGAAGACATGGGCGGTGCTAAGAAGTACGAAGTGATCAAAGGTGCTGTAAGCCCATTGGGTCTTTATTGCAAGCTCTACAAGTATGCAGACAAAGACAATGTCATTGTGTTCGATGACTGCGACAGCATCTTTACAGACGAAACGTCGTTGAACCTGCTCAAAGCTGCACTGGATTCAAAGAAGACCAGGACACTGCACTGGAACTCGGATAGCCGCAAGCTGCGTGAAGAAGGTATTCCGGATTCGTTCCGCTTTGAAGGTTCTGCGATCTTTATCACCAACATCAAGTTCAGCAAGGTGCGTGGACGTCTGCGTGAACACTTGACTGCATTGGAATCACGCTGTCATTATATTGACTTGACCATCGACACTGATCGTGAAAAGATGTTGCGTATTCGTCAATTGGTTGGTGACGGTATGCTCAATGACTACAAACTCACAGACGAGATCAAAGATGATGTGGTTGAGTTTGTGGATCAGAACCGTGAACGACTGCGTGAGCTCAGCTTGCGAACCGTTCTTAAGGTTGCAGATCTAGCCCAGGCTTTCCCGAACGATTGGGAAGCTATGGCAGAGAACACCGTAATGCGTCGAGTCTAACTCCGCACTACGGTCAAGTCGCCCGGGCAGTTGCCCTCATTGCTCGGGCGTATAAGACAGGAAGACTGCCCTCGTCAACCTGTCACTTTCGGAGTTGTTGGTGCCCTCTCAACGCTTCGCTTACTGCCCTAGCAGGATGCCCTCCCTGCTAGGGCATTTTCATTTATTAGGTTGACCATGCTTTTTGATTCTGCTAACTTGTAAACACAAACAGCAAAAGAGGATGCACATGGGACTTGATATGTATCTTACCGGACGTCGCTATATCTGGGGCTTCTCTGACAGCCCGGACCAGCACATCCAAGCTGCGGTGGAGCCACTGTTCCCTGAGCTTAAGGGCCGCCGCATCAAAGAAGTCAGCTGCGAGATGATGTATTGGCGCAAGTCGAACCAGATCCACAAATGGTTCGTTGATAACGTGCAGGAAGGCAAAGACAAATGTCAAGAGACTTTTGTTTCTGTTGAACAGCTGAACGAACTGCTGAATACTTGCCGTTCTGTTCTTGCAGGCCGGGATGGCCCTAATGCAATTGCCAATGCCAAAGCACTGTTGCCTACGCATAGCGGCTTTTTCTTTGGTGGCACTGACTACGACGAGTATTACTGGCAGGACCTGGAAAACACTGTGAAGGGCCTGGAAGAGATCCTCGGCAACGAGGAGATTACCAAACATTGGGAATTTTATTACTGTTCTAGCTGGTAATAGAAAAAGATGCAACCGAAAAAAAGTTTAGATATAGACAATTTTTCGGTTGCAACACACGACGATAGGAACTATAAACAACACATAGACAGCAAGCAAGACGCAAAAAAAATTGCAAGCTGCCTAAAAAAGAACTAGACTTGTGTTAGCAATGATGCTAATACTAAACAACAGAAACACACAAACACACACAAAGGAACTGTAAAATGACCAACACCAAAACCTACACTGTTGCTGGCGTTTCGACTCTGAACGGCAAGACCAAAGCTCGCTTCAGCAATGACTTTGACAAGCGTTTGTTCATGCTTGAATACACCGGCCACGAGAACATTGCAATCGTTGAGCTGCCCGAAGCTATGACCAAGCTGGCGGCTGTGGCACACCTTAAGACGCTGCCCGCTTTCCAAACCGAACTTGCGATGGCTGCACTGGAAGCCTACGTTGAGAAGAATGCTCCGAAGGCTGCTGGCAAGCGTGGCCGTCCGATGAAGCTGCCCACCATTGCTGAAATTCCGACGCACGGCGAAGGCGGCAAGTTCCTTTCCAAAGAAGCTCGTCAAGCGTTGCTGGATCAACTGATTGCTGAGACGCTTGCAAAGAAGGCAGAGCAGAAAGCCAAACTGGCTGCTCGTGTTGCTGCAAAGGCTGCTGAGCAGACCGAGGTTGCTGCCTAAAAAAAATGGCGGTGCAGGCAAAATAACGCTTGCACCGCTTTCTCTTAGGTGCTATAACTAGAGCATAGACAAACAGAAAGGACTACGCAATGGACTTCCAAACTGTAAAGACTGCGTTCGACACACTTGCAGGCGGCACGTTCGTTGGCATGGACACTGTGACTTCGGTTGTGCTCAAAGGTGGCAAGAAGAACCCGCAGCAGGGCCGTGTTACAAAGGCAATGACTGGTGCCACTGTTATGTGCTTCAGCAACACCAACGGCAGTGCATATAACGCAATGGTGCTGCGTCGTTTGGAGCAAGAAGGCAAGGACCCTGCCAGCTTTGAACTGAGCCCTCGTGCATGGGGCGAGCGTATTGCAGGCACGCCGTTTGTGGAGCACAAAGGTGCTCATTACTTGGAAGTAATCTTCCTCCGTGCTGGCGACGTGCAATACCTGCTCGACGGAAAACCGGTTGACGAATCGGCAATCGATGGTCTTCCGGAAAAGCGTGAAGGCGAGCAAGGCGGACTTGAGAACAAGGTTGTTATCCGCACGTTCGCAATGGACAGTATTGTTGCACTCCGTGCCGATGGACAAGAGTGGAAATAAGGGGCTTGACCCCTTATCGCTTTTTCTATATTGTGTAACTGTAAGCAACGGAGAAGCACAATGGCAGTCAAGTCCAACAAGTTTACGATCAAGAAGTTCGACGGGGATTCGGACGGTAGCTATGCAGTGTTCCGCAAGGAAGACGTCAAGGGCAAGGGCAGCATCATTTTTTGGGGCGAAGCACGTCCTATCGTATGCGGCTTGACCCGTCGAGAAGCTGAATACTACCGCAGCCGCTGCGATGCAGGTGCATACCTCTAAATAGGGGTTGACCGGTAGATGCTGCTCGTGTAGTGTCAACATATAGACAGCAAGGAGAGACACAATGGCTTATGTGGTTTACCGTAAAGATACTACTCGTACCGCACGTCGTGCAAACGGTGACGAGTTCTTTGCAACTGAACAGGCAGCAAAGCGTCATGTGACACGCTACCTGAACTGGAACGACTATGCGGTTGCTGAATACACCTACTTCCAAGACAACATCGAGCGGCAGGTAGAACGCACTAACTTGATGACTGGACAGTCATACATGGAGTCAGTGAATACGCCCAACTACATGTCGCCCGCAAGCGAAGCTTATTGGCAGATGTAAGGTAGGACAAGGGTGCAGCAATGCACCCTTTCCCCTTGACTAAATGGTTTAATCATTAAACCATAGGTTCAGGGCTCCGTGCCCTCCCGTACGGAACTCTCCGGCCTCACAAGTTGTATAACACAAACAACTCACCGGATCAAGAGGAATTATTCTCTTGCACTGGCAGAAAGATTCTGCTATACACAGTGCATAACGCAAGGAGATGCAAGATGGAAGGTTGGACGTTCTGGAATGCAGGTAATGTTTGGTTCGGCAAGCGACTGGCAGACAACAAGATTGTTCACGGCAGCACCTTCAAGGCAGCATTGTTCAACGCTCAGTATGCAGACTAAGGAGATCTAAGATGAAGACTTTCACTGTTGCTGGCACTAGCAAGGAAAATAGTGAGCTCAAGTTCCGTGTTGCAAACGATCTTGCGGGTCGTATTGCTATGCTGGAACGCTGCGAGAACACTGACATCCAGTTGATCCAGCTGCCCACTGCAATGACTCGAGAGGCAGCCGCTGCACACTTGCTGGAGTCGCCCTTTTGCACACCTGATGCACGAGCACTGTTGCAGCGTGTAGCAGCCCGAGAGCCTGCCGCTGCACCTAAGCCTAAAGCAGCCAAAGAACGTGCTGTAAAGCCTGCACAGACGGCTGTAGCAGCGGACGACGACGGCTTTGTAGAGCCCACAGACGAGCGTATTCAAGTTGCAATGAGCCGTCTAGCACGACTGCATCGTGGGCTTACTGCGGCGCAACTGTATAAACAAGTGATGCTGACGCATAAAGAGTTCGGTGACTACGAACCTAACTTCTGATTCTAGGCTAAGCAAGAACCTGCTTAGGAACCAGCAAGATCTCGCTGACTCCTATTATATACGTTGACTACTCCGAGCAATACCAGTATAACTATTACACGAACGACAAAAAGGAGAA
>JACCDX011390409.1_pt1 | contig 14040 bp, 12 predicted proteins | sample 7449681 | NCBI WGS metagenome assembly JACCDX01 (sample SAMN15323450, study PRJNA562643) | freshwater metagenome | isolation source: river surface water | place: USA:Blue River Watershed | collected 2017-08-18
ATTCGCGAGTGGCGCAAGGTCGTCGACGAATACGAGGACCGCATCATGGCTGCGGAGGCCTGGGTGCTGCCACTTTCCAGAATGGCAAAGTGGGTCCGTCAGGACGAGTATCACCAGAGCTTCAACTTCGGCTACCTCGAAGCCCAGTGGAAGGCTGGCCAACTCAAGCAGGTTGTCACTGAGTCCCTGGAAGAGTTCGGCGCGGTTGGTGCCCCGAGCACCTGGGTGCTTTCAAACCACGATGTGATTCGTCACGCAACCAGATTTGCCTACGATCAGGTTCCAAAGCAGGGCGATGGCATTGGGCCTGATTACCCTCAGCCAGATGTAGCAAAGGGCCTCAGGCGAGCCCGAGCTGCAACCAGCTTCATGCTCGGTCTCCCTGGTGGTGCATACATCTACCAGGGTGAGGAACTCGGTCTCCCAGAGCACACCACACTCGAGGGTAAATACCGCGAGGACCCAACCTACTTCCGCACCAAGGGTGAGCGAGTTGGTCGTGATGGCTGCCGAGTTCCAATTCCATGGGAGGCGAAGTCACCAGCGTTCGGATTTAGCACCACCGGAGAATCATGGCTGCCCCAGCCTGCGATCTATCGCGAATACGCTCGCGACCAGCAGGAGGGTGTTGCTGGCTCAACCCTCGAGCTTTACAAGTCCCTGCTTCACCTCAGAAAGCACTATGACCTCGGTCTTGGATCACTTGAGTGGGCAGAGAAATACTGCTCCAATAACTCACTTGGCTATGTCAACAACGGCATCTTGGTGATCGCGAACTTCGATGGCAAGCCAATCGAGCTCCCTGCTGGTGAAGTGCTGGTGACTAGCCAGGTTGGCCTCACCAACCAGCTAGAGCACGACCAAGTTGCCTGGATTAAGCTCTAGGAGTGCTACACAAGCCGACCGCCGGATCTGAGTGGTGGCGCTCCGGCGTCATCTACCAGATTTATCCCCGTTCATTTGCCGATTACAACGGCGATGGCATGGGAGATCTGCGGGGCATTACCGAGCGCTTGGACAAGCTTGCCGAACTTGGCATTGACGCGGTTTGGTTATCCCCCTTCTACACTTCACCGCAAAAAGATGCCGGCTATGACGTTGCCGACTACAAAGATGTGGATCCGCTGTTTGGTGATTTATCGGACTTTGATGAGCTGATTGCCAGAGCTCACTCGCTGGGAATTAGGGTGATGATCGACCTGGTGCCAAACCACACATCCGATCAGCACGAGTGGTTTCAAAAAGCTCTCTCAGCAGGACCGGGGTCTAAGGAACGTGGCTACTTCCACTTCAAAAAAGGCAAGGGAGTAAACGGCGAATTGCCACCAAATAACTGGCAGTCGATGTTTGGTGGCCCAGCCTGGACCAGAGTCGAAGATGGCGAGTGGTACGTGCACCTGTTCGACTCATCCCAGCCAGATCTGAACTGGGAAAACCCAGAGGTTAGAGCTGAGTTCGAAGCGATCCTGAAGTTTTGGCTGGACCGTGGCGTCGATGGATTCAGGGTCGACCAACCCCATGCCATGGCCAAAGCGGCGGGACTGCCCGACCACCCATACGTCGAAGAAGCTGGCGCAGGATTTATCGAAGGTCGGGAGAACCCACCGATGTGGTTCCAAGATTCGGTGCATGAAATCTTCAGATCGTGGCGCAAGATCCTCGAAAGCTACCCAGGCGATCGGGCAATGTGTGGCGAGGCCTATGTTCTGCCCCTGAGTTTTATGGCCCTTTGGGTGAGGCCAGACGAGTTTCACCAGACCTTCAACTTCCGCTTCCTAGACGCAGGCTGGGACAGAGAAAAGCTTGTCGGCGCAATAAACGAATCCTTCGAGGCTTTCGATTCGGTTGGCGCTCCGAGCACATGGGTGCTCAACAATCACGATGTGATACGCCACGTCTCTAGATTCGGTGGTGACTATGGCCGCGCCACAGCATCAGATGGAATCGGCCCAGAAAACCCGCAGCCAGACAACGAGCTGGGACTCAGGAGAGCACGCGCTGCGACCTTGTTCATGCTGGGACTTCCTGGGGCGAGCTATCTATATCAGGGTGAGGAACTGGGTCTGCCAGAGCACACCACCATTGCACCCGAATACCGACAGGATCCGACCTTCTTTAGAACCGGCGGCCAACGCGTTGGCCGAGACGGTTGTCGTGTTCCGCTGCCCTGGGTTCGAGGTGGTCTAACCAACGGCTTCAACAACAGCTCCAGTTCCTGGCTCCCCCAGCCCGCTTCCTACGCAAACCTGTCTCGAGATGTTCAAGAGGCTGACCAACACTCCACCTTGAATCTCTACAAGGCTGCGCTCAAGTTGAGAAAAGAGTTTGCTCTTGGTGAGGGATCCTTTGACTGGGTCAGCACTTCCGATCTCTTGACCTATCGAAACGGCAACGTTCTAGTAGTGCACAACTTCTCCGAAAACAAATCACCGCTCCCAGAAGGAGAGCTTTTGCTCAGATCCGGAAGCGGTGATTTCTTAGAGCCGAATGAAACGGCTTGGCTTCTTAGCCGAACTTAGGAGCGGTTAGCTTCTTTCTTGGCCACCAGAACTTGTCGCCGGTCATGAATGCAAGCGCCGGAACAATCACGGTTCTGACCAACAGGGTGTCAAGTAGCACACCGATGCAGACGATGATTCCGATCTGGTAGAGCGCAATCAGAGGCAGAACTCCCAGCACTGCGAATACCGCAGCCAGCAAGATACCTGCCGAGGTAATTACGCCACCGGTTGCACTCAAAGCTCGAACCATACCCTCGCGGGTGCCGTGGTGAACCGCTTCTTCTTGGGCTCTTGAGACCAAGAAGATGTTGTAGTCAACACCCAGCGCCACCAGGAATAGGAATGCGTAGAGGAACACGCTCAGGTCCAGAGCTGGTAGGCCCAGTAGGTTCTGGAAGATTAACCAGCTCGCACCCATGGCTGCGAAGAACGAACCAACCACGGTTGCCAGTAGCAATACCGGAGCCAGTAGTGACCTAAGTAGCAGAACCAGAACCAGGAACACGAGAATCAAAATCAGTGGGATAACCAAAAGCTGATCGTTCTCGTAGGCCGTCTTTACATCGAGCTGCTCTGCGTCCAAGCCACCAACAAGTGGGTTGGCATCGGAGAGCTCGGCTAGCTCGGTTCTTAGGTCACGAATCGACTGGTAAGCCTCTTCAGAACCAGCGGTCGCATCCAAGACAACGCTCAGAGCAACTACCTCGCCATTGTTCTCACCGACTGTGACCTCTGCAACACCTGGCACCTTCTCGGCGATTGCCTTGGCGTCATTCTCTGAACCCAGGTTCACGATCACAGTGGTTGGGGTGGTGGCTCCAGCGGGGAAGGCATCAGCCAGAATCTCTTGGCCAAAAACTGCCTCTGGCTTCTCGCGGAATTGCTCGGTCGTGGATAGGCCGACCTGGATTCCCGAGGAGCCGAGGGATAGCCCTACCAACACCAAGACACCGAAGGCCGATACAACGGCAGGGCGCTTGCTAACTGCCTTACCAAGCTTGCCCCAAAGACCCTTGAGGGACTTGTTCTCGCCGCCAAACTTTGGAATGAAAGGCCAGAACAAACCACGACCAAACACAACTAGGGCTGCAGGTAAAACAAGCAGCGCGGCAATTATCGCGATGACGATTCCGGTGGCACAGACCAACCCGAGGGTGCGGTTACCACCCAGCTCCGCGAGGGTGAGCGTTAGAAGTGCGAGGGTGACAGTTCCACCCGAAGCCAAAATCGCAGGTCCAGCTCCTCGAACTGCTGCACGCATCGCTGCGTAACGATCCTCGTGGCGAAGGAGTTCCTCCCGATAACGCGCGATCAACAAAAGTGCGTAGTTTGTTCCTGCACCAAAAACCAATACCGACAAAATGCCAGTGACCGAGCCATCTGGAACCATGCCGAACAGAGTCGCCACCTGGCGACCGAGCTGACCGGCCATGCCGTCTGCGACACCTACAACTAGAAGTGGCACTAGCCACAAAACTGGTGACCGGTAGGTGACAAGTAGCAATACGGCAACCACGATCACGGTCGATAACAGCAGCGTGAAGTCAGCACCTGCAAAAACGTTGTTCAGGTCTGCCTGGAAACCCTCCGGACCGGTTAGGTAAACCTCGAGTCCAGATGGCATGTCCTCTTTTGCAAGTTCACGAAGCTCGGCGGCTCGTTCTGCAACTACCTCGACCTCATCGGTCTTGTCGAGCGGCACGGTTACAACCGCCACTTTGCCATCATCAGAAACTTGGGCCGGAGGAACAAATGGCTGGCCCTGAATCTCTAGGTTGGTGAATTCAAGGAACTTCTCGTTCACACCACCAACTGGCATCTGAGCCATTGGGTCAAACTTGCCCTGCAACCACTCGAGCTGGCTGTCGGTGAACTTAGTCTCTGACTTATAGACCAACACCGCTGCGGTCGCATCGGAGCCGGGCAGGGTCTCAAGGGCTGCATTTACAAGAGCGGTCTCGGAGTCAGATGGCAGACCGTTGGTGGGTGCAGTCTCGGTGGTTGCCGCACGAAGCGGGCCAAAGGCTAGGCCTGCGAAAACAAGTCCGATTAGCAGGGTAACCCAGGCGGTCTTTCTGCCCGTGATGAAGTTCAAAATCAAATTCATAATTTCCTAAATTGTTTTAGTAACTAAATTACTTTAGGACTAAACTATTTTCTATGTCAAACTCTTCCCAGCATCAAGTTGTTTCGGGGAATACAAATTCCCCATCTCAACTAATGAGAAGGCTATTCAGGTTGAACCAGGAATACAGCCGCGCTCTGGGAGAGCAGCTAGAGGTAAATCCCACCGACTTCAGGGTTATGGAGTTTCTAATGGAGAATGGCTCTGCTACGCCGAGCTCTATTGCGAGCGCGATTGGTGTCACCGCGGGAGCTCTAACTCAAAGCCTCGATCGGCTCGAACGGGTTGGCCACACAACGCGTGAGCGAAACCCGAGTGATCGAAGATCTATAAGAGTGGTAGCAAACCCGAACTCACTTGAAAGAGTTTGGTCTGAAATTCAACCTTTGATAGATGCTTCAGCGTCAGTACTGGATTCAATGTCTGAAGCGGAGCAAGAAGCAGTTTCCAAGTATCTAAAGTCGATGCTTGATGCTCACGAATCTAAGCTGTCGCAAAAATCCCGCTAGCCTAGCGCGCCGCCTCAGACTTCCCAGTTGAAGCATGTGCCGCTGCGATGGCTCGCTTTCCAGCCGGGAGAAAAACTGCAATCAGTGCGATTGCTACGGTCGCAGCGCCGGTAACAATCAACAAAATCTCAACTGACACCACATCCGCCAGCGGACCCAAAACCGCCATGCCGAGTGGCATCGCCACCGACATCACGATTCCCACAAAGCCGAATACGCGACCCTGTCGCTCTGGCTCCACGGTCTCCTGCAACAGGGTTGTGGCAGAGGTTGAGAATGCGGGAACCGCCAGACCAATCAGGAAGAACAGACTGTAGAAAAGGATCAGGTTGGTGGTGAAACCCATCACAATTGCCAAAACACCAAAGGTGATTGAAGTTCCAATCAGAGTCCAAAGACGATCTAGCTTCGAGGCCAAGATGGCCATTAGTGCGCCACCCAAAACCATGCCAACTCCGAATGCCAGTTCGAGCACGGTTAGCAGCCACACTTCTGAACCAAAGTTTCGGACCAGCATCAGTGGGGATAGGTTCGATGGGGCAACAATCAGCAAGAACACAATCGCGAAGACGGCCATAACCCAGCGCACTAGTTCATGGCTGAAGATGTACTTGATTCCATCTTTCAGATCGGCAAAGTAAGAAGGCTTTTCCTGGTCTGCGGCACGGGCCAAAGTGGGGACCGCAATCGTTGCCAGCAGCGAGAGCCCGATGATCGCGGTAACCACATCTATAAACAGAATCCCAACCAGTGACATCGTGGTGTACAGACCTGCTGCCGCCACTGGGGCGAGCAGTGTGAGCGAGGACTGGATAGAACTGTTGATGCCATTCACTCGCATCAGTTTCTCGGTTGGAACAATCTGAGGAAGCAGAGCCGAGATAGCCGGCATCTGGAATCCAGCACCAACCGAGCGCGCGGCCATCACTAAAAAGATCAACCACAGGTCATCGACACCGGTGAGCATGAACAGTGCAAGCAGGAAGGTGGCGAGGGCAATAGAGGAATCGGAGATGATGATCATCGTCTTGCGATTTACTCGGTCCGCCCAAACGCCGGAAAAAATCGAAACAATCGCCTGAGGCAAGAATCCAAAGATGGCGGCCAGAGCGAGGATGAAGCCAGACTTGGTGGTCAGAGTGAGGTGCCAGAAGATTGCGTACTGAACCAGAAAAGAACCAAAGGTGGAGATGGTCTGGCCAACCAAAAAGGTCGCTACTTTGCGCTTCCAGCTGTGGTCGACTGGCTCTGTGGTTATTTGGGTTTCCTGGGCGTCAGTCATTCAAATTCCTAATCCGCAAACAGCCAACAATACTGCTTTGGCAAAGCAAAAACCCACTCGTGGAGGAGTGGGTTTTCGTGGCTAGTGAGGGATTCGAACCCCCGAAGGCTGAGCCGGCTGATTTACAGTCAGATCCCTTTGGCCGCTTGGGTAACTAGCCATGCACCTAGGGCGCAAGGGAAAAGAATAGTCCATTTTTGCAAATGCCACTAGCGGACCAAACTGTAAAGGCTTTACAGTAGCCAACGTGGTTGGAATCATCGAAGTTGCACAGCATGCCGGTGTCTCCACAGCTACCGTCTCCAGAGCACTAAATGGCAAGAGCCACGTATCGGCAAAAGCCCGTGAAAAGGTGCTCAAAGCGGCGCAGGAGCTGGGATATGTGGCATCCTCATCGGCCTACACCCTGGCTACCGGAAGAGCGAAAAACATCGGCGTTGTAATGCCGTTTATCGACCGCTGGTACTTCTCTTCGGTGTTAGACGGCGCTGTAAATGCGATGGTTTCCAGAGGCTACGATGTAACGCTTTACAACCTCTCCGGTGGATCGGTAAATCGCAAGAGGGTGTTTGAAGACCTTGTGCTTCGCAAGCGCGTAGATGGTGTGCTTACCGTTGCCGTGAAGCTAACCGACGAAGAGTTGGGAAAGCTAACCGCGCTCCAAAAACCAATTGTGGGAATCGGTGGTCCAATACCAGGTGCTCGCTCGCTGTCGATTGATGACGAGGGTGCTGGTCGTCTGGCGACCCTCCACCTGTTATCCCTGGGCCACACCGAGATCGGAATGATCTCCGGAACCCCAGCCTCGGAAATGGACTTTCATCAGCCATCGCTTCGTCGAACCGGCTACCAAGAAGCTCTTCTGGATGCGAACCTGGACTTCAAACCCGAATGGGTTGCGGAAGCGGACTTCACTGTCGGCGGTGGTTATCACGCAGCCAAGCAGATGCTGGGTGATCCACGAAGTGCGCCAACCGCAATCTTCTGCGCAGCAGATGAGATGGGATTTGGTGCCATCCAGGCAGCTCGAGACCTCGGGTATCGAGTCCCCCAGGACATCAGCGTGATTGGCATGGATGGCCATCCCCTCGGTGACTTCTACGGACTGTCGACTATCGACCAGAGCCCAAAGGCCCAGGGCGCAAAGGGTGCCAACATGTTGGTCGACATCCTGGAATCAAATGATGAAAAGCAGCCGGTGAATGTGGAGCAGCTGACCCAGTGGCCGATTGAATTGCTGGTTCGTTCCTCAACTGCACGTCGCGCACGCGATTAGAATTTGGGCCATGGCTGATTCCTCTTTTGACATCGTCTCCAAGGTTGATAAGCAGGAGACTGCGAACGCTCTTACCCAAGCTCAGAAAGAAGTCGAGCAGCGCTACGACTTCAAGGGAACCGATGCATCCATCGAGTTTTCTGGCGAGAAGGTCTTGATCAAAGCCAACAGCAAGGACCGCGCTGAGGCAGTGCTGGATGTCTTCCAGTCCAAGCTCGTAAAGCGCGGTATCTCACTCAAGAGCTTGGAAGCAGGCGACCCCTACCCATCGGGTAAGGAGTTCCGCATCGAGTGCTCGATGAAAAATGGCATCGATCAGGAAAACGCAAAGAAGGTTTCCAATATCATTCGCGAAGAGGGTCCAAAGAGCGTGAAGGCTCAGATCCAAGGTGACGAGCTGCGCGTTAGCTCCAAGAGCCGCGATGATCTGCAGGAAGTTATTGCTCTTCTAAAGGGCAAGGACCTGCCGGTTGATCTTCAATTCGTGAACTACCGCTAACCCATCGTCAGGTAGCCGACGCCACTTCCCGATACCGAGAACAATCGGGCCTCTGCCATAAATGCTGCCTCACCACGTTTGATGGTGAGCAACTCTTCCTTAGATGTAGAGAGAGTCAACTCCCCCTCGGTGCAAACCACGATCGAACTTCCCTCTAGCTCCAGATCGATTAGCAGATTGGTGGCCGAGGGTGTCAGTTTGTAAACCTGAAAATCATCGATTGGCACCGGGAATTGCGTGAGCCCCTGGCTCAGAAACTTTGGCTTCAGAATCGGATCCGGCAGCTCTGTGTAGTCCAGAATCCGCTGCAGCTCTTTGACATCGATTGGCTTTGGCGTCAGGCCACCGCGCAGCACGTTATCGCTTGCGGCCATAACCTCAACACCCAATCCGAAGAGGTAGGCGTGAATGTTGCCAGCGGGTAGAAACATGGCTTCGCCTGGATCGAGTGTGACCAGGTTCATCAGGACCGACATCAGAATGCCCCGGTCCCCCGGGTACCTATCGAATAGCTCCTCGACCAGCCTGGATCGCTTTCTGCCCAGCACAGTAGCGTTCGCAACCAGTTGAGTCACAGCATTCTCGGGCGCAGCATAAATCCATGAGACCGCACCCTCGAGGCCCATGGCTTGGTAGTCACCCCAGAGTCCGGCCAGGTGAATACTCGCCTGGGCGAGCGCCTCTAAATCTGGCTCCAACTCAACCTTGGTTCTAAACCCACACAGCGCCCTAAACTCCGTCAGCGCAATCACCATCTCAGGTTTGTGATTGGCATCTGAGTAGGAGCTGTGGTGCTGGGCAAACATGGCCTCGGCCCGCGCTTTGGAAGGGTGTGCCTGGATCGACAGTGGTGCCGCTGCTGCCAAGAACTTCACCAAATAGCCAAGCTCCCCGACTCGATCAGCAAGTGATCCACCCTCAGCATCCAGTACCCGGGAAGGAGAGTTTTTGTGAGTGCCGAACCAAATCTCAGCCATTGGTTGGCCATCGTTTTCGTATCCGAGGTAATCGGGAATTAGGTCGGTTGACCCCCAGGCATAACGCATCGGGTCATTGGTGATCTTGAAAAGTGTCATGGTCTATCGATCTCGCTGCTCAATAACAATCGAGATCGGTCCGGTTGGAGGCGCAGCGCCTTCAAGCTCCTGAACTTTAGCTCGCCTTGCGAAACCTCCCGCAATGATCCCGGAGCCTATCGCCAGCACAATGGGGAAGAAGAAAGCTAGCGACAAGCCGACCCCCTCAACCGTTGCACCCATCAGCGCTTTGGCGAAGATGGCGGTGGTGGAGTTGATAAGTCCAAGTCTTGAAACCGCCCAGGAGGTTGAAACACCGGGAACATGTCCGGCTGCGGAATAGAAGGCTGGGCTAACAGGTGATAGCCCCAGTCCAGCGAGGCCCCAGAGGAAGACCGTCACCAATAGTCCCAGACCAGAGCTAATCTCACTCAGCGTGCCCGAGAACAGAGCTGAAATTGCCAGGGCGATAGCGGCCATGAATGAACCACGGGATGCGATGAAGTGTGGGTGGTAGGTCTCGGCCAGCCGAGTCATTGAGAGTCGACCGATAATCATGCCGATCATGAATGCCGCAAACGGCATTGATCGCAGCGCGACCTCTAGGTTCAAAACATCGCGAGCAAAAACCGCAGCCCAGTCAATGACTGCGACCTCTGGATAGATGCCACAAAACAAACCGGCAGCCAGCAACCAAAGCTGCTGAGGCATCTGCCAGAACTTGCGTTTTACAACTTGGGCCTTCTCTTCAAGGTGGCCGTCCTCCTCTGAAGACAGCAGCCAGCGCAGTGAAAACTCAAAAACAACCAGGGTGATCAGGGCAACCACGAGCAGAAACAATTCCAGGGTCATGAAAACCGTGGAGAGCGCCCCGGTGACCGCAGCTGCAACTGCTCCCAGGCTCCAACCAGCGTGTAGCCGACCAATGATGTTCTTGGTGATCTGCTTCTGCACCATCACTGCGTGAGAGTTAACTGACACACCAAGCAATGACATAAAGAAGTTAAAGCCGGCGTTTAGGAAGAACCAAACCAGCGGGTCATTGCTCCAGGCGAGCGAGACCAGCATCACCATTCCGCCGTAGTTGGCGAATCGAATTACGGTTCTCGAGCCAAACCGCATGATGATTCTTGATGCAAAAAGCAGTGGGGTTATCGAGCCGATCACACCCAGACCAATAATGGTTCCCCACTGCGCAAATGAGACATCAAGACGATCGATGTATTCGGGAACCCAGGCAACAGAAGCAAGTGCGGCGTGACCCATAAACACAAAGACCGCAAGCATTGAAATCTGTGCCTTGCGCAGCCTTTGAGCTGGGAGACGAGTCAACTAACTACTCACCCTTCGAGATCGCAACCATTTGCGATCTTTCGAAAAGCTTAATTCTTTCGCGGCCCTCAGCCTCGCCCAACGCACGCTCACGGGCATCAATCTTTAGCCACTGAGGCCAACCCACGAAGTCGACTCCCTTGGATTCAAGGGTTGCCACTACCGCAGCCTCATCCGGCTCGGTTGGACTCCACCACATCGCGCGGTCAGCAATAACGTGAGAGATGGTCTCAATTGCATCCGCCTTGGTGTGGCCAATCAGACCAACCGGTCCACGCTTAATCCAACCGGTGCAGTAGACCCCCGGAATCTGCTTGTCAGCTGCATCAAGAACTCGACCTTCAGAGTTTTTGATCACTCCGTACTTGTCATCGAATGGAATCTCATCTACCGAGGAGCCGAAGTAACCAACTGCTCGATACACCGCTTGAACCGGGAACTCGCGGAACTCTCCCGTTGGTTTGACATTGCCCGTGCCATCAAGCTCTGTGCGCTCAACGCGAAGTGCTTTGACCTTGCCGTCCTCGCCCAAGATCTCAACCGGAGCTGAGAAGAAGTGCAGGTGGAGGCGACGCTCCTCATGGGCCTGTGGGTTCTCCCTCAGGTCCTCGAGGGTCTTCACCATGACGCGAACCTGGTTGTTTGAATCGATGGCCGCCTGAGAGCCCTCGTCGTATTTGAAGTCCTCGTCGTAGACGATGGACTGCACGCCCTCAACATGAAGTGCTTCACGAAGCTCAAGTGGTGAGAACTTAACCTGAGCTGGTCCTCGTCTGCCAAAGACGTGTACATCGGTAACAGGGGATGCTTTCAACCCCTGGTAAACATGATCTGGAATATCGGTGGAGAGTAGGTCATCTGGTCGCTTGATCAGCATTCGAGCCACATCGAGCGCAACGTTGCCATTACCAATGACCGCAATCTCTTTGGCGTTGAGTGGCCAGGTGAGCGGGAAGTCAGGGTGTGCGTCATACCAGTTCACAAAGTCTGCAGCTCCGTATGAACCATCAAGCTCTGCGCCTGGGATGTTGAGATCGGCATCCTTGATAGCACCGGTTGCAAAGATTACTGCGTTGTAGTGCTTCTTCAGATCATCCAAGGTGATGTCGGTGCCGTACTTGACGTTTCCGAAAAAGCGAATGTCACCACGATCTAGCACTTCATACAGCGCACGAATAATGCCCTTAATCCTCGGGTGGTCAGGTGCAACGCCGTAGCGAACCAGCCCGTATGGTGCAGGCAAGAGATCGAACAGATCGATGGAAACTTCAAAATCACGCTCTGCCTTGAGAATCAGATCTGATGCGTAGATGCCGGCCGGGCCCGCACCAACAACTGCAAGTCTTAGCTTTGACACTTCTAACTTCCCTACTTATCCCTTGCGGTCCACAACCGCATTTGCAAATGCAATAAGCGCTTCTCTGACGCTACCCTCAGGCAACGCCTTTACCGCATCAATGGCCTGGTCTCCCCAGCGAACTGTTTCAGCTCTGGCCTCCGCCATAACCGGGTGAGAGCGGAGCCTTGATAGAACCTGTGGGAGCTCATCGGCAACCAAGCCCGAGGTGATTTTCTGATAGAGCGCCTTCGACTCAGCATCCTCGTACTTCGAGAGCAACAGCACCGGCAGGGTTGGAACCCCAGCCAATAGATCGGTGCCGGCAACCTTGCCAGACTCTTCCTTGGTGGATTCAATGTCGATCAGGTCATCCACCAGCTGGAAAGCCACACCAATGCGCTCACCAAAGAGCTGCAGTGGCTCTTGATACGACTTGTCTGCTCCCGAGAGCAGTGCTCCCAGTCGGGCCGACAAAGCAATTAATGAACCGGTCTTATCGCGCAAAACCTCAAGGTAGTGCTCGAGAGGGTCCTGACCTTCTTTTGGACCGATGGTCTCATGCAGCTGACCTAAAACCAGCTGCTCGAAAACCTTTGCCTGCAGAGTGAGCGCTTCTTCGCCAAGGCGAGCAACAATGTTCGAAGCTCTTGCAAATAGCAAGTCTCCGGTGAGAATCGCGACGTTGTTACCCCAGACGATGTGTGCCGAATCAACACCGCGGCGTTTGGACGCTTGGTCCATAACGTCATCGTGGTAGAGGGTGGCTAGGTGAGTGATTTCCATCACTACCGCAGCGTCAAGAATGTCTGGGCTGTCTGGATCCCCAAGCTCTGAGGTCAGCAAAAGAAGCACCGGGCGAACTCGCTTGCCTCCTGCTTTGGCCAGGTGAGATGCCATGGAGTCGACCATGGCATCGGTGTGCTTGGTGGCATCGAGCAGTCGCTGCTCAACGAGCTCCATGCGGGATTCGATGCTCTTCAGTAACCTCTGGTCGGTCACCTTTCTAAGCTGCGATGGCAATTTGATCATGGCTTCACCGCCATATGCAGAGCGACAATTCCCAAGCTCAGGTTTTTAAACTTCACGTCTTTGAATCCAGCCTTTTCGATATCCGCAGCCAGACTCTTTTGATCGGGCCATGCCTCGATGGACTCGGCTAGATAGTCATAGGCCTCAGGGCTCTTACTAAACAGCGCAGAGAATCTCGGCAGGATGTGCTTTAGATAAAAGCGATAAAACGGCCCAAAAACTCCCGAAACCTTAGAAAATTCACAAATCACCAGTCGACCACCCGGCTTCAGCACTCTGAGAAACTGCCCAAGTGCGACCTTGTGGTCCTGAACGTTTCGTAGACCAAAGCTCATGGTCACTACATCAAACTCTTTGTCTCCAAATGGCAGGTTCATCGCATCCGCGAAGGCAAACTCAAGCTGTGGATAGCGCTTTCTACCCTCATCGAGCATGCCGTTTGAAAAGTCTGCCGCCACCACGCTAACGCCAGGCTTTAGAAGTGCCATGGAGCTGGTGCCGGTGCCGGCAGCGATGTCCAAAATCCGGTCACCGGATTTTGGGCTGATTGCTTTACGAACCGCATTTCGCCAAAGTCTTGCCTGCCCAAAAGACAGCAAATCGTTGGTCTTGTCGTAGGAGTGGGCGACTGAATCGAACATAGCCGAAACCGCCTCAGGGGATTTTGAGAGGTCGGCCTTAGTCACCCCAGAAGTCTAATCGGGCTGGGACTCTTTCGCTCCCTGAGCCAGGGTGTAGATCACCAGGGCAACCGAGCCAAGACCGAGTGCTACCACCAAAGGTGTAGTGGCGTTAACAAACCGATCGGCTGGGGTAAGGGTGGTGATCTCTATCTCGCTGAGGTCGATCGGCTCTTCGGCGTGGGGGTCAATCATGGTTCCAACCTCAGCCGGTGGAATCGCTCGATCTTTTTCATCGTCTGCGAAAGCAACGGTTGCCCCAAGCATCGGGAGTGCTAGCAGCGCAAGGGCAACAAGTTTTACGCGCATCGCATCTCCCTTCTAAACTTTCTACAGAATAAGCGCGCTTCCTGAATGGTTGCTACAGATGCTTATAAAAACTAAGGAATTCGATGGCGCTTCAGATCAGGTCGTTCTTTGCGCCCGCCAGCCCACCTAAAAATCCGGCCCAG
>JACCDX010724593.1_pt1 | contig 14034 bp, 14 predicted proteins | sample 7449681 | NCBI WGS metagenome assembly JACCDX01 (sample SAMN15323450, study PRJNA562643) | freshwater metagenome | isolation source: river surface water | place: USA:Blue River Watershed | collected 2017-08-18
CTCGGTGGGCTTCATCGCGCTCTGGGGCATCGCGGTGCTGAACGGGGTGGTGCTGGTCAGCTGCATCCGCAAGCTGCGCGAGGACGGCATGGCCGTGGCGCAGGCGGTGCGCGAGGGCTGCGTGCAACGATTCCGCCCGGTGATGATGACCGCGACGGTGGCCCTGCTGGGCCTGGTGCCCTTCCTGTTTGCCACCGGCCCGGGCAGCGAGGTGCAGAAGCCGCTGGCGGTAGTGGTGATCGGGGGCTTGATCACCTCCACGCTGCTCACGCTGGTGGTGCTGCCGGCGTTGTACCGGTGGTTTGATGATCAGCCGGGGGAGGCGTAAAGGCTATTCAGGGCATCAAGGGCTCATGCATCCAAGCGGGGATGTCCCGCTTGGTATGCAGCACCCGCCAGATATCGATTTGATCGCTGCGCTCGAGATAAAAGACGAGGTAGGGGTAGCGCATGAGCGGCCATGTGCGCAGCCCCGGCAGATTCAGTTCATGCGCGTAGCGAGGTGAACCCGTCGCCGCATGGCGGCTGATATGCAAATAGGCCTTCTCAAGGGCGTCGACGAAGCCGACTGCCACCTCCGCCCCAGCCTCGCCCAGGTAGTGGTCGACCGCCTCCTCGACATCGCGTTGCGCCTGCTCGCGCGCGGCGATCGGCTTGGCTCTCACTTCTGGCCGTTTTGCTTGCTGGATTTACGCGCCCGGCTGCGGAGCGCATCGAAGTAGGCAGGCGTCAATTCAGCGCCGGGCTTTGAGCGCGCGCCGGCAAGCAGCAGGTCACGCAAGTGAGACCGATCCTGGTCCTTGCGGATCAACTCACGCACGTACTCGCTGCTGGTGCCGTAGCCGCGCTGGCTGACCTGCTCATCGACAAAGTCCTTGAGGGTGTCCGGCAGAGAGATGTTCATCGTGCTCATGCCGGGGAGGATAAGAGCCTTGGCAAAATTTGGCAAGAATTGGGGCTGCTACTCCACCGTCACACTCTTCGCCAGATTCCTCGGCTTGTCCACATCCGTCCCCCGCGCAATCGCCGTGTGATACGCCAGCAGCTGCAGCGGCACCACATGCAGCAGCGGCGACAGCGGCCCGTAGTGCTCGGGCATGCGGATCACGTGCAGGCCGTCGCCGCTTTCGATGCGGGTGTCGGCGTCGGCCAGCACATACAGCACGCCGCCGCGGGCACGCACTTCCTGCATGTTGCTTTTCAATTTTTCCAGCAACGCGTCGTTGGGGGCCACGGTCACCACCGGCATCTCGCCGGTTACCAGGGCCAGCGGCCCGTGCTTGAGCTCGCCGGCGGCATAGGCCTCGGCGTGGATGTAGGTGATCTCCTTGAGCTTGAGCGCGCCCTCCTGGGCAATGGGGTAGTGCAGGCCGCGGCCCAGGAACAGCGCGTTCTCCTTGCGGGCGAAGTCCTCGGCCCAGGCGATCAGCTGCGGCTCCAGCGCCAGCACCGACGACAGCGCCGCCGGCAGGTGTCGCATCGCCTTGAGGTGGGCAGCCTCATCGGCCTCGGTGAGGTGGCCGCGCGCCTGCGCCAGGGCTAGCGTGAGCAGGAACAGGCCCGCCAGCTGCGTGGTGAAGGCCTTGGTGGAGGCCACGCCCACCTCGACGCCAGCGCGGGTGATGTAGGCCAGCTTGCACTCGCGCACCATGGCCGAGGTCGACACGTTGCACACGGTGAGCGTGTGCCGCATGCCCAGCGACTGCGCATGCCGCAACGCCGCCAGGGTGTCGGCGGTCTCGCCCGACTGGGTGATCGTCACGACCAGCGTGTTCGGATTGGGTACCGATTCGCGGTAGCGGTATTCGCTGGCAATCTCGACCTGGGTCGGGATCTTGGCGATCGACTCCAGCCAGTACTTGGCGGTGCAGCCGCTGTAGTAGCTGGTGCCGCAGGCCAGGATCAGGACCGAGTCGACCTGCGCGAAGGTGCGGTGCGCGCCCTCGCCGGGCGGCGGTGTGCCCGCGCCCTCGAACAGCTCGGGCACGATGGCCTCCAGGCCCGCCAGCGTGTCGGCGATGGCGCGCGGCTGCTCGAAGATCTCCTTCTGCATGTAGTGCCGGTAGGGGCCGAGCTCGGCGGCGCCGCTGTGCGCCTGCACCGTGCGCACCGGGCGCTCGGCGGGACGGCCGTCCTTGCCCACCACCCAGTAGCGCCCCAGCTGCAGGTCGACCAGGTCGCCCTCCTCCAGGTAGACGATCTGGTCGGTGACGCCGGCCAGGGCCATGGCGTCGCTGGCGAGGAACAGCTCCCTGTCGCCCACGCCCATCACCAGGGGTGAGCCGGCGCGGGCGCCGACCACGCGGTGCGGCTCGTCGCGGCAGATGACGGCGATGGCGTAGGCACCCTGCAGGTGGGCGACGGCGGCGCGCACGGCCTCGAACAGGTCGCCGTCGTAAAGGCTGTCGACCAGGTGCGCGATGACCTCGGTGTCGGTCTGGCTGGCGAAGTGGTAGCCCTTGGCCTGCAGCGCGGCGCGCAGCTCGTCGTGGTTTTCGATGATGCCGTTGTGGACCAGCGCGATGCGGCCCGGCCGGTCGGTGGGCGTGGCACCGGGGCCATGGCTGAAGTGCGGGTGGGCGTTGTGGACCGCCGGCGCGCCGTGCGTGGCCCAGCGGGTGTGGGCGACGCCGGTAGTGCCGCCCAGGCCTTCCGCGCTCACCTGCTGCATCAGTTCGGCGACGCGCTCGGTGCTGCGCGCCCGCTGCAGGCCGCCGGCGTGGACAGCCACGCCGCAGGAGTCATAGCCGCGGTACTCCAGACGCTGCAGGCCCTGGACGAGAAGGGGGACGATGTCGCGGTGCGAGACCGCGGCGACGATGCCGCACATGGGGAACCTCCGGAAAGTGCCGCCACTGTAGGGGCCGCGCCAGGAAACAAGTGATCTCTTTTTATCCCAATTGAAAATTAAATTTCACGATTGACCCGCTGTGAAATAAAATAAATAAATGAGCCAAGAAAACGATCTTTCGTTTCTCGATGCCACCGACTTTGCCCTGCTCGAGGCCCTGCAGGAGGACGCCTCCCAGAGCAACCTGGCGCTGGCGGCGCGGGTGCATGTGTCGCCGCCGACCTGCCTGCGGCGGGTCAAGCGCCTGCAGGAGGCCGGGCTGATCGAGCGGCAGGTGGCCATCCTCAGCGCCGACCGGCTGGCGCCGGTGCTGGGCGCGGGCCTGGAGGCGATCGTGGAAGTAACCCTGGAGCGCCAGGGCGCCGAGCACCTGGACGCCTTCGAGCAGCGGGTGGTGGCCGACCCGGCGGTGCGGCAGTGCTACCGGGTGTCGCCGGGGCCGGACTTCATCCTGCATGTGCGCGCCGCCGACATGCCCGGCTACCTGGCGCTGCAGCAGCGGCTGTTCACCGCCGATGCCAACGTGCGCAACGTGAAGGCGTTCTTCAGCGTGAAGCGGGCGAAGTTCGAGCCGCGGCTGCCGCTGGCGGCACATCATCGATCCAGCTGAAAATCAGATATTTGCCATTTATCTCAATTACAGATATAACGTGATTATCTGATTTGCAGCTATCTCCGCCCTCATGGAACTGCCCCCCTTCAATCAGGCGCTGGTGACAGCGCCCCAGCTTGGCCAGATCTTGCGCGTCAGCCGGCAGCGCCGCCGCCTGACGCAAGCCGAGGTCGCCAGCCGGCTGGGGCTGAGCCAGAACCGCCTGTCGCACCTGGAGCTGCACCCCGACGAGATCAGCTTCAAGCAGCTTCTGGCGTGGTGCCCGGTTGTCGGGCTGGAGCTGTCCATCGGAGAGCGTGGCGTCACTGCACGCGAAACGCCTCCGCCGGAGTGGTGAGATGGGTCGCCGCAGCGGGAGCCAGACCCTGGGCCTGTGGGCCAACGGCGTCCATGTCGGCCGGTGGACGGCGCGAGCCGATGGCGCCATGGAGTTGCAGTACGCGCCCTCGTGGGTTTCCAGCGCTGTCGGTCGCCCCTTGTCGCTCTCGCTGCCATTCAACCCGAATAACGAGCCCTTGGGCGGGGAGCGGGTCGCCCATTACTTCGACAACCTCCTGCCCGAGGGCCCTGCGATCCGGGCGCGCATCGCCAGCCGCTTCAAGACCGGATCGACACGCGCGTTCGACCTGCTGGCAGCGATCGGCCGTGACTGTGTCGGCGCACTCCAGTTGCTGCCCGACGGCCAGGCACCTGCGGACGCAAACCGGATCGAGGCCGTCCCGCTCAATGAGGAGGACATCGAGCGCCACCTGCTGGAAACGGTGAATCCGGGCCGCTTCGGGGGCGCGCTGGAGCCCGATGACGACTTCCGCATCTCCCTGGCCGGGGCGCAGGAGAAGGATGCCTTCCTGTGGTGGGAGGGCCGCTGGCACAAGCCTCGGGGCTCGACACCAACCACCCATATCTTCAAGCTGCCCTTGGGTCTGGTGGGCGGTCGGCGTGCGGATTTCAGCACCTCGGTCGACAACGAGTGGCTGTGCCTGCGCCTGCTCGCCGCATACGGCCTGCCGGCTGCGAAGGCGGAGATCGCCACCTTCGGCGGCCAGCGGGTACTTGTCGTCGAGCGATTCGACCGGACGCGGTCTGCCTCCACCGGACAGCTGCTGCGGCTGGTGCAGGAGGATTTCTGCCAGGCGACCGGCACCTCGCCCCTGGCCAAATACGAGAACGAGGGGGGCCCCGGTCTGCGCGAGATCGCCACGCTGCTGCGCCAGTCGGTCCGCGCGGAGGAGGACCTGCGGATCCTGATGGCTTCGCAGATCCTGTTCTGGATGCTGCGCGCACCCGACGGCCACGCGAAGAACTTCAGCATCCAGCTGCTGGCCGGGGCCGCGGGCCGTTTCCACCTGACCCCGCTGTACGACGTGATGTCTGCGTTGCCTGTGATCGGCGAGGGCCCCAACCAGTGGAGCGCGCAGGAGATCAAGCTGGCGATGGCGGTGCTCGGGAAGAACCGGCACTACCTGGCCCACACGATCCAGCGGCGGCACTTCAACAGCACCGCCCGGCAACTGGGCGTCGGCGCAGACGTGGAGGCGTTGCTGGAGGATCTGGTCTCGCGCACACCCGGCGTCATCGCTGAGGTGCAACGGCAGCTGCCACCGGGGTTCTCCCAGAAGGTCGCCGATAGCGTACTGGGCGGCCTGGCGCAGTCCGCGCGCCGGCTGGAGGCCATGCCAGCCGCCTGAAGGCACGCATGGCCTCCAGCCCTCCGGCCCTCAGCCCTTCTTCTTCACCGGCCTTTGCCAGTTGGCAATGTGCACCTGCTTGCCGCGGGCCACGGCCAGCGAGCCGGCGGGCGTGTCCTTGGTGATGGTGGAGCCGCCGCCCACCGTGGTGCCCGCGCCCAGGGTGACCGGGGCCACCAGCACGCAGTTGCTGCCCACGTGCACGTCGGACTCGATCACGGTGCGGTGCTTGTTGGCGCCGTCGTAGTTGGCGGTGATGGAGCCGGCGCCGTAGTTGACCCGCTCGCCCACCGTGGCATCGCCCAGGTAGGCCAGGTGATTGGCCTTGGCGCCCTTGGCCAGGGTGGAGTTCTTCACCTCAACGAAGTTGCCGATGTGGACCTCGTCGCCCAGCACCGCGCCGGGGCGCAGGCGTGCGAAAGGCCCGACCAGGGCCCCTGCGCCCACTTGCACGCCGGCCTTCTCGCCCTCGATGTGGGTGAAGGGGTGGATGACGGCGCCATCGGCGATGCGTGCGTTGGCAATGACGCAGTTCGCGCCGATGCGCACGCCCTCGCCCAGTTCGACCCGCCCTTCGAAGACGCAGTTGACGTCGATCTCGACATCGGCGCCGCAAACGAGCGTGCCGCGTACGTCCAGGCGCGCCGGGTCGGCCAGGCGCACGCCCTGCGCCATCAGCGCCTCGGCGACGCGCCGCTGGTGGGTGCGCTCCAGGGCCGCCAGCTGCGAGGGGCTGTTGACGCCGTCGACCTGCGGCTGGTCACGCGTGACCAGGGCCGTGACCGGAACGCCATCGGCCACCGCCAGGCCGACGACGTCGGTGAGGTAGTACTCGCCCTGGGCGTTGTCGTTGGTGAGACGCGCCAGCCAGCCGTGCATCAGGCGGTTGGGGGCGGCCATGAAGCCGGTGTAGACCTCGGTGATGCGGCGCGGCTCCTCGCTGGCGTCCTTGTGCTCGACGATTGCGCGCACCGCGCCGTCACTGCCGCCGGCGCGGACGATTCGGCCGTAGCCCGTGGGATCCGCCATGTCGGCGGCCAGCAGCGCCAGGCGTTCGCCGCCGCTGGCCTGCACCAGGGCCTGAAGGGTGGTCGATTCGATCAGCGGCACGTCGCCATTGAGGACCAGGCACAGCCCGTCGCCGGCCAGCAGCGGCAGGGCCTGCTGCACCGCATGGCCGGTGCCCAGTTGCGGCTCCTGCAGCACGGTGTCGCAGGGCAGGCCCTGGGCCGCCGCGAAGGCGCGCGCGGCCTCGGCCACCTGCTCGCTGCCGTGGCCGGTGACGACGATGAGGCGGCGCGGCTTCACGCCGGCGGCGGCTGCGACCACATGGTCAAGAAGGGCGCGACCGCCCAGGCGGTGCAGGACCTTGGGCAGTCGGCTTTTCATGCGCGTGCCCTTGCCGGCGGCCATCACGACCACGTCCACGGCCAGGGCCGCCTCGTTCTTTGCTTGCATGCAGACCTCTCGATGCTGGGCCGGATTATCGGCCCCGGCCCTGTGCGGACGCGTCGGCGGCCCGGTGACCGGCCCCGCCACAGGGCCGGTCAGCCCACCGGCCAGACGATGCCGTTGTCATTGAGGATGGCGTCCAGCGGCACGTCGTGCGCCTCAGGCTCGAGGTCGGGCACGAAGCCCTGGGTGAAGCCCAGGCCGACGGTGAAGGGCCTGGGCTGCAGCGTGGCCAGGGTGCGGTCGTAGAAGCCGCCGCCGTAGCCGAGCCGGTACCCGCCCGGGCCATAGCCTACGCAGGGCACGAACAGGAGCGTGGGCACCACGACCTCGGTGTCCTTGGGCTTGGGGATGCCGTAGGCGTCTTCCTCCATGGGGCACCCAGGGAACCAGACATGGAAGGTGAGCGTCTTGTGTACCTTGTCGACGACCGGCAGGCCGATGCGCCGGCGCTGCGGCTGGTCGAGCAGTTCGCCGTCCTCCTTCCAGCGGTGCAGGGCGGGCAGCGGGTCGAACTCGCCCTTGATCGGCCAGTAGGCGCCGATGACGGTGTCGGGCCGGTCCACCAGCCAGATGCGCATCACGCGCTGCAGCATGTCGGAGCGCACGAGGCGATCCGGCATGTCGAGCCGGGCCTGCAGCAGCTGCTGGCGCAGGGTCTTCTTGGCGTCCGACTTGTCCATAATTCCCCAATGAAGTTGCGATTGATTCTGACACTCCTGGCCGGCCTGCTGTCCGGGGCGGCACAGGGGCAGCCCGAGGGCCGCGGCGCGGCAAGCGTACCGCCGCCGGCCATGATGCCTGCGGCACACTTGCCGATGGCGGCCACCGACCCGCGCGGCGACGCTGCCGCTCTCGAGATGGGCCAGGTCTTCCGGCAGGGCCCCGGCGCGGCCCAGCGCCAGCGCCTGGCGCAGCTGCTGCCCCAGCTGCGCGGCCACCTGCTCGAGCCCTGGGGCGCCTACTGGGAGCTGCGGGCGCGGCTCGACACCGCCACCCCGCAGGAGGTGCAGGACTTCCTCACCCGCTGGGCCGGCACCTACCAGGAGGACCGCCTGCGCAACGACTGGCTGCTGCTTCTGGGCCAGCGCCGCGACTGGACCACCTTCGCCGCCGAGGTCGGGCGCTTCCGCATGAACGACGACCCGCAGGTGCGCTGCTACGCGCTGCTGGTGCAGTCCCTGCGCGAGGGCGCCAGCGAGGCCATCGTGCGCGAGGTGCGGCGGCTGTGGCTGGCGCAGCGGGAGGCCGAGGACGCCTGCACCACCGCGGCCCGCGACCTGCTGGCCGAGGGCCGCAGCCGGCGCGGAGCGGCTGCGCTCGAGGCGCAGGACGTCTGGCGCAAGGCGCGCCTGGCGGCCGAATACAACCGCGTGCGCATGGCGCAGGACGCGGTCACCCTGGTGGCGCCCACCGCGGTGGACCAGGTGCAGGCCGCGATGACGCAGCCCGCGCGCTACCTGGACGGCCGAGTCACTGCCCCTTCGCGGGTGCGCAAGGAGCTGGTCGTGCTGGCCCTGGTGCGCCTGGCTGCCAGCGATCCGGCCGAGGCCATCCAGCGCCTGGAGCGCAAGTGGTCAGCGCAGCTCACGCGCGAGGAGCAGGCCTGGGTCTGGGGCGCGATCGGCCGCCAGACCGCGCAGCGCCTGCTGCCCGAGGCGCTGGATCACTTCGCTCGCGCCGGCCGAGATGCCGATCTCACCGACGACATGCTGGCCTGGAAGGCGCGCGCCGCCCTGCGCACCGTGCCCGGCCCGCGTTGGAAGACCGTGCTGGAGGCCATCTCCGAGATGGAGCCGGCCACGCAGCAGGACAGCGCCTGGACCTACTGGCGCGCGCGCGCGCTACTGGCTTCGTCCTCGGAGTCCGAACAGGCCGAGGGACGCAAGCTGCTCACGGGCCTGGCATCGGCCCGCGGCTTTTACGAGCAGCTGGCGCTGGAGGACCTGGGTCAGCGCATCACCGTCCCGGCGCGGCCCGCGCCGCTCACGCCGGCCGAGCGCGAGGCCGCACGCCGAGACCCGGGCCTGCAGCGCGCCCTCCATGCCATCTCGATCGGCCTGCGTACCGACGGTGTGCGCGAGTGGAACTACACCACCAACCTCGCCCGCCCCGGCGGCCTGCCCGAGCGCGAGCTGCTGGCGGCGGCGCAGCTGGCCTGCGAGCGCGAGGTCTGGGACCGCTGCATCAACACCAGCGAGCGCACCCGCACCGAGTTCGACGCCGAGCAGCGCTTCCCCATGCCGCTGCGCGATCTGGTCACCCGCCGCGCGCGCGAGATCGGCCTCGATCCGGCCTATGTCTACGGGCTGATCCGGCAAGAGAGCCGTTTCGTCACCGACGCCCGCTCGCATGTCGGCGCCTCCGGCCTGATGCAGGTGATGCCGGCCACGGCGCGCTGGACGGCGCGCAAGATCGGGCTGAACGGTTTCACCCCCGACCAGATCAACGAGCGCGAGACCAACGTCACCATCGGCACCGCCTACCTCAAGCTCGCGCTCGACGACTTCGAGGGCTCGATGCCCATGGCCGCCGCCGCCTACAACGCCGGCCCGAGCCGTCCGCGGGCCTGGCGCAACGGGCCGGTGCTCGACGCCGCGATCTGGGCCGAGAACATTCCCTTCGCCGAGACACGCGACTACGTGAAGAAGGTGCTGGCCAACACCACGGTCTATGCCGCCCTTGTCACCGGGCAGCCGCAGTCCCTGCGCGCGCGCCTGGGCACCGTCGGCCCGCGCGACCCGAACCGCCCCGAACCCAACCGCGACCTGCCCTGAGGAGCCCCGCGCATGCTGCAGCTGTACATCGGCAACAAGAACTATTCGACCTGGTCCATGCGGCCCTGGGTGCTGATGCGCCAGGCCGGCATTGATTTCGAGGAGGTGATGGTGCCGTTCGACAGCTTCGAGGCCGGCTCGCAGTTCAAGACGACCATCGCCCGCCTCTCGCCGGTCGGCCGGGTGCCGGTGCTGGTCGATGGCGGCCTGGCGGTGTGGGACTCACTGGCCATCGCCGAGTACCTGGCCGAGCGCTTCCCAGGCCGCTTCCTCTGGCCCGCCGACCCGGCCGCACGCGCCCGCGCCCGCAGCCTCTGCGCCGAGATGCATGCCGGCTTCCAGGCCTTGCGCAGCCTGTGCCCGATGAACGTCGAGGCCTCGCTGCCCGAGGTCGGCCGCCGGCTCTGGTCCGAGCACGAGGCGCTGCGAGAGGACGTCGACCGCCTCGTTACCCTGTGGCGGGCGCAGCTGGCGCACCAGCCGGAGGACGGGCTGCTGTTCGGCGCCTTCTCGATCGCCGACGCCTTCTATGCGCCGGTCTGCATGCGCCTGGCCACCTACGCCCTGCCCTTGCCCGATGACGCGGCGGCCTATGCCGCCCGGGTGAGGCAGCTGCCCGCGGTGCGCGCCTGGATCGAGGACGCCCTGGCCGAGCGCAGCTTCCTGCCGTTTGAGGAGCCGTACCGGCAGGCGCCGGACTGGCGCTGACAGGCCGGCGCTGCTTGCGCTGCGCTCCGTGGCCGCATGGCACGGGCTCGCTCGGGGCTTTTGGTCTTTGTACACTGACCCGATGCAAGTCTTCGAAGTCGGCGGCGCGGTGCGCGATGCCCTGCTGGGCCTGCCGGTCCACGACCGCGACTGGGTGGTGGTCGGCGCCCGGCCCGAGGCGCTGATCGGGGCCGGCTACCTGCCGGTGGGCCGCGACTTCCCCGTCTTCCTGCACCCCGAGACGCGCGAGGAGTACGCGCTGGCGCGCACCGAGCGCAAGACCGCACCCGGCTACCACGGCTTCACCGTCCACGCCGACCCGGGCGTCACCCTCGAGGAAGACCTGGCCCGGCGCGACCTCACCATCAACGCCATGGCCCGGCACCCGGACGGGCGGATCGTCGACCCCTACGGCGGCCAGCGTGACCTGCAGGCGCGGGTGCTGCGGCATGTGACCGAGGCCTTCCGCGAGGACCCGGTGCGTATCCTGCGGCTGGCGCGCTTCGCGGCGCGGTTTCCGGAGTTCAGCGTCGCCCCCGAGACGATGGCTCTGATGCGGGCGATGGTGGCCGACGGCGAGGTCGACGCACTGGTGGCCGAGCGGGTGTGGCAGGAGTTGTCACGCGGGCTGATGGCCCGCCAGCCCTCGCGCATGTTCGAGGTGCTGCGTGACTGCGGCGCCCTCGCGCGCCTGCTGCCCGAGGTCGAGCGGCTGTGGGGCGTGCCCCAGCGCCCCGAGTACCACCCCGAGGTGGACACCGGCGTGCACCTGATGATGGTGCTGGACATGGCCGCGCGGCTCGAGGCGCCGCTGTCGGTGCGCTTTGCCTGCCTCGTGCACGACCTGGGCAAGGGCACCACGCCCGCCGACATGCTGCCGCGGCACATCGGCCACGAGATGCGCAGTGCGCAGCTGCTGAAGGGGCTGGCGGAACGCCTGCGGGTGCCGGTCGATTGCCGCGAGCTCGGCGAGGTGGTGGCCCGCGAGCACGGCAACATCCACCGCAGCGGCGAGTTCGGCGCAGCGGCCCTGGTGCGCTTGCTGGAACGCTGCGACGCCTTCCGCAAGCCGGCGCGCTTCGCCGAGGTGCTGCTGGCGTGCGAGTGCGACGCACGCGGGCGCGGCGGCTTGGGCGAGTCGGCCTACCCGCAGCGCGCGCGCCTGTTGGCGGCACTGGCGGCGGCGCAGGCGGTGGACACGGCGGCGGTGTCGGCCGAGGCGCTGGCGCAGGGGGCCAAGGGCCCGGCCATCGGCGAGCGGATCCACGCGGCGCGGGTGGCGGCGGTGGAAGCGGCCGCTGCCTGAGCTGGCGCCGGGTGCCTCGGCCTTGGCCGGATAATGGGCGTTTTGAACCAGACGCCCGTATGACTCGAAAAATACTTTCGGTGCTTTTCGTGCTGTTCTTCCTGGCCTGCGGCATTTCGCATGCGCAGGATCAGAAGATTGGCGTGAGCCTCTCGCACACAGGTGACGACAGCGTCGGAAACCAGTTTGCCTTTGCCATCAGGGAGGCCGTCCGCGGCTCACAGGGCTATCGCCTCGTGCAGACCGACGAACCCGGCATCCAGGTCAGGCTGGTGACGATCAATCCGGATGACAACTCGAGCACGAGCAACTGGACGGTCGCCACCGTGGTGATCACGATGACGAACTTCCTTCCCCTGGACCGCAAGGACCCGCAAACCTGGTACCCGATCTACCTCACCTCCCATGTGATGACCGTGGGCAGGTCGCGGACCGAGGCGCAGGCCCGCAGTGTCATTGCCTCCGTCGACGCCGCGATCGAGCGCTATCGGCGGGACGCCCGGCGCTAGAAGCGGGAACAGGTCAGGGCCGGACTCAGACCAGGCGCGCGACCATCCCCACCACCAGGCTCATCACCACCGTGCTGGTGATGGGGAGGAACCACTCCCTCCCGAACAGCCGGAAGCGGAAGTCCCCCGGCAGCCGGCCGAAGCCGAGCTTCTGCAGCCAGTGCGACATCCCGCTGATCACCACCAGGGCGACGACGATGACGATAAACCAGCGCAGCATCGTTCAGAGCGCGCCAGTGCGGTCGCCCGTGCGAAAGCCCACCGCGTCCCAGAAGGGCCCGGTGTGGAAGCCGATCACCTTGAACAGCTCGCCCATCTCGTGCTCGGCGACCAGACGCTGCGCCGCCACCTGCTCGGCGACCGGAGCTTGTTGCATCAACTCGCCCAGGCCGCAGTTGACCAGGAAGCGCCCCTGGCTGGTGTAGCCCAGCACGCCCAGGCCCGCGTCCTGGCCGGCCACCGCGATGCCGGTGAAGTTGACATGGGCGGTGATGTCCTTGAGGCCGGGGCGGTCCAGCGGGTCGGGGTCGGCCAGATGGCCCAGGTGGCACATCAGCGTGCCCATGTGCCGCTGGGGGTGGAAGTACTCGGCCTCGGGGAAGCCGTAGTCGAGGAAGAAGGCCGCGCCGCGCTCGAGCCGGTCGGCCAGGGTGCGGATGAAGGCCTCGGCCTGCGGATGGATCTCGGTGAGGTAGTCGTGCGCGCCCTCGATGTCGAAGGGCGGGCGCAGCTGCGTCGGATGGTCGTCCCAGGCCAGGCCGTCGCGCCAGGCCACCCCGCGCTCGAACCACTGGCCGCCGCGCCGCACCAGCAGCTTGACCGGCATCGCATCGAGCACCTCGTTGCCCACCACCACGCCGGCGAAGCGCTCCGGCAAGGCGTCGGCCCACTGCACCCGGTCGCCCCAGGGCGCCAGACGCTCACGCTGGCGCGCGCGCAGGCTGCCCGAGAGGTCGACGATGGTGTAGCGGGCCACGCGGTCACCCAGCGCCTCCAGCAGCTGCGCGGCCAGCGCGCCGGTGCCGGCGCCGAACTCCCAGACCTCGTCGCAGCCGGTGGCGGTGAGCGCGTCACCCACGGCCACCGCCAGCGAGCGGCCGAACAGCGGGGTCATCTCGGGCGCGGTGACGAAGTCGCTGCCCGAGGCGGGCAGGTGCCCGAACTTGCGGCTGCCGTGCGCGTAGTAGCCCAGGCCGGGCGCATAGAGCGCCAGCGCCATGAAGCGGTCGAAGGGCAGCCAGCCGCCGGCGCGGGCAATGGCCTGCGCCAGCAGGGCCTGCATCGCGGCCTGGACGGCCGGGGGCGTGCCAGGGCCACCGGGGCCGCTCGTTACACTGGGCGTTTCTGAAGTCACCCGGCGATTGTCGTCCCAGATCGCGCCCCGCCTCCCTGGACGGGCCCGTGCATCGCCGGACCCCCGCCACCACGAGCAGGACCAGCAGCCCCATGACCGCCCCCACCGTCCTCATCACCGGCGCCGCCCGGCGCCTGGGCCGCGAGATGGCCCTGGCCCTGGCCGCCGCCGGCTGGCAGGTGGCCGTGCACTACCGCGGCTCGGCCGACGAGGCGCAGGCCACGGTGGCCGATTGCGAGGCCACGGCCCGCGCCGCCGGCCATGCGGGCACCGCGTTTGCCGCCTTCCAGGCCGACCTGGCCGACGAGGCCGCCACCCGCGCCCTGGTTCCCCAGGTGCTGGCCCGACTCGGCACCCTGGACGCGGTGGTGAACAGCGCCTCGCTGTTCGAGCATGACGAGCCGGCGACCTTCGGGTACGGGTCGCTGCAGCGGCACCTGGCCTCGAACACCGGCGCGCCGGTGCTGCTGGCGCAGGCCCTGCATGACCATCTGGCCGCGCGCGGCGCCGACGGCGTGGTGGTCAACCTCCTGGACCAGAAGCTCTGGAACCTCAACCCCGACTTCTTCAGCTACACCCTGTCCAAGGCCGCCCTCGAGGCCGCTACCACCATGCTGGCCCAGGCCCTGGCGCCGCGGGTGCGCGTGGTCGGCGTGGCCCCGGGCCTCACGCTCACCAGCCACATGCTCTCGCAGGAGAAGTTCGAGGCCCTGCACCGGCTCTCGCCCCTGGGGCGTTCGTCCAGCGCCGAGGACGTGGTGGCCACGGTGAAGTTC
>JACCDX010968868.1_pt1 | contig 14034 bp, 15 predicted proteins | sample 7449681 | NCBI WGS metagenome assembly JACCDX01 (sample SAMN15323450, study PRJNA562643) | freshwater metagenome | isolation source: river surface water | place: USA:Blue River Watershed | collected 2017-08-18
CGTTCAAGATGGCGTTGATGTAGTGGAACTAATTGGCGTGCACAGTCGAGGATGTCGGCAACTGGGCCATCGGCAGCATCTCGCATTCGCACCGCATTTGTAATAACGGCATCGATATCGTGATCGCGGGCAAAGATAAGTGAACGGGCAGCATGTGCAGTTGAGAAAGGGCCTTTGCCGGCGACTAAATGTGAAACGCAATCAATGGCTTGATCGCCAAAGAAGGGGCGAGTTTTATTAAAGATTTCGTAGGCGATATCGCTGCGATGCACGGCAAGCGCCTGGCTTAACGGTGCTTCGGGGCCATGCAGTAAATGTAACTGCGTTGAATATTCGCTAAAGCGTTGTAGTAGTTCGAGAGTAATGATTGGTTTGCGATCAACTGCGTTCATGGATAACCCAGTCATAAAGCGAACAAGCGCCCGCCATCCCCCATCGCCATGTGCCAATACGGTTACGCGTGGTAGATCTTTGGCTAGTGCGGTTTCATTATTTTTATCTGCTAATAAATCATTTTTTGAAAGATCAATAGCGAGATTGACTCCAATAATTGGTGCAACGCCGTATTGCAGACAAGCACGGGCAAAGCGAATTGATCCAGATAAACCATCGCGATCAGTGAGAGCGAGCGCCGGTGATTCGAATTCAGCAGCGCGCTGCACCAGGTCTTCAGGTTGCGTTGTTCCGTATTTAAGTGAGAAGGCACTTGATGTGCGTAGATGGATAAAACTCATACCTGACTCATACCTGACTCATACTTGTTTAACGATCCACGAACCTGTGATCTCATCGCGTTCTAGTTGAAAAGTATTTAGCGCACCGATTGGCGCAGCTTCGACTGTCCATAGAGCGCGAGCGCCATCGTCGGGGCGATAGATGCCATCGCTAACGCGGTTCCACCAACCACCTGCTTCACACCAACGAGATAGAACTGCATGGATGCGAAAGCGTTTACCGCGGAAGGTAAATTCGATAGGCGTTGCCGCCCCATCGGAGATGACTTCATGGGCTGGGGTTACTTCTGGGACTGACATTTTTAAGACCTAAAGCCTCTCTTGCTGGAATCTGTGGATAATTCGAACATGTGTTCGAAAACTAGCCCAAGGCTCTGACAGGGTCAAGATAGGAGGGAGTTCACCCTCCCGTAACGGCGTGGCAACGCAATTGGACGCCTATACCTAGCAATATCCGCCCTATGAATAAAACCCTCGCCCGTCCACGCGCCTTTTGGGGCGCAACCGTTGCCTTCGCAGCTCTTGCGATCTCAACGATCACACCTATCGCATCTGCCGAGACATATTCGGCACCATCTGCGCCAACAAACGTTGTCGCAACTGCATCAGCAACCGGAATCAAGGTTCGCTGGACAAAATCTCCTGATGTAAATCCAGCTATCACTCACTACATAATTTCTGCAGGAGCTGGTTCATGTCCAGTAATCGCGCGCGCAACAAATCCATCCGTAGTCACACTTCCAGTGCTTGCCGGACAAAAAACAATTACACCAGTAGTTCAAGCAGTTAATGCTTACGGAATTTCTGCAGCAGCTAAAGCAGATAAGAGCTTCACTGCCGCATCGCTTACTGGAACAATCATTCGCACCGACCTTAAGTCAGTGCAGTTCTTACAGTTCAGCGATTTCCATGGCGCGCTTGAAGCATCTGCAACAAGCATGGGCGCTGCCGTAATGGCGGCTTCATTTGCGGCTGAACGCGTCAAGAACCCAGCAACAGTTACCGTTTCTTCTGGTGACAACATTGGTGCTGCACCTCAAATTTCTTCCGCATTTGAGGAAATCCCTACCATCGAAGCAATGAACTTGATGAAAGTTGATGCTGCAACATTTGGTAACCACGAACATGATCGCAACATTGCTCACCTCGCAAAGGTAATTGGTGCATCAGAATTTCAATGGGTAACTTCTAACTACAGCACTTTGAACGGGCTCGAGTCTGGAACAAAGGCAGCAAAGGAATTTACAATTATTGAACGTAGTGGTTTAAAGATCGGTATCGTTGGTGCAAATACGGCACAAGTTAAAGAGCAGGTATTTCCTGGAAACTTGATGACGCCAAGCGGCAAAGAGATCGTTATTGATCCAAGCATGGAGGGCGTAAACAAGGCGATTAAGGCAGCGAAAGCCGCTGGCGCCGACTTTGTTATCGCACTAGTCCATGAGGGCTGGACTGAAAACCTAGCTGGCAAAGCAGAAGGTCCACTTCCTGCAATCGCCAAAGAAATCCAAGGAGCAGCCATTGTCTTTGGTGCACATAGCCACTTGACTTACTCGACATCAAATCCCGGAACTGTTCGCACAGCTCCTACACTTGTTGCTCAAGTTGTTAACTCAGGAACTGAATACACACGTTCTGATGTCTGCTTTGATACATCACGTTCGAAGGTACTTGGCTCTTCAGTTGAATATGTAAAGAAAGCGAATGTCGCAACTGTTGCTGCAGATGCAACTACCGCAGCACTTGTTAAGAAGTACAAAGATCAACTTTCTCCAAAGCTTGATGTAAAGGTTGGTTCAGTCTCTGATCAGTTCCCTCGTGGTGGTACGCCAGCAGTAGAACGATCAGGCGAAAACCCAACAGGTAACTACACAACCGACGTCATCCGCGCGAAGTACAAAGTTGACTTTGTACTAACCAACGGAGGCGGTATCCGCGACACACTTCCCGCCAAGACATACACTCCTGCAGATAAGACGCTAAAGCGTCCTGCAACTGGATCAACTGGTCCGTACGATGTCACTCTCGGCGATGCACTTACCGTTTATCCATTCGGTAACTCTGTATCAACAACCACCATTACAGGTGCTGGACTTTGGAAGGCCCTTGAAAATGGTGTTTCCAACTTCCCTACCGATGGTCGCTTCCCGCAAATCTCAGGATTTAAGTTCACCTGGGATTCAACGAAGGCGAAGATGAGTCGCATCGTTTCCGTCACTACTCTTGATGGAAAAGCTATCGCTGCAGATTCAAAGGAATACACAATCGCAACGCTTGACTACCTAGTTCAAGGTGGAGATGGGTATGCCGGAACATTTGCTCCGTCCAAATCCAAGGTTCGCGATTTGCTAGTCGATGTATTGATCGAAGCGCTAAAGGCAGATATGGCGGCCGGTAAGGTCACCAAGATGCCAGCAGCGGACGGTCGTATCGTCAAGGTCGCCTAACGAATAACGCTTAAAGAAAGGCCCGTCTTCCACGTGAAGGCGGGCCTTTTTGCGCGTGTCGCAACTTGAGATAGTTGAAAGTTCAACTATCTCCCCTACAATTACCCGAGTCAAGACAGCAAAATAATCATTTGCTAAATCAGTTACTAGATCAGTTACTAAATAAGGAGACCCATGGACGCAGTACTCGTAATTGGCCGAATTCTTTTCGCCTTCATCTTCATCACATCAGGAATCGCTCACTTCGCCAAGCTTGAAATGATGACTGGCTACGCCAAGTACAAGAAGTTGCCTGCTGCAAAGCTCGGCGTAATCGCAAGTGGACTTTTCTTCCTGCTCGGCGGCGTATACATCGCTCTTGGCTTCTGGGTAGACCTAGGCGCGCTAATGCTCGCAATCACTTTGGTACTTGCAGCAGTTATCTTCCATAACTACTGGAAAGAGACAGATGCAACTGCAAAGCAGAATGAAATGATCGCCTTCAACAAGGATCTAGCACTTGCTGGCGCATCACTAATCATCTTCGCACTTATCTACAGCGGTGCAATCTCAGCAGATGCTTTCGGTCCACATATCGGAAATATCTCATTCTTTAACAAGTAATCTAAAAAGTAATAAGAAGTTCACGAAATGGCCTCCCGATGTGGGGGGCCATTTCGCATTTCGGTGGGAGTATTGAGAAATGGATATCGCACTGGCTTTGATTTCTGGCGCGGTCATTGGCGCAGTCCTGGGAGTTGTGGGCGCCGGCGGTGCAATGCTCTCGGTTCCAATTTTGCTCTACATCTTTGATTTCACTGCAATTCCTGCAACCACAGGTGCGTTAGCGATAGTGCTAAGCGCTGCAATTGCAGGTGCCATACCCAAGGCGCGCGCGAAAGAGATTCTCTACCGTGAAGCGATTGTTATTTGGGCACTTGGATTGGTTACCAACCTTGCCGCATCGATATTGGCGCACAAATTAAGCGATCAAATAATCACAACAGGATTTAGCGCTACTTTATTTATCGCTGCACTTTCGATGCTTAAGAAATCTGCCGAACAGGAACAGCGCAGAATGTCTGTTGGGTTCCTAGTTCTGCTTTCATTAGGCATTGGTGTGATAACTGGACTTTTCGGAATAGGCGGCGGGTTCATCGTTATCCCTGTGCTGATGCATGCATTTGGAACTCCGGCGCGAGTCGCGGCCGGAACATCGCTGGCTGTTATTGCACTTAACTCAATTACTGCATTCATAGGACATCAATCGCACTGGGATGAAGTTGATTGGAAGATTCCACTTGTGATGGCAGCTAGTGCAATGGCAATAGCCCTATGGTCATCTCATCGCCAAACACACAGCAACGTCATTGCTAAGAAGTTATTTGCTGGCGTACTTGTTTTATTGGCAATCTTCACCCTTTTGGAGTCTTGGCTCTAATTCTTACCAGTCTTAATTGACTTTGATAAGAAACCGGCAACTATCAACATAATTACTGGATAGGCCATACCAATCGAAAGATTTGTATATTCCGCAATCAGCCCTGTAATAGTTGGGCCAAAGAAGAATCCCGCGATACCAATTACACCAACTCGTGAAATGGCAACCGCTGGTGCGATACCCGGAGTCTTGCTTGCCGCCAAGATAAAGGCTGGGAACATCGGACCAATTCCCAGACCAGCTGCAATAAACCCGATATTTACAATGATTAGCGCCGGAATTGGATATGAATCTGACATTGGGATAGCAATTAGCATCGCAATTCCCCAAATACTTCCGCCAAAGTAGCCGCCTAGTTTTACTAAACGCGCTGGACCAAAATAATCCAAAGCGCGATCACCCAAAAAGCGGCTTACGATCATGGCAAGTGCGAATGAAGCAAAAGCTGATGCATAAACGCCTTTGCCGTAACCCATTTCATCGCGCAATAAAATTGCGCCCCAGTCGCTTGCGGCACCTTCGCCAACCAAACTAGCGAGAAGTCCACAGCCTAAGAACCAAAGTGGCATCACCGATTTACCGAAGAATGGGATTTTTGCTTCGTGCTCCTCTTCGCCTTTGTGGCCATCAATTGATGGTGGAAGTAGGTAATAAGCAGCTATCAAATAAGCAATCACTGAGATAACAGCAATTGCGATCAAGTTGGTACGTGGTGAAACATGGCGAGTAATTGCGCCACCTAAGACAGTTGTGACAAATGCGCCCATGCTCCACATGGCATGGAATGAAGACATGTAACGACGACCAAGTATGTTTTCTACAACTGTCGCTTGAAAGTTGTAACACATATCGATTAGGGCATAACCAAACCCCATCGTAAATAGCGTTAAAAATAATGCGACTGCGTTGGTCGCAAGACCCATGCCGGCTAGTCCAGCAGGCATGATGAATACGCCGACGAAGATAACTTTCTGCGAACCGAAGGTGTGCATCAACCTTCCGGCAAGTTGTGCTCCGGCAATTGATCCAAAGGTGCTTCCCAACAATACAAAGCCAAAAGCGCCATTAGATAAGCCGATTAAATCCTTGATCTCTGGGATGCGCGGCACCCAGCCCATCGAAACAATTCCGAGCAAGAGAAAACAGAAACGAAGCGAGTTGCGAGCTAGTTTCGCGCGGTGGTTTTGATCAATTGCTCCGTGAGACATTTGCCAAGGGTATCCTGCAACCATGGATGGAATCTTAGAAAAGGCTGCGGTAAAACGATTTATTCAAGCCGCAACCGACCTTGGCGTGGAGGGCCAAGTAACGGTATTAGCCGAAACCGCCCGCACTGCAGTTGATGCCGCAAACGGCCTCGGGATTGAAGTCGGTCAAATCGCATCATCACTGATCTTTAAATTACCTTCCGGCAATCCACTCTTAATTATCACTAGTGGACGTCATCGCGTTGATACCGAATTAGTCGCTAAGAATTTAGGGATCGCCGAACTAGGTCGCGCCGATGCCAATTATGTAAAAGAAGTATCTGGTTATTCAGTTGGTGGCGTAGCGCCACTTGGTTGGATAAGCGCTCCCGAGAAAATTCTTATCGATCAGGCGCTCAATGATTACGAAGTTGTTTGGGCAGCATCTGGCCATCCCCATGCCGTTTATCCAACATCATTTACCGAGCTGGTAGCCAACACTGGTGCGACACCTATGGTTGTTGGAGATTAAGCAAGAAGTTCGCTGAGCAACTTTTCTACTCGAACTTTAATTTCATCACGAATTACTCGCACGGATTCGATTCCCTGCCCTGCAGGATCATCAAGCACCCAATCTTCATAACGCTTTCCGGGATAGAACGGGCAAACGTCACCGCAACCCATTGTGATTACAGCATCTGATTCTTGTACTGCCTCTGTGGTTAAAACTTTTGGGGTGTTATTTGCAATATCGATGCCAATTTCAGCCATAGCTTCAACGGCGGTTGGATTAATAGAATCTTTGGGCGCAGATCCTGCCGAAAGAACTTCTACACGGCCCTGTCCGAGTTCGCGCATAAAGCCCGCTGCCATTTGCGAACGACCGGCGTTGTGTACGCAGACAAAGAGAACAGTTGGTTTACTCATTTACTTCTCGTTTCTTTTCTCATTTGGTGAATTTATAAATTTAGTTAGAACTAGCCCCAAGAGCGCGCCCAGGATTTGCGCTGCGATAAAGGGAAGAACTGATGTTGGTGCGATACCTGCGAATGTGTCAGAGAGCATTCTTGCAATTGTGACCACAGGGTTTGCGAAACTTGTTGATGAAGTAAAGAAATAAGCCGCTGAAATGTATGCGCCAACTAAAACTGGAATTTTGGCCTCACTCTTTTGAGCAATTGCGCTAAAGATTATGAATACCAACCCCGCTGTTGCCAAAATTTCGCTCACGAAAAGATCTGCGCCAGTACGTTCCTTCTGGGAAATATTGATAAGCGGTAGATTGAAAATAAAGTTGGCAAGTGCAACACCAATCACTGCGCCTATCATCTGCGCCGCCACATATCCGGCGGCAACGGGAGCGTTGATTACCTTTTTGGAAAGTTGGATCGCGGTGACAACTGGATTGAAATGTGCACCGCTTACCGGCCCAAGTAATGTGATCAAGATGTAGAGCATTAGTCCGGTGGCAGCTGAGTTAATAGTTAACTGGACTCCAACGTCTTTAGAAATATTGGTTGCCATCACGCCTGAGCCGATTACGACAAGCAATAGCGTGGCAGTGCCGAATAGCTCTCCTAATGAGGCGCGTAAATCCATGGCGCTATTCTCATGCATTTTTGGAGAGGTTTAATCCTTTGGCACGGAGTAATATCTGAATTTAAGATGAACCTTTCATTACAACTCACACCATCAGAGATGGCAAGCGCGCCTCATATTGTCTTGGTGCACGGGTTGGGTTCTGCAGCAACAGCTTGGAAGCCGCTGATTCCTTTCTTGCTCCCCCATTACAACGTCATCACGGTTGATCTTCCTGGCCACGGCAACACTCCTTTGGATAAGAGCCACCCGATGGATCCGCATTCCTTGTCTAAGTTGGTGGTCAAAGAAGTCGCACTCCAGTTCGATGTAACCAATTTTGATTTAGTTGGAAATTCTTGGGGCGGGTGGATCGCACTTGAAATGGCTGCCGACCATCCTGATTCTGTTAAGAGCGTTGTTGCACTTGCGCCAGCAGGTTTTTGGTTAGCTTCTTTTGTGCAGAGTTTTCCGGGAGAAAAGGCGATTCGTTTTCTAGCTAAGAACACGGCTGCGATAGCTCCAAAGTTTTTAAATTACGAATGGGCGCGCAGAATCGGTTTTGAAAAAGTAAGTCCGAAGTGGCAGGAATTTTCTGCCGAGCTTTGTCTGGATGCGACGCTAGCAATGGCTAATTCGACAGGATATGTACCTGGTTCAAATGGAATGTTGCAGAAGCGATTTGACTCGAAGATTGATGCAACAATTCCCGTAACAATTATCTTTGGCGATTCTGATAACACCCTGCCAGAAACGGTTTGCCAAGAACGCACCATGGCGCCAAGACATTCGCAGTGGAAAGTCTTTAGCGAATGCGGACATGCTCCAATGTGGGATCACCCGCAGGAAGTTGCAGCAGAAATATTTGCTGTTGCGGGTATAAATAAATGAGTAGCGATCTCGTAACAGTGGTTTACTTTTGGAAGATAAAGCAGAGAAAAATTGGTTTTGCCTTATTACGAATGGCTTTAGATCGTGGATTACTACGTCGGTTTCGTGGCGTGCGTTTTGCCAAGATGCTTGGCAGCGGTAAAGGCGAAACATTCACTCCCCGCGATGCCGATGCAACTCGCTGGGGCGCAATTGCGGTGATCGAAAGTTCTCAATTGCCAGCGCTCGATGCATCAAAGATTATTGGTCGTTGGCGTGCAAATAGCGTTGAGGAAGTTCGCTATTTACTTGATCCAATTTCATCGCATGGCTTATGGGCCAAAGTAAATCCTTTTGAATACTCAAAAGACCACCAGAAAAGCGCCAGTGATGGTGAAGTTGTGGCAATAACACGCGCCCGAATTAAATGGGTACAGAACCTACGCTTCTGGCGAGCGGTTCCACCGGTGACTTCAAGTTTGCATTCATCGCCTGGTTTGTTGAAGACAATTGGAATTGGTGAAGCTCCAATTGGATTACAAGGAACTTTTTCTCATTGGCGCTCTGGTGCCGACCTGCGCAACTTTGCCTACAAGGGAGCCGCTCATCAGGAAGCGATTGCCGCTACTGAGCGCCATGCCTGGTACGCCGAAGAACTCTTTGCGCGCTTTGCGATTAGAGATGTACGAGGCTCGCTCACTAAATAGCGGTACTACTCGGAGCGATTACTAGGGCAGAATTAGCCTATGTCGATTCGTCACTACAACCCTCGCCGGCGCCACCGCCGCGGGATCTCGGATCGCTCGCGTTTATTTCTCTACCTAACTCTTGCGATCGCACTCTTACTGCAAGTTTCTTATCCACTGCTCGATGGTGAGTCACTTCGCGTTGTAACTATTGCAACTGTTTACTGGGGCGCTGGCGCCATGGCGCTTCATGCATTGCTCGCATACGGCGCCAAATATGTATTTACATATTTGGGAATATCACTCGCTTTCGGTTACTTCATCGAACTAATTGGCGTAACAACCGGATGGCCATTTGGAATTTATGAATACGATCCATCACTAGGTCCACGATTAATTGGCGTTCCGCTTGTAGTGCCATTTGCTTGGGCGATGATTGCTCATCCAGTGCTCTGTGTTGCTCGTCGCGTATCCGGCAACTGGGTATTTCTATACGGTGGCTTTGGAATGATGGCCTATGACTTGTTCTTGGATCCACAGATGGTTTCTGGAGGTCGCTGGACTTGGGAAGTAACCGGATCACATGTTCCATTTACTCCAGAAGTTCCACTTTCAAATGCTTTTGGTTGGTTGCTTTCGGGAATGGCGTTAATTGCCATGCTGCACCTGGCTCTTCCTAGAGAACGCCGCAAGCAGAGCGCAAGCAATAGCGCAGTAGATTTCTTCTTAATCTGGACGTGGTTTGGCGGCGTCGTATCCAATCTCTTCTTCTTTGATCGTCCAGGAATAGCTTTTCTCTTCGGAGTTACATTTGGCATATTCCTTGCGCCTTATTTATTCTCTCGCTGGCTCGGGCGCCCTTAACCCTCTAACTCGTGTTAACAAATTTAATTTTCTTCTTTTCAGTGGCGCTGCTCTGGTTGGCAGTGGCTAACTTCTTCACCATTCGCCGCCCTGTGACTGCTCTAGAACGCAGTGAAACCGTGAGTATTTTGATTCCCGTGCGAAACGAAGCTGAAAATATTGCCGATCTGGTTTTGAGTCTGCAAGCGCAACAGTTCTTGGTAAAGCCAGAGATTATCTTTATTAATGACTCATCTACCGATGAGACCGCTGAGAAACTGCAGGAAGCCAAAGATGGTGGTGCGCAGATCAAAGTCATTAACGCACCAGAACTTCCAGCGCAATGGCTGGGCAAGCCTTGGGCGCTACAACAAGGATATTTGCAGGCTAGCGGTGAGATCGTTGTAACTCTAGATGCCGATGTTCGATTATCTGCAACTGCGATTTCTCAGGCGCTAGCCATGCTTGGTGATCGCTCATTTATCTCGCCATACCCAAAGCAAATCGCGAAGAGTTTCTCAGAACGCCTAATTCAACCTCTGTTGCAATGGTCTTGGATGAGCACTGTTCCGTTGCGAGTTGCTGAAAAATCAGGGCGCACATCTCTAGCCGTTGCGAATGGACAGTTCTTTGTAGTTCGAAAGAGCGCCCTCGATCAGATTTCAGGATTTACTGCAATTGCATCCGAAGTTCTCGATGATATGGAACTTGCTAGAGCGTTAATCAAATCAGGTGCGCGCGGTGGAGTCGCCGATGGCTCATCTCTGGCACAAACGAGAATGTATAAGAACTTTGCGGAGATAAAAGCTGGATATGGAAAATCACTTTGGAAAGCTTTTGGAGATAAGAGTGGGAGCGCAGGAGCCATTGTTTTTCTATTCGCAACCGGCATTGCGCCGGTCATCGCTTGGTTTGCAGGCAATCCACTCGGGTTCTTCGCTTATGAATTTATTGTCGCTACCCGCATGTTGAGCGCAGCTCGTTCGCGCGGGCGGGTTTTAGATTCTCTTCTGCATCCAATCTCATCAGCGATCTTAATCTACTTAATTTTCTATAGCTGGCGAGCACGTGGCGTCGTCGCGTGGAAAGGGCGCACGCTATGAGCAAACCCAATTCGAGTAAACCTGCCGTTGCGGTAATCGGTGCAGGTATGGGCGGAATGGCTACCGCTGCACGATTAGCTAAGGCTGGTCACCAAGTAACTGTTTATGAAGCATCTGATCGCCATGGCGGAAAATGTCGCACAGAGTGGATTGGAAACTACGCCTTTGATACAGGTCCCTCGCTTCTAACTTTGCCCGCGGTTTATCGCGATTTCTTTCAAAGAACTGGTGAGGTAATGGGTCGAGTTCTGGAGTTAGTTCCAGTTAATCCATCCTTTGATTACCGCTTCGCCGATGGCAAGTCCGTGAAATTCGCTAACTTATCTCGCAAGGAAACGCTCGCTGCGATCTCTGAATCACTCGGTGGCGAGGCAGGAGAAGAGTGGGATCAGATTATGCAGACCGCTGAAGCGATGTGGGATGTTTCGCGCGAACCCTTTATCGAATCCGAACTTCGCTCAATCGCATCTCTGTTAAAACGTCCCACCTTGCTCCGGGACCTGCGAGTAATCGCACCTTGGAAATCACTTCGCGATCTAAAAGTTAAAGATAGAAATTTAAGAAATATCTTGGACCGCTATGCAACTTATAGCGGATCGGATCCACGCGTAGCTCCCGCAGTCTTGGCATCTATCGCCTTTGTCGAAGAAGCCTTCGGTGCTTGGCATATAAAAGGTGGCGTTGGAAAATTAGCTGATGCGGTATATCAACGCTGCCTTGATCGCGGAGTTAAATTCGAATTCAACTCCCCCGTCGCATCTATAACCCATGATGGCAAGCGCGTTACTGGTCTTTTATTAAGCGATGGATTTTCACACAACTTCGAAATTGTTGTGGCCAATGCTGATGCTTCGATGGTGTACAACAAATTAATCACTGGAAAAGTAGCCAAGTTAAAGCGCACTCGGAAAACTTTGGCAAAGGCCGATCCTTCTCTCGCTGGATTCTCATTACTACTGGGGCTTCGCCCCTCAGATAATCCATCAACTTTGGCGCATCACAACGTTCTCTTTCCTGAAAATTACGACCAAGAGTTTGAAGATATTTTCAATCGAAAAGTGCCGGTTGGAGATCCAACTATTTATATCTGCGCTCCAAGCGATGAAGCAATGGTTAAGCATCCGGGCCATGAAGCCTGGTTCGTTCTTGTTAACGCACCCCGTCACGATGCCAGCGGTTTAGCTGGATACAACTGGAACGATAAAGATGCCAACCATCGCTATGCAATGCAGATTATCGACTCCATTGAGTCTCGCGGAATATCTATTCGTGAACGCTTGGAAGTACTTGAAATTCGTACTCCGGCAGATTTAGAACGAACGGTTATGGCACCAGGTGGTTCTATCTATGGCACATCTAGCAACGGGGCGCGTTCTGCATTCTTGCGCGCAAAGAACCGTTCGCCGCTAAAGGGTTTGTACTGTGTTGGTGGTTCCGCACATCCTGGCGGCGGATTACCGCTAGTTGGTTTAAGCGCTGAAATTGTTGCGCAAGCAGTTATAGGCCCAGCGACCCACTAGGTAGAAGCTAAAGATTTGTAACGCACCAAGTGCGGCCATAACTAAGGTAACTAAATTTAATCCGAGCGCATAAGCAACAAGCGCAATGAAGATAAAACTTGCGCGAACGGGACGCTCAGCTGGCGTTACTACGCCGACATCGCTAATACCTAAGCCACCTAGACGAGCTCGTGCGTACTCCTGCGTTGACGCGATTACATATGTAACAAGAACTATCCATGCAGGAGCGCCGATTCGATAAGCGACATAGAACCAGAGCGCTTCGCTTATGCGATCTGCGACGGAATCTAGAACCGCCCCAAATTGGCTAGCGCGGTCTTGGTAGATAGCAACGCTTCCATCTATGCCATCGGCATAGAGCGAGAGAACCAGCAGCGGAATCGTCCATAAAGAAAGCGGATTAACCGCCATCGCGATAGCAAAAACGATACCCAACAGCGTTAACAAATTGGGAGTAATTCGAAAAATTGATACCAACTTGGCAGATCCATAAGAAATTTTTAGCCAGGCTTTAACTATTCCCTTTATCTCAGCGTTGCCGTGGAGTTCGCTCCATCTGGCGAAGAAATCACTCTGCTTCATCCACGTTTCTTATCTTTGATCTGTTCGAAAATCTCGCGCGTTGCAGATGAGGTATTCATTGTGTAGAAATGCAGCCCAGGAACTCCTGCTGCTAATAAATCTTCGCAGAGCTGGGTTGCAATTTCTACGCCCAACTTGCGTACATCATCTGGTGAATCCTTTAGCGCTTCAAAGCGCTCAGCGACCTTTAGAGGAATTGGTGTTCCACTAAGTTCGGCCATGCGCTTTAGTTGGCTGACATTTGTAACCGGCAATATTCCTGCAATTATTGGCAGATTTGAACCGCGCGCGCCCAATCGATCGACTAGCGCTTTCCATTTATCTACTTCGAAAAAGAATTGGGTTGTGGCAAAAGTTGCGCCAGCTTTTTCTTTGCGGAGTAAAACTTCTACATCTTCATCAAAATCTAAACCTGATGCGGGATGGCCATCTGGAAATGCCGCAACGCCAATTGTGAATCCACCAACTTCTGCAGCAAGCATCACTAGTTCGTCGGCGTGATTTAGACCGCCGGCAGTTGGTGTCCATGGAGCGCGCGGTCCCCCGGTTGGATCTCCGCGCAGGGCGAGAATGTTGTGAATTCCTGCTTGTTTATATCTAGCTAAAATTTCGATGAGCTCTTCACGTGTTGAACCAACGCAAGTTAAATGAGCAACAGTTGGAATGTGGGTTCGCTCGGTGATTTCAGAGGTAATTCGAATGGTGCGATCGCGGGTAGTGCCACCTGCTCCATAAGTAACCGAGATGAAATCGGGCGCTATTGGCTCTAGGGCGCGCATAGCGCTCCAAAGGCGTTCTTCACCTTCGGGGTCTTTTGGCGGGAAGAACTCGAAGGAGTAAGTAACGCCTTCACCGATCTTCTTCATGCGCATCTCCACGCGGTCAGGGTACCGTTGCGCCGTGATTAATGATGCACGTGGCACGCTTCTTGCCGTCCGCGAGAGCGTTCAGAGCGAGTTAACTTCTTATCTGACCCTGCAACGCGAATATCTAAGTGGAATCGGCTCTGAGTTAATTCCGGTTTGCGATGCCCTCGAATCTTTCTTACTTGAAGGCGGCAAACG
>JACCDX011683831.1_pt1 | contig 14034 bp, 25 predicted proteins | sample 7449681 | NCBI WGS metagenome assembly JACCDX01 (sample SAMN15323450, study PRJNA562643) | freshwater metagenome | isolation source: river surface water | place: USA:Blue River Watershed | collected 2017-08-18
CTACTTCAGGTATCAATTCTATATTCAATTCCTGTTTGTTTGGGAGAGTTACAATCGGGGAGATTCTTTGTGCGGAAATTATCATTTTTCCCTTAATATACAAAAAATTTTGGTAAAAACAAAATGACATTGCTAGAAATGTTAAAAAGATTAGGCGTAGAAAATCGTCCAATCAAATTTAAGTATTTTGGTAAAACATACATTATCGATTCAATTTCAGACACAAGTGCCTATGGATATGTTCCGGACGCTAATGGCAATAAAACCGATGAAACTTGTTGGTTTGTAGACCAGCTTATAGACAGACAATACGAATTCCCATCAAAAAAATCCTGTACCCTATGAAAATTCTATATAAAACAAAAAATCCTGAAGGAATAGTTGTTTCTTTTCCTAGTTATGGATATATTTACTTTCTTAGTAATGATAAACTTTTTAATGGTGGTAATCGCATACCAGACCAATTAGGTTTTAAATATAATTGGGCGCTTTCACCATCTAGCCTAACCGATTTTGTCAAACTCAACAAAATAACACTAGCACCAAAAAAATGCTCGACATTATAATCCTTCCTTATGTTTTCTTTTGGGGCGCGACCTTCGCCCTTGCACTCGCAAAACAAAATCGCAATGGTGAACACTGGGTTGGTGTTTTACTAATGACTTTCTTTCTCTGGCCGTTTTATATAGGACGTGTTTGGAAATGGTAAAGTATAGAAGAAGACAAGAAAGCCTTAAAAGTGGAAACTGGGAAGCTTTTTGTGTTAGAAATGGCATGGCGCCAGAGCAAAGTTTTGTACCAAAGAAAATTGAAAAGGGTAATAATACAATATGTGTACTTAGCTTAAGTGAATCTTGGGCCTTAAGTAGATTTGAGGTAGTAAAAAAATGCGTGACCCTTTAAAATACTTGTACCAAAGATTACCGGCGCATATAGACGACGCTTGGATAGAAGCCTGTAGAAAAGGTAGAGTAGCGCCAAACGCTTGGCTTCGTCCTATAAAAGTAGTCGATGACGAAGATTTAGAATTTGAACATATCATGTTAGGTTGGTATATACCGTATTTCACAAGAAAACCAATTAAGGCTTGTACATTATGAACGAAAAAAGAAAAACGCGCGGACCAACAATTCGCAAATTTCAACCTTCCGGAAAATATCTAGATTATTTTGACACAAGAAAAGAAGCTAAATCCTATATGATTGCTCTAGCGCAATACTATAGAGATAATCCTCAAGTGTCAATGGCCGAACTTCTTAGAAAAGAAAGGGAGAAAGGAATTATTATCCCTAAAAAAGTTTGGTTCGGCGAACTTAAACAACAGGGTATTGAAACTAGACAATCTGGTTGGCATCTAAAGGATGTAGAGCTAACTAAAAAACACATTACTGTTAGACTTCAAAAGCGAGTGCATGATAGACTAGGTAGTTATAGTAATCGCGCCAAAGTCTTTAATAGCCTAGGTATGATGTATTGCGGCATTCCATTAGAGAATGAGGGCTTTATTTGGATTGAGTCTCTCAAAATGTTTTTGCATATCTACTGGAAAGATAATCAGTATATGTGTCACTTTTCTGATACCCCTTCAAAAGAATTGATCGAGGTAATTCAAGGTTTGTTAAACCAGGCGCAGAACACAGGCTTGGATGTAATCAAAAAATTTGCACGTTCAACAGGATGGAGTTACTTTGGATAATTTAAGATTGGGTGTCTATCAGTTAAAAAACACTGGCGTAAAAATAATAGTACACTCAAAAAAAGATGGGAAAGCCAAATATCGTATGGGACATTGGCCAGTGGGATATAAAAATGAAACCATAAACGAAACAGAAATGTTCGCTTATTTAAAAAGAAATGGCTATATCTTTATTAAACCAAAGAGAGTTTGCACACTATGAAACGCGGTGTATACGTAGTAGACGCGAATAAACTTTATAGCGGTACTGCCTTGATTATCCTAAAGGTCATGGATAAGTATGTGTTTTTTAGATATGCACATTGGCCGCCAAATATAGCGCCGCATAAATCGGAGAGATCAATAATGGAACAAACTATCAAAGTGTTTAATTACAAATTTGTAAAGCCAAAGAAAGTGTGTACTTTATGAAAAAGAATATTTTGAATGAAGGTTTATATACCGCTGTGATTTTTCAAGCGGAATTAACCGACACTTTAGATTTGATTTGGGTTGTTGACACCGGCGAAGATAAAGGACATAAGATTTTTCAATCTTTTAATACAGCTTCTACTCACTCTGTTGACAAATTCAGTAAATTGTGTGAAGGGTTAATGTTCTTTATGCCTAAACTCTATCAACTTAAGGAACAGGACGCCGAAAAAATGGTTGGGTTGCGCGGTGAAGTAAAAGTTATGATTGTACAAAAGAGTAACGTTCTTAAGAATGTCATTGTAGATTACAACATAACAGAAGTGGCGCCGGAATTCGACCCATTTAAAGAAAAGACCGACGAACATTTTAAAGTCGGCGCAAACAAAAAGAAACTACCAATACTTTGATTATGACATCATTTACTTTAATAGATATTTCTTGGAATAAATACAATGACTTTATTTTTACCATTTGTCTTTATGACGACGGTATTTTTGAAAGAAAATTATTTGGCGTCGCATATTCGAAGAACTACTGTATAGTAGATTTATTCTTTAAAGAGTTTGTAATTTTTGAGAATTATGAATGAATCCACAGGTTTATTTGACAACTCTGGTTTTGAAATACTCTATGGTGATTATCTATATCACTTAGATTATGACTACGCTGTTAAAGTTGTTAGAGGCGCGGACAGCAAACCACAGGGGAAGTTACTTTGCCAGCCAGGACATCCCTGCGAAAACATTCCCTATTCGTTAGGTGACGGTAGTGAATACCAAATTCTTCCAGGTCCTTTACATAAAAAATATGAAAATCAAAAAAGATATACTACAGAAGATTCGCGTTAATTTTGACCAACGGTTTTTAGATGGTCACGGCGGTCATTTTGAACACCAATTAGCGCCACGAGTTTTAGCTACCGGAAAGGTTGACAATACCTACGATTTTGGTAGATTTTTACGTTATGCGTTTAATTGGGAAAGAAGCCCAGAAGGGCATAACTACTGGCGTGATTTAGAATATAATCCAGGAAAAATACTCATCAATAAATCATGTACGCTATGAGATTTAAAATTATTGGAAGAGATTCGTGGCTTGAGGATAATGGCTATGAAGTTGGTGAAGTTGTAACCGCAATTCAACCAGTAAAAGAAAAGGATGAGTTCTACGTGCAATCAAAATCAAATCTAGGAAAAGGTTGGTTTAGTAAAGTTGATGTGGGTATTTGTCTAAAAAAAGTAGGAAAATGCAGTACTTTGTGAAAGTCAAAGTTGGAATGATTCTTCAAGCCGCCAATAAAAAATGGAGAGACCAAAGCGATAATATAAAATGTATAGCGGTTAGGGAAGGTTCCTGTGATTTTATTAGAAACGGACGCGTATTTACTAGTTTTAATACAACGCTAGCTCAGTGGCGCGGATTTGGCTGGGAAGTTAAAAAGAAACCTTGTACTCTATGAGAATACCAAGAGATTATCAATTAGAATTTTTAGATAAAATACAGCAGAATTACTCGCGCGGAATTTATTCTTCGCTGGGTGTCTGTGCTACCGGCGCCGGTAAAACATTTATTTCTTATCTCATTCACAAATGGTTTAAAGAAAATCACGGTAAAAAGACATTATTTCTTGTTGACCAAATTGACTTAGCGCACCAAACTAAGGAATCATTCTTAGATAATGACGCTACCCTTAAGATTGATATCGAAATGGGTGAGTTTAGGTCGCACAAGAATGCTGACATTGTAATTGCTTCTGTACCTTCTCTTGGTAAATTAGGTTCCGAAAGGATTACAAAGTTTAAACAGGAAGAATTCGGGGCGATCTTTGCCGACGAAGCTCATAAGTCAATGTCACCATCGTGGCTTAATGTACTTAGATATTTTGGTGTTCATCCCGAAGATTACAGAGAAGGTAAATTACTCGTAGGTTTAACCGCCACACCTAATAGAGAAGATGGTGTCGGATTAAGTTACCTATACGACGATTTAATCGGACCGTATGACATATCTTACTGTATTCGTAATGGTTGGTTAACTGAGATTGATTGGTATCCTGTTTCGACTGGATTAGATATATCTCAAGCTAACTTTTCTGAAGAGGGGCTTATTGCTGCGACGGAAGACGACCGTCGTAAGTTATTGGTAGTTAAGGCCTACAGAGAATTAGCCAATAACGAATCGGCTATTGTATATTGTTCGTCGGTTACTAGGGCGGAAGAGATAGCGGCGCTTTTCAACGCTAATAACATTCCGGCTTATTGTATCCACGCCAACACAATTCCGGAAGTTCGAAAACAAAAACTCCAAGACTATAAAGATGGGAAGATTAAGGTTCTTACGAACTACAATACATTATCTACTGGTGTTGACGCTCCTGATACTTCTTGTATCATTTTTGAGCGCGTCATTGGGAGTCAGCTTCTTTACACTCAGTGTGTCGGTCGCGGGTTACGTCCTAGTCCTTCTGCTTTTGTTGATTCTTTTAGCACGGCTGCTGAACGAATAAATGCTATTAAATATTCAATTAAGCCAAGTGTAAAAGTTATTGACTTGTGTGACAACGTTGGAACGCACTCTGTTTGTTCTGTTCCAATGCTATTTGGTTTGTCTCCGTCCTTTAGAAAAGAAAATACAGAATCTTTCTTCAAGGAAGTAGTCGAGGTAATCGATGATTTAGTTGATGCTAAACCAGTTGACCGTAATAAACTTTTATCTTTAGAAGATATCGACCTTATCGTATCTACAGAGAGATTAGAGATTAGGCAATTTAATTTAGCCGAAGAAGTCACGGCGGTTTCAAACTTTGAGTGGTATAAGATAAATAACGAGACTTATCGCGCGGAATTCCCCTACGATAAAAAGTCTATTATCATTAAAAAGAATTTACTTGATAACTATGAAGTAATGCTCTATGACAACCAAGAAAAAATGACAAAGAAACTTAACGAATTTTCTAGCGTAGTCGGCGCGGTTAACATTGCAGAGAAATTTGCCAATGAAAACTTCACCACTAGGATTGCAGAGAAAGACGCGCAGTGGAGAAATGAGCCTATCACCGGCGCTCAGTACTATCTAATCTGGCGCTTTAACAAATGGAATAAGAAGTTTAGATTCGACAAAGAGAATTTAAATGAATTAGGAGTTCCGCGTATATTCAAAAATGGGCAGGAACTTTTCAGAGGTGACGCATCAAAAGAACTAGGTAAACGTTTTAACAAATGAACAAGAAACTATATAACAAAATTCTTGAGTACACTAAAACCCTCAATGGTAGAGAAGTTATGACTGAATGTGTAGATTTAGTCCTAAGTTTAAAAGACGACCCAGAAAGATTAAGACGTGAAGTTGGCGGGTTGTTCCCATTTGCCAGTACACCAGAAGGTTATAATTTTTGGTACAACATTTACTGTACACCCGGCTCACTAAAAAACAAAAAATGCTCGACATTATGACTTGATTTTTATTGAAAAATTTCGTATATTAGCAGTTCACTAAGCGAAATTATATGACACAGTACAACGCAGAATATTTCTTAAATAGACTTGAAACTACTCTACATAATATAGAGGAAAACGTGACTGATTTACAGGTCGATGTAAAAGAAATTCAGATTAACATGGCGGAATTTAGACATTTGGCCACGTTGGTCGAGAGAATGACTGCGGTTGAAACTAAAGCTATCGAAGCTAATATAGAATTGACAAAGTTAAAAGAACAATTTGGTGCATTTAAAGATTCAGTGACAGTTAATAAACTTGGGCTTAGTGACATGATAAAAGGAGCTGGTGCTCTTATTGGTTGGATTGCCGCCGCGGTCTCAACCTTTTTCGCATTAAAATAAAACTATGATTGACATAAGACAGGTATTCGATGTTGTCGGAAAAGACAAGTCGTTCTGTCCTCTATTTGTTTCACGTAAAATTGGTTGTTCTGTTAGGGATGTTACAGACGCCATTGTACTAAATGAAATAAGTGGAAGGTTCGTGAATGGCTTATGGGATATGTCGCCAAAGAATCTCAAATGGGTCTACGAGATTTGCGACACAAAGTACAAGCGTGGAGAAGTCCTTTCTCCTGAGTTCTATTGGGACTATGTTCTCAGTAATGATAAAGTAGACCAACATAATTCTGTGTATCAACATGATTATGAATGGATGAAGGTCGCTAAGGTAGGTAGTGTATCCGGCGCAAGTGGCTCTGTGTTTGCTCAGTATTTGATATTAGAGTTAGACAGAAAAAACGCTGAGAACAAAACAAAGAAAGCATTTGAAGACGCTCAGACTATTCTCGCTCGTAATGAGATTGAGGAAAACTCTATGGTGTTCTTTAGTGGTAATAATTCCGCGCATATCTACATAGATACTTCTCTATTTGGTTTGCCTTGCGGCGACGCAACTCGTATGTGCGCTAAGAATAAGTTCTACTATAATTTGGCGCACTTAATTGCCGGTGATGTTCGTTATTCAAATGGTTTAGTAAACTCATGGAACGCGCATCCATCAGTAGTCAAACAGAAAGGTCTAGAGCAATTCAATAAGACTTATGACCTATCCAAAATGCGACAGGATTTAGAAAACATAGACCCAAATATCTATGCTACTAATTCTTTAATTAGACAGCCATTCTCTAGACATGAAAAATCAAATGGATTAAAAGACATAATTGACGTTAGGGCATCGGCGGAAGTCGGCGCTCCAATATCAAAAATATTTGAGTTACCAAAGCCAGGGCCGGCAAAGTTGCTTCACTTAGCTGTTGAAGCGTGGCATCAAGTTCCGGAGAAACATTTCCATAAGGCTAGCGAATCCGAAGACGTTATCATTAGTTTCTATAGTCAGTTCATTGAATTTGACCCAGAAGATGCTAACAAAGACGGTTGGGTTGGCGGGCTGTACAATCCATTCTATGACGACACAACACCATCACTAGCCATAAACATTAAAGACGGTAGATTCTACGATTTCGGGTCGCCGGATTTTCAAACATCATTCAAGTCCATAAAATATAAGTATGAAACAGGTCGTATTAAATTACATTCTTAACGCTTGGTTAATCTCCGCAGTCTTTACCATGGCTTTCTTTTTCTATCGTGATTTTATTGTGTTAAAATCTCGCCCGACAGTTAAAATTACTATTGTATTTGTGCTTTTATGTTGTATATTAGGTCCACTTATGGCACCAATAGTCTACAAAGCATTAAACCATGACAAATGAAGATTTACTTTTCGGTATAGATAAAACAGAAGGTATCGTCGCAATAGAAGTTCTAAAAGAGAAACCTAATTACTACCAGCAATTTCAACGAACCGCAGACGGTTTAAAAAGTAGTTATCATGTCTTTTATCCTGGTGTGTGGACAAACGCTCCTGTTGATATTCCGGATGTTCAAAACTATGAATTGCTAGGTGACAATCACTTTAAGTATTTTGTTTCTTCTGAGCGCCGAAACTTTCAAAAATCTTTTCCGGAAGACATAGAAACTTATTCCTACCGTTACCAAAGTTTACCGTTTGTACAAAGTGGTAAAACTCTATTTAAAGGTATGGAGTTTGATGACGTCATTCGTTTGTATTTAGACATCGAGGTTTATACAACGCCGGGCTATAAGTTTCCTAGTTCTTCTCGTCGTGGAGACAAGATTATTATGGTGTCTTTACTTAGCAATAAAGGTTATGAGAACGTTCTTGTTCTAAATCAGTTTGCTAGTGAAGGTGAAATGCTTAGTAAACTTGTTGATATCATCTGGGAGATTGACCCCGATGTTATAGTAGGTCATAACATTTTTAAGTTTGACTTACCTTATATCGCGGCAAGATGTAAGAATAATGGCGTGGCTTTTACCATAGGTAGAAACAATTCCGAACCGTATTTCTTTGACACAGAAATGAAATTAGCTGAGCGTAGTGTCGCTTACACCAATCCAATTATCTTTGGTAGGCACGTAATTGACACTATGTATCTCGCAATGCAAATTGACGTAGTTAAAAGAGAAATGCCTGGTTACGGTCTAAAAGAGTTAGCAAAGTATATAGGTAAGGTCGCTGAAGATCGTGTGTACATTGAAGGTAGTGACATCGGCCCGATTTGGGACGGCTCACACCCAAGTATAACTGTTGATAAACTTGTTGACTATGCGTTTGACGACGTAGAAGAAACAAGAGAACTCGATAAGAAATTTGGCGCATCGTATTTCTTCGCTTCTCAGTTTACTCCTATGGGTTATCAAGATGTGTTTAGGTTAGGTACGGAAACATCCATCACTGGTATATTTCTTAGGGAATATTACCGGCAAGGATATTCTATTCCTTTACCTGAACCATCTAGAAAATACGGCGGTGGTTTTGCCGGCCATAATTTTACCGGACACCTAAAACAAAAAGCCATTGGTATAGATATCGAGTCTCAATATCCTTCATTGGGCGATGAACTTAATATCAATCTACCAAAAGACACGCTCAAAATCTACAAACCAATCCTACAGACACTAAAGACACTTAGGGTTAAGTACAAGACATTAGCTAAGGCTGGCGGTGAAAAGGCAGAAATGTACGACGCTCAACAGTCTATCTATAAGATTTATCTTAACACAATGTCCTATGGTGTATTAGGTAGTGGTACATTCCCATTTAATTATTTTGATGGCGCCGAACTTATTACAGTTAATGGACAGAACGTTCTTAAGTGTATGATGGCCGGCATTGAAATGTATGGCGGAATGGTAGTAAAGTTTGACACCGACGGTATCTTGTGTACCTATCCAGATGGATTCTCTCCGGAAGAATTCCTAGACTTAATTCAACAACACTTAACAATAGAGATTAAAAATGGCCACGTATTCCAAAGAAGCCTTCATGCGACTTGAAATTCTACAAAACAAAATGCAAGAGGAAGGACGATGTAAAGAGCTTACGTTGTTCGGCACTTGTTCTTTTCCTAGTTGTGGATGTAATTCCTCTAGTGAATATGAACGTAGCACAATGGAAGAAGAAGTTAAAAAAGAAATGAGAAATCACGGGTTACCAAAAAATGAGTGACTGAAAGGATTTTATGGCTGGAATCGATAAAATTTATGGAACTCAAGAGCAATACTTAGAGTTCAAGAAATGGCTTTTAGAAAACCAAAAGCCTATAAAGTGTAGAAACTATAGCACAGAAGGTCCAAAATATGAAATGGAGTGGCCGTCTGAGTTTTTATATGATGAGGATTGGGATGAATCAGACATTCGTCCAATATCAAACTTCCCGGAAGCTGTAGATAAATGGCTTATGAAGAATTGCCCACTTGAGTTTATTCAAAAAAGACTTAAAGAACAGTACGGAGAATAATGAAAATCGGGATTGATTACATAGCAACCGGTTCAATAATTTTCAATGCAAAAACTTATGTTTTGATGCGTGAAGGAAAACCTCCTCTTATTAAAGGTAATACTCTTAGGTCTAGGAAGTATGAACCGTTTATTAAGGCTTTTATACATAACTGCATTGAACATATCCTCTCTGATAATTATGATCTTTGCGTCGCCGAGTATGACCGCTGGGCTGAAGCTATAACAACAAAACAAGTAGGCATTGATGACATAAAACAAAAACAAACGTTGAACAGTTCTCTATCAGAGTATCAAAGTAAACGGTCTGCCGGCGATAGAAATGCTGACGGCGCGTATGAATTGGCTATTAAAGATAGTACAATGCGCTATGAAAAAGGTGACGCCATAGAATTTTATGTGGCAGAGCCTCCAATGGAAACTGTAATGGTTCGTAATAAAGAGGTTACTCGTAGAGCTAAACTCAATAAGAGTGAAAAAGTTAAATTCACTAGAGACTACGATAACGACTTGGATATTATCCATTACTTAGATAGGTTAACAACTGTTACTAAGACAGTATTGTTTCCGATATTTAAGGAAGAGCTTTTTCGCGCCCTCTTCCCGACAATTAAAATAACCGGCGCGGATATCAAAAAACTAGAAAAACTACAAGAGCACGATTATGAAGCTGAATAATGCTGGACTTTTTTCATTGAATAAGCAACCTGAATTTCTTGACAACGGCGGAGTTAAAGTCTATGCCGGCGAGAGAATCACAAAGAAAAATAAAGACACTGGTGAATTTGAAACAGTTCGCTGGGATAATTATATTATGACGTTCTATAAAGACGCCGCTGATAAAGCCGCCTTTTTGAGCTACGATGCCGACACACGCAAAGGAGATTCGTTCTTCTTGGTCGCCGGTATGCTGGAATCCCCGTATTCCAAAGATGAAAGTAAACAATATATCAACGTAACCGTTTTTGATTTCCTTACATACGATGAGTGGAAAAATTCAAAGGGCTGAGATAATTACTACTGAGTCAGTTGTATCAGAATTGATGCAACTTGAGGTACAGTTAGAACGATTCCGTAAGCAGGCTGAGGGGGCGATGAAAGACGCCTTCCTCAACCGCTGGAACTTCGGAAGAATTGTTGACTATAACTACGAACTCTTAATTTCTGAATATGGTACCCAAAAAAAGCTGGCTAGTGCGCTTGGCGTTAGCGAAAGCACTGTTTCTAATAACCTCCGTGCTTTTCGCACCATTCGTGATACTTATAGTTGCGATACACCCGAACAAGTATTATCTCTTATGGCTTCTAGAGGAATTCAAACGACCACTAGAAACTTTGAAAAAATCGGAAGCCTTCTTGCAACGCCACAATCTGGAGTGGCACAAAAAGAACAGCGACCTAAAGACGAACGACGTCTGGCTGAAATCCAAGAGGAGATAATGGATATTGTTCGGCGCAATGAAACAGATAAACACAACATGACTTACGAGTTAGCTGTGGATACTATGCAAATTGCGTCGGACGCAACCGAGCACATCCAACGATTCGACCCATATAAAATGCAATGGGAAAACCGGCGCTATTTAGATTGGGTTAAATCTCTTGGTGTTGACATGGTTACTGGCGCTAGAGCAACTAGCGTCGACCCTCACCACACTCTACCAGACGGCTCATCTGGAGGTACAGCGATGAAACCTTCTGATGTATTTGTAATTCCTGTTACTCGCGAAACACACGAGTTAATTGAGAATGGTATGATAGAACTATCGCGAGAAGAGATTCTCGAAATGTTAGTTAAACTACAATCCTTATTCATTATGACACACTTTAAATGAAAGTTTATTCAGCGCAAGAATTAAGTAACATATTTGAGAATTTTGTTTGGACTGACGAGGATGAAGATCGTCGGGCGTATAATCACGTTCTCGATAGATTACACAGCGGGCCAACTCCAGAAAAGATATCTATTCCAGAGTTTTGTAAACGTATAAGACGTGCTATGGAAAATCAAGTTGGTATTTTAGAGACTCCACCAGTTCTACAGAACTTTAATAGTCAGGAGCTTTGGAATGCAATACCAAGCGAACCAGATATTCTTGACTATTACATAGCTACTACAACACTAGATGAATTGAGAAACAATGGCTAAAAAAGAAAAATTGCCGGGTAAAGAGTTTATTAAAGGCGTTGGGTATGTACCAGATTGGTATGTACCCTCACCGTCTCATACATTAAACTCGTTTTTGCAGCAAGGTGGCTTTCCATCTGGCGCAATCATTCAGTTACAATCATCTAACCCAGGTTCATTTAAATCGTCGTTTGCGTTGCAGATGATGGCTAATTGCATCAAAGGTAATTTGGTTTGGAATAAAGAGCCTTATCCTTTTGATGTGGCTTATATAAATGCTGAGGGCGCAATCAATAACGAGATTGGTTACACTAAAACTGGCGACCAGTATCTTAAGAATACTTGGCTTGAGAATATGAATGTCGACCCTAATAAAGTTTATTGGGTTGAGCCTGCTTCCGGCGAAGAATTGTGGGAAGCGTGCCACGATTTAATTGAGTATAATAACGTTAAGTATATTGTACTTGATTCAATTCATTCGATTCAGCCATCTATTGTGCATGAAGCTAACGCCGGCGACTCTGCTGTTATGGCACACGCCGCATTACATACTAAAGAAGTTGTTAAGTCACTTAAGATTGTACGTGAGAATCACGCTATGATAGTAGGTATTAACCACCTTAAAGTTAAAATGACAGCTATGGGCGCGATGGGTGAGACTCCCGGTGGCGGTAAGGCTTGGGAATTCTACTCTCAGTTTATTGTAGAACTAGGTAGAACAAACTCCAAAGCTAAGTTAGCCGGTAGTGATTATGTTCCATTGGATGTCTATCTTCGTAAGTCTAAGGGCGGAAAGTCATTTATTCCATTTACTACACAAGCTAAGCAATCATTCGGTATTGACGGCGACGCCGAGTTACTGGAGATTGCACTTGAGAACGGTGTGATTAAACGCTCAGGTTCGTGGCTTAAGACAGCTAGTGGTGAGACAATAGGTCAAGGTATGTCGCCAGATGTATTGACTTGGTGTCTTTTGAATAAAGATCAGATACTTCAGACATTGGTCGCAAATGATACCAGCAATTAAGTACATGGTGCTAACAGTAATAGCCGAGGGGTTAGATAATGAAATCCTTCGGCTAGAAACTGCTCGCCTATTTAAAGACATAAAACGTCGCGAAGTTCAGAAATTCTCGAGGGAACAACCGATTAAGTTCAAACATAAATACCATGAAGTTGACCTCCATGCCTTTTTGTTTTTGTTCTACGAGATTTATGATAAAAAGAAACATAGCGCCGTTCAAAGCGCTATGGATGACATAAGGGTAAACGTGAACGAGATATTACAAAATTTAGACTATTGGCTAAATGAGTTTGCTATTTTACACGGCTCCCTAACTAAAAATACTACTGTATTTAAAATAGATAAAAATAAACTCTATGAAAAATACAATTACAATCCTTTCGGTAAAACTCTGATATCATAATAGAAATTAGATAGAGAGCTTGTAATCTCGCATGGTATATGTGCGCCGGTTACTGTAAGTCTCTCATCTTTTATTTCTATGGTTCCTTTACTTGGTAGAAGTGACATAAGCTCCATAAAGGACTCTCTTGATTTATCTACTTGCATTAAGTCGTATGTTTCGTTGTAAAGAAATTTATCTCCTACGACGATTGCGCCGGCCAATGTCAAATAATCAATTCCAGCTCTGATAGTTACGTCAGGGCGCGTTGTAATGATTTGAATGTGGTCAAATGTCACCTTTCCGTTTGGCTTAATCTTACGCCATTCGTAGATTCCTGGTGTCACGCAACTAATCTTCTTAATGTTTTTAAAATACACTGATTCAAGTGTATTAAATGTCCGTTCACCAACAACTAACTCGCCAAGCGTTTGGGGCATAGCTTTGTTTTTGTCTAGTGTTTTATACTTTCTAGTCAATACCAAGTTCATAGTCTTCTCCAAATGTATTAAATATATCTGTTCCGTTTCCTGTTCTTCCGTCGCCAAAATTAACTTTTACTTTTTTACGTTTTTCAGTAGGAATTAAATCTAGGGCGGAGTTCCTAATATAACTAAAATAGGAACCAGAAACAATAGGTAGATTATTTAATGTGAACTGCGCTACGGATTTTCCAACTTTTGCGCCATAATTTTCATCGTTGTAACTAAGTGCTGTTCCACCAACATTAAGGAAGTCGCGAATCTGTCTGTCGACAATAGACGTCGCTGGTACAAGCGCCATTGGGCCGCGGTCTTCAATATTACCAATGTTGGTCATAGTACTTCCGTAAGTTCCGGTCAAACCAGTTTGTGAAACTTTACCTAGCCCATAGTGAAATGCCATCATAAAGTCTCTTACCTCTTGTTCTTCTTGGAACAGGTCTGTAATCTTCTTGCGGTATTTCTTTGGAGCGCGCGGGTTAACTGTAATTTGTTTTTCAAACCAGTTAGCTATTAAGTCGTCTTGTTCTTCCTCTGGCATAAACGGATAGGCCAACATCTGTTTCAATAGGTCAAGTGACGC
>JACCDX010536825.1_pt1 | contig 14032 bp, 13 predicted proteins | sample 7449681 | NCBI WGS metagenome assembly JACCDX01 (sample SAMN15323450, study PRJNA562643) | freshwater metagenome | isolation source: river surface water | place: USA:Blue River Watershed | collected 2017-08-18
CCGCCGCCGCCGCGGGCGAAGACGCGACCCGGCCGCGCCCGCCGCGGGCGATGGCGGCCGTCGCCTCCGCGATCCTGAACCTCGACGCCGCCTTCATCCGATGAACGACCTCGGCCGACTCCTGCGGGAATACGATCACCACCGGCTCGAAGCGGTGACGCGCCGCCACTTCCTGCGCACCTGCACCACCGGGCTCGGCTCGATGTGGCTGGCGACGGCGGCCGGGGCGGCGGGGCGCCTGACCTTCGACCGCCCGGCGGCGGCACCGCTTGCGCCCTTGCCGCCCCAGTTTCCCGCGAAGGCGAAGCGCGTGATCTACCTGCACATGGCGGGCGCCCCGAGCCAGCTCGAGCTCTTCGACCACAAGCCCGACCTCGCGCGGCTCGACGGCCAGGACTGCCCGCCGTCGTTTCTGGAGGGCAAGCGCTTCGCGTTCATCTCCGGCGTGCCCAAGATGCTCGGCCCGCAGTTCCCGTTTCACCAGGCCGGCAAGAACGGCACGTGGATCTCCGACCGGTTGCCGCACCTCGAGCGCTCGATCGACGAGCTGTGCCTCGTGAAGTCGATGCGCACCGACGAGTTCAACCATGCGCCCGCGCAACTCCTGCTCCACACGGGCTCGCCCCGCCTCGGCAGCGCGTCGCTCGGCTCCTGGGTGACCTACGGCCTCGGCACGGAAAACCAGAACCTGCCGGGCTACATCGTGCTGGTCTCGGGCGGAAAGACTCCCGACGGCGGCAAGGGCCTCTGGGGCTCCGGCTTTTTGCCGAGCGTCTACCAGGGCGTGCAGTGCCGTGCGAAGGGCGACCCCGTGCTCTTCCTGTCGAATCCCGAGGGCGTCGCGCGCGACGAGCGGCGGCGCGTGCTCGACGCGATCGGCGACATCAACCGGCAGCAGCACGCGCAGCACGGTGATCCGGAGACGCTCACGCGCATCGCGCAATACGAGCTGGCGTTCCGCATGCAGGTGAGCGCGACCGACGCGATGGACCTCGCCAAGGAGAACGCCGCGACCCACGCGCGCTACGGCACCAAACCCGGCGCGGAAAGTTTCGCCAACAACTGCCTGCTCGCGCGGCGCCTCGCCGAGCGCGGCGTGCGCTTCATCCAACTCTACCACTGGGGCTGGGACAGCCACGGCACCGGCGAGCAGACGTCGCTGAAGCACGGCTTCGCCGATCTCTGCCGCGAGGTCGACCAGCCGATCGCCGCGCTGCTGGGCGACCTGCGCGACCGGGGCTTGCTGGACGAGACGCTGGTGATCTGGGGCGGCGAGTTCGGCCGCACGCCGATGCGCGAAAACCGCGGCGGGCAGGAAATGAAGTTCGTCGGCCGCGATCATCATCCGGGCGCCTTCACCGTCTGGATGGCCGGCGGCGGCGTGAAAGCGGGTCTCAGCTACGGGCAGACCGATGCGGTCGGCTACGACGTGGCGGAGAATCCCGTCGAGGTGCGCGACCTGCAGGCGACGGTGCTGCGGCTGCTCGGTTTCGACCACCACAAGCTCAGCGTGCCATTCCAAGGGCTTGATCAGAAAATCACCGGCGTGAAACCGACGCGGGTGATCCGCGAACTCATCGCATGACGGCCGCGGCGGGAGGAAGTTCGGCGCGTCGATGGCCTCGGGCGGCGCTTGGGCTGCTTTTGCCGACGGTGGCGCCGGCGGCGACGCCGGCACCGGCGAACGCCTACGACGCGGTGATCTCGCCGTTGCTCGAAGCGCGGTGCGCCGAGTGCCACGGTGAGAAGAAGCAGAAGGCCAAGCTCGCCGTGCACACCTGGGAGGCGCTGGCGCGGGGCAGCGACGCGGGCCCGGTTTTCACGGCGGGCAAACCCGAGTCGAGTCCGCTCCTCGAGCGGATGCGGCTGCCGTTGCACGACGAAGAGCACATGCCGCCCGCCGACCGGCCGCAGCCCGCCCCCGAGGAACTGGACCTGCTGGCCCGTTGGATCGCCGCCGGCGCCAGCCGCACCGCGCCGATCACCGAGTTGAAGTTGCCGCCGGCGTTGGCGGAGTTCGCGGCCCGCCTGCCGGCGAAGCTGGCCGCCCTGCCGCGCGCCGAAGCGGAGCCGGCCTGGGAGTTCGACGCGGCGGCCGTCGCCCGCCAACGCGCGCCGCTGGTCCGCGCGGTCGAGGAGTTGCAGCAGATCTTCCCAGGCGCCCTCGGCTACGAATCCCGGACGGCGGCGACACTGCGCTTCACCGCCGCCGGGTTCGGGCGGACCTTTGACGATGCCGCGCTCCAGCGACTCCTGCCGCTGCGTGACTCCTTGGTCGAACTCGACCTCTCGGGCACCGGCGTCACGGACGCGAGTGCGCCGGTGCTGGCGCAGTTCCGGGCGCTGCGGCTGCTGCGGTTGACCTTCACGGAGGTGGGCGACGCCGCGATGCGCGCGCTCGCCGGAGCGGAGAAACTGGAAACGCTCGCGGTGCACGGCACGCGCGTGTCCGGCGAGAGTGTCGCAGCGTGGCGCCGACTCGGCGGCCTCAGGCGCCTCCACCTCGGCGAGAGCGCCGCGGCCGAGGCCGCGATCGCGGCGGGACTACCGGTCGTGCGGTGAGGCGTGTCGGCGGCTTTTGCCCGGCGGCCGCGGCCGGCGTCAGCGGGCCGCTCCGGTCGTGAGCACCCGGATCGCGTAAAGCGATTTCCGGGCGGTGATGAAGAGTGTGCGCCCGTCTTCACCGCCGAAGCAGAGGTTGGCCGCCGCTTCGGGCGTGAGGATGCGGCCGAGCAATTCGCCGGCCGGGGAGAAGACTTGCACGCCGTCGCCGGTGCTGGACCAGACGCGCCCCTCGCGATCCACGCGGATGCCATCCGGCCCGCCCTTGTCGATCGTGCAGAACACCCGCCCGTCGCGCAGCGTGCCGTCGGATGCGACCGAGAAGACGCGGATGTGCCGCGGCGCGCCGGAGTCGGCGATGTAGAGCTTCGCTTCATCGGGTGAGAAGGCCAGGCCGTTGGGGTGCGAGAAATCGCGCGCCACGGCCGTGACGCGCCCGGACTTCGGATCGAGCCGGTAGACGAAGTTGCCCGGCTGCTCCTTGCCGACCTTGGCCTTGGTGGCGGGATCGGTTTTCAGCCCGTAGTCGGGGTCGGTGAACCACAGCGTGCCGTCGCGGCGCTCGACGATGTCGTTGGGCGAGTTGAGGCGTCTTCCTTCGAAGGCTTCCGCCAGCACGGCGAGCGTGCCGTCGGGTTCGAGCCGGACCACGCGGCGCCCGCTGTGCTCGCAGGTGAGCAGGCGGCCGGCGGCGTCGAGACTGTTGCCGTTGGCATTGCGGCTCGGCGCGCGGAAGACGGTCACGCCGCCGGTGCGGGTCCAGCGCTTCAGCTCGTCTTTGGGGATATCGCTGAAAATCAGCGCCGACTCGCGCGGCAGCCAGACGGGGCCCTCGACGAATTGGAAATCGCCGGCGAGTTTTTCGACCTTGGCGTCCGGGGCGACGCAGCGGGCGAACTCGGCCGGCACCACGGGCACGAGGTTGCCGAAGACCGGAGCAACCGATGCGACCAACGTGGAGACAAGCAGAGCGAGGCGGGGCAGGGTAGGCATAGGGGAAAAGTGCAGGCGCCGGTCGACGACTGACCGAGGAGGGCGGCCGGCGGGAAGGCGCGGAGATTAACGGCGCCGGCGGCGAAGCCGGCTGACGGCCACGACGCCCGCGCCGGCGAGCCCGAGCATCCAGGTGGCGGGCTCGGGCACGGCCAACGCGGTGATCTGGGCCGAGACGAACGTGGAGTCCCAGAGGTGCCCGTTGCCCGCGGTGCCGACGACGAAGCGGAGCGTGTCACCGGCGCCGAGGGTCACCGGGTTGGCGGAGAAAAGGTAATGGGTGCCGGAGTCGACCGACCCGGTGCCGAGAAGCGTGCCGTTGCGCAGGATGGAGATTTCGGTCGTCGCGCCGACGGTGTCGCCGTTGGAAAACGCGGTGGCTAAGGCAAACGTGCCGGCAACCGGAGCCGTCCATTGGGCGATGGCGTATTCGCCGTTGGGCCCCGGGTGCATCACGCTGGCGCCGGCGGCGTAGGGCCGGGCGGTGCCGCCCGGAGACACGGTTTCCGTCGTGGCGTTGTGCACCAGCGCCGGCGTGTTGAAGCCGTCGAGTTGGCCGCTCCACAGGGTGAGTCCGTTCGTGGTCGCCACCGGGGCAAACAGCGTGAGCGACCCGGTGGGCGTCGCGGACCACCCAAAGGTCCACGGCCCGTTCGGATTGGCGGTGGCGCTGAACCCGTTGCCGATCGACCACACGGTCGTCTGGGCATGACCGAGCGCAGTGAGCGCCAGAACGGCGACCGTCAGCAGCAGTCTCGGCATGCGAAGCATCCATCCCGTATGGCGCGGTGGGGCCGCGTCCTGCAAGCGCTCAGTCGGAGACGCCGGACGGTCCCGCGGGAAATGCCTCGCCGCGGCGGTGCGCGCGCGGGAGCGTCCCGGCGGTCACCCCGCCGAATGCGCCGCCTACTTGCCCGCTGGATAGTGCTGCTCGCGCTCGCCGCGCCAACCGCGCGAGCCGCGAACCCGACCGTGACGATCGTTTCGCCGATGCCGGCGCCGGAGTGGGCGGTGCTGCAGCGGCGCCTGCTGGCGGAACAGGTGCCGGCGTGCCGCGAGTTTTTCGAAAAATACTTCGATGCGCGCGGCTACCTGCAGTGCTTCGTCCGCTGGGGCGCGAACGACGGCCCGGATGATGCGTTCGAGAACTTCAACGGTTGGCCCGAGCTGCACGCGCTCGGCGCCGACGACGCGATCCGGGAGTGGTTTCTGCGCGGTCACGAAGGCTTGCTCCGGCAATACACCGCGGCGCGCACGGTCGAGACGCCGGTCGCCCGCGAGGGGATGTATTTCAAGGAGTTCATCGTGCAGTCCGACTGGATGCACCACGGCGAGGGGCTCCAGCTGTTCAACCGCATGGGCCTGGCGATCGGACGCGGCGACGCGGTGCACACGGAACGGGCGCGGCGTTTCGCCGGGCTCTACATGGGGGAGGATCCGGCGGCGCCGAACTACGATCCGGACCTGAAGCTGATCCGGAGCCTGCAAAACGGCAGCCGCGGACCGATGCTGCGCCAGGCGACGGCGCTCGACTGGGTCGGCGACCCCTTCGACGTCAGCCGGTTTGTCGCGCAGCACGGCGAAAGCACCTACGCGCAGTTCCTCGCCCACTACGAGGAGTATACCGAGGTCGCCGGGGATCACTTTCTGAACCTCGTCGCCACCACGCTGCCCACGACGGCGTTTCTCGCGACGGGGGAGGCCAAGTATCGCCGCTGGGTGCTCGACTACGTCGATGCCTGGCTCGGCCGGATGGCCCGCAACGGCGGCATTCTCCCGAGCCACGTCGATCACCGCGACGGCCGGATCGGCGGCCCGGAGAACCGCTGGTGGGGCGGGGCCTACGGCTGGGGTTTCTCGCCGGTCAATCCGGTCAGCGGAAAACGCGAGAACCGGAACCGCATCCCGCGCGCGATGGTGGGCTTTGCCTGTGCGGTGCTGCTGTCGGGGGATTTCACCTACACCGACGCCTGGCGCGGCATGATGGACGCCGTCAACCGGCAGGCGCGCGTCCGCGACGGGCGCACGGAGTATCCGACGATGCACGGGGCCGACGGCTGGTATGGCTGGCAGGCGCAGCCGTGGGCGGTCGGCGCGCTGGAGTTGTGGTATCTGACGCAGCGCAGCGACGACCGCGCCCGCGTGCGCGACCAGCCTTGGTTGGAATTTCTGGCGGGGGCCGATGCGGATTACCCGGTGCGGGTGTTGCGGCGGGACCTGGAAACCGTGCGGGCGCGGACCGAGCTTTTCCGCGCCGATCGCACGCCGCCGGAGCGGCGGCTCGCCGACAACATGCTCAACTGGAACCCCGCGACGATCGGCGCGCTGACGCAGCTCATGCAGGGCGGGCTGGTGCCCGGCCGCGACGGTGGGCTGCTTCAGGCACGCCTGCGGTATTTCGATCCGGTGCGACGCCGGGCCGGGGTGCCGCCCGACGTGGCGGCGCTGGTGACGCGGCTCGGGGCGGACGCGGCGACGGTCACGCTCGTGAATCTCCACCCGACGGAGCCGCGGCGCGTGACCGTGCAGGGCGGCGCCTACGGCGAGCACCGCATCGTCGCGGTTGAGGCGGGGCGGGGCGCGATCCCGGTCGGCGCGCGCGCCTTCGAGGTCGAACTGCGCGGCGGAGCCGGTGCGGCGCTGGAGGTGCGCCTGGAGCGGTATGCGCTGCCGCCGACGACCGCGATGCCGTGGCAATAGGCCTCCGAACCGGTTTCCATGACGATTGTGCCGAACAGCCGAACACTCCCTTTCCTGACCGCCGCCGCGATAGCGGTGCTGACGGTTTCACTGCGCGGCGCCGATCCGGCGCCGATCCCGCTCTGGCCGGAGGGCGTGCCCGGGCTGCGGGCCGATGCCGGTCCGGAAAAAGACGACGGCAGCGGGCGCTTCACGAACATCCACCATCCCTCGCTCGTGCCGCTGCGACCCACCGCGCCCGCCAACGGCACCGCGATCATCTACGCGCCGGGCGGCGGGTATGTGCGGGTGGCGGCCGGGATCGGCGGCGGCGAGCTGGCGAAGTGGCTGCGCGGCCTCGGGGTCACCGTCTTCATCCTGAAGTATCGGCACGCCGACTACGGGCAACCCGCGCCGTTGCAGGACGCGCTGCGGGCGGTCCGGCTGGTGCGCACCCGCGCGGCGGAATGGGCCGTGGACCCGGCCCGGATCGGGTTCCTCGGCGGTTCCGCGGGCGGGCATGTCGCGGCGAGTGCGGCGACCATGTGGGACGCGCCGGAGGGGCGCACGGGGAGCGAGTTGGATCGCGTCAGCGGCCGGCCCGATTTCGCGGTCCTGGTTTTCCCGGTCATCACGATGACGGAGCCGCACGCCCACGGCGTGTCGCGTCGGGCCCTGTTGGGCGCCGACCCGACGCCGGCGCTGGTCGAGCGCTGGTCGATGGAGAACCGTGTCTCGGCCGGCACCGCGCCGGTGTTTCTCGTCCATTCGACGGAGGACGCGACCGTCGTGGTCGAGAACAGCCTGCTGTTTTTCCAGGCGATGCGGCGCGCGAAGGCGCCGATCGAGCTGCATCTCTATCCGCGGGGGCCGCACGGGGCCGGGATGGACCCGAAGCTGGGGCCGACGGCGGAATGGCCGCGGCTCTGCGAATCGTGGCTGCGTTTCAACGGCTGGCTGCCCAAGCTGCCGCCACCATGACGCCCCCTCCGTTGCCCCGGCGCCGCTTCGTGCGCTCGGCCGCCGTGCTGGCGGCCGGATTTCCCTTCGTGCTGCGCGGCGCGGCGCGCGCCGGGTTCGAGATCGGCCTCGTCGCCGACGCCCAATACGCCGACGTCCCGCCGAAGGGCACCCGCTTCTACCGGGATTCGGTGGCGAAACTCGGCGCGGCGGTGGAGCACTTCAACGGGCGCGGGTGTGCGTTCTGCGTCCATCTCGGCGACCTGATCGACCGGACGTGGTCCAGTTTCGCCGAGATCGAGGCACCGCTGCGGCAGAGCCGGGCGAAGTGGCACCAACTGCTCGGCAACCACGATTTCGACGTGCTCGACGCGGAGAAAGCCCGGGTGCCTCGCCGGCTGGGGATGGCGTGGCGCTACGGGTCGTTTGCGCACGGCGGGTGGCGTTTCGTCATTCTGGATACAAACGACGTCAGCACCTACGCGCACGCGGGGGGCACGGACGAACAACGGGCGGCGGAAACCGAACTCGCGCGGCTCAAAGGCTTGAAGCTGCCGCAGGCCCAGACCTGGAACGGCGGCGTCGGGGCGGCGCAGTTGGCGTGGCTCGAGCGCACCTGCCGCGAGGCGGCGGCCGCCGGCGAAAAGATCATCGCGTTCGGGCACCATCCGGTCTTTCCCGCCGGGATGCACGTGACGTGGAACGCGCCCGAAGTGCTCGCGCTGCTGGCCCGGCACCGGCACGTCGTCGCCTACTGCAACGGCCACAACCACGCGGGCGCGTTCGGCGAGCACGAGGGACTGCCCTGCGTGACGCTGCGGGGCATGGTGGAGACGGCGGACACCACCGCGTATGCGACGGCGAGTGTGCACGCCGACCGCCTGATTTTGCTCGGCACGGGGCGGGAACCGTCGCGGGAGCTGGTGTTTCGCCGCTGAACGCGGTCGGGCGCCGCGCGACGGCGCCTTACTTGACGGCGGCCCAGACGCGCTGGACGTCGTCGTTGTCCTCGAGCGCCTGAAGAAACTCGCCGACCTCGGCGCGGGCCGTGTCGTCGAGTTCGGGATACATCTTGGCGACGTAGCCGAGCTCGGCGGTGATCACCGCCCAGCCGTTCTGCTTGAGCCAGGTGGCCGCGGCGTGGACGGCGGTGCGCTCCGTGAGGAAGCGTGCGCCGGCGTGGCCCTCGGGAATGTCGTCGTTCTGCGCGTGCGAGACCGCCTCGAATTCGTTGGCGCCGGCCTCGATGGCGGCGGCTTCCAGGTCCGACGCGGCATCGGGGTGGTGGGCTTCGACGATGCCGACGTGGTCGAAGAGGAACTTGTTGCTGCCGGCGCCGCCCATGACGCCCTTCTTGAAGAGCACGCGGATGTCGCTGGACGAGCGGTTGTGATTGTCGGTCATCACCTCGACGATCACCGGCACCTTGTGCGGCGCGTAGCCTTCGTAGACGACGTGCTCGAGGTTGGCGCCGTCGCCGCCGGTGCCCGCGCCCTTGGCGATCGCGCGTTGGATGACGTCGCGCGTGACGCTGGCTTTCTTGGCCTTTTCGACGGCGGCGAAGAGCCGGGCGTTGGCCTCGAGGTCGCCGCCGCCGAGTTTCGCGGCGACGGTCATCTCTTTGACCAGTTTCTGGACCGCCTGACCTTTTTTCAGGTTAACGATCGCGCGTTTTGCGTGGAGCCATTGACGTCCCATGACGCCAGAGTGGAAACGCAGCGCGGCACTCGGCAACGCCGAAGTTGCGGAGCGTCAGTGCTTGCAGTCGCCGCTGTAGCACAGCCAGCACATCAGCAGCACAATGACGGAGAAGATCGCGACCAGAATCATCAGAAGGGGCAGGAGGCCGGCGGGGAAGGCCGGGCGTTGAAGCGCGGTGAAATCATGCCGGTGCGACGGACGAGGCCAGCCAATTCTTCAGGAGACAGTCCCGGAAAATGTCGGGAAATTTTTGAACGCGGCGCGCCTCCGGTGCGTCCGCAGGGTCCGGCGCGGGGGGCGGATCCCGATGCCGGGAAGAGGGAGCGGGGGCGGTCATTTCGCCTTTGCGCCGGGGGGCCGGACGGCCCCAGATGCGACGCATGAACGGCCGCCTGCCGACCATCGTGCACCTCGACGCCGACGCGTTTTTCGTGTCGTGCGAACTCGCGCTGCGGCCCGACCTGCGGGGCACCAAGTGCGCGGTCGGAGGGCGCGAGCGCGGGATCATTTCCTCGGCGAGCTACGAGGCGCGGGCCTGCGGGATCTACACGCCGATGCCGACGCAGCGGGCGCTGAAGGTCTGTCCGGATCTGATTCTGCTGCCGCACACCGCGGGGCTCTACGGCAAGGTGTCGCGGCAGATGTTCGACCTGTGCGAGACGCTGACGCCGCTGGTGCAGCGCAACTCGATCGACGAAGGGTATCTCGACCTGGGCCCGTGCGGGTTGGCGTCGCCGGGGGAGGTGGAGGGCAAGGTCCGGGCGCTGCAGGCGCGGATCCAGTCGGAGCTGCAGCTGCCGGTGTCCTTCGGTTTGGCGACCAACAAACTGGTCGCCCAGATCGCGTCCAAGCTGCGGAAGCCGCGCGGGTTTGTGGTCGTGCCGGCCGGCACGGAGGCGGACTTTCTCGCGCCGTTGCCGCTGGGGAAGCTGCCGGGCATCGGGGCCAAGACCGAGGCGGACCTGGCGGAGCGGCACGGGCTGCGGCGGGTTTCGGATCTTTTTGCGCGCGACGAACCGGCGCTGCGGGCGGCCTTTGGCGACGGATGGCGCGGCATGCTGGCGATGGCGCGGGGCGAGGACGACCGGGCGGTGGAAACCGAACACGAAGACGCCAAGAGCTACTCGCAGCAGGAGACCTTCGGGCGGGACATCGCGGCTTTCGACGAGATCGAGCGGATCGTGAAACGCATGGTCGACGAGCTCCTGCCGAAGATCAGGGCGGACAGGAAGCGGGTGCGCACGATGACGGTGAAGGGGCGCTACCCGGATTTCGCCCAGGAATCGCATGCGCGCAGCCTGGCGGAGGGCAGCGACCTCGAGGCGCCGTTTTACCCGCTGGTCGGTCCGTTGTTGCGCGCGGCCTGGTCCCAGCGCCGGCCGCTGCGGCTCGTGAGCGTGAAGTTTTCCAACGTCGAGGACGGCGGTCAGCAGCTGGAGATGTTTGCCGAGAACAATGAAAAACGGCGGCGGCTCGCGGCGGTCCTCGACCGGCTCAACCAAGGCGGCCGCAGCGCCGCGGTGCAGCACGGCCACCAGCTTGCCAAACGCGACGCCGCCTCTTAAATCGGCCCCTCCATTCTTCCATGCCGATCTACGAGTATTACTGCCAGGACAACCACACGATCTACCAGTTCTACGCCAAGACCCTGGCGCAGGGTCAGACGGTGCCGAAGTGTCCCGCGAACCCGGCCTTTCGCATGCGCAAGCTCGTCTCCGCCTTCGCAATCACCAGCGGCGGAGGAAAAGACGAGACGGCCGAGGTGAAACCCGGCGCCGCGCCGGGCGGCGATCCCGCGGAGGACGCGCGGATGGAGGCCGCGATGGGCGCGATGGAGAAGGAGTTTTCCAGCATCGACGAGAACGACCCCAAGGCGATGGCGCGGATGATGCGCCGGATGTCGGAGCTGACGGGCGAGAAAATCGACGGCGAGATGGAGGAAGTCGTGCGCAAACTCGAGGAAGGCGCGGATCCGGATTCGCTCGAGGATCAATTGGGCGGCGGCGGCCCGGAGGCCGGGGGCGACGATCCCTACGGCGAGGGCATGGGCGGGGCGGGCCCGGACGGACCGGCGCCCGATCCGAAGGAGCCGAAACACCGCTTCCGGGTGCGGCGCACGGCCCCGCGGCGCGATCCGGCGCTCTACGATTACGAGTGAGCCGGTGCGCCCCGCACGGCGGCCCTCCGTGCCGCCCGCGGCCGGACGGCAGATCGGGCTGGTTTTCGCGGACCGAGTCGTTTGGCTGGTCGATCCATGCCCTCCACCGACCTCCTTGAACGAATTGCCGCAGCCAAGCGGGCCGTCCTGGCCCAGACGGATCTGCTGCACCGCGAATTCGGCCGGGCCGAGAGCAAGTGGAAACATGACGGCACGCGGGTCACCGCGGTCGATGTCGCGATCTCGGAGAACATCTTCCGGGAACTCGGGGCGGCGTTTCCGGCGGACCAGTATCTCAGCGAGGAGCTCGCGGAGTCCGATCGCCCGATCGCCGTCACGGCGCGGTTCGCCTGGGTCCTCGATCCGATCGACGGGACGAACAACTTCGCGCTGGGCGTGCCGCATTGCGCGATCTCGCTCGCCCTGTGCGAAGACGGCATGCCGGTCTACGGGGTGGTTTACGACCTGAGCCGGCGCACGTTGATGCACGGCGGGCCGGGTTTCGGGGCGTTCGACGGCGAGAAACCGATGCAGGTGAGCCGCGCGCCGACCTCGAAAGAGACGCTGATCGGCTTCCACAGCCCGAGCGACAAGACGCTGGTGCCGATGGCCTCGGGCGTCATCGGGCAGTTCAAGATCCGCGGGCTCGGCACGGCCACGATGCATCTGGCCTATGTGGCGGCGGGCATTTTTGACGGATGCGTCGATTACAACGTCAAGATCTGGGACTTGGCGGCCGCGATCCCGCTGGTGCAGGCCGCGGGCGGCGAAGTGCAGTTCCTCAACGGCGAGCAACTGCCGATCCGAACCTTTGATCTGAAAATGAAGAAGATCGTCTACGTGGCCGGCCATGCGCAGCGCTGCGCGGAGCTGCGGGCCGCGATGGGCGTATCGACCTAAACCGACGCTCAGGCGGGGCCTGAGCGGCAACGTCGGACCGGCACGGCGAACGGTGGGCCCGGATCGCGGCCGCCGTCACCGGACCGCGGGGTGGCCGGGCGGCGGGAGGCGTGAACGAACGGGCGGCGGCGAGTCCGCCGCCGCGCTCCCACAGCTGTGCCCGAGTCAGACCTGATAGGTCTGCAGCGGGACGGGGTCGAAGACGTGGGCGGACGGCAGCTGCGCTTTCAGTTGGTCGGCAAACCAGGCGCGCGCCTTCGGCTCGCCGTGGGTGAGGACAATGCTGCGGGCGCCGGTCTGGACGGCGAACTCGAGCAGTTCCTCGCGGTCGGCGTGGCCGCTGAGTTCGAAGCGTTCGACGCGAGCCTTGAGTTTGCACTTCACGTTGATCGCCTTGAACAGGAAATCCTCGCCGGGGCGCGTCGCGAGCAGCTGGCCGCCGGGGGTATCGGGGTCGCAGTAGCCGACGAAGCCGACGGTGTTGCGCGCGTAGCCGGCCATGCCGGAGGCGAGCACGTAGCTGGGGGTCCGCTCGACCATCATGCCCGAGCTGACGATGTAGATGGCCTTTTGCGCCGGTTCCTCGCCGGGAATGAGTTTCCGCGGAGTCGGCTTCACCTGGAGATCCTTGAGGATCCCGCGGTTGAACTGGACGTGTTTGGTCTTGCGCGCGATCTCGTCGAAATAGTCCGCCAGATCGACGCCGAGTCCGCCGGTGTAGATGGGGCAGGAGACGAGTTTGCCGAATTTGCGCGCGTCGTGGAGGATCGCGAAGATCTCCTGCATGCGGCCGAGCGCGAAGACGGGCAGGAGCATCGAACCGCCGCGCTGGATGGTGTCGTTGATGGCGGTGACGAGCCGGTTGACCTCGTTGAGCCGCTCTTTGCCGGCGGGGCGCTCGGTGATGCCGCGCGTCGTCTCCATGATGAGCGTGTCGAAGTGCCCGGCGGGAAACTTGGCGCCGGCGAGGGTGCGCTGATTCTCGAACAGCACGTCGCCGGTGATGAAGATCTGCCGGTGCTTGTGGTGGATCTCGACGGCGGCGGCGCCGGCCACGTGGCCGGCGGGATGGAAGACGATCTCGATCTCGTCCTTGGCGCCGCGGAAGTGCTTGGCGTGGCCGAAAGGCAGGCCGGTGAGGCGCTTGCCGCAACGGTCGATCTCGTCGTGGGTGAAGAGCGGGTAGTCGGGGATGTTGTCCTCCTCCTTCTGGCGGAGCATCACGTTGGCCGAATTGTGCAGCATGCGCTCGATCAGCATGCGGCTGGAGGTGGTCATGATGACCGGAGTGTTCGGGTGCTCGCGCATCACGACCGGCAGGCTGCCGATATGGTCGAGATGGCAGTGCGTGATGATGATGAGATCGAGGGAGATCCCGCGCAGCGGCTTGAAATCCGGCGTGGCGACGCGCCCGACCTGTTTCGGGTTCAGCCCGCTGTCGACGAGGATGTTGAGGTCGCCGAGTTGGATGAACAGCGAGTTGGCGCCGATGCCGCCGTCGCGGTTCAGATCTGTTAACTTCATTACCGCGCAGTAAGAACCATTCGCCGGGCGGAGAACCAGAACGAAAATTTCAGGCGCGCGGAATCGTCATCTCGAACGGGGGCAGCAGCACGTGGATCGGCTGCCCGGCATCGTCGACCCCGTGGAAGGAACCGTGGGCACGGGCGTCGAGGCCGGTGACGTGGTAACTGTTGTAGGAGAACTGTTCGCCCGGGGCGAGGCGGGGGGATTCGCCGACGATGCCCTCGCCCTCGATCACGAGGCGGGAGCCGTCGGCATGCTCGACGATCCATTTGCGGCCGAAAAGGGTGACGGCGCGGTCGGAGGCATTGCGGAGCGTGACGAAGTAGACGAAGGCGTGCGGCTTGTCCGCGGGCAGACTGGCTCCGCCGTGGTGGTGGCAGAGCTTGTCGAGGTGCGCGGTCAAGCCGGGCAGTTCGCGGGAAGTGGGCACGCGGGCAAGGAAGCCGAAAAGCGAATTACTGAAAGCGGGAAAATTCCTCTTTTCGCGTGGAGCGAATCACCTTTGATCGCAGGTCATGGCAAAATTCGCGCTTCTCTCCGTCTCCGACAAAA
>JACCDX011288724.1_pt1 | contig 14032 bp, 13 predicted proteins | sample 7449681 | NCBI WGS metagenome assembly JACCDX01 (sample SAMN15323450, study PRJNA562643) | freshwater metagenome | isolation source: river surface water | place: USA:Blue River Watershed | collected 2017-08-18
AACCTTGGTCAGCGCCGCAGTCAGTGTGGTCTTGCCATGGTCCACGTGACCGATGGTGCCCACGTTCACGTGCGTCTTGTTTCTTTCGAACTTGCTCTTCGCCATTTTGATCGCCTCTAAAAAATTTCTGTTCGCCCTGCGGACACACTACTTATATGCACGAGAGCTGATTGCCCAGATTATTAGAACCCTCAATCTCCTGCCGCGTGCTCAGATGCAGTCATGCCCTGAGTCACAAATCTGGTGCTCACATCCGGATTTGAACCGGAGACCTCTTCATTACCAATGAAGTGCTCTACCTCTGAGCTATGCGAGCCAGACACTAGTAACAAACAGCCCGAGCAACACAACCCATTCCAGGTCGCTATCTGCAGTTACCGGCGTCGCCGAAAACCACACCCTCAAGATCTGTCGACTTAACTCTGAAACTCATCTGACCCCAATTTGCCGCGCATCGCGACCGCACCATCACTAAAACTGGAGCGGGTAGCGGGAATCGAACCCGCGTAACCAGCTTGGAAGGCTGGTGTTCTACCTCTGAACTATACCCGCCGAGACATGGTGCTGGACTAAAACGCTGCATGAAATTGGTGGAGGGGGGTGGATTCGAACCACCGAAGCTCGCGCGTCAGATTTACAGTCTGATCCCTTTAGCCACTCGGGAACCCCTCCTGCAAGAGCCCCAATACCACTCAAGGAATCTGGGTGTCTTAATCAGAGGCGGCATTTTAAGGGAGATGAATATCTTGTGCAATCGTCTGGCAGAGTTTTTCTAGAACCTGCGTGGGTGGCTCAAGCCCAGCGAAAGCACTCATCAATTCCTGTTTTTTTTCTTCAGAATCAACTGGTTGGCTTGAAATCCAGAATTGCTCCTCTTGCCGGGCTTCTTCTCGCATGGTTACCGGGAAGCCCAAGGCCTCAACCTGCTCCTTCACATTCAAGGCATTTCGCTGCTCGGAAAACAACCCAAGTGCTATTCCATTAGCCAGCTCTCCCCTTGGAATCAGAAAGGTCTCGATATCTGACTGCTGACCAGCCAGCGCAGCTCGAAGCTCCTCGAGACGCACCGATGCCGCTTCTCGACTAACATGTTGCGGCAGATACACTCGATAAACGGAAGGCAAGGATTGTGTCCTTGCCTCTATCTTCAGCGTTGCGTACGGGGCAGCAGCGGCAACCACCGAGTCTGCCATTTGACGATTTGAAAAGGGACCCGCTTCGACACAGGATTGCGACGGACCAGGCTGAGCTGTCTCAGATAATGCAGCTGACGAGGTCTGATCACGCAACACGGCGGCTGCGACTGGCGCCTGCCCATAGCGAACAAGGCTCTGTTCTGGCACGTCGACAAGCAGCGCGATAGTGGCGGTTTTAGAATCCACTTCAGAATTGAGACTGGCAGCGGACGTCAACGGCAACTCGCTTCGTCCTTGTTGCACATATAACCCAGCGGCAAGCACCACATTCGTCAGCAGAAGCCCCAATACCGCTCCTTTCATGATGCTAAGCTCCAGAGTCGACCCACTCAAGGTAAGGCAATCTGCAATCCATCGAGCACCAGATCCTCGACAAAGTCATTAGGGAAGCCTGCAATTTGCAAGTGCTTCGACAAATCTCTTCCATCGCCGCCCGTCACAACCACTCTCGCACCACCATCGAATCTGGTACGCGCCTCTTCGACAACCCATGCCGACAGCATCCTGGAAACGCCTCGTCTGATAGCAGCCTCGGTATCTCGACCAGGCTCCCAAACCTCACTTCCTGGCGACAAGAAGCCAGGAAGTGTCGTTCCCCGAGCGAGACTGTCGAGTTGAAGTCGTAATCCCGGGACTATGTACCCTCCCAGGTGGACACCCTCTCTATTGACAATATCCAGCGTCACCGCACTCCCTGAATCAACTATCAACAAGTCTTCCTCAGGCCAGCGTTTACAAGCGGAAAGCATGGCAAGCCAGCGATCCACCCCCAATTTTTCCGGAATACGATAGCCGTTGAAAACCCCGCCAAGCTCTCCGGAAGACACAGCGAACTCAGCGTAGACGCCAAATTCCTGCTCGAGCAGCTTGGCCAGAAACTGGTTTGCCAAATCGGATCGCACTGAAGCGATACGCGCGCGTTCAAGCCTGACCCCGCCACAATTGCGCAGCAAACCTTCGCTCCACTCAGCAACTGCGCCTCTGCAAATCTGATGCTCTGCGAAATCAACAACTCGCCACTTCACTCGGGAGTTGCCGGCATCCACCTCCAGAATCATTCAGACGACCCTCACTGAGGGCGCAATCTCGCCACTGGAGACCAACTTGACTCCATTAATTGTTTCCAGCTGTAGCGCACCTGAATTATCGACTCCCAATACTCGACCCTCAATCCAGTCCGAACTGACACCAATACGCACATTCTGACCTCTGAAAGCATCGATCGACTGCCACTTTTCCCTGAATGGTGCGAATCCATGACGCTCGAATTCAGTGATTCCACGCTGCAATTCGCGAATGAGGTTCGCCACAATCAAGTTCCGATCGGGCACAGTGGAAGCTCCCTCCACAAGCTCTGCGACTGGTTGATCAACTTGAGACCTGAGGACGGAGGACACTCGGACATTAATGCCAATTCCGATCACCACCTTGCACGGGCCGGCGACATCTCCTGTCACCTCAAGGAGAATGCCTGCCACTTTTCCTGAATTCCGCAGGACATCGTTGGGCCACTTCAGCCGAAAACCTTCATAACCACTTGCACGCAATGCGCTGACCACCACAACAGCGACAGCTAGACTCAACCCTTCCAGCTCCGCAACGCCTTTGGCGAAAGTCACGAGCATTGAAAAATAGATGTTCGACCCTGCGGGGCTGACCCAGGGACGCCCTCGACGACCTCGCCCGCGTTCCTGATGCTCGGCAAGAAATATTCCGGAACTTTCACCGCTTTGAGCCGCAGCCAGTGCGTCCTTGTTGGTAGACAACGTCGAGAAAGAGACATGCAAATTCTTCTTCCAGCACTCCGCGTCGCCACCGAGACAAGCAAGAATCCGCTCGGCGTCCAAAAGCGTGATCGCTGCCGGAAGCCGATAGCCCTTGCCCGTTACGGAATGGATCTCAACGCCAAGCTGCCTCAGCTTGTCGATCTGCTTCCAGACTGCTGTTCGGCTGATGCAAAGCTCTCGACCTATCTGCTCACCGGAGTGAAACGCCCCGTCGGCAAGAGTATTCAGCAATCGCCTCAAGTCCATAAACAAGAATCCGTAACATTGAGCGAAGTCACCCGAAATGCTCAACCTCGGGCAGGGCAGGTCTCATGAACTAGTGCGCTATTTGTAATGATGACAGACGGCCGAAACTTACGTCACGGAGCCTCGCTGAGCCTCATCCAGGCGATAAACATCTCATCCCACACCTGATCTCCCCACCGAACTTCCTGTGTTGGATCAGGGTTGAGCGGGTTCAATGCGGAATTGTCGAATGCCCCTTCGGCCACTATGACAGTCCCTGCGGGTAGCAGCTTCGGTTCGCGAAGCTTGTAGATCATTTGCCAATTGTGCTGAAAATTCGGGATCGACAAGAGCTCTTCAGTGGTACCGTCTGGGTACTCTGCACGATATTTCACTCGCTTGCCACGATAGTGCATGTGTGGAGCAATGTTGTACAGGTAGGAGTCGGATACGATTTCGGCGCGAGCCACCACCACATGATCCGGTGCTCCTGGAGGGATCACGAACTCGCCATCCATGACTGCCGTCCTGATCAATGGCAGCGCGGGTGGAGTGTCGTGGAAATACAGGGCCAGACGCGTGACATCAGTAACAGCCTTGCCGACAGTGGTGTAATGAAACTGCACCACGAACCTCATATCCTCTTCGAGCAGGATGCCCGTGCCCTCGTCGAAGGTGACGTATTCACGCCCCGGCGCATATCCGCCGAAATTGGTTCGACTGCCTCCACCACTTTGATTCTGGCGCTGCTGCCTTGCATCCTGAGTATAGGCAACCACATGATGCAAAACAGTTTTGTCTCCGATATCAAACTCATAGGCCCGAACCCAACGATCCCGATCCAGGCCAATTTCCACCGGAACAAACTTGTACCCCAATACCCCAGAGGCCGGGATTTCCTGAGGAGGGAACTCCACGATCAAATCAGGTTCGCCCAAGGCCCACTCTGACTCCTGAGCTGGCAGCGTTGTCAGTGGATCCAGATCTCCATCAAAGACAGCTCCCTGATCGATCCACGAAACAAGGATGGACTTTTCTTCATCGGTGATGAAGTGAACATCCTCGAAATTCGGAAGAAAGTAGTCGTCTATCTGACCCGGCGGCATCCTTCTGGTCATCAAAGTTTCGCGAATCATCGGCGCCCAGCCCTGCACCATCTTGTGACTATCCATCGACCAAGGGGCGACACCACCGTCACGGTGACAGCCTATGCAACGACGCTCGAGAACTGGCACCACTTGATCAGCATACGAAACCTTGCTGTAGGCTGAGTTGCTATCCACCAGATACTGGATCTGCTTGCCGTGGCTCCAAGGCATGTCGCCTATCGGCTCTCCTCCAAGACTGATTGCCGAAAGGACCTCATCAAGGTAATTCCTGGATTGAGAGGAGTCAGCCCCAGTGGACATTTCACCTGCGCGACTGTCGATAGCCCCCCGATAAACAAGAGTCATGGTCTCGGGATCAATGACAAGCACTTCGCCGAACAGACGAATGCCAAGAGATCTGGAAACCAACTGCGAAGAATCCAGCAGCACGGGGAAATTTTCGGATGAACTTCCCAAAGCCTCGATCACGAGGGAGCGCCGATCGTCCGCATCGGGATCGAGCAAGAGGAATTCGATACCGCGATCTCTGTAGCGCTCTCGAAGTACAGCCAGCTTATCCAGGGAAGAGTTTGTGCTGTCGCTTTGCCTGGAATAGACATAAATGACAAGGGCATTGCTGCGGGAATATCGCGACAACTGATGAAAGGTGCCGTGCTGATCCAGAAGCGCGAAATCACCAACGTGTCGATTAGTCGATGAAGCTGCACCAGCCGAGACCAGCATCAGGAAAAAAACAAAGATGTAACCAGCCACCTTCATGCGCAGAAACACTCTCAAACTTTCAAGTGAGCAATAGCGCAATTATAAGTCAGCATGCAAAGGCGGCCGGTTACACAGGCGAAAGACATTGTGATTGTTTGTAACGCCCACATGCTTTCTCTGGCACTAACCTCTCGTCACTCCTTGGCTACGTAGTAAGTCCAATAGCCCATGAACATCTCCTCCCAACTCTGCAAACCGAAGCGCACTTCCGCATCAGGATCCGGATTTGCAGGATTGAAACTGGAGTTGTCGAACGCACCGGTTACATGGACCCTGGTACCAGCGGGCAGGTACTTGTGCTCGGATAGCTGATAGGTGGGCTGCCAGGCATAGCTGTAATTCGGCACGTTCAGCAGCTCCTCCCGAGTCCCGTCCGGATACTCTACGGAGAAGCGCATGTCCTTGCCGCGGAAATGCATGTGAGCACGAAGTCCATTGACCACAACCGGCTCCTGGAATACGTAGCTTCCACGTACCTCATGATTAGTCGCGTGCGGAGGGATGACGAAAAAGCCCGCCACGGTTCGAGTCAGGTTCTCGTGCGCGGGCGGCTCATCGTAGAAGTACATCCCGAGGGTAGTCTGGTCTGAAGTCGCACGACCATTGGTGGTGAAGTGGAACTGCATGGAAAGCTTGTGTCCTGCCGGAATCAGCACACCGGTATCTTCCGGAAACACCATGGCTTCCACTTTACCGGGGGCGTATCCCTCGAGGAAGCGGCTTGCCACGGTGGAGGTCGGGTTGGATTCCCCACCATCGAAGGCTTCATTTGGTGCAGTCACATAGGTCAAAAGATGGTGTAGGACTGTTTCATCACCGGGAATGAACTGAACCGCTCTCACCCATTTGTCTTCCGTGAAGGAAAGGGGAACGTCGACATTGATGTATTCGAGAACGCCTGTGGCAGGAATTTCCTGTCTCGGAGACTGAACGATGTAATCAGGCTCCCCAAGCTGCCAGGATTTCACATCCGGATAGCTCAAGTTGCTCAGGGGGTCTTCCTGAAAAATCCCCCGCGGTGCTCCAGCATCAATCCAGTTCACCAAGGTTTGTAGCGACTCATCGGAGATGTATGCGGCATTATTGAAGTGACCAATTGATGAGTCCACTTGCATCGGAGGCATGCGCTTGGTCAGGAGCACCTCACGAATCATGGGTGACCATCCCTGAAGCATGAGGTGACTGTCCATGGCGAATGGACCGATTCCACCTTCCCTATGACAGTTGGCGCAGTTCTCGATAATGACCGGCGCGACTTCTGTCGCGTAGTCGGGCACATCGGCCGCAGCAACAGTCACCGCGCCCAAATCCAACGCACATCCAGACACTTCTCCTACGAGGGTGTCTGTGGCAGTGTTGGAGGCCGCTACCATGACTTGCTGGGAAAGAGACTCTCCCAAGGCGCCGCGGTAGACCACGGACAGCGTTTGCGGATCCAGCACAAGAACTTCACCGGCCGTGGACAATTTCAAGGTTTTTGCGACCAGCTGACTGCTATCCATGAGTATTGGGATATCTATTGCCTGCTGCTCTGCATATGCGCGAACCGCATCCAAATCTTCCCCTGCCGAGTTCATAAGGAAGAACGCTACATTGTCGTCAGCCATTTCCGATCGAAGCTGGGTCAACTTTGAAATCCCGGTCTCGCTGGCCTCGCAACCGATCGAGTGCGAGTAAATTACCAGAGCCTCTGCATGGCCATAGCGACTGAACTGATGAAACTCACCAGTGTGATCAAGCAGCGCAAAATCTCCAGCTCGCTCCGGAGCTGCAAACAACGCCTGCCCAGGCAACAACATTAATGATAGAAAAACTGATTTGAAGCACTTCATTGCTCTTCCCCCCGCAAATCCATCCAACTATTGATCGGCTCAATTGGCAGGAATCCGCCAGTCAAGCCCGTTACTCCTCAGGCGCCTTGGAAAATTGTGCCGCGCCATATAGAGAACAGCGTCGATGCCCTGGCCGGCAGCCAGTGCAACGTGGGCCGCAGTCTACTTCACCCGGCCCTGTCGATTCTGCATAATCGACGAAGCGCGCGTAATTCGCGGCCGATCCTGCGACTCAAGGATTGCCATCTCTCAGCATTTGCGAGGCACGCGCTTTCTGGTAATGACTGTGGATCAAGCCGATGAGACCGATACTCAACACTTTTGTTGCAAGCGCAGCAATTCTCGGCTCCCTATGGAGTGGTCGCGGACTTGCGCAGCTGGAGAACCCGAATGTCATCCCCAACCCTTACGAAGTCACTCCTGGAATCTGGGCAGCACTGCCAGACGGCAGAGTCTGGGGCGCCACCAGCGCCGTGTATCATGCAGGTGGAGGCGACATTTGGGTCGCAGAGCGATGCGGGGACGATGAGAACTGCCTCGAGACGCCAGACCTTGACCCCATCCTGCTGATCGACAGCAACGGGCGCGTTCTAAAGAGCTTTGGTGCAGGATTGCTGGTCTGGCCTCATGGCATGTTTGTCGACGCCGAAGGCAATGTGTGGATTGCCGATGGCAAAGGCGACCCTGAAAGAAGCAAAGGCCATCAAGTGCACAAGTTCAGCCCTGACGGAGAATTGCTGTTGAGCTTGGGATTGCCGGGCATTTCAGGAAAAGGCAATGGCGTCTTTGATCAGCCGAACGACGTCCTCGTCGCTCCAAACGGCGACATCTTTGTGGCCGACGGCCACTCTTCAGACGGCAACAATCGGATAGTAAAATTCAACAGCGTTGGCGAATATCTTTTGGAATGGGGAGAAGCAGGCAGCGGCCGGGGTCAGTTTGATGTACCGCACGATCTTGCCATGGACTCCAGGGGACGTCTTTTTGTAGCCGACCGAGGCAACAATCGAATTCAGATATTTGACCAGGACGGCCAATGGATAGACACATGGACCCAATTCGGACGACCCAGCGGAATCTTCATCGACCCAACGGACACCTTGTATGTCGCTGACTCAGAGTCGAACTCCGGCCCTGGTCGCAATACAGGATGGCACCGAGGCATAAGGACTGGGAGCGCAATCTCTGGGTTCGTATCGGCATTCATCCCGGATTTGAGCGCAGACACAATCAATGGGAGCAGCGGAGCAGAAGGAATTACCGCTGACGACAGGGGAAATATCTTCGCAGCCGAAGTGGCGCAACGAATGCTGCGCCGTTACTCAAGAGTCCCTTGAGAGACTACAACGGCCCGCCGGCTTTATCGAATCACTTCAAGGCGTTGCCGGCAATTCCACTCGACAGCAGGGCTCAGGCTGCGACTTTCTTCTGCTCTGACGTGGCAGAATCATCTTCTACCCCAAGTTTCTGAAACAAGCCGTTCATCACCCACAACACTCCACCCGCCACAATCAACAATAGTCCCCATTGCGCCAACCCGATGTAGAAGTCGGAATTCATCACAGGCCAGCGAATGTCATATTGCATCAGCGCATCAAACCGTTCGGCCATCCAGTGCCAGGCGCTGTGAGCGACCAGTGCCGACAGCAGAATAATACCCACCTTTTCAGATGGCAGCTTTTTGAAAAGCATCGCCAGCAAAGGCACCACGATACACAGAACCAGCAATTGCCCCAACTCGACACCGACATTGAACGAAAGCAGAGATGTAACCAGGTAGCCGCCGGCAAACTGAAGACTTTCGGTCAGAAGGAATGAGAATCCAAAGCCATGAACCAGACCGAATCCAAAGGTCACAAGCCAGCGCGTTCTTTGATCGAAACCTATGATGTTTTCGAACGCCATGTAAACGATCGACAAGGCGATGAGCGTCTCGATCAATGGAGGGAACCAGAGCACGGAAGGCACAACACCCATAACGGACCCAATCAACGTAATTGAGTGTGCAATCGTGAACGACGTGATCACAGGTACCAAGGAGCGAATTTTTCGCAACGGAATGACGAGGCAAAGCAAGAAGAGGAGATGATCTGTGCCCTCAAGAATGTGTTCGAACCCAAGCACTATGAACCGCCAGGAGGCCTGAAACCAACTGGGGTCAAGATATACAAGACCCGGATTCCCCACAAAATTGAAGGCTCGCTCTGCGCCATCTGGCAAGACATAGCGAAAAACCGTATTCGTTTCAACACCAAGTCCGGCAAGGCGCGGATCTATTGAAAATCGCGATGTCTCGGATTCGATCCTGTAAGTCACTAGCAGGTCAAGCATTCCCTGGCGCCAATACAGATCAACACTGTCATCCAGCTTAGGTTGGTTTATGTTTTCCAGAGCGAGCTCATAAGAGTTGAAGGAGCGGTCTGAGGGAAGCGATACCCTGACTTTCCTGAGCGTATAGTCCGTCAGCAGCCTGTTTTCTTCGTACAGCTGAACAGAACCAATGATGTAGGTGTATGCAGCCGTTTCGAGAGCATTGTCAGCCTCGGAAAAAATCAGAGATCCCGGTATACCTCTTGTCGGAAAATCAATCTCACCAAGCGCATCCATCGGCACGCGCATGAGCACAGAGAGCTCGGAACCCTGAGGCTTTATGAACGCCTGAACAGCTACGCGCAAAGGCACATCATCAGCCAAAGCCTGTCGGCTCGACGTCACCCCCATTACCAAAGCAACCAATGCAAAATATAGGAGGAAAGCGATGACAGCCTTCACATTCTTTACCAAAAACATTTTCAAGCCCTTGTAATTATTAGAACTTTTTCGCCATTGGCAGAAGAATCAGAACAACAGATTCGGAAAGCAAGGCCAGGTCAGCGGAATTTTTTTTCCGAGTATACTGTCCAGCAATAAGTGAGTATACTGCCCACCGGTCTAAAAAAAACAAAGCCTCAGTAGAGACTTACCCCCGGAGGAAGAAGAATGACAAGACATATCAAGTATGCGGCAGGAGCCACTTTCGCGGTTGCGCTGGCTGCCATCGGCGTGAGCCAGTCCCAACTGCAGGAGCCCGCAGAAGCGGCAAGCTCCATGATCATGGCGCCGGCTTTCGAAGTGGATCCGTTCTGGCCGAAGCCGCTGCCGAATCAGTGGATCCTCGGTCGTACCATCGGTGTAGACGTCGACGCTCGTGACCACGTCTTCATTGTTCACCGCGACCAGGACTCCATGTTCGGTGGCGCCACGGAAATCGGCCTCAAGCTTGGTGTCAGTGAATGCTGCACACCGGCACCGCCCATCATCGAGTTCGATCCGGAGGGCAATGTCGTCAACGCATGGGGCGGCCCGGGTGAAGGCTTTGTTTGGCCCGCTTCCAACCACGGTATCGACGTTGCTCCCAATGGCAACGTCTGGATTGGCGGTAACGGTGGCGGCGACTCGCACGTACTTGTATTCACAGGCGACGGACAGTTCGTTGCACAATACGGCGAGCCGGGCAACGATACTGACAGCAACAGCACAACGCACTTCGCCCAAGTGGCGGAAGTCGCGATTGATGCTGAAGCCAATGAAGTGTTCCTGGCCGACGGATACCGCAACAAGCGCGTAGCCGTTCTCGATCTGAACACTGGCGCATTCAAGCGTTACTGGGGTGCCTACGGTAATCGCCCGGTAGACGAACGTGTAGACTACACACCCGGCGCACCTCTGCCGCAACAGTTCCGTGGTCCCGTTCACTGCGCCATTCCTTCAAACGACGGCCTGCTCTACGTTTGTGACCGTGGCTCAGACCGAATTCAAGTATTCCGCAAGGACGGCACGTTCGTGAAGGAAGCGCAAGTTGCGCCTCAGACATTGAACCAAGGCTCCACTTGGGATATCGACTTCTCCAAGGATCCCGAGCAGAAGTACCTTTATCTCGCTGATGGCCAGAACTTCAAGGTTTACATCATTGAACGCGAGACTCTGGAAGTGCTGACTAGCTTTGGCCACGGCGGTCGAGGCCCAGGCCAGTTCTATGCACCACACAGCCTAGCAACTGACGGCCAAGGCAACATCTATACCACCGAAACTTATGAAGGCAAGCGCGTACAGAAGTTCGTGTACCAAGGCCTGAAAGAGCAAGCGCGTGGTCACCAAGGTGCGCCTTGGCCTGCAAGCGAGCTGTAATTGCTTAGTTAGTTAAGCTTGAGTTAACAAGCCACCGGTCAGCATTAGCTACTGGTGGCTTGTTCATTTTGGACCTCTGTACAAGTCTACTCAGCTTCGCAACCTTGCAAAAACCTTAGATTTCTGGAGGAGTAACCATGAAAGCCATGTCATTGATCAGTGCCTTCACAAGTTTGCTGATCTCTTTCGCTTCAACAAATCTTTTAGCAGCAGAAGTTTCCATCGGATACGAGTACAAGCAAAATCCGCAAGTGGACTTCAGCAAAGCAACAAAGGGCCCAATGAAAATAGGCCAGTTTACCGACGCGCGCTCCGTCGCAGATGCTCGAACTCTGGCGGGGGATTCAATCGCAGATCAGCCTGTTGCCGATATTGTCAGCAATGCTCTCGTTCAAGCCGTGACTGCAGGCGGAGCGACGCTTGTGCAAGAGGGTCAGGCCCTCACGCTTGATGGTGAAGTAACGGAAGTGCTGGTAACTGAAAAAGATGGCGGGGTAGAAGTTACCATAAGAACCCACGTGACATTGCGGCGCGGCAGCCAGACTGCATTCGACACTGTTATTTTCGGCCGTTCTTCTGGCGCGACTCTTGAAGAGGCTGTCAGGGCCACCCTGGATCGATTAGTCAACTCATTGATATTGGATGACTATTTCCTCATGGAAGTGCTCTAGGGAATATAACAATGCTTCGGCGCTGATTTGCTTCGGCGCCGAAGGCTACAAATTCCAAAACAATATTGTGTAAGTTACTTGAGACGGGAATTGCGCTCAACCGTAAGCCAAACGAAGCATCTCCATGACACCGCGCACTTGTATTGTCCAGAAGACAAACGCTGCCGCAAGAATGCCAAAGCTGACAATAATCGATAATTTTTCCACTGATTTCATTGGTACCTCTTCAGCTAAGTGCAGAACAAGAGAGCGTGAGTCCCATCAGGGCCTTTGATAGAACTTGCAATCACGAGAAGCCAATCCAGCGTCCCGTCGCTGCCACAGTAAACCAGACAGCCAATGACGCCAACGCAGCACTCCTCACTGCGATTGGAGCAAGCTGAGAATGCGGTGCTGAATTAAGCAATGGTCGTTTGACCAGGAACGCAAATAACACACCGGCGAGCAAAGAAATCATTTTGGCCCAAAAAAATTGGTTGTAGTACAAACGGAGCGCTACCGCCGCTGCCATGAACACGCCTGTGACAATCACTGAAAAAAGCGCCACTCGGAACCAGCGTTCTGCCTGATGGACAACAGTTTCAGAAGGTACATCGTTAAGTAAGACATTAAGCAATCGTAAGTCGGAAACGATAACGGACCCGCCAAGCACAACCAACGACATAAGATGCAAAGATTGAGCGATTGCATATATACCGCCATAGGTTTTCCCTATGGAGCCGAGCAAAGACGCTTCCATCCATTCAAAATAGCCCAAAAGTTCCATATTGCCTCCTGCCGGTTTACGGCACTTAGGGCTATTCAGCCATGCAACCCGCCGCCCAAGCGATAAACTCGGATTGCACTCGATAGCAGTCATACCAATCGTATGCAATCAATCGCCCCGTTGTAATGACTCCGGCCCAGAGTGTCAAAGATAGGGTCACAGACACTCTAAGGGACTTGGGAGCGCGTTCCTGTTCCTCCCAGGAAGTGGCGGATTTCTTCATCTTGCTGTTGAAATACCAGGCATTTATACCTGCAAGGACAAGAAGCACGAATTTGATTCGAAACCATATACTCTGAGTGACGCGGACAGGGACAGCAAAATAAAGAAGCAGTCCTGTGACTATCATGACCACGAATCCAATCATCATCGGAGTGTGCAAACGGGCTGCTATCTTGGATGCCGGCACATTGGTCATGGCCAAACCCAGCATTCGGAAGTCAATGAAGAAGAGCATGCCAAGAAAAAGTGAGAGAGCCAGTACATGCGTGGATTCAATCCAGTTGTACATATAGTAGGACTCGTGAAGAGCAGTACTCCAAGACAGGCTCTCCATCCACTGCGCTAACTGAAGCAATTGCTGATTCATTGTTATCGATTCTCCCGGGTTATCAGCATCCGGTTGGAGGCGTACAGGTCTAGTTATCGTTATTTTCCGGCCGCAATCAAATCCATACGCCGTAGTGCGCAGATCTAGAGTCAGCCTTGAACATACATTGAAGGGAGCATGTGGGCAATACGGTAAGCGCTAAGGCACTAAATTCAAAGATTAAGCACAGGCTTTAGATGTCGGTCTACATATTGATTGAGAACATATAGAAAATATATGACTCCGCCCATTTCCATGCCCTCTTCAACAGCTGTCCACAAGTTGTAAGCCAATGTGTCCAATTCATCGTTATACAGATACGGTTCTGTTGCCAGCTCAACGCCTATGGCACCGCCTACGTAAATCGCACCTGCGAAGATAAATCCTCTGCTAGTCCAACCAGGAAGCGTTCGTAAGAACTTTGCAAACGTAAACAGCAAAATCAGCGCAAGCAATCCACCTGGAACTGCCCATGAAGCATCCATTACGCTATTGATTGCCTCGTGAAAGCCAGCGACTTCATCGATGGATAGGAAAAAAAAACCAAGTGAAAGGCTAGCCCACGAGCGCGCTTGTAGATCGGAAACACGCAACTTGATTAAACTTACAAAAGTCAGATAGAAAGCCGTAAGCAGCAAAACCATGGAAGAAAACCAAGTAGGCACGCTTTCCTCTTCATCAACATCAAACAGCCCCCTTACCAGCCAAGGCAGTTCCATTATCTCGTAGTGCAACACAGTCAAGAGAACATGGACTAATAACAGGACCACACAAGACCAAGCGAGCACTAAGACAAGACTTGCAATCGCGGGCACAACATCAAGACGAAAAGCGTCGGGCCTTTTCAATTTTTCCTTCAAAATATTCACCATAATGCTGCAATCAGCCACTCTGAATGTGTGGAATTCTACGCCCACGTCGAGTTTCT
>JACCDX011393326.1_pt1 | contig 14031 bp, 10 predicted proteins | sample 7449681 | NCBI WGS metagenome assembly JACCDX01 (sample SAMN15323450, study PRJNA562643) | freshwater metagenome | isolation source: river surface water | place: USA:Blue River Watershed | collected 2017-08-18
CGAGTTGGCTCTAAGAAATATTGAGCAAAACAAGGATGATCGATTACTCTCTATTTTAATTAGAGATTATGATTTTACTGATTGGAAAGATAAAGAAGGTTCTAATTTTTTGCATTTGTTGGTCAAAAATAACATGCAATATGCTTTGATGACCGCGTTAACAATGCTTAGATCAAAAAATAATGCTGATGGTGTTGCGAAGATTTTTAGCGAAAAAAATAATCAAGGTGTAGCGCTTTCAGATTTAGCGAAAGATTTTGGTGATTCAAATTTGAGGATCTTGTTGCAGCGTGAAATTAATTTTTATAGAGAAGATTCTCATGATGGTGAAGAATGGTCAAGAATTGAAAAATTATTCGAGATTTTTGATTTATATTTTGATTTTACCATTAAGTCGCTTGCAAATATTGAATCGGACAAGGTTTTTAAGTGGGGCAATTATGTTATAAATGAACAAAATCTCTATTATATTTATGCTGCGATATTTAATGAGGTGGATAAGCTGAATAAAGATAAAAAAACTCTTGATTTTTGCCAAGAACGCCTAATTGGCGCCTTAGATGTTATGATTTCAGCCCATAAAGAAAGATTTGGTCAGAAAGAAAGATTTGGTCAGAAAGAAAAAAATCTTATAAATGAAACAATCCTTAAAGTATTTGAGCGGGCAATTTTTAATGCTAATGTTCTTGTAGAAAAAGGCGCAAAATCTGTTATAAATCAAAATGGTCGCAATATTGCTTTAGAAGGCTTGAGAGATGAATATAGGGTTTTGAAAATTCTTAGTGACAATGAGGAGATTCAGAGTCAGATGATCAATGAACGGCGAATTCAGTATATTAAATCAAATAAAAAAGCTTCACAAGAAGCGCCAAAGAAATCCGTAATCCAACCGCCACCGCCACCAAAAATTCCCGCAAAAGAAGCTTGGGAGGCTTATTTAACAAAATTAGATAAAAATGCTTTTGGTGGATCAACGGCCAATTTAGATTACTTAACTGATCTTCGTAAAATTATTGTTGGCGATGAAGATTTTGACAAAAATTTTACTACCGAAAGACAGAATAGCGCGATAATGATTTTTGTTAAGATGGGTAAAGAAACTTCTAAGAAAGAGATTTTTTCTAATCTTTTTGAGGAAATTCTAAAAAAAGATCCGGAAGTAAATGGAAGAAATAAAGATAAAAAATCACTACTTCAAATTGCTGATGAAGCCGGATATGATTGGGTGAAAAAGGTTCTGAAGCTTGAAAAATTAAGTGCAAAAATTATTGCTACTGATCTAGTAAGTTTAGCCGCAATGAGAAATGCAACTCAGACAAAAGATATTTTGAAAAATTGTGGCGTGGACAAAAAAATTGCAACATTGCCAAAAGATGATCGAGATTCTTTTTTCAAAGATTTGCGAGCGAAATTTTCTAAAAATAACGACATAAAGAAAGAGATATCTGCTTTGGAAAATTCTGTTAACGAACTTTCTAAGGCGGCTAATGGTCAAAAAATAAAAAAGGAATTATCGCCGGAAGAGTCGGAAGAGAAGAAAAAAATAAAAGAAGAAGAAAGAGTAAAAAGAGCGGAAGAGAAAAGGATTAAGGAAGCTGAAAAAGAAAGGGTTAGAAAAGAGGAAGAAATTAGGTTAGAGCAATACCTTCTTGAGCAACAAAAGATGCGAAATGAGTTAAGTAAAATGCGTCAAGAGGATAAAAAAAGCGCTGAATTGCGAGATCTTCAAAAAAGCCGTCTTGAGATGGAGGAGTTTTTGAAGTCTTCAGCGCCAATAGAGTCAATAAGTAGTTTTCCAGAATTTTTACATGCGCCACTAAAAAGCCTTTTGGATCAGGGTGCTGAAATTTTTATTAAAGGTAGTGCTGCTTCTTACAAAGGTGGAAAGCAAAATTCGTTGCCAGAATATACCCCAAAAGATTTAGATTTAGAAATATCAATTCCGGAAATAGCCAACAAAACGCACGAAGAAGTAAAAAAATTGCTGAAAGATTGCTTTAAAGGATTGGTTGGCGATTTTGAAGTTTATGATAAGCAATTTGGGCGGAATAGAATTTTAACTTTTAATGCCGAAAATAAAGAGCTTTTGCTCGATCTTTCTGTTTATGATCCAAATTGTAAAAATAAAGATCTTGAATGGATTACTAGCAAAGATAGGAAAATAAAAATTGATGAATCTTCCGCTCAACTTATTAAGTCTGCTGGTAATGAAAATAAAAAATTAGATTACCAAGATGATGATTTTTTTGTAAATTTACAAGCTCGTTATTTAACTCCTCAATTAGCTTATTTAAAGGCTCAAAATAGAATCTCTGATGAAGAGATGGCTGCGGCAAAAATCTTTATTCATAAAAATAATGTCATCATTACCGATTTGATGCGATTAGATCTAAAGTTAAATTTACCACCTTTTGATAAGCCGGATGAAGTCAAGGCCTACGAGGCAATGTCGAATTTTATGAGTAAAAAATTCGATTCTAAATCCAACGACTCCATCAAGCTAAACTTTATTGATAATTTTCTTGGTCTTTTGCCCGAAGGTGCTTCACAGCCATTTATAAAAGGAATTGAAAAAATCAGAGGCGAGATTGCTGAAAAGGTAAAAAATGCAGATAATTATCGTCCTTCGTCGGTTACTTCACAGCAAAATGTCAAAAAGTTCTCAGAAAATAACAAATCGAATTCAGTTGCTTCGCTTAGCTAGCTTCGCCTCTGCGTCAGGCTTTTAGAGAAAAATTGCGGATATTTTAAATTAATTTTTTTAAGCGCTTTTAGATAAATTTAACAAAAAAAGTGAGGCCAAAATTAGCAAATGAAATTAAGTAAAAATATTGCAATTATTGGTGGCGGACCAAGCGGGTTAATGGCTGCAGAAATTATTGCAACTGCTGGTCATGAGGTAACGATATTTGATGCAATGCCAACAATGGGGCGCAAGTTTTTATTAGCTGGTCGGGGTGGTTTAAATTTAACTCATAGTGAATCTTTGGAAAATTTTACTGCGCGCTATTTTTCAGCCTCAAGTTGGTTGGCGCCAATGATAAAAGATTACGATCCGCAAAGTTTAAGAAAATGGTGCGAGAATTTGGGTGAGGAAACTTTTATTGGCACTAGCGGCAGAATATTTCCGCGCAGCATGAAAGCTTCGCCATTACTCAGGGCGTGGTTTAAAAAATTAAATAATCTTGGGGTAAATTTTTGTCAGCGTCATTTGTGGCAAGGTTTTGACGGCGATGATTTGATCTTTAGCGATGCCAATCAAAAAATACTTAAAATAAAATCTGACGCAACCCTTCTGGCGCTTGGTGGCGCTTCTTGGCCACATTTAGGATCAAATGGATCTTGGGTTGATATTTTAGCAAAATGTGGCGTGAAAATCTCGCCTTTGCGTCCTTCAAATTGTGGTTTTGTAAGTAATTGGTCGGAATATTTGGCTAATAAATTTGCCGGAACCCCATTAAAATCAGTGTCAATTAGGCATAAAAATTTTTCTCACAAAGGCGAAATGATTTTGACGCGTTGTGGAATCGAGGGAAATGCTGTTTACGCCTTATCGGCTAATTTGCGCGAATCAATTTATCGCGAGGGCAAGGCGGTGCTGTATGTTGATTTGAGGCCGGAAATGTCGATAATGGAATTGGCAAAAAAATTAAAAATCCGCGGCAAGGAATCTCTCGCCAATTATCTTCGTAAAGCTGGCTTTTCAGCGGTCGCAAGTGCTTTGCTCAATGAATTATTTTCTGCGAATCAACTCAAAACAGCAACAGCGGAAGATTTTGCTCAATATCTTAAAAACCTGCCAATTACATTAAATTCTACGACAAATATTGAGCGCGCTATTTCAACTGCTGGCGGAGTTTCTTGCGATTCTGTGAATGAAAATTTGATGCTAAAAAATAAATCTGGAATTTTTATTGCTGGTGAAATGTTGGATTGGGAAGCTCCAACTGGTGGATATTTGTTGCAAGGTTGCTTTAGTACTGCGGTAAGAGCGGCAAATGGAATTTTGCAATTTGTTAAAATTTAATCTTTTTTGACTTAATAAGGTTAAATGATTTTTGACAGTTTTTCGACCATTAATTGCATGAAAACTAGCGATTTAATTAGATTTAAGCAGGCGATTGCACTTGTTTAACTCTTATTTTTTTGCCGCCAAAGTTTTTGTTATGAAGGTCTTTTATGGCGGCGTTAGCTTCATTCTCATTTAGCATTTCAACAAACCCAAAACCTTTCGATAAGCCTGTAACTTTATCCATGATTATGTTGCAAGATTTAATTTCGCCGTAATTAGAAAATAATTGCGCTATCTCTTCTTTTTTTGTGGTGCGAGGGAGGTTTAAAATTGTAATATTCATTTGAAAATTTTTAGTGTTTTTGGGATTTGAAAATTCGCCGATTTTTAATTATCTTTCCAGCCAATGCGTTTTAAGAAAAATTCATAACTATCTTCAAAAGTGAAGGTTTTGTTATCGTCAAAAATAATTAGTTTATTTGAGATTTCTTGTAAGAAATGTTCGTCGTGAGTAACTGTAATTACAGCTCCGGGGAAGTTTCTGATTGCTTCAAGAAGTGCTTCGCAAGATTCCATATCAAGGTGATTTGTTGGCTCGTCTAATAAAAGTAAATTTGCGCCTTTTAGTAAAATTTTACCCAACATAACTCTGCTTTTTTCTCCACCTGACAAAACCGCGATGGTTTTGTTGGCTAAATCGCTAGAAAACATCATATTGCCGCAAACTTGTCTAACTCTTGTTTGTGGGATTTTTTCATCAACTTTTTGCAGCTCTTCGTAAATCGTTAAGTTTTTATCCAAACGATCGATATTCATTTGACCAAAATAGCCGATTTCAACTTTATTATTGGTTTTTATTTCGCCTTTAAGACCTCGCAAATTCTGCGTTAATAGCTTTAATAAGGTTGATTTTCCTTTGCCATTTTTTCCGATTACGCAAATTTTATCGCCGTCAGCAACTTTGAAGGATAAATTTTGGATAAGTAAATGATCTGAATTGTAGCCGAAAGCTAAATTCTCAACTTCAATCATGTTTTCTTTGCTGCCATAGGGAAGGTGGGTGAAGTTGAAATCAAGAGTTTTAACTTCTTCAAGTTTTTCTTTAACATCTTGTTTTTCTAACATTTTAGCGCGCGATTGCGCTCTTGAAGCCATGCTGGCTTTGGCTTTGAAGCGATCAATCCATTCTTGGGTTTTTTGTCTTTGTTTTTCTTCGTTTTGACGAGTTTTTTCGTAAATTTCTTCTTCGGCGGCAATTTTTTCGCGCACTCCTTGTGTGTTTCCGGGGATTTTTTTGAAAGCTTTACGATGAATTATTAAGGTGTGAGTTATTACTGCATCCATAAAAGCGCGATCGTGAGTAATTAAAATCATTTCGCCTTGCCATTCTTGCAAAAATTCTTTCAACCAACGAATTGAGTGGATATCTAGATAGTTTGTTGGCTCGTCCAAAAGCAACATTTGCGGTTCCATTAGCAATAATTTTGCTAAATTTAATTTAACTTGATAGCCGCCGGAAAATTGTTTCGGATCTTTTTCCAAATCTTCATAAGAAAAGCCGAGGCCGTATAAAATATTTTCACCTTTCCAGCCTTCATGTTCGCGGTCTTGCGGCAAAACTGAACAGATTTCTTCCAAAACCGTGGCGTGAGTGAAGTGAATATGTTGCTCTAAATGCCCAATTCTGTAACCGCGCGGAATTTCTACAGAACCTTCATCGGGTTCTAATTTTTTTAAAATAAGTTTGAGAAATGTTGATTTTCCGCTACCATTTCGGCCAATTAAGCCAACTTTTTCGCGAGAATTAATGATAAAATTTGCGTCAGAAAAAACTTCATGACCAGAAAATGAAATTGATAAATCTTTAACTCGAATCATTGTTTAAAGGGTGTGTTTTGTTATTTTGAAGGCTTAATCAAAGCTTTTGCGAGATGTTTTCTGACAATCTAAAACCATCATTTACAAAAAGGGGGGCGCATCAAAACCTCTCAATTAACAATAGTCAATTTTTATGCATCAACCTTTAGCGGATTTATTAAGACCAAAAACATTGGATGAAATTATTGGACAGGGCCATTTATTTGGTGAAATGGGGGCTTTAAGTGCGATTAAAAATTCAGGCAATTTGCCTTCAATTATTTTATGGGGCCCAACTGGCGTTGGTAAAACGACCGTTGCAAAATCTTTAGCAAATATTGTCGAGGGTGAATTTTTGACAATTTCAGCGATAAATTCTGGGTCAGCCGAGGTTAGAAAGTTAATAGATGGCAATAGATTGCAAAAGACCGTTTTGATGGTTGATGAAATTCACTATTTTAACAAAACGCAGCAAGATTTATTTCTGCCAGCAATTGAAAGTGGTGCGATAATTCTAATTGGAACAACAACTGAAAATCCTTCATTTCATTTAAATTCGGCACTACTTTCGCGCTGCAAAGTTATTACTCTAAAAACTTTGGAGGAAAAAGATTTACAGGAAATTTTGCGGCGCGCAGAAAGAATTTTGAATAAAACACTTCCGCTTGACGATGAAGCTCGCCAAAGCTTAGTTTCGTTGGCTTGCGGCGATGCTCGATATTTATTAAATGCCGCCGAAGAATTGTTTTCGTTGAAGCTAGAGCAAAAAATTTCCGCTGCCAATTTGAGTAATATAATTAGTCGACGAGCCGCGATTTTTGATAAAAAAGGTGATATGCATTTTAACTTAATTAGCGCTTTCCACAAAAGTTTGCGCGGTTCGGATGTCGATGCAGCTCTTTATTATTTGGCGCGAATGCTGGAAGCGAAGCAAGATCCTTATTACATTTTGCGTCGTATGGCGCGTTTTGCCACGGAAGATGTTGGCTTGGCTGATCCCAACGCGCTTTTGCAAGTTATGGCGGCAAAAGAAAATTATGACTTTTTGGGAAGTCCTGAAGGTGATTATGCACTTTCTCATGCTGCAATTTATTTGGCTACGGCGCCAAAGTCTAATGCCAGCTATTTGGCACATAAATTTGCAGCGGAAATTGCTGCAAAAACTACGCAAATAAATCCGCCAAAAAATATTTTAAACGCACCAACAAAAATGATGAAAGAGCAAGGTTATAATGAGGGTTATATTTACGATCATGATACACCAAATTGCTTTTCTGGTCAGGAGTTTTTTCCTTCGGAAATTTTGAAAAAATCTCGACCAAAATTTTATTTGCCAAATGAGCGCGGATTCGAACGAGATTTAAAAAAAAGAATGCAATATTGGAGTGATTTAAAAGCGAAATTAAGCGATAAATCATTAAAATAATCAGCAATGAGTTGCGCTTATTTTGCTTTAAGTTTGTTCGTAATTATTCGCATTATTTGGCTACAAAAAAACCACCGCATTTATAAAAATTGCGGTGGTTTTGACAAAAATTTGTAGCGAAGTGAAGAATTATAGGCCGTATTTTTTTACTAAAAGTTCGGCAATTTGCACTGCGTTCAAAGCGGCACCTTTTCTGAGATTGTCGGAAACAATCCAAAGCGAAAGTCCATTTTCAACCGAAGAATCTTGCCTTATTCTCGAAACAAAAACTGGGTCTTGAGTCGAAATTTCTGCTGGGGTGACGAAGCCATTTTCTTGTGGTCGATCAATTACAACAATTCCATCAGCCTTGTCCAAAACTTCGCGTGCTTTTTTTGCCGAAATTGGATTTTCAAATTGAATATTAACGCTTTCAGAGTGGCAGTTAAAGACTGGAACGCGAACGCAAGTTGCTTCTACTTCAATTTTTGGATCGAGAATTTTTTTGGTTTCAACCTTCATTTTCCATTCTTCTTTAGTAACTCCGTCATCCATAAAAACATCGATTTGTGGAATCACATTAAAAGCGATTCTTTTGCTGAATTTTTTTGGTTCAGACATTTGATTGCTGTAAATTTTTTTAGTTGAGTTGTAAAGCTCGTCCATCGCTTCTTTACCAGCGCCAGAAACGGCCTGATAAGTTGAAACAACGACTCTCTTAATTTTGGCAATTTCGTGAAGAGGTTTTAAAGCAACAACCATCTGAATTGTTGAGCAATTTGGATTGGCGATAATATTTGATTTTTTATAGTCAGCGATTGCTTCTGGATTAACTTCCGGAACAACTAAAGGAACATTTTCATCCATTCTAAAATGCGAAGTGTTGTCAATCACAACGCAACCTTGAGATGCGGCGCGAGGAGCGTGAATTGCCGAAACTTTTCCACCGGGAGAAAATAAGGCAATTTGCGTGCCAGTGAAATCGTAATCCTCAAGGGCTTGTACCGTTAATTCTTTGTCGCCAAATGAAACTTTTTTTCCGATTGAGTTTCTTGAGGCTAAGGCCACAACTTCATTGGCAGGAAATTTTCTTTCCGCCAAAATATTAAGAATTTCACGACCAACATTACCGGTTGCGCCGGCAATAGCTATTTTGCGACGAGACATATTTTTGATTTAAGATTTAAGATTTGAGGGTTTATTCTGATTGGCTGAGAATGTTTACAAAAACCTACAAATCACAAAACAAAACATCAATGAAGAATTTTTTTATTATTGCCGGCGAAGCTTCTGGTGATTTGCTTGGTAGTAAATTGATTGCCGAATTAAAGTTACAAAATCCACAAGCTAATTTTGTTGGCGTTGGCGGAAAATTAATGAAAGAACAAGGTTTGGAATCAATTTTTCCAGCGGAAGATTTATCCGTTATGGGATTTTTGGAAATTGTGCCTCATTTACCAAAGTTATTGCGCAGAATAAATCAGACCGCGAATGAAATCATAAATCGCCAGCCAGATTGCGTTATCACAATTGATTCGCCAGATTTTTGTTTTCGCGTTGTAAGAAAAATTCAAGATCAAAAAAATATTAAAAAAGCTCATTTAATCGCGCCTTCGGTTTGGGCTTATCGCGAAGGTCGCGCTGCCAAAATTGCCAAAATTTATGATTTACTTTTGGCGATATTACCTTTCGAGCCGCCATATTTTGAAAAACATGGCTTAAAGACTGTTTTTATTGGCCATCCAATAACTGAAAATGCTCCAAATTTAGCGAATAAATTAACAATTAATTTGGCTTTTCGAGCTGCAAAAAAGATCGCAACTGATGATTTGCTGATTTTTGTCACGCCGGGCAGTCGAAATGGCGAAGTGAAGAGAATTTTTCCGGAATTTATTGGTGCTATTAATGATTTGGCGCAAGAAAGATCTGATCTAAAAGTATTAATTCCGCTTGTCGATAAAACGCGAGAGCTTGTAATTTCAATGTCAAAAGGCTTGAAAGTGCCAGTTTTTTTTATTGAGAAAAATGAGAAAGAAGAGGCGCTTTTTGCAAGCGATTATGCTTTGGCGAAATCAGGAACTAACAGCTTGGAAATATCTCTTTACGAAATCCCTTTGTTAATTGCTTACAAAATCAACGCTTTCACTCACTTCATTTTAAAAAGAATGATAAAAATTAAGTTCGCCAATTTGATTAATTTGGTTATGAATGAAGAAGTTATTCCAGAAATGTTGCAGAAAAAATGCTCTAAATTTGAGCTACTAAAGCGCTTTAAATATCTACTTTCGGATAAAAATTCAGCAAAGCTACAAATCGAAAAAAGTAAAATTGGCTTAAAAATTATGGGTCTCGGTTTTGCTGAAAATCCAAGTCGAAAAGCGGCGCAAGAAATTATAAAATTATGAGAATTTTTTTCTGGCTATTTTTTACAGTTTTTACGGTCTTTTCATTTTTTGCTCAAGCTTTTGAAAAGCCGTGCGGAAAAGAATATTCATTGGTTTCTTTTGTTGAAAAAGGTGACAAAGTTTTGCTGCAAAAACGAGCAGATTCAATAGTGTATCCAGCCTCTTTAGTAAAAGTTATGACGCTTTATTTGACATTTGAAGCGATTGAAAATCACAAAATTTCTGCTGATTCAGTTTTGAAGGTTTCGGCGCGTGGCGAAGAAATTTCGCGTGTTAATAAATCTAACACTTTGCGCTTAAAAGAGGGCGATAAAATTACTGTGCGTGATGCAATTCGTGGCGTTATTGTAAAATCTTTTAATGAGGCTGCTGTAACATTAGCCGAAGGAGTTGCGGGCGATGAATGGAATTTTGTTCGCCTTATGAATAAAAAAGCTGCCGAACTTGGTATGGTTAATAGCAGTTTCCGAAACTCGAGCGGACTTCACGAAGAGGGGCAATATAGCACTGCTTATGATTTGGCGCGCTTAACGAAGGCAATAAAGCATGATTTTCCTGAATATTATCATTTATTTGCTTTGAAGGAATTTACTTACAAAGGCACAAAATATGAAACGCATAATCATGTTTTAAAGGAATATGAGGGCGCGGAAGGTCTTAAAACCGGTTTCACAAATGCATCTGGCTTTAATTTAATTAGCGCCGCAACGAAAGATGGTAACCGCGTTATTTCAGTTTTGCTTGGTTGCGAAACTTCTTCGCGGCGCGATGTTTTTACTAAAGAAATTTTGAATATTTCATTTGCAAAACTTGCTAAAATTAAGGCCGAAAAAAATTCTGAAATTGAAACAGCAAAAATTGAAAAACCAAAATCAGATCAAAAAGAAGATTTTACTGAGAATAAAAAAGAAAAGATTTGCTTAAAAAAAGCTGATGAAGGCTCGAAAGCGAAAGATAAAATTTCCAATCAAATAAAAGAAATTACTCAAAAAAGTGCGGGAAAAAAATCTAATCAAGGCAACAAAAATGGCAAAAAAAATGGTGCCAAAAATTCAGAAGAAAAAAAGCAAAAGCCAAAAATTATTTATAAATTAAGCAATAAGGCGTCTTAAGAATTGGTATTAGAAATTATGATAATAGATCCTGCGACTTAGCGCAGGATGACAAGAAATATAGCGCAGAGTGACGAAAAGGTGACGCATGATAGTGATCAGTTGGTGCAAAATAATGTTGGATGATGCCGGATTGCGATGGTGGTGTGTTTTTTGTGTCGTTATTTAACCAAATTTGTAACATCCAACATGCGCAATGAAAACGCCCATTCATTGTCATACCAAGAGGCAATTTTAACCATATTTCCGCCCAAAACTTTTGTTTGCGTTGTGTCAAAACAAGAGCTGTAAGATGAATGGTTGAAATCAATTGAAACAAGTGGCTCATCAACGATTTGCAAAACCTCTTTCATTCTGCCTTGAGATGCGGCCTTTTTAACAGCTTCGTTAACTTCTTCTTTTGTTGTTTCTCGTTTAGCGATAAAGTTTAAATCAACCATCGAAACATTGGCAGTTGGTACGCGAATTGCGCCGCCAGCGAGTTTGCCATTTAACTCTGGTAAAACTAACCCGATTGCTTTTGCCGCTCCAGTTGAAGTTGGGATCATTGACATAGCGCAAGCGCGAGCGCGACGAAGATCTTTATGAGAATTATCAACAACATTTTGATCGTTGGTGTAAGCGTGAATTGTGGTCATAAAGCCTTTTTCAATGCCAATTGCATCATTTAAAGCCTTAGCAACTGGCGCTAAACAATTTGTGGTGCAAGAGCCAACAGAAAAAATTTTATCTTCGGCATTCAATTTCTCGTCATTTACGCCATAAACGATAGTTTTTACATCGTCTTCTTTTGCTGGTGCGGAAATAATAACTTTTTTGGCGCCAGCAATTATATGCTGTGCGGCATCATCATATTTCGTGAAAGCTCCTGTACATTCTAAAACAACATCAATTTTTAAATCACCCCAAGGTAATTTTTTTGGATCGCGTTCGCCAAATAATTTCACTCTTTTGCCGTCGATAATTAGATCGCCATCTGCGGTTGAAACTGTTTTTGAGAAACGGCCGTGAATTGAATCATATTTTAAAAGGTGAATGTGGGTTTCAATTGGCGCTGGTCCGTTAACGGCAACAAGCTCAATATTGGAATATTTTGAATCTTCAAAAATTGCACGAGTAACGCAGCGGCCAATTCTGCCAAGGCCGTTAATAGCAACGCGAATAGTCATAATTTGAATTTATTAATTGAAGTGAAAGCCCTTAATTCTCTTTGAATAAGGGTTGTTATTGCTGAAGTGCGTTTAATTTTTTGAAATACGGCCGTTTAAGTAACTTAAAGCATTTCTAAAATCTTTGAGATTTACCCTTGTGGTATATTCCTTTTCTTGATCGCGAATGTTGAAGCGTAAATATAAAAATTCGCCAACTTTCATTTGTTGATAAAGGCTGTGTTTTTGAATTTCGTCTAAAGCAATTAAGCCAAAGTCTTTATTTTCAACATTGCGAGAAAGAATTAAATCACTTTTATCAACTCTAATGGCAACGAAGCTGCCAGATTTAATTTGCGGAATTACGATAAAAAATTGGCTATAGAATTTTGCAGTTGGTTCGATTGAAATTACGGCGCTATTTTCAAAAAATTTTGCAGCAATTTTGCAATGCGAAATGCTCATCATTAAGTCAGTTTCACAAAAAACTTTCCATTCGCCAAAATTTTTCTCTTCTTTTTGGATGTCGATAATTTCGGAAAGCGCTAAATTTGGGCTTGCGAGATGAAAAACTGCGGCTAAAAAAATTGCAAAAAAACTGTTTTTATATGACATTATCTTACCTTTTTATTAGCGGTTTTCTCATTGCTTTGAGCTTAATTGGTTTTGGTGGTTTATTTTTCTTCAAAGATTATGTGCGAAAAATTTCCGCACTTTCTGTTTCTTATATTAGTTTTCTAATTTTAATCGCCTTTATATCACTAAAAAGCCAATCCTTAAATGATATTTTAACTATCATGGTAAGTGTTTTGGTGGTTTTTTCGGTGAATTTGATGATTGGTATTGGAATTGCGCGAAATATTGCTGAAAGCGGCGGGAATAAAAAGAATTCTTAACTTATTTTAGTTCTTCTAAGGCAACGCTGATATTTTCTGATTTTGATTTTAATTCAGTCATTAATTTTGCTCTTAATGATGCGGTGTGAATTTCAATTTGTTCAAGAATCTCGAGTATTTGCATAGCTTCTTGAGATAATTCATTTAAAGCAATTTGTTCTTTGCTAACTGCTTGTGATTTCATGTTTTTAAAAATTAATTTTTTAGGATTTTCCTCAAAAAATGTCTTAAGAATTTTCTGAGATGTCAAATATTTTGTTTAATCAAAAAATGCTCGATCAGCAACAATTTGAAGTTGCTCAGAAGCTTGTCAATGTCGCTTCAAAAATTAATAATAAAAAAGAAAACACTACTTTTTTTGCTAAATTTTTACAAAAAATCTTACCTTCAAAAAATATCAAAAATCACCAAAAAAGCCTTTATATTTATGGCGATGTTGGTCGAGGAAAATCAATGCTAATGAAGGGTTTTTTTGATTTGCTTGAAAGTAAAAAGAAAGTTTATTTTCATTTTAACGAATTTATGCAGCAAGTTCATAAAAATTTGCGCGATATTCGCAAGGAAGAAAAAAGGTACAAAGATGAATTAATTGAGGCGGTGAAGCGCATTATTTCTAATCGTCAAATATTGTGTTTTGATGAATTTCAGGTTGTTGATATTGCTGATGCTATGCTGCTTTCGCGAATTTTTTCTTATTTTTTTTCTAATAAAATTTTGATAATTTTTACCTCAAATTCTGAGCCAATGCAGCTTTATAAAAATGGCTTGCAGCGTGAAATTTTTTTAGAATTTGTGCAAAAAATTTTATTAAAAAATTGCGAAATTTTTTATTTAAATTCGCCAATTGATTACCGCAGCCAATATCGCAAAAACTTGATGAAACGATATTTTATTTCGAATCAAAAAAATCGCGAAATTGTTAAAAAAATAATCGCTAATTTGCGTGAAAATAAAAAGGTTGAAGCTAGAAAAATAAAGGTTTGGGGGCGGGAAATAAAAATTAATAAAACTTTCGATAAAATTGCTATTTTTCAGTTTAAAGATCTTTGTGAAAAAGATTATGCGGCCTCTGATTATCAGGCGATATGCCGCGAATTTGATTTGATTTTTTTGTTGCAAGTTCCAAGGCTTATGCCAGAAGATGCTAATGAAGCAAGGCGTTTAACGCTTTTTGTTGATGAAGTTTATGAGAATAA